>Ga0209712_10000368_pt1 | contig 40978 bp, 33 predicted proteins | sample ArcOceMetagenome_FD_187443 | JGI IMG/M metagenome (GOLD analysis project Ga0209712, IMG submission 187443) | Marine eukaryotic phytoplankton communities from Arctic Ocean - Arctic Ocean - Greenland ARC118M Metagenome (SPAdes) (version 2) | ecosystem: Environmental > Aquatic > Marine > Oceanic...
TCAATAACTAAACCGCCTTGGGCATTGTTAGCCAAAATGGCTAAGGGGTTTTTAAGCCAAATAATATGCGGCGATGATGTATTTAATGCCATGGTTAATAATCCAATTATTTTTGACTGTGTAAAATCATATCGGCCGCTTTCTCAGCGATCATGATGGTGGGGGAGTTGGTGTTGCCTGATGTGATGGTTGGCATAATCGATGCATCGACAACACGTAAACCACTCACCCCATTCACTCGTAATTCTATATCCACTACGGCTTTATCGTCTGCTCCCATGCGACAGGTTCCCACCGGGTGAAATATAGTGGTGCCTATTTCACCTGCTACTTTAGCCAACTCAGCATCAGATTGATAAGCTTTGCCTGGTTTTATTTCAGTGGGACTGTAATTGTCCATGACTGACTGTTGGGCTATCTTGCGTGCCAATCTAATGGCATTTGCGGCCACCAGTTGGTCAGATTCAGTGCTGAGGTAGTTGGGGTCAATAATGGGGTGTGCCAGTGGATCGGCAGACACAATGTGGCTAGATCCGCGGCTTTGTGGGCGCACTGGAACAATGCTTGCAGTGAACGCAGGGAAGGGGTGCAATGGGTCGCCAAATTTCTCTAATGACAAGGGCTGCACATGGAACTCTAGGTCGGCAGTTTCAACTTCGGGGCTGGATTTGGCAAAAATTCCGAGTTGGCTGGGTGCCATTGACATAGGACCCTTACGGGTTAGTAAATATTCAAGTCCTATGCCCATTCGTCCTAAAAAACTCCCCGCACGTTGGTTAAGGGTAGTTACATTTTCAACGCGAAATACCACTCGCAACTGTAGGTGATCTTGCAGGTTCTCGCCTACCTCATCTGACTGATGAAGCACTTCAATACCCGCTTTTTGTAAGTGAATGGGGTTGCCTATACCTGATAACTCAAGCAACTGTGGTGAGCCAATAGATCCTGCAGCAAGAATCACTTCGCCATTAGTATGGTAGCGGATTGACGTGCCTTTTAGTTTAACTTCCACACCACAGGCTCGTTTACCATCAAATAATACGCGCTGCACTTGCGCTTGGGTGATGACTGTTAAATTGTTACGTTTCATAACGGGTCGCAAGAAACCTTTTGAGGTATTCCAGCGCCAGCCGTTTTTCTGATTGACTCGAAAGTATGAAGAACCTTCGTTATCGCCGCGGTTGAAATCTTCAATTTTATCAATGCCCGCCTGTTGGGCAGCATCACGGTAGGCATCCAAAATTTGCCATGATAGACGCTGTTTTTCGACCCGCCATTCACCACCAGCACCATGGTAATCATCAGCGCCAGCATAATAATCTTCTGATTTTTTAAAATACGGTAACACCTCGTCCCAGCCCCAGCCCGTATTACCCATGTCACGCCAAGCATCATAATCATTAGCCTGACCGCGCATATAGATCATGCCGTTAATGGATGAACAGCCCCCTAAAACCCGCCCACGAGGGTAATTTATTTGTCTGCCATTGAGGCCTTTTTGTTGGGAGGTTTTAAAGCCCCAATCGGTGCGCGGGTTGCCCATGCAATATAAATAGCCAACTGGGATATGAATCCAAATATAATTGTCTTTACCCCCAGCCTCCAATAACAAAACCTTGTTATTGGGATTGCTAGACAGTCGGTTAGCAAGCACACAGCCGGCGGACCCGCCCCCTACGATAATGTAGTCGTAGTTTGAGTTGTCTGTGGTCATAGCTGTGCCTTTAGATAAACTGTTAAATGTTAAACGATGAGTGTTTAAGCCTTAATTTAGCGCCATGGTCTGCCTCTGTTAAAGGCTGCAAAAAACACCCCCAAAGGTGGGTAAACGTTTTCGTTTAACATGGCCCATTTGATTGCTTTAAATGTCTGTACCAAAACCGCTTTTAAGGAAGATGGCTAGACTACAATTTAGCTTTAACTAGAGCGCCAGTGTAGCAATAACCTGATGCTTTAAACAGCTGTCCAATAATGGGGCTCAGCTTTTGACCATCGTCTACTCATGTCGGTAAAACACATATTGCCCCACGCTAACATCGCTCCACTGATTGCCGCTTGTTCGGTTGCATTAGCTCAGTTTGCACATGACATGGGTGCTCAAGCGTTACACAGTAATACCGACACCACCGATGCCGACCTGATGAAGGATGCTCACTCCCGAGGGCTCGCCATCAGGGTATAAACAGTGAAGCAGGCTGCAGATTTACTGCGCTTAAAGCTCATCGGTGTTGACGCTGTGTTTGTCAATGATGTGGCTTGGGCCAGAAAGGTGCTGGCTACTGCTAGTTGAGCCGTTTACCACTCCACCAGATAACCACTAATAATAAACCCAACAAAGGTAAACTCATTAAGTTGATGACTTGCCAGTTGGTGGCGATGAGCAACCATCCTGCAGACAAAGATGCGATGGCTTGAACGCCAAATACCATTAGCTCGTTAAAGGCTTGGGCGCGGTATTTTTCTGCTTCTAAATAGGTGGTGATGAGGAGTGAAGTGCTGCTTACAAATAAGAAATTCCAACCTACACCCAAAGTCACCAGACTCACCCAATAAGAAGCGACGTTCTGATCTATTTGGCTCACAGCAATGCACATTGCAACGGCACTGATGCCAATGACCATCATGCGCCTATGCCCATACTTTGTGATCCATTTGCCAATAAACAGAGAAGGTAGAAACATACCCACAATATGCCACTGAATGACGATGCCTGTGTCATCGATACTATGCCCATCTATAACGTGCATACTCACGGGTGCGGCAGTCATCAGGAACACCATTAAGGCATAAGATATGGTTGCAGCGAACACGGCTAAAATAAAATTGGGGTGCTGGGCCAGCTGTCTAATGGTTCTAGTGGTATGCGCTTTATCAACTGTTTGTGGTGCTGGGGTTTGCAGCCATAGCAAAATGATTGCGGGTACTGCCACCATTATGGCTAAGGCTAGGTATGAACCCACAAATGCATGCTGTGGAATCCAATGGTGGGCATATTTAACCACATTAGGGCCCAAAAATGCGCCTGCAATACCTGATAATAAAATGGCAGAGATAGCCTGTGGCGCAACTTTGATAGCCACGCTCTCTGCTGCTGCAAAGCGGTAATGTTGCACGAAGGCGTAGCTTATGCCTAAACTCAAACAAGACATGCAATAGAGCCAAAATTGACTATGCCAGATGGCAACAGCGCCCAATAAGGCCGATCCTGAAGCCACGATTGCAGCGCTAATAAAACCAAAGCGCCGGCCTTTTTTACTCATTAGCATGGCTGCTGGCACGGTACCTATGGCAGTGCCTACCACCATGGCAGTGACGGGCAGAGTGGCCCAGTTCATGGATGGTGCCAGCAGCGCACCAATAATGCTGCCTAGGAAAAAAGTCACCGAGGCCCCTGCAAATGAAAACACATGCGCGACACACAACAACCATACATTGCGGTTAAGGGCTTGAAAGGGCATATTGACTGGTTCCAATGATCACTACTAACGGTTACATACTGTTACAACCCTAACATACCGTTACACCTCTAACTAGCCGTAGCTAGACCCTATTTTGCCTACCCGGCCTTGCGAGGGTTAAACAGTCGTGTTAGTTTTAAACGCCTGTTTTAAACCAACTCTCTCAGCCAGAAAGCCCTATGCCAAACTCCACCATTGATCGTATTTTAGACGCTGCTGAAGTTGAGTTTGCAGCCCATGGTTTTGTAGAAACCTCCGTTAGAACCATTACCGCTAAAGCCAAGGTTAATCTAGCCGCAGTCAATTATCACTTTGGTTCTAAAAAAGGCTTAATTCAGGCGGTAACAGATCGTTTTTTAGATCCACTGACTCAACACCTTCAGGTTCAATTAAATGCATATGAAGAGTCTGCTAATAAAATCAGGGGTGATGAGCAAGAATTGCGGGTCTTGTTTGATATTTTGGCCCAGTCTTGTCAGTATGTGGCGCAACATAATCACCATAGCTTAGCTGTTTTTGCGCGCTTGATAAACACCGCCTATAGTCAGTCTCAAGGGCATCTGCGTAAGCACCTTACGCAGCAATATGGCGCTTCATTTTTGTATTTTATGAAACTGCTCCGCAAACACATGCCCGTGATGACTAATGAGCAGTTCTTTTGGCGCTTGCATTATTTATTAGGCATATTAGTTTTTTCTCTTTCCAGTAGTGAAGCCCTGTTGGCTATTTGTGAACGAGAATATACAAGTCACCGCAGTTTGGATCAAATTATGGCAGACATCGTACCGGTCATGGCGAGCGCAGCCCAAGCACCAATTATAGGAGCATTTTAATGAACATGATGGACCAGTTATTAGGCAATTTAGGCATAGATTCTTCGCAATCAATCTTACTAAGCAAAGTGTTTCTGTTGGTATTGGCCGTACTGCTGTTTAACTTTGTGGTACGTAGAATGTTTACCCGTTTAGCTGTAAAGCTTAAAACCACGGAAAATGAATGGGATGATGCGTTGCTTGATGCTGCTCGTAAGCCCCTAGCTTGGGGTGTTTGGGTGGTCGGTATTGCGTGGGTTGTTGGCATTGTAAGTGATGCTTTTGATGCTGATACCTTAAGCTTTGTAGGGACCTTGCGTGATACGTTTCTGATCATGTTGGTGTCTTGGTTTTTGGTGCGCTTAGTCAACGTGGTTGCAGTGATGTTAGCGCGTCCCGGTAAGCATAGGGATGCTTGGGATAAAACTACTGTTGAAGCCATTGGCAAGTTGGTTAAAGCGGCGGTAATAATTACTGCCGTTTTAGCTTTGATGCAACACTTTGGTTTTTCTATCTCTGGCGTATTAGCTTTTGGTGGCGTAGGAGGTATTGCCATTGGTTTTGCGGCTAAAGATATGCTTTCTAACTTTTTTGGTGGCCTGATGATTTATATGGATCGTCAATTTTCCGTGGGAGACTGGATCCGTTCGCCAGATAAGGAAATTGAAGGGACTGTTGAATATATTGGGTGGCGCATTACCCGTATTCGCACCTTTGACATGCGACCGCTCTACGTGCCAAACGCAACCTTTGCCAGTATTTCCGTAGAAAATCCGTCACGCATGCATAATAGAAGGTTCTACGAAACGTTCGGTCTGCGCTACCAAGACCAAGACAAGGTACAGGCGATTACCGCCGCTATTAAACAAATGTTATTAGCACATGAAGCTATAGACACTCGACAAACGCTGATGGTTAATATGAATACCTATAACGCCCATAGTGTTGATTTTTTTGTCTACACTTTTACTAAAACCACGCAATGGGCCGAATTTCATGATATCAAGCAGGACTTACTGGGCTTGATTGGAGACATTGTTGCACAAAATGGAGCGGAGTTTGCATTCCCCACGCAAACAATTCAACTGCTGCCGCAACAGGAAGTAGGTGCCAACGGCTTATGAGTAAACAGCACTATATTTTTGGTTACGGCAGCCTCATTAATAGCAACAGCCGCCGTATTACCGGCATTGCAGGCGATTCATTAGCCGTGCGAGTGCAGGGGTTAGAACGCACTTGGGTGGGCTGGAAAGGAACCCACATGCGTGCCGTTGCCGCAAGGCCGATGGCAGATGCTTGCTGTAATGGCGTGCTATTTGAGGTGCCAGAGTCTGAGCTAAACAAGTTTGACGTGCGTGAAACCCATTACACCAGGACTTTATTAGACCTATCACAAGTAGAATACCTGCCAGGGTATGAAGCCTTGGGTAAAAATGCTCAGGTCTGGGTGTATTTATTTAATCACCAAGGGTATGGGTTAAGTCATACTCCGATCGTGCAATCCTACCTTGATGTAATTCTACTGGGTTGCCAGGAGATAACCCCTACATTTGCCCAAGAATTCATTCAACATACCCTTAATTGGGCGCTTTGGCATGATGATCGAAAGCATCCCATTTATCCCCGAGCCCAATCTCATACAGAGGCTGTGCAACTGGATCTGTTATTAGCCCAGCACCTGCCACAAGCCTTTAGTCAGCGTTGCTTGGCGCCGTAAGGTCCACCAGTACAGAAGTGTCTACAGGCGTTGCTTCTAAAATAGGTTCGGCGGGGGTGTAGGGAATGACCTTGACTAGGAGCACTAGTTTAGGATGGTCTAAATAGTGTAATTCGTTACTGCGCATCTTACGCCTTTGGATGAGGCTATAACGCGTCTCAACTTCGGGTAATAGGCTTTCTCCTGCATCTAATGGGTGTTGGTCGCTACGCTGGCTGTTAGAGTTTTTAATGATTGGAAATTGGTTTAAGTGTAAGTCGCTAAAAATATGTAAATAACGACCTTTACTGAAGCCCACACTACCTTCCAGGTGTTGATGGCCAGCCCATGCATTACCTGCCTTAATATCGATCCAAGTAATGGCTTTATTGCCCTTTAAAATTTGACGCCAACTTTGGTGCACTAAGACTTCATACTCAGGGTTCTTGTCGAGTGTTCGGGCCTCATTATTGAGGATGCGTTGGTCTGCAGGCAAAATGATAAATTCAACATTTTCTATAGGGCTGTGGCTAATTATTTCTGGGTCAACAGGGGTAAGAGACCTGCCTTGATGCCATGTTATAGGGGCTGGTTGCAATGCAAAGGTCTCTAAAGTGGGAATCTGATCCCCTCGTTTGGCAATGATGACTTCAATTTGATACCAAGTCTCGTCTTTGTCATCTGCAGCCAATGCTTGTGTGGGTTGCAGCATGAGTGCAGCGCTTATCAGTGCAGTACAAAGGTGCCAATGTGAAAGGGGTCTTGATCGCATGTTTAGCTCAATTGTTTAATTAGATCTTCCATCCGTTGGAAGCGTGTTTCAGTTTTTTCCATAGCTAAAGTAAAGCGTAAAATGGTGCCGCCTTCAAGTCGGAAGTTCCGAGGTTGAGTTTGTACTAGGTTGACTAACACCATTGGGTCGACTTGAGTCTGGTTACCAAATTCTAATCGACCACTGCCTGCAGAAGCTTCAATACGTTTAATACCAATAACTTTGGCCTTTAACTTTAAACGATTTTGGCGGAAAAGGTTTTTTATTTGATCAGGTAATAAACCAAATCGGTCAATCATTTCCACTTGTAACTCTTTTAATGCGGCATCGTGTTCGGCATTGGCAATGCGCTGGTACATGACCAAGCGATTATGCACATCGGGTAAATAGGCTTCTGGAATAAGCGCAGGCAAATGCAGGTTAACTTCGGTACCACGTGACAGGGGTTGATCTAAATTGGGGGTTTCGCCATTTTTCATGGCTTCAACAGTTTGGTTGAGCATTTCCATATACAAACTAAAACCAATGCCTTGCATTTGACCACTTTGCTCTTCACCTAACAGTTCGCCGGCGCCACGTATTTCTAAATCGTGGCTTGCTAGGGTAAAGCCTGCGCCAAGGTCGGCCGTAGCTTCAATAGCTTCTAGGCGTTTGATGGCATCTTTGCTCAAGAGTTTTGGATGGGGGGTCATTAAGTAGGCATAAGCTTGGTGGTGGGATCGACCCACACGGCCGCGTAATTGGTGTAGTTGAGCCAAACCAAACTTATCTGCACGCTCAATAATAATGGTGTTGGCAGTAGGAATGTCGATACCAGTCTCGATGATGGTAGAACAAACAAGAACGTTAGAGCGCTTATGATAAAAATCACCCATTACCTGTTCTAATTTGCGTTCGCGCATCTGCCCATGAGCCACACTGACTCTTGCCTCGGGTACCAAATCGCGCAGCTTTTCAGCACTATTTTCGATAGTTTTAACTTCGTTGTGCAAATAATAAACCTGGCCACCGCGAAGTAGCTCACGCAAGATGGCCTCTTTCACAATTTTTTTATCATCTTGGCGCACAAAGGTCTTAATAGAAATGCGCCGTGCGGGCGGTGTAGCAATAATTGACAGGTCACGCATGCCAGCCATGGACATATTTAAGGTTCTAGGAATGGGTGTGGCGGTGAGAGTTAAAATATCAACCTCTGAACGCAGCTTTTTAAAAGACTCCTTTTGCTGTACCCCAAACCGGTGTTCTTCATCAATAATTAGTAAACCCAAGCGTTTAAAGTTCAGCTTGCCTTGTAAGATTTTATGGGTGCCTACTAAAATATCGAGTTTGCCATCCTCGGCATCGACCATGGTTTTGTTTTGTTCACTAGTGGTTTGGAAACGTGACATCACCGAAACATTGACTGGCCAGTTGGCAAAACGATCTCTTAGGGTTTCATAATGTTGCTGAGCCAGCAGTGTAGTGGGTACTAATAACGCCACTTGCTTACCGCCGTTTATAGCCATAAACGCGGCTCGCATGGCCACTTCTGTTTTACCAAAACCGACATCCCCACAAACCAGCCTATCCATAGGTTGGTCTGCCATCATGTCACTTAACACCGCTTTTATGGTTTGTTCTTGATCTGGCGTTTCCTCATAGGGAAAAGCGTCGCAAAAGGCCTGATAACTCTCATCTGGTTTGGGAAAGGCATACCCGTCACGGGCTTCACGCAAGGCATAGATGTGTAACAATTCAGCTGCGGTATCTTTAATTTTTTCTGCCGCTTTACGTTTGGCTTTAGTCCATTGCTCGCCACCTAGTTTATGTAAAGGTGCGTTTTCACCCCCAGAATAACGCGACAGTAGCTCAATGCCAGACACAGGCACGTAAAGAGTGGCTTCATTAGCATAGAGCAGCACTAAAAACTCTGCATCTTGACCGTCAATACTGAGGCTTTGTAGACCATTATAACGGCCCACACCATGGTCTTGATGGACCACGGCATTGCCAATGCTTAGCTCAGCCAAGTCATGTATTGCGGTATTGGGGTTTTCTGTGGCCTTATCTCGGCGCCGTCGCTGAAGCACTTTTTGACCAAATAATTGTGCTTCACAGACCACAAGAAGGCTCTGTTCAGGTAAGTTTAGGCCCTGTTCTAAAGGTGCTACACAGATGGCAAAGTGAGGTCTTTTGGTAATAAACTCAAGCCAGTTGTCAACGTCTTCTGGAGCCGCCGGTAAGACCTTAAATAAATCCAGTAACGCTTCTTTTCTGCCGGCTGATTCGGCACAGATTAATATACTTTGCTGTTGATTTTGCAGCAGGGTTGTTAAAGCCAGCAGTGGCTGTGTTAATTGATTATTAATCGCCACTTGGGGGTTTTGAGCACCACCTATATTATACAGCCCTTTGCTGGCCTCAGGCTTCACTAAAGCGCCTTCTTGCAGATCAATAATAGGAAATTTTTTGAGGCCAGAAAACATTTCATCAGTAAATAGAAATAATTGTTTAGGGGCTAATAGTGGCCGTTCTATGTCATGGCCATAATCCTCATAACGAGACTCAATGTCGTGCCAGAAATGGACTGCTTGAGCTTCAATGTCCCCTTGTTTGACGACTAAGGTGGAGCTTGGTAGGTAGTCCAGCAAAGTCGACATAGAATTAAAAAATAGTGGGATGTAGTATTCGATGCCAGCAGGAGCAAAACCTTGGCTTACATCTTGGTAAACTGGACAGGCTTTGGGGTCTAAATCAAATTGGCTGGTAAAACTTTGCCTGAAGTGACTAATGGCCCCATCAGTTAAAGGAAACTCACGGGCCGGCAGTAAATTAAAATCGCTAATAACAGCGGTTGTGCGCTGACTATCGGCATCGAAATAGCGCAGGCTTTCAATTTCATCGTCAAATAACTCGATACGTAATGGTGCATGGCTGCCCATGGGGTAGAGATCGATTAAACCACCTCTTAAAGCATATTCTCCGGCCTGAGAGACGGTTTCTGTGAGTAAGTAACCGGCTTGATCTAAACGTTGGCGAAATTGAGTTTGAGGTAATTCTTGTCCAGTGGTTAAGGTAAAGCTGTTGCCTGCCAAGTAGTTCATTGGGGGTAGGCGATGCAATAGAGTCGCCACAGGCACGATGACTACACCTTTGCTGAGGTGGGTGATTTGGTTAAGGGTGCTAATGCGCTCTGAAACAATATCTGGGTGCGCCGAAAAACTGTCATAGGGCAGTATTTCCCAATCTGGCAGCATCAAGCAGTCCAGCCCTGTATCGGTTAGGAAAAAGGTTAATTCTGCACTCAGCTTAAGGGCGGCATCAGTATCCTTCACCAGCGCTAGTATCGGCCCTGGGTGGGATTGTGCGGTTTCCGCGATGGCTAGAGCGGAAGCTGCGCCATGGGTTTGCCCCCAATTTGATTTATGACCGATTTTAGAGGGTATAGTAATGGATTTTAGTAACACGAAAAAGTCCTGAGGCACTAGCCGTAGCAGCAAAAAATACTCCGCTATTGTAGTGACTTATGTTTTAACTTGCATTAAAAGCCTGAAAATTAGCCTAGATAACGCAGACGCCGGTATTGTTAAGCAAATCGTCTGAGAGATCTGTGAGTGCCTTTGATAAAGCCAATAGGTGACGCCAACCTAATCCATCATTAAAGCATGGTTAAGGGTCGCACAGCATCACTTACTAAAAATTACCCTGCTGTATTTACCTTTGGCTGGCTAGCATATAAGAGATAAAAGATAACCTAGCACCAGTTTACTTAGGTTGTTTAATTGAGGTGTCTATTTAAATGCAGTATCTGCCATTAGAGGGCGTTTTTGGTGTAAGTATTGGCGCAAATAATACTAAATATTTGCCCGAGTCATTTGCCAAAATTAGTGATATCCACGATAATACGGGCTCCCAATAATGGGAACGTAAAGGTTAGCCGCCTTAACCACAACCAAACCGTTTTCATGCGGTGAATAAAGGGACTCATTGTGAGCCAAGAACAAGTTTTTTCAGACTGGAAAGAGCGCGAAGCATTAGCTGAAGCCATGATCCCCTTAATTGGTAAGATTTATCGGGACAATAACGTAGAAGTGTCAGTGTTTGGTCGCTCTGTCGTGAATCGCTCGGTGATTAGTATTGTTAAATCTCACCGCGCAGCGCGTATGTTGGAACATACCAACTTATCTGTTCATGAAACTTTTCCAGTCATTGAAGTGCTGCAAGGACTGCCACTTTCTAATGTGCACGTGGATATTGGCAAGTTGGCCATAGGCTTTCGGGATCATGGCGCTGGCCAAAGTTTACAAGCCTACGTTGCCAAGGCTTTAATTGGTGCGGTCAATAAAGACAGTGCTAAAACTCAGGCCGATGTTGTGCTTTACGGTTTTGGTCGCATCGGTCGCTTATTGGCCCGCTTATTGATTGATAAAACCGGTGGTGGTCAAAGTTTACGTTTGCGTGCCATTGTGGTGCGTAAAGGGGGCGATAATGATCTTGCTAAGCGGGCGAGTCTGTTAAGGCGTGATTCAGTGCATGGTACGTTCCAAGGCACGATTACCGTGGATGAGGAGCAAAATACGCTGATTGCTAACGGTAACGTGATCAAGGTTATTTACTCTAATTCACCTGATTCCATCGATTACACTGATTACGGTATCAGTAATGCTGTCGTTATTGATAATACTGGCAAGTGGCGTGACGAAGATGGATTGTCTTTGCATTTGCGGGCTAATGGCGTTTCTAAAGTAATGTTGACGGCCCCGGGTAAGGGTATTAAGAATATCGTTATGGGTGTTAATCAAAAAGACATTGAAGACACTGATACTGTGTTGTCTGCGGCTTCATGCACCACTAATGCCATTACCCCTATTTTGAAAGCCTTAAATGACAAGTATGGTGTGGCCAACGGTCATGTTGAAACAGTGCACGCTTACACTAACGACCAAAACCTAATTGACAACTATCATAAGGGTGATCGTCGTGGTCGTGCGGCGGGCCTTAACATGGTCATTACCGAAACAGGTGCGGCTAAAGCTGTGGCTAAAGCTTTGCCTGAATTAGAGGGTAAGTTAACCGGTAATGCTATTCGGGTGCCAACACCTAACGTATCAATGGCTATTCTTAACCTCAATCTTAATACCGAGGTTGAGCGTGATGAGTTAAACGATTATTTGCGGCATATGGCGTTGCACTCTGATTTGCAAAAGCAAATTGATTACACCGATTCTCCAGAGGCTGTGTCGAGTGATTTTGTTGGCTCCCGCGCTGCCGGTGTGGTTGATGGTTTAGCAACGGTGGCCACGGGCAAGAAAAACTGTGTAGTTTATGTTTGGTATGATAATGAGTTTGGCTATTCATGTCAGGTGATACGTATGTTGCAGCATGTGACTAACACTGCATTACCTGCATTTCCTATCGAGGATTAGGTGCTTATGTCCTGCGCTCGTGGCTTACAATGATGATTTAAGCTATGTCATTGAAAGTCAAGTGACTAAAGTAATAAAAAAGGCTGCCAAAGGGTAGCCTTTTTTGTTAGAAGGCTGGAAAATTTTTGCGAATTTTCGTATAATAAAGCCGATTTTTTTAAGGGCTTTAGTTGTGTGTGGTATTTACTGCGCGATAATCCCTAAAGCTAACCAACAACTCTCAATTGGGTACGACTTATGATCAAGATCAGACGCGGTCTGGATCTGCCATTGTCTGGCGCTCCGCAGCAAAGCATCGAAGATGCAGCAGTGGTAAGCCAAGTGGCTGTGATCGGTACTGACTATGTAGGCATGAAGCCTACTATGTTAGTTAGAGTAGGTGATCGAGTGAAGCTCGGGCAAGTGCTGTTTTCTGATAAGAAAACAGCTGGTGTTAACTTTACTGCGCCTGCAGCTGGAGTGGTGAGTGCAATTAACCGGGGTGCACAACGGGTTTTGCAATCTGTGGTTATCGACATCGATGGTGATGATGCCGTTGAGTTTGCAACATGTGCAGCCACTGAACTGGCTGGTTTGACAGCTGATCAAGTTGCCGAGAACTTACAAGCTTCGGGTTTGTGGACGGCTTTGCGTACACGCCCGTTTAGTAAGGTGCCTGCTATTGATAGCAAGCCGCGGTCTATCTTTGTGACTGCCATCGACACGCATCCGTTAGCCGCAGACCCGGCGCCTATTATTGCCGCTCAGCAGGATGTTTTTGCACAAGGTTTGCAACTTCTGACCAAGCTCACGGATGGCCCAGTGTTCATTTGTGCTGCAGCAGACACGCTAGTGCCGCAGGTTGCGGGTACCCAAGTTGAGCGTTTTGAAGGCGTGCACCCTGCGGGTCTTGCGTCTACACACATTCATATGTTGGATCCTGTGAATGCTACTAAAACAGTGTGGGCGGTGGGTTACCAAGATGTCATTGCTTTTGCACAGCTGTTTGCAACGGGCCAATTGCCTACTGAGCGCATTGTTGCTTTAGCTGGCCCCATGGTGTCTAATCCGCGCTTGTTACGCACTCGCTTGGGAGCGTCTACCACGGATCTTTTAGTAGGTGAGATGGAACAGGGTGAATTTGACAATCGAGTTATTTCGGGCTCGGTACTAGGTGGTAGTAGTGCTGATGGCCCTACCGCTTTTTTAGGTCGCTATAACAATCAAATCACGGTGCTTGAAGAAGGTAAAAAACGTGAATTTATGGGTTGGTTGAGCACCGGCAGCAAAAAGCATTCAGTGCTGAATATTTATACATCATCTATGAATCGCTCCAAAAAAGTAGCGCTCAATACCTCTACTAATGGCTCACAGCGTTCTATGGTGCCTATTGGCACTTTTGAGCGTTTAATGCCTTTGGATATTTTGCCTACGCAGCTACTTCGAAGTTTGGTAGTGGGTGACATTGTCAACGCACAAGAGCTTGGCTGCTTAGAGTTAGAAGAAGCTGATTTAGCATTGATGACCTATGCCTGTGCTGGCAAATATGAGTATGGTGCAATATTGCGTGATGTATTAACTCGTATTGAGAAGGAGAGCTGAGCATGAGTTTACGTAGCATTTTAGATTCCGTGGAGCCCCACTTCCATAAAGGTGGTAAGTACGAAAAGTTTTATGCTCTATATGAGGCGGCTGACACTATTTTTTACACGCCAGGCTACGTCACCAAAACGGGAGCCCATGTGCGTGATGGTATTGACCTTAAACGTATGATGATTACGGTATGGTTGTGTACTTTCCCAGCCATATTCTTTGGTATGTACAACTTAGGTTATCAAGCTAACACGGCTATGGAAGCCATGGGTATGGCCCAGGCCGAAGGCTGGCGTGGTAGTTTAGTGGCCACTTTTGCCGGTTTTGATGCCGCCAGTGTATGGGATAATATGCTGCTGGGTGCCTCTTATTGGTTGCCAGTGTATTTGGTGGTGTTTCTTGTTGGTGGTTTCTGGGAAGTTTTATTCGCTTCCGTTCGGGGTCACGAAATAAATGAAGGCTTCTTTGTCACTTCTATCTTATTTGCTCTCATTCTTCCCCCCGACATACCCCTATGGCAAGCTGCCCTAGGCATTACCTTTGGTGTGGTTGTGGGTAAGGAAGTGTTTGGCGGTACTGGTATGAACTTCTTGAATCCAGCCCTTACTGGGCGTGCATTCTTGTACTTTGCATACCCGGCTCAAATGTCTGGTGATGCCGTATGGACTGCCGTTGATGGTTTCTCTGGAGCGACTGCCCTAGGCCTCGCTAACATGGGTGGTATTACTGCTATGGCTGACGCAGGCATTACTTGGGCGGATGCTTTTATTGGTAATATTCAAGGTTCTGTGGGTGAAGTCTCTACCTTAGCTATCTTTGCGGGTGGTGCGGTACTCTTGTGGACTCGCATCGCTGCTTGGCGCATTGTGGCAGGAGTCATGGTGGGTATGATCGCCATGAGTTCACTATTTAACCTCATTGGTTCTGACACCAACCCCCTATTTGCTCTGCCATTCTACTGGCACTTAGTCTTGGGCGGGTTTGCTTTTGGTATGATTTTCATGGCTACAGACCCTATCTCTTCGTCTATGACCCACACCGGCAAGTGGTACTTTGGTGCGTTGATTGGTGTCATGGTGGTATTGATCCGGGTAGTTAATCCAGCCTTCCCAGAAGGCATGATGTTGGCTATTTTGTTTGCCAATTTGTTCGCGCCTTTGATTGACTACTATGTCACTGAAGCAAATATTAAGCGGAGGGTCGCACGTCATGTCTAATTCAAAAGATTCCGTATCACGCACAGTTACAGTGGCCTTGGTGCTCTGTGTGGTGTGTTCTGTGATCGTATCGTCGGCTGCTGTTTTGTTACGCGACAAGCAACAAGCCAATGCGATTAACGAAAAGAAAATGAATATCTTGGCTGCTGCTGGTATTGAAGTAGTGGATGGTGATTTAGAAGCTGCTTTTTCAACCATTACGCCAAAACTTGTTGATATGCGTACGGGTGAATTTAGTACGGCCGAAGATGTCGCAACCTATGATATGCGTAAAGCGGCTAAAGACCCGGCTAGAGCACGTGCTTTAACGGATGAGCAAGACATTGCCAGTATCCGCAGTCAATCGCTTTACAGTACAGTTTACTTGGTAGAAGGCGAACAAGGTCTAGAACGTATTATCTTGCCAGTGCATGGCTATGGATTATGGTCTACCCTGTATGGCTTTATCGCCCTAGAAAGTGACTTAAACACAGTGGCTGGCTTAGGTTTTTATGAGCAAGCTGAAACCCCGGGACTGGGTGGCGAAATAGATAATCCTAAGTGGAAAGCCCTCTGGCCTGGTAAAAAGGTTTATGCTGAGGGTTCTTATGAACCTGTCCTTGGCTTAATTAAGGGCAAGGCTCCTGAAGGCGCTGTGCATAAAGTGGACGGCTTAGCAGGTGCAACATTAACCAGTAATGGCGTAACCAACCTAGTTAAATTCTGGTTGGGTAAGAATGGTTTTTCGCCTTTCTTAGCCAAGCTTAAAGTAGGGGAGGCATAACCATGGCTAAAACTAGAGAGATTTTGTTAGGGCCGATTTTTACTAACAATCCGATTGCTTTACAAATTTTGGGAGTGTGTTCTGCGCTTGCTGTAACCAGTAGCTTGAGCGTTACTGTTGTTATGTGTATCGCATTGACAGTAGTGACGGCGTTCTCTAACTTCTTTATTGCTTTAATACGCAACCATGTACCTAGCAGTATCCGTATCATCGTGCAGATGATTATTATTGCTTCTTTGGTGATTGTGGTCGATCAAGTGCTCAAAGCTTACGCTTATGAAGTAAGTAAGCAGCTGTCGGTATTTGTGGGTTTGATTATCACCAACTGTATCGTCATGGGTCGAGCAGAAGCTTTTGCCATGCAAAACCCACCAATCCCGTCTTTCTTTGATGGCATTGGTAACGGTTTAGGCTACTCAGTGGTCTTGTTGTTTGTGGCTACGGTCCGTGAATTGACTGGCTCTGGTAGCTTGTTTGGTTTTGAAATTCTGCCTTTGGTAACTAACGGTGGTTGGTACTACTCCAACGGCCTTATGTTGCTGCCACCAAGCGCCTTCTTTGTAATTGGAGGCTTCATTTGGTTACTTCGTAACGCGAAGATTGATCAAGTTGAGCCAGTCGAATACAAACTTGCCTCGCACACTAAATAGGGTCTTAAACAATGATTGAAGATTATCTAAGCCTATTTGTTAAAGCCGTGTTTGTAGAGAACATGGCCTTAGCATTCTTCTTGGGCATGTGTACTTTCTTGGCCATTTCTAAGAAGGTTAAAACCGCCATTGGTCTTGGTATCGCAGTAATTGCTGTGCTTACCATCACGGTGCCGGTAAACAACTTAATCTACACCTACTTCCTAGCTGATGGTGCGCTTGCATGGGCAGGTTTACCCAATGTGAACCTAAGCTTTTTGGGTTTAATCTCTTACATTGGTGTGATTGCTGCCATTGTCCAAATTATGGAAATGTTACTCGATAAGTACATGCCATCGTTGTATAACGCTTTGGGGGTTTTCTTACCATTGATCACAGTGAACTGCGCCATTTTGGGTGCTGTATTGTTCATGGTAGAACGTGATTATAACTTTGGTGAATCGGTGGTTTACGGTTTTGGCGCAGGTGTAGGGTGGGCATTGGCCATTGCTACTCTGGCCGGTATTCGTGAAAAACTAAAGTACTCAGACGTACCTGCGGGCCTTAGGGGCCTCGGTATTACCTTTGTGACTGTAGGTTTAATGTCACTTGGCTTTATGTCTTTCTCTGGCATCCAGTTGTAACGAGCACTATATAAGGTATTGATGTATGAATAATGAAATTGCCCTCGGTGTATTAATGTTTACGGCAGTGGTTCTCTCTTTGGTGGCGATCATTTTAGTTGCTCGTGCACGATTAGTGAGTTCAGGTGCAGTAACAATTTCCATCAACGACGATCCAACCAAAGCCATCACTGTTGCAGCTGGCGGCAAGCTGCTGCAAACCCTTTCTGACCAAGGCATCTTTTTAGCCTCAGCTTGTGGTGGCGGTGGCACTTGCGCGCAGTGTCGTTGTATTATCAAAGATGGTGGTGGCTCTATGTTGGCCACAGAAGAAAGTCATTTCACCATGGGTGAAGCCAAAGTGGGTTGGCGTTTGTCATGCCAGGTTGCTGTTAAGCAAGATATGGTCATTGAAGTTGAAGAAGATGTATTTGGCGTCAAACAATGGGAATGTACTGTTGAATCAAACCCTAACGTTGCGACTTTCATCAAAGAACTTACTTTGCGCTTGCCAGAAGGCGAAAGTGTGGATTTCCGCGCAGGCGGCTACGTGCAGTTAGAATGTCCAGCCCATGTGATTGACTACAAAACCTTTGATATTGACGAAGACTACCGTGGTGACTGGGATAAATTTAACGTTTGGCAACACCAGTCTGTGGTCGATGAAACCACGATCCGTGCTTACTCCATGGCTAATTATCCAGAAGAGCAGGGTGTGGTTAAATTTAATATTCGCATCGCCTCTCCACCTCCAGGTAGCAGCGGTATTCCTGCGGGCAAGATGTCCTCTTATGTATTTAACTTGAAGCCTGGGGATACGATGAAAGTCTATGGTCCATTTGGCGAGTTCTTTGCTAAAGAGACCGAAGCTGAAATGGTGTTCATTGGGGGTGGTGCAGGTATGGCTCCCATGCGTTCACTCATTTTTGACCAGCTTAAGCGTTTAAACTCGACTAGGAAAACGTCTTTTTGGTATGGCGCACGCAGTATGCGTGAGGCTTTCTATGGTGACGAGTATGATGCTTTGGCCGCAGAAAATGACAACTTTGATTGGCATTTAGCACTTTCAGACCCGCAGCCAGAAGATAATTGGGATGGCCTTACCGGTTTTATTCATAATGTCCTGTTTGAAAACTATCTTAAAGACCATGAAGCTCCCGAAGATTGCGAGTTTTATATGTGTGGGCCACCCATGATGAACGCCGCGGTGGTGCAAATGCTGAAGGATTTAGGTGTGGAAGATGAAAATATTATGTTAGATGATTTTGGCGGATAAGCTAAACCTGTTGAAACAATTTGGCCTGGCTATAGGGTGTGTCTTAGTGCTCACCCTGTTGCTGGGCTGTTCTGTGTCTGAAGGACCAAAAATTGAGGCTGTTACAGGCTTATCTATGGGCACTAGCTATACGGTCAAGTGGGTCAACCCAGAACATGGAGTGCCTCATGACGTGTCCATTGGTGTTGCTGCTGAGTTGAACCGAGTTGAAACCAGTATGTCGACCTACATGGATGCTTCTGACCTCAGTGGCTTTAATGGTGCACCCGTTAATCAATGGCACCCTGTGCCTCTGGCAATGGCCAACTTAGTGGCGCAGTCCCTTGCACTCAGTCAGCAAACCAATGGAGCGTTTGACATCACCATAGGCCCTTTAGTTGATCTTTGGGGTTTTGGACCTGATCCTATACCGGACCAAATTCCGAGCCAAGATGCCCTCGATGCATTGAGGCCAGTGGTGGGGTATCAGTTGTTACAAGTGCAACAACAACCACCGGCGATGTTAAAACGTGCTGACAGTGCCATTGACCTGTCAGCCATTGCCAAAGGTTATGGAGTTGACGCGGTAGCTTTATGGTTAGAAGCCTATGGCGTTATTGATTATTTGGTTGAGGTAGGGGGCGAGCTGCGTGCTCAAGGTCTCAAACCTGACGGGTCACCGTGGCGCATTGCCATCGAAACACCGTCTGTCAATGCTGGACAAGTTTATCAAGTGCTTAAAGTGAGTGATATTGCGGTTGCCACTTCGGGTAACTATCGCAACTATTACGAGCAGGATGGGGTGCGTTACTCGCATACCCTAGATCCTAGTACGTTAAAACCCGTTACCCATCATCTAGCGTCGGTCACAGTTATTGATGCCAGCGCTGCCAGAGCAGACGCTCTAGCAACAGCTTTGATGGTCATGGGGGGTGAAAAGGGAGTCACCTGGGCCACCATGCATCAGGTCCCTGCTTACTTTATAATGAAAAAATCAAATGGCTTTGTGGCACAATCCACTGCAGGCTTTAATAGTTATTTGGAGAACTAAATGGAAACCATGATCTTATCGTTTGTTATCTTAATTTTAATCGTTGTGGGTATGGCTGTAGGAGTATTGATGGGGCGTAAGCCGATTGCTGGTTCTTGTGGAGGCATGACAGCCTTAGGCATGGACGTTGCCTGTGATGTGTGCAAAGGCGACCCGCAAGTGTGCGAAACAGAACAGCAAAAGACCATCAAAGCCGATAAGCTGGCCCATGAGTTAACCGATGATATTAGCTATGAGGCTGGGCGTTAAAGACCTAATGACTAGATAGGGTTTAGCTGGCTAATGATAATTTACACGATAGAGAGAAGCACATGGCAGATTACGATTACGATTTAGTGGTTATTGGTACAGGACCTGCTGGTGAGGCTGCAGCCATTAACGCTGCTAAATTAGGTCGTAAAGTCGCCGTGGTAGAAATGCGTGATCAAGTAGGTGGTGGCTGTGCCCATAAAGGCACCATTCCATCTAAAGCATTAAGGCATGCCGTTAAGCAGATTATAGAGTTTAATACCAACACCTTATTCCGCGTCATCGGTGAACCTAAAAACTTCTCTTTCCCTCAAGTGCTTAAAACTGCTGGTGAAGTGATCGCTAAACAAGTCATGCTTCATACCCAGTTTTATGCCCGCAATCGGGTTGACATTTTCTTTGGTTTTGCTCGGTTTATCGACCGCAACAACATCGAAGTGTTGGGCAACGAAGGCAGTGAAAATTTGCGTTTTGATCAGGCGGTCATTGCCACTGGATCAAGTCCTTATGAGCCAGATGATGTCGACTTTTCCCATCCGCGCATTTATACCAGTGACACTGTACTTAACTTAGAACACACCCCCCGCTCATTAATTATTTACGGTGCTGGTGTCATTGGTTCCGAATATGCGTCTATTTTTGCTGGTTTAGGGGTCAAGGTTGAACTCGTTGATAACCGTGCAAATTTGCTGGAATTCCTTGACGTTGAGATATCCGACTCACTCAGTTACCATTTGCGCAATAACGGGGTACGTATACGCCACAATGAAACCTATAAGACTGTTTCAGCCGACGAAACTTCAGTGTCTATTGAGCTAGAGTCGGGTAAGCGCCTACGTGCAGATATGCTTTTATTTTGTAATGGGCGTTCTGGTAATACTAAACAGCTTGGCCTAGAAAACCTTGGCATTGAAACCAACAGCCGTGGCCAGTTAGAAATTGATCAACGTTACCAAACCAATGTAGAAGGCATCTACGCTGCCGGTGATGTAGTCGGCTGGCCTAGCCTAGCCTCGGCTGCATACGATCAAGGTCGTTCAGCGGCGACAGACTTACTGGGCTTGCCTGGCTTTCGCTTTGTCGACGATGTGCCAACGGGTATTTATACCATTCCAGAAATTAGTTCTTTAGGTAAAACCGAAGAGCAACTGACAGCAGAAAAAGTGCCTTATGAGGTGGGCCAGGCCTTCTTTAAAGACCTAGCTCGCGCACAAATTAGTGGTGAAGTAGTGGGCATGCTGAAAATTCTATTTAATCGTGAAACCTATGAAATTTTAGGTATCCATTGCTTTGGTGACCGAGCCTCAGAAATTATTCATATCGGTCAAGCCATCATGAATCAAAAAGGTGATGCCAATACCATTGAATATTTTGTCAATAACACCTTTAACTTCCCTACCATGGCTGAAGCTTACCGTGTAGCAGCTCAGTTGGGCCTCAATAGAGCTCGACAAGTTAACCACTAAACTACACTTATTAAACCTGTCATGGTTAGGTGTGACAGGGTTACCCCAATAGGAAACTTATGTTTCAATCCATTGCATTGACCGTTGGCCTAAGATACACCCGAGCACAACGGCAAAATCATTTTATCTCTTTTATCTCCCTCATCTCTATGTTGGGCTTAGTATTGGGCGTGACGGTGCTTATATTGGTGCTATCAGTGATGAATGGTTTTGATCAAGAACTACGCCAACGTATTTTGGGTATGGTACCCCATGCCATTGTTCAAACTGCTGAGCCTGTTATGGATTGGCGGCAACCTGCCGAGCTTGCCATGCAGGTTGAAGGCGTTGTTGGTGTGGCGCCTTTTGTTCATGGTCAGGGCATGTTCAGTAATTATGGCAGAGTGCAGCCAGTGCTGTTCCATGGCATTGAACCCACAGCGGAAGCACAAGTTTCTATATTACCCAATCACATGACTCAAGGGGCCGTGTCAGACTTGAAAGCAGGTGCTTTTAATATTCTTATGGGTGATCTTTTGGCGCGCCAATTAGGTGCACGGTTAGGGGACAAGGTCACCTTATTTTTGCCTGAAGCCTCGTTGACTGTTGCAGGTATTATTCCTCGCCTGAAACGTTTTACCTTAGTGGGTATTTTTAAAGTGGGGGCCGAGTTAGATGCCAATTTAGCCATTATGCATATTGCCGATGCGAGTAAGCTAAAACGCTTAGGTGGTGGGGCACAAGGCTTGCGCTTGAAGTTAGATGATTTATTCACTGCACCAGAAAAAGCGCAGCAAGTGGCATTGCAACTGCCAGGACAATACTGGACCAGTGACTGGACCCGCACCCATGGCAGTTTATTTCAAGCGATTCAGCTAGAGCGCCGCATGTTGGGACTGTTATTAATGCTGGTTATTGCTGTAGCTGCGTTTAACATCGTCTCTACATTGGTGATGCTAGTGGTTGAGAAACAGGCTGATATTGCCATTTTAAGAACTCTGGGTGCGAGTCAGGCAGACGTGATGGGAATATTTATTGTTCAAGGTAGTATTATCGGCTTTTTAGGCACCTTGTTAGGCACCTTAATTGGTGTAGTGCTGGCCCTTAATATCACCAGTATTGTCGACTGGGTGGAACAGCTATTTGGCTTTAAAGTGCTCAGTGCCGAGGTTTATTTTATTAGTTATTTTCCTTCTCAAGTGAAGCTAGACGATGTGCTTGTGATTAGTATTGGCTCTTTCATTCTTTGTGTCATGGCGACACTTTATCCGGCTTGGCGTGCTTCAAAAGTAGAGCCAGCAGAGGTGCTGCGTTATGAGTAATTGGGTCTTGCAGGCTTCTGGTTTAGTGAAATCGTTTACAGACGGTGATCGCCAGGTTGATGTACTTAAAGGTTTAAACCTACAATTAGCTCAAGCGCAGAGTATGGCCATTATTGGTAGCTCGGGCTCTGGTAAAAGTACTTTATTGCAACTGTTGGCGGGTCTTGAACAGCCCAATGAAGGCAAGGTCATGGTTGTGGGTCAATGCTTGTCTGATCTCAATGGTAACCAAGCCGCTAAATTGCGTAACCAGCATCTGGGCTTTGTATTTCAATTTCATCATCTTTTGGCCGAATTCAGCGCCTTAGAAAACGTGATGCTGCCCTATATTATAGCGGGTAATAAACCTAATAAAGCACAACAAAAAGCGCTTTCAATGTTAACCAGGGTGGGTTTGGCCGATCGCGCCAGTCATAAGCCAGGTGCTCTTTCTGGTGGAGAACGCCAACGGGTTGCCATAGCTCGCGCGCTGATCAATGAGCCAGCATGTTTGTTGATGGATGAACCGACCGGTAATTTAGATAGACATAACGCAGAGCAAACCCTGACATTGCTGAAACAACTACAAGTAGACTTTGGCACTGCGTTTGTCGCCGTGACCCATGACCTGAGTTTGGCCAGCCAGTTGGATACGCAGCTGAGCTTAAAAGACGGTCAACTGGTGAGCTAACCTTTGCGTTTGAGCCAGTTACGCTTTACTTGCCAGCTCCAAAGTAACTGCACAGTAAAAAAAGTCACTACGGCTAAAATTAAGCCGCCTGCTATAGACCCAGCATAAAGGGGCTTCCATAATATGTGCAATTGGTGGACCAGCCAACTTCTAGACCATTCAAAGTCTAGGTTATAGGTGGGGGTTTGTAATATCCAAGCGCCGAACTTGTAGTTGGCGTAGAGGATGGGTGCCATAGTGAGTGGGTTACTAATCCAAACTAGAGCCACTGACAAAGGTATATTAGCCTTCCATACCAGAGCCACAGAAGCTGCCAGCAGCATTTGCAGGGGCATGGGAATCATACAACAAAAAACGCCTATAGCGCAGCCCTTTGCAACACTTGTGCGTTTGAATCCCCACAGTTTAGTGTCGTGCATTAAACTATTTAACCAACCCAGTGACTGGTACTGACTAAGTTTTTTTGGATCTGGGCTAATGCGTTTGAAAAACTTACGCGGCATGGACTAACCTTATTAATAGTGACAGCTAAGGCGTTTTTTATGCGCATGGCTTAACCACTAATTATGCACTTATATACAAACTAAGCCAAGGTTTAGGGCGCTCAAGGATGAGACATTATGTATATTAATGGTTTGTTTTTGTTAATTTTTTGGTGTTTAGGTTGGGGTCAATTCGGTTTTTCAAATAGCCTCTACTTAATCATCGTTTTATTGATTGCAATTTTAGTCGCTTATACACGTCGCAGAGCCGTTTTAGGTCTGACTGTTTTTTTGCTGGCCAGTGCTGGGCAATATGACCGAGTCTATAGTCAATTCCCTTATCCTTGGGTTAGTAAAGACCTGCGCATCCACGCCTGTGTGTCCAAGCTTGATGTGACCCGTTCTGGCATCAGTCTGTTGCTCAGTAATGCGCAGATCGACATCCCTATAGTCAAACACGATAAGCGTGCCAAAATCATGTATGGGGGGCTTTCAAAAGCCTTGGCTGGTCGAGTCAAGGTGACCATTTATCCTTATACAAAGGCTGCTCAACCCCAACTCAATGGCATGAATGAAAACTTAGGTCTGGCAGGATTAATTGGCCACAAAGTTGTACTTATAGTGCGTCTTAAAGGGGCTAGAAACTACCAAAACCCTCAACATTACGATTATCTTCGCTGGAGCCAGTTATCCGGCCAAACGGCCTCTGGCTATGTGCGGCAATGGCTATCTACTGGACAGGCGTGCCACGGTTTAAACTGGCCTCAGTTGCAACTGGAGCAATTACGCCAAAGGCTGTGGCAGGCATTGCAGGGCTATGCCGAAATACAATCTATGGCGCCACCATCGGTGGGTATCTGGGGTGCGCTTGTGTTGGGGCAAACTGCAGCCTTAACAGCACAACAATGGCGCGTATTGGCAGCCACTGGCACCACTCATTTATTGGTCATATCTGGTTTACATGTGGGGTTGGTGGCAGGCTTAGCAATGCTGTTGATGCGCTTATTAATATTACCTCTGGGTATTAGCAGCAGTTTGGGTATCCGCCTTAGTGCTTGGGTGGGTTTAGCAGTCGCCTTGATTTTTGCTTTGCTGAGTGGTTTTGGTTTGCCAGCCCAACGGGCGGTTATCATGCTCACTGGACTGATGTGGGGCGTAATGTGGGGTTTACAACTGGGTTTTACGCAACGCTTATTCATCGCATTTTTTGTGACCTTAGTGTTGCAGCCGATCAGCGCTTCCAGTTTAGGTTTTTGGCTATCTTACACCGCTGTATTGGCCCTAGGTTTAGTTTGGTACCGTTGTCCTAGTCAGCAGTGGTGGTACCGCGGCATGCAGCTTTTGGCGGCCCAAGGGGCATTATCTTTGTTGTTGTTACCTGTAATTGGCCTAGGCACTGGTTATGTAAGCCTTATTGGACCGCTGGTGAATATGATTCTGGTGCCTGTGTTTAGTTTGTTGCTCATTCCCGCCTTGCTCCTCATCAGTGTTGCGCTTATGTTGACTCCTCTTGCGCAGGTTTTTTTCAGGCTTGTCGATGTCGTCTTATCTGGGCTATGGCATGGTTTAGAAACCCTTACTCGTCTTACGTGGTCACAGGCGTTTGTGGGTTGGATCCCTTTAGGCGTATTTGGCTCAGTTTTAATAGTGAGTTGCATCTGTTTACTGATAAGACGTTGGCATTGGCCGCTATTGATGTTGCTGATGCCGTTAATTTTTTTTACACTGCTTAAAAGTCAAAGCCCTCAAGCTAGGGTACCTGAACACCCCCATACTCAGCCCCCAGTGTTTATCACCTTATTGGATGTGGGTCAGGGTTTGAGTCTGTGGGTGCGTCAAGGTGAGCATAATATGTTGTATGATCTAGGTAATCGTTATGCCAGCGGGTTTAATTTGGTCGATGCTGTCATTTTGCCAGAAATGCTGTCGCAAGGGGTTGATCAACTTGATGTGTTAGTCATAAGTCACTGGGATATGGACCACAGCGGTGGCCTCAACACGCTGTTGCAGCAGCAAACAGTGAAACGCCTTATTTTACCGACTGAAGTTAAAGCCACGCGTGAATCAGGTTTAGTAGACTATGCCGACAAGATGAGTCGTTGTGCGAGTACAGCTTGGCAAAACCTTTGGCTAGACAATGCTAACACCCTAATGTGGCGCCAAATTGCTCTGGCAGAATATGGCTTATCTGGCAACGATGCCTCGTGTGTTATATTGCTTAATATTTATGGGCGCCAAGTATTAATTGCCGGCGATATTGAAGCTAAGGCCGAAGCCATGCTAGTGGCGTTAGTTGGCGAATTAGACTCAGTGTCACTTGTTAGTGATGTGCTTATTGCGCCTCACCATGGTAGTAAAACCTCATCCACAGCTGATTTTTTAGCCAAAGTAAGACCTTCATATGTGTTAATTTCTGCGGGTAAAGCCAACCCCTATGGACACCCACATAAAAAAAATACCCAAGCCTATTGGAGGCACGGCAGCCATTGGTATAACACCGCAAGGCACGGTCAGATACAAGCAGTATTTACGGCCAATGGTGAATACAAGGTGAGACCATATTTGCCCTAGGGTGACTCAGTGCGAGGGGCATATATAAGTGCTTGATAGCATTCAGGTGTGGGTTATAATGAAGCCACAGAAGTAGCGATGACATAGTGATATGCTGCTATGCCGAAGAGTAGCTAAGGGGTAGCTGATCCATAGCCAATCAATGATCAAACGAGCGCTAGGCAAAGGCCCAACATGGAACGAAGGTGACTGAGAAACTACTCAACGCATGGTACGAAGGGGCTTGGTGGTTATTCCTATTGCGCCCCTTGGCTAGTCTGTACCTATGGCTTAGACACTGGCACCTTGCTAGACAACCTAAAGCGGGCAAAAATCCACTACCCTTGCTGGTCATAGGTAATATTACGGTAGGTGGCACAGGTAAAACACCGTTAGTGGTCGCCCTTGTTGTAGCCCTGAAAAATAAAGGCGTGCGTTGTGCCATTATTAGCCGCGGGTATGGTGGTAAGATCGGGGCTGGACCCCACTGCATTAGCCCTGCTGACCACGCCCACACTGTGGGTGATGAGCCGTTACTATTGAGCCAATTAACGGGTGTGCCAGTAGTCGTGGGTTGGTGCCGAAAGTCCAGTATCGCATGGTTGGCGCAGCAACAACAATTTGACCTAATTATTAGTGACGATGGCTTGCAGCATCACGCCATTAAAGGTGATGTTGAGTGGTGTTTGATTGATGGGAGTCGAGGCCTTGGTAATGGTTTGTGCATTCCTGCGGGTCCCTTAAGAGAGCCTCCCATCAGACTCGCTCAAGTAGATCAGGTATTTACCACTGGCGTGCCTAACAGCAGTATAGGCAAGCAATTACAGCACCATATACCAGAGCATGTAATAGGCCATCTGCAGCCTCAACTCGACCAGTTAAAACGGGTTTACGATGATCAACTTGTGCCTTGGCCTGAGGTCGATAAACCCATAGAAGCGGTAGCTGCTATAGGTCATCCACAACGATTCTTTAACGATTTACGTCATCGTGGGTATGTGGTTAATGGACAAGGGTATGCAGACCATTATCTATTTAAAGCGCGTGACCTGCCTCCTAGAGCGCTCATCATGACCGCCAAAGACGCTGTTAAATGTAAATCATTAGCTCAAGCAAAAAATAACCAACCACCGCAACCGTGGTTATACGCAACTCAATCATTAACCATTGCACCTGCGTACATTGATGCGCTGTTATTAAAGTTAGGTTTATCACCTAGTGCACCCATTAAATAAGGATTCCCATGGATAAAAAGTTATTAGAAGTTTTAGCCTGCCCGGTAAGCCACGGGCAACTGTTTTATCACTCACAGACGAATGAACTTTTTTGTCCCGCCAGTGGCTTAGCGTATCCTATTGATGCAGGTATCCCCGTTTTATTAGAAGCGCAAGCAAGGCCCCTAACCGATGCAGAGAAGCAAGCTTAATGGCTTTTTCGGTAGTGATCCCAGCGCGGTTTCACTCTAGTCGCTTACCAGGCAAACCGTTGTTGGACCTTGGTGGGATCAGTATGCTCGAGCGGGTCTACCAGCAAGCCTGCAAAAGTGGTGCGTCGCAGGTCTATATAGCCACAGACCATATTGACATTGTGACCCATGCCAAAGGGTTTGGTGGCACTGTGATTATGACCCGTGAAGACCATGCTACAGGGACTGATCGTTTGCAAGAAGTGGCTCAATATCTGGCCTTACCGGATGATCATATCGTGGTCAATGTGCAAGGTGATGAACCTTTCATTCCACCCCATCTGATCAATCAAGTGGCTGACAACTTGCGGCAATACGCCGAGGCTTCGATAGCGACCTTAGCCGAGCCTATCGATGATATTGAGCAGGTGTTTGACGCTAATGCGGTCAAGGTTGTGCGTAACGCTGCCAATATGGCCATGTATTTCTCGCGAGCACCTTTACCATGGAACCGGAGTTGGCATAAGACCATGACCAAGCAGGTACAGAAACATGCATACCTGCGCCACATCGGTCTTTATGCCTATCGAGTTGGTTTTTTACACCGTTATGTGTCTTGGCCGCAGGCAAACTATGAGAACCTTGAGAGCCTTGAGCAGCTTAGAGCTTTGCATCATGGAGAAAGTGTGCATGTGGATCTAGCGCCTGAAGGCATGCCAGCTGGCATCGACACCCCTGAGGACTTAATGCGGGTGCGTGAATTCCTTACATCATCCAATTTGGAAAGTTAATGGAACTGCAATACAGTATTAGTCTCAAATCCTACAATACGCTAAGTCTAGACGTTAAAGCGGCCTATTTTATGCGTATAAATCAGCTTGATGACTTATACGCAGCACGTCAGTTTTGTGAACATAAGCAATGCCCATGGCTGCTTTTAGGTGGCGGCAGTAACCTGATATTAACGGAAGACTTTGATGGTTTAGTGATGGTGATGGCTATGGAGCAGATATTTTGGCCACCTGAAGCACCCTTAGAAAGACAATCTGAAAGCTTTATGGTTAATGTGCAAGCAGGTTATGAGTGGGACCTTTTGGTACAAGAATCAGTAATAAGGGGTGCCAGCGGCCTAGAAAACTTGTCAATGATACCAGGGCAGGTTGGCGCCGCACCTATTCAAAACATCGGTGCTTATGGGGTAGAGCTTCAACATTGTCTTGAGAGCGTTGAGGTATTTGATTTTGACACAGGAGAAGCGTTTACCCTCGCCTGTGAAGAGTGTGAGTTTGGCTATAGGGACAGCATATTTAAACGTCATCCATGTTGGATTATCACCCAAGTTAGATTAGCTCTGAGCCTCAAAAATACGCCTCAGCTTAGCTATGGCATTATTGCAGACACGATTACCTTGCTCACAGGTCAATCAGCAGTCAGTGCTTCGCCACAGCAGGTCCGAGATGCGGTGATGCAAATTCGCCGCACTAAACTGCCAGATCCAAAAAAGATTCCTAATGTAGGCAGTTTTTTTAAAAATCCCATCGTGAGTCTTGGTGAAAAGCAAAAACTAGCTAAACAATGGCCGGGTATGGTGACTTATGCGGTAGATTCAGAGCACTATAAACTGGCTGCGGGATGGTTAATTGATCAACTGGGTTGGAAAGGCTTTATTGATGGGGAAGTTGGTGTTCATGAGCACCAAGCGTTAGTGCTGGTTGGTTCGGGGGCCGCTTCGGGTCATGAAGTTTTACATTTGGCTAACCGTATCAAGGCTGACGTGGCGGCAAATTTTGGTGTGATATTAGAAATAGAGCCTCGGCTGTTTAACAGCCGAGGCGAGTTTTACCTATAAGGTGAGCTTAGCCTTCTTTAGCTGCAGATTGCTCTGCTTCAGCCTTTTCACGACGACGCTTTTCACGCGGATCATTGTGAGCACGAGGGCGAGAAGAGCGCGGAGCTGCTTCATCTGCTGGGGCTAGTATTACTTCTTCTAAGGTGACCGCAGGTTCTGCTTGGGTGACTTTTTCTACTATCACCTCAGTCATCGCTTCAGCCTTGTCTGCGGCTGGAGTCTGAACTGGGGCTTTAGTCTTTGCTTCTACCGGAGCTTCATTTACCACCACAGTCACTACTTCAGTAACCGCTTCAGTAACCGCTTCAGAACTCGATTTAACATCCACCTGCTTTGGCTTTTCAACGACTTCAGCCACGACTTCAGCTACAACTTCAGGGCTGGGTTCGATGGTGGTTGATGTTTCAACGGCTACTTCGGCTACTTTAGCTTCTTTTGGCTTACGTTCGCGTGGTTTACGCTGGCGTGGCTTCTTGTCACTTGTTTCTTTCTTAACCACTGCCGCAGCATCAACTTTAGGTTCGGCTTCAGCATCAGGCGTAGATACTGTTGCAATTTCAACTTCAACTTCAACATCAGGCGTAGATACAGCTTCAGTGTTAGAACTAGCCTCAACCACTGCCGTAGGCAAAACTTCTACTTGAACCAAAGCTTCGGTGCTTAGCGCTTCTTCAGCAGGGCTGACGCTCGCCACTGCTAAGATTTCTTCAGTTTGTGGTTTAGGATTACTGCGCTTGCCACTGCGATCACGACGACGTTTTTGATCACGGCTACGGTTGGCATTGGACTCAAAGGCTTCCTCGGGTACAGGCACTACAGGTGTCTGTGTTAAAGGTTCTACGGCTTCGACTGCCTTAGGCTCGCGATGCTTATTGCGAGTGTCTTGGCGGCGATTATTGCGCTTATCATCAGCATTACGTTCATGCTTACGTTCTTCATTACGACCTTCGTTACGAGAATCAGCATTACCTTCGTGACGTGAAGCGCTCCGCGAATCAGTATTACCTTCATTGCGCGAAGCATTGCGAGAGTCCGTATTGCCTTCGTTACGTGAAGCATTGCGAGAGTCCGTATTGCCTTCGTTACGCGAAGTGTTGCGAGCATCAGCACCGCCTTCATTACGGGTATCATTACGTCGATTACCGTTACGTCCACGACGACGATCATCGTTTTGGTTGCGATTTGGAGTGTTGCGAGCACCATTACGTGACTCGTTGCGCGAAGAAGGGGTTTTAGCGGGCGCTTTTGCAACTACTTTTGCCTTAGGCTTGCTGCTAAATAATCCACCTAGCACACTCATGATACGTGCACCTAAACCAGGCACCTTAGTGGGCTTAGCTGGGGCGATACTGGCCTTAACTGGAGCCGAAGGTTCTGATTGCGGGGCTGGTTTGGCTGGCTGAATGCTTTGCACGGCAGGCTTTTCCGTAGCGAGCGGTGTTTTGGCATCAAACTCTTTGGCGTCAAAATGATGTTGAGCCAAGTCTATTTCGTAGCTCGTTTCACTGGCTTGGGCCGCTTCATGGTCATCTCGTAAACGACTGACTTCAAAATGTGGCGTATCCATTTGAGGATTTGGAATAATAACAATGCGCACACCTGCCGTTTTTTCAACTTCTAAAATTTCAGCACGCTTCTCGTTGAGAAGGTAAGTGGCCATGTTAACTGGCAGTACCACACGAATTTCAGCGGAGCGGTCTTTGCTTGCTTCTTCATTGATTAAACGAATAATAGACAAAGCTAATGATGCGACATCACGAATACTGCCTTGGCCACTGCAACGGGGGCAAACAATACCAGAGGTTTCACCTAGTGATGGACGTAAACGTTGGCGTGACATTTCCATTAAGCCAAACCGAGAGATGCGGCCAACCTGCACGCGCGCCCGATCTAATTTGAGGCTATCACGTAGTTTATTTTCCACGGCGCGTTGATTGCGCATTGGGCCCATGTCAATAAAGTCGATTACTACCAAACCACCCATGTCACGTAAACGTAACTGGCGAGCAATTTCTTCAGCGGCTTCTAAGTTGGTATTGAGGGCGGTTTCTTCAATATCGCTGCCTTTAGTGGCACGAGCTGAGTTAATATCGATAGACACTAACGCTTCTGTTGGATCGATTACAATGGCGCCACCAGAGGGGAGTGTGACTTCACGTTGAAAGGCAGTCTCAATTTGTGATTCAATTTGGAAGCGATTGAACAACGGGATTTCTTGGTCATAGAACTTGATCTTGTTCTCATAACTCGGCATTACTTGTTGCACAAAACTTAATACGTCTTGGTAAACTTTAGGCTCATCGATCAATACTTCGCCAATGTCCTGACGCAAGTAGTCACGCATCGCCCGAATGATAACGTTACTTTCTTGGTAAATTAAGAATGGAGCAGCATGTTTGTCTGAGGCTAAAGTAATGGACTCCCACAACTGTTGTAAGTAATCCAAGTCCCACTGAATATCTTCAGCACTGCGACCAATACCTGCGGTACGAACAATCACCCCTGATTCTGCTGGCACAGTGAGTTGGTTCATTACATCGCGCAGTTGCGAGCGTTCTTCACCTTCGATACGACGGGAGATACCACCTGCACGTGGGTTGTTAGGCATCAATACCAAATAACGCCCTGCAAGGCTTATAAACGTAGTTAAGGCTGCACCTTTGTTGCCACGTTCTTCTTTGTCAACCTGAACAACAATTTCTTGTCCTTCTTTTACCAGCTCACGAATACTCGAACGACCGCTTTGAGACGGGTCTTTAAAGTACTCTCGGGAGATTTCTTTAAGAGGTAAGAAACCGTGGCGTTCTGAACCATAGTCTACAAACGCGGCTTCTAAGCTCGGTTCTACACGGGTGATTCGGCCACGATAAATGTTGGCTTTCTTCTGTTCACGAGCGCCAGATTCAATATCTAGGTCGTACATACGCTGGCCATCGACCAGTGCAACGCGCAACTCCTCGGAGTGAGTTGCATTAATTAGCATTCTTTTCATGGTGTTCAAATTTCTTGAAACCCATCGACCCACGGCAATTAATATGTTTACGGGTGTACCGGGGCTAATAAGCCCTTACGGTGTAGGAAACCACTACCTTCTCGGATAAGTGTAGCTTGCAATGCGCAATCTACACTATGTTATAGGTCTGTTTTATCTAGCATTATCAATCATATAGGTTAACGTGCAAGTTAACTCACCAGCAGCTCAATTTAAATTTAAAGAGGCTCTGTTTATTCTAACGATTTGGCTATTGCCTTTGTGTGCTTGCTTCAGCACCTTAATCTTTTGTTCAGACCAGTCCATGGGTAGGGTACATCTACACCTAACACCTAGCATAAATTAATTCGCCGTAACTGGGTAAAACGGGTTGTTTTACGTTAAATAACTGGGAATACCCCAAGTTACAGCCTATTTCATTTGGATTTTGCGGTGCTAAGTATAAATTAAGCATCAACGTCAAAATCAACGGGCTGGGTTTGTCAGACCCCACCTAAAAATTGGTTAACTGAATTGGGCGATTATATTTGTGCCCAGTAACTGATAAAATGTCAGTTTCAGTGGTCGCTATGTTACCATTCACGCCCTTAGCCCGCAATTAATAAAGCCATTAGTTTTTCATTTATGCCACAAAAGCCGACTCCCCCTCCTCCGTTGACCGCCACCGCTGTTAAATTTGTCTCTATTGATGATGATAGGGCAGGTCAGCGCATCGATAATTTCCTCATGACACAGCTCAAAGGTGCGCCTAAAAGCTTGATCTACCGTATAGTCAGAAAAGGCGAGGTGCGAGTTAATAAAGGACGCATTAAACCAGACTATAAGCTTAAAGATGGTGATATTGTGCGTGTGCCACCAGTTAAGTTGCCAGAGCCTAATGCGCCAGCTGCAGTTGGTAAAGGCTTAGAAAAGCAGTTACGTGAGGCTATTTTATACGAAAGTGCGGGCTTGTTAATCATTAATAAACCCCACGGGTTGGCAGTTCATGGTGGCAGTGGCATTAACCTAGGCTTAATTGAAAGCTTACGTCAGCTATATCCTAATGAACGATCGCTGGAGCTTGTACATCGTTTAGATAGAGATACTTCAGGTTGTATTATGGTGGCTAAAAAACGGTCCACTTTGCGGGCCATTCATGCCCAACTTAGGGAGGGTGGTATCGATAAGGTCTACCAAGCATTGGTCATTGGTGGTTGGCCAAAAGCCTGTCAAAAAGTGGATGCGCCGCTGTTGAAAAACGTAGTGCAGTCTGGCGAGCGCATGGTGCGGGTTGTGCAAGAAGGTAAACGCAGCATTACTCGTTACAGAGTGCTACAAAGCCTAGGTCAGTTTACCTTAATTGAGGCCAAGCCCATTACCGGCAGAACCCATCAAATTCGTGTTCATTGCCAGCATATGGGGCACCCCATTGTGGGTGATCCTAAATATGGTGTGGATGAAGTTAATCAGGCACAGCGACAGTTAGGATTGAATCGCCTGTTTTTGCATGCGGCGCAGTTGCGCTTGGTAGACCCTAGCACGGAAAAGAAAATTGATGTGCGCGCACCCTTAGATCAGCGCTTACAGGCTGCTATCGTGCGCTTGAGCTAGTATTAGACTAATGCGTACTGGTGCTGGTGCTATTGAATTTCTTTAGTTATGCTTTATGCCGTTTAAAAATACATCCCGGTGCACCTTATGTATGACACAGATTTAGATAAAACACAGGCCAACTATCAAAGTCTTTCACCTTTGTCGCTGCTTAAGCGGGCGGCTGAGGTGTACCCTTCTATAGAAGCGCAAGTATACGGTGATATACGCCGCACTTGGTTGCAAACTTATCAGCGTTCGTGTGCCATGGCTAATGCCCTAAAAAACCGAGGCGTTAGTCTAGGAGATACGGTATCCGTAGTGTCCCATAATGGTCCAGAGTTATTTGAGTCGCACTATGCAGTGCCCATGGCTGGAGCTGTGCTTAATGCCATCAACACCCGTCTCGATGCCGCTACCATTGGTTTTATTTTTGATCATGCCGAAACCAAAGTGGTATTTGTAGACCGTGAATTTTCTGAGACAGTGGCGCTAGCCCTAACCTTGTGTAAAGCCCAACCTTTGGTAGTGGATATTGACGACCCTACTTTTGAGGGTGGTCGGCTGATAGGAACCTTAAGCTATGAACAGTTGATTGCCGAAGGTGATCAGGAAAGTCATTGGCAAATGCCAGCAGATGAGTGGCAAGCCATTAGCCTAAATTATACATCGGGCACCACAGGCAATCCTAAAGGTGTGGTTTATCACCATCGAGGTGCCTATCTAACAGCCATGAGTATGGCCCTTAGCTGGGACATGCCCAAATACCCTACATTTATGACGGTTGTGCCCATGTTCCATTGTAATGGATGGTGTTTTACATGGACTACAGCCTTATTAGCTGGCACCAACGTATTCATTCGGCACTTAAAACCAGAAACCATGCTCCAGCTTATCAAACAAGAAAAAGTGACCCACTTTGGTGGTGCACCGATTGTGCTAAATATGATTAATAATGCTGATGATAAACACAAGCAGGGCATCAATCATCAAGTTAAAGTGATGACAGCTGGAGCTGCGCCTCCAGCAGCTGTGATTGAAGCCATGCAGCACTTAGGTTTTGACGTGACCCACGTTTATGGGTTGACAGAAACCTATGGGGCTTGTGTGATCTGTGAATGGCAGCCTCAATTGTGGGATCATTTATCTGCACCAGAACAGGCCGCGTTAAAATCTCGCCAGGGTGTAAGGGGACCAGCCCAAGAGGATCACTTAGTGATGAATACAGAATTCATGACGCCGGTACCCAAAGATGGTGAAACTATCGGTGAAATATGTCTACGAGGCAATATGGTCATGAAAGGTTACCTGAAAAATCCAGCTGCCACGGCTGAGGCTTTTGAAGGTGGGTGGTTTCGTACTGGAGATCTTGCAGTTTGGCATGCAGATGGATATATGGAAATTAAGGACAGGGCCAAAGACATCATCATCTCAGGAGGAGAGAATATTTCTTCAATTGAGGTTGAGAGTGTGTTGTATAGTCATCCTGCAGTGCTAGAAGCAGCGGTGGTGGCCAGACCTGATGAAAAATGGGGAGAGACGCCCTGTGCGTTTGTCACTCTCAAAGCTGATGCCTTAGTCACAGAGCAAGACATTATCAGCTATTGTAAGGACAATATGGCGCGCTTTAAAGTACCTAAACATGTTGTGTTTGGGCCTTTACCAAAAACGGCAACTGGTAAAATACAGAAATTTTTGCTGCGTAACATGGTGCCCGCATAACAAAAATAAGGTAGAATTTTAGCCGCTATCTAAACTCAATGGTTTGGATTATTGTTAATTGTTAGAGATGTATAAACCCAATGGATGACCGTATCGATACCGCTAAACTACACAAGATTGCTAATGAACTTATGTTCTCTGGCGAACAAATAAGTGTGCAAGCTATCGCCGATAAAATGCTTATTGAAGCTAATGAAGAATTGAGTAGACAACTTGAGCATTGGTGGATTACTCAAGAAAGTAGGGTTTCTTTTCGCCGCAGTATCAGCCCAAATAATCGTCCAGATGTGCCCGAAACAGTGTACCAGTCAGTGCAGTTGATTTGGGAGAATGCCCTCAAAGATGCACGTTTAGAACTTGAATTACATTCGAAAAATGATCATCTAGTGAGTGCTTCTGGTATTGCCTTGGAAGATGAACTGTATTTGTCTAAAGCCCAGCTAGAGGCGATAGAAGGCTCCAACCAACGCTTGCGCGTTCAGTTGAGTGAAAGTCAAAATAACGTTAAAAAACTGGAAGCCGAACGTGCGATGTTGCGCAGTAACTTGCAGTCTTCCGAAACTAACGTCAGTTCCATGAACCATAAAGTATCTGAGGCTAATGCTGAAATGCAGCGCGCGCAGACCAGTAGTGAAGAAGCTAAGAAACAGCTCGATAAGCGCATGAAAGAAGAGGTCAGCCGCCATCAAGCCAGTATGAGCAAATTAGAGACCAAGATAAGCTATTACCGCCATCAATTAGACAAGCTGCGCGATGACTTTAATAAAAAGGAAGTGGCTCTAAATGCGCAGGTACAAGACTTACAAGGCACCGTAGCCAGAAGTGCTGTTACCCATGACACTCAGTTTAGCCAGATTCGCAGCCAGGAAGAAGAATTGCGTAAATATCGTGGAGAGATTACTAGCCAATCTCGCCATATGTCACAATCTAACAGTCAAGCCTTGGCATCGACAAATCGATTGAAACGCCTGGAAGATGGTCTGCAACAACGTGAAGTTGATATAAAAGAATTGAAAAAGCGTACTATTTTAGATAAGTCTGATGCATCAAGGCGTGAGAAAGATTTAAGAAAGCTAATAAAGTCTCGAGAAGTTGAAAGTGGTGCAGTCAGCAATAAACTCAATGAACTGCAACGCACAATTATTGCCCGTGAAGAAGAAATTAGGCGTTTAACAGCTAAGCTATAACCCCTAAGTGGATTTCACACTAGGCTTTTTTGTCGACCATCATAGAAGCAGTGCCGTCAGCGACCAATTTGTCCTTTACAAAACACTGGGTTTTTAAGCTCACGCGGCCGCGGCGCTGGTTTATTTCTTCTACCGTCACTGTTGCCACAACCGTGTCGTCTATAAACACAGGGGCTCTGAATTTAATCTGTTGATCTAAATAGATACATCCAGGTCCTGGTAATTGCGTGCCTAGCACCGTAGAAATTAAACCTGCACTCATCATACCGTGGGCAATGCGCGCTTTAAATGGAGTGGTGGCAGCATAGTCTGCGTCTAAGTGAACCGGATTAGAGTCACCGGTTACCGCAGCAAAGGCTTCAATGTCTTTTGCTGTGATGGTTTTTTTGTAGCTTGAAACCATACCAATACTTAAATCTTCTAAATAATACCCGTGTTGGTTAGTCACATGTTGCTCCTTTAAAAGTTGTCTCGTGAGTTCTTCGTGGAACCCTTGGGTCAGCATCATAGGCATTATTTCTCTTGGCTACAAATGTTAGGCTAAAATTAGCTTAAATCAGTCCCATATCAAATTACACCGTAATATAAAAGAGCGACTAACATGAGTGAATACCAAGCCCCTTTAGAAGAAATGAACTTCGTCATTAATCGCTTGCTTGATTTGCCTAACTTTGCCGTAGCGGTTGGCAATGAAGACGCCAGTGAAGACTTGCTACAAGCGGTATTATCAGAAGCTGATAAGTTAGCCAGCCAAGTATGGTCGCCTATTAACTATACTGGAGATCAGCAGGGCGTTAACTTGACTGCGGACGGTGTTCAGGCGGCCAGTGGTTTTAGAGAAGCCTATCAAGAGTATGCTCAAGGAGGTTGGAGTAGCCTCTACTTTAATGAGCAATACGGTGGACAAGGGTTACCCTTCACTTTTTCTATGCCCGTGTCAGAAATGATGAATGCGGCCAACATGGCGCTTGCGCTTTGCCCTATGCTAACTGCAGGGGCTACTGAAGCCATTGCTGCCCATGGCAGTGACAGTTTAAAAGAGATCTATTTAGCTAAAATGATTAGTGGTGAGTGGACCGGCACCATGAATCTTACGGAGCCCCATGCCGGCACAGATTTGGCTGCCATAACTACCACCGCCACCCCAGACGGGGAACACTTCCGGGTTAAAGGTCAAAAGATCTATATCACTTGGGGTGATCACGACATGACGGGGAACATTATTCACCTAGTGTTAGCCAAGTTGCCTGACGCGCCAGACGGTGTCAAAGGCATATCCTTGTTTTTGGTACCTAAGTTTTTGGTTAATGCAGACGGCAGCTTAGGTGATCATAATGATGTGTATGCCATCAATGTTGAGCACAAGATGGGCATTCACGCCAGCCCAACATGCGTAATGAGTTATGGCGACAATGGCGGCGCCATTGGTTATCTTGTGGGTCAACCCCATCAAGGTTTAGCGGCCATGTTTACCATGATGAACAACGAACGTTTACTCGTTGGTTTACAAGGAGTTAGTCTATCAGACCGGGCCTATCAAGGGGCCTTAGAATATGCCCGTGAACGAGTGCAATGTGCAGCTCCTGGTACTAAGCAGCGTGGTACGATTATTCACCATCCCGATGTGCGCCGTATGTTAATGACGATGCGCAGTATTACTGAAGCATCTCGAGCCATTGCTTATGTGACTGCTGCGCAGATTGATTTAAGCCAACTGTCAGCTGATGCAGCCACCAAAGGCTTAGCCCATAAGCGCGTTGGGTTACTCATTCCCATTGTTAAAGGTTGGTGTACTGAAGTGTCGCAAGAGTTAACTTCTTTAGGTGTGCAAATACATGGTGGTATGGGTTTCATAGAAGAGACAGGAGCTGCTCAACATCAAAGAGATGCACGCATACTGACCATCTATGAAGGTACCACAGGCATTCAAGCATTAGATCTAGCGGGCAGAAAAACCCTATACGACCAAGGTGAGGCCATGGCAGACCTAGTGCAACAAATGCGAGATGACTTAACCCTACATGGGCAGGCCATAACCCAGCAGCATCAGGCTGACATGAAGGAAGCCATTGATGGCCTTGAATCCAGCTACCAAACCCTGCTGCAACAAGCCCCCAATGATGTCATGTTTGCTGGAGCAATCAGCTTTGATTTATTAATGTTGAGTGGTTATGTGTGTGGGGCATGGCAAATGATGCGCAGTGCAAGTTTAGTGGCTAAGGAAGAAAACGAGGCCTTTAAAGCCAATAAGTTGGCCACGGTCGCCTATTATTTAGACCATATGCTGCCTCGTTTTGAGTCCCACCGTCGCTCCATTTTAGCAGGCAGTGAAAGTGTGATGGCCATTGGTGCTGGTGATCTTTAATGATCCGAACACCCATCATCAAACCAGATGTCTTTAAAGTTGACCCAGCCTAGACAATTGAGTTGATGCCCCTGCACCCGCTCAGCATGATGCATCTGATGTTGGTGGTGGTACAGGGGGAGGAGTATTAACTCTTGTTGGAGGTGAACGTCCATGTCTCTAAAAGCTTCCATGCGCAGCTCTTTTTTAGCTAAGGCCAGAGTCTGATTTAATTTTTTGCTAATAATGTTGCAAGGGAGTTTACCTTCACCTATTAATCCACCCAGTGGCTGCGTATTTCGTACTCGCTGCCCTGAGGTGCAGGCTCAATGTGCACAACGACGCCCAGCTTTAAGGCCGATCAATGGCACGCACCAAGTGTCATGTCTTTTAGTTTAATAGCCAGCGCCATAACATTAGCCTCAGTTGTTGGATTCGGGTTCGGGTTCGGGTGTAGGTTTAGGTGTAGGTTTAGGTTATTGAGACTCTCCTAAGTGAAATACTTGTTGGTAAAAAGTCAGTTCAGCTTCCATGGCCTGAATGATATTTTTGGCCTTTCTAAAACCGTGACCCTCATCAGCAAAGGTCACGTGTGCTACCTCAATACCTTTCGACCTGAGTATTTTAACCATCATTTCGGCTTGATTGGGGGGCACAACCTTATCTTCTAGACCCTGCAAAAAGATCACAGGGCAATTAAGGCCCTCGGCATGATGGATAGGGGAGCGTTCAATATAAAGGTCTTTGCGCTGCGGGTAGGGGCCAATCAGACTGTCCAGATAACGCGACTCAAATTTGTGGGTATCAGTAGCTAGAGTTTCTAAGTCTCCAATACCATAGAGACTGGCGCCAGCTTTAAAGGTATCGGTGAAGGTGAGAGCTGAAAGCACGGTGTAGCCTCCAGCACTGCCACCCCGGATTAGGCAGCGCTGCGCATCTATCTTTTTTTGTTGTGCCAAATAACGGATGGCATTTTGGGTGTCTTCAACGTCGGCAATACCCCATGCGCCCCTTAAGGCTTGGCGATAGGTACGTCCAAAACCAGTACTGCCTCGATAATTAATATCGACTACAGCAAAACCACGACTGGTCCAAAACTGAAGTTTTAGGTTTAAGCCACTGCTCGTAGCGCCCGTGGGGCCACCATGACACATGACAATAACGGGTGGCAGTTCGTTTTCTTCTGCGCAGTAAAGCCCATTGGTGGGGGGGTAGTAAAATGCGTGCACCAGCTGGCCATTGCCACTGGGAAAAAGTATCGATTCGGGTTGGGCAAGGTTGAGGGGATCCACATCAAGTGTGGCTGGTGCATATATAGAGGTGACCATAGCCTGCTGGTCAATGGCGATCACCTCACTGGGAAGGGCCGCCGCCCCTGCAACCATATAAAGCCCATGTTCATCGCAGGCCAGTGATTGCATGCTGGTGTATTGCGTCACTGTTGGGGTGAGCTTAGCCGCTGCAATATCAATAAAGCCACTGTGCCAAATACCCTGATCAGTCCACAGGCAAGCCATGGTGTTGGCGTCGATAAAGTCGTAGGTGGTGATACCAAACTGCCATAATGGGGCGGCAAATTCTGCCTGCATGGGCAACACCCTGCTAGCAACATCACCGTCAAGGCGGTAGATGTTCCACCAGTTACTTTGGTCGGACACAAAATACAGTGTATTGTCAGGTGACCAATGGGGCTGAAAAATGGCCTCATCACCGCTGGCGCCAGCCACTAAGGTGTTGCCAGTGACGCCCGTAGCACTGATATTAGCAAGCCATAATTGGGTGCTGTCCCAGGGCATATTAGGGTGTTGCCATTCTATCCAGCAAAGTCTTGTTTGATCAGGACTAAGGCGGGGGTAGGCATAAAAATCGGCGCCTGCCACCAGCTTGTCAATTATTGGGCTGGTATTATTAAGCGCAATAGCTGCTAAATAATTCTCTG
>Ga0209712_10000369_pt1 | contig 40893 bp, 32 predicted proteins | sample ArcOceMetagenome_FD_187443 | JGI IMG/M metagenome (GOLD analysis project Ga0209712, IMG submission 187443) | Marine eukaryotic phytoplankton communities from Arctic Ocean - Arctic Ocean - Greenland ARC118M Metagenome (SPAdes) (version 2) | ecosystem: Environmental > Aquatic > Marine > Oceanic...
TTATAAGCTAGCATGAGAGGCTTATGTAATAGAAGCGGAAAATAATCGCCATTATTTTCCGCTTTTTATTGCTGTTTCATATTTAGAATATGACGCTATTTATTCATAAAAAGGAATAGCCTGTCTTTAAATGACGAAAGGAAATAACGAAATTTATTGAATGATTGAATAGCTCTAACGAGCCAAATTTCATCATAATGGCATGTGGATTGAACCTTTTATTTTTAAACCAAGATGGCTCTCTGGTTTAAAGGTAGGGGTTATGTGGTACCGACTTTTTAATATCGTATGCTGTTCTAGCATCTTTTTTTGTTTATGGGCTTATGGTTTTTATAACCATGAAGGCTTGAATAAAATGAAAAAAGTTGAGTTCACATTTTCAATTAACACCGCTATTTGGCCTTTTAAATCTAGGGTTGAACATGTCTATTTTAAGCGTGATTCAAAATTTAATACGCTATTTTATGAGCCCGATGAAGAGTTTATTGTTTACTGTGAAGTATTGATAAAGCCTTCAAATGCCAAGATTTTTAATCCGAAATTAGAATTCAAAGAGCACTTAGTTAAACGCTCTCATAATACGATTATGTATGTGAACCCTAGAGCCTTGAGTGTTGATACAAGCCTTGAAATCAGGCTTTTAAAAGGCAGTTATGACTTTTATTTGTTATTTGATTATCAGGGCATTCAATACGCGGCTCGCAGTACCCATTGGGTGAAAGAAAGTGGTAGTAGCGTTCATTTTAATATTTACCCTGTATTGGGTGAGACATTATTGAATGTGCACGGGGTAAAAAAACTCGCTAGCTATAAACCGCCCTTCATGAACAGTCGCAACAAAAAAATACTCGCCCGTCAGCTCAACATTAAACGACTTAAAAATAGTCAAAAAATGTATACCGTGAATAGCCAAACAAATCCGGCTCAGGTGTATATAAACCTGCCAAAGACATTAAACACACTGAACAGTGTGCAGCTGCGTTAAACACTAATGGGTTTTCTAAGCCCAAGGTCCATCACCGGCCAATTGAATATACCGCCTTATCTTGCCCGCTTTATTTTTGACGCCTTCTCATGCATTAAGAACCCACTAGTTGGCACCGCCTTTGCAATCCTCTAAGTAATTGAAATTCTTTGCCGCTTTTTTTGAAGCTTTTAATTGAGCTAACAACAAGAAAGAGCGTAAAGCGTTAGCGAAGCAGACAAGACAAAGTAGGAAATAAATCTATTTTCTAATGCAGTAATGTCAATGCAGCTAGCTTTCACTAGGAGGAAGGTATGGATCGCGCGTTATACATTGCAATGTCCGGGGCCAAGCAAAACACCTTGGCCCAAGCATCAGAAGCCAATAACTTGGCCAATGCCAGTACGACAGGTTTTCGCCAAGATTTTGAGCAAGCCCGTTCAATGCCGGTGTTTGGGGATTATTACCCAACCCGTGCTTATGCCATGACAGAGCGACCAGCCAGTGATTTTAACCCTGGTACCTTGATTCATACGGGTCGCGATTTAGATTTGGCCATTGAGAACCAAGGTTGGTTTGCGGTGCAAGATGCTAATGGAGAAGAAGCCTATACACGGCGCGGTGATTTTAATGTGGATGCATTAGGTCGCATGCTAAACGGCGAAGGTTACCAAATGTTGGGTGGCGGTGGACCAGTGGTGGTGCCCCCATACGAAAAAATTGAAATTGCAAAAGACGGTACGGTCAGTGTGCAAGGCCCAGGTGAAGAGCCTGCGGTTATTGCCGATGTAGCACAAATTAAATTAGTGAACCCAGACCTACAGAATATGGAAAAAGGCGTAGACGGTTTGTTCCGAATGCGCGATCAGCAGCCAGGTCAGATCCAACCTTTGGATGTGACGGTGCAAATTGAATCGGGTCACCTTGAACACAGTAATGTGAATCCGGTGACCTCGCTTACACAAATTATGGCGTTGCATCGCCAATATGAAATGCAAGTGAAGATGATGAAAACGGCTGATGAAAATGCACAAGCCACAGCCCAAGTAATGGAAATTCAATAATGAACATTTTTAGCCTGAGCTTTTCGATTTCTGTTAAGCCAAGCGCGGAGTAAAAATTATGCATGCAGCTCTATGGGTCAGTAAAACAGGGTTAAACGCACAAGATCATGGTTTGACCACCATATCGAATAACCTTGCAAACGTGAGTACCACAGGCTTTAAAAAAGACCGTGCGGTATTTGAAGATTTGATTTATCAAATTCAACGTCAGCCAGGTGCTCTGTCCAGTCAAGACAGCCGATTGCCTGGTGGTTTGCAAATCGGTACCGGTGTTAGGGTGGCGGGCACACAAAAAATTCATACCACAGGCAGCTTAGAAGAAACATCACAACCGTTAGACTTAGCGGTGAACGGCCGAGGCTTTTTTCAAATTACTTTGCCCGATGGTAATACCGCGTACACCCGAGACGGTACGTTTCACATGGACAGTGAAGGGCAAATTGTAAATGCCGTGGGGTATTTATTAGAGCCTAACATCACCATACCGGATCAAACCAACACCCTAACCATTAGTCGTGACGGTATTGTCAGCGCCACCTTGTTTGGTGAAACGGCTCCTACTGAAATTGGCCAAATAGATGTGGTGGATTTTATTAACCCCGTGGGTTTGCAAGCCGCCGGTGGTAACTTATTTTTAGAAACCGCCAGTTCCGGTGCACCGCAAGTAGGTGTGGCTGGTGAAGATGGTTTTGGTTCCATTGAGCAAGGTTTTTTAGAAAATTCAAACGTAGCTGTAGTGGAAGAACTGGTAAAAATGATCACCGTACAGCGTGCTTATGAAATGAATTCAAAAGTGGTGAGCAGCGCGGATCAAATGTTGCAATACCTTGCACAGAATACTTAAAAATAGCGAATAGTTCGTAAGGTAAAAATTATTTTGGATTGTAGATTTAGATTTAAATTAGGTGATCTATGAAATATATAGGGTTAGTTTTATCTGTCATGGTGCTATTAAGTTTAAGCGCTTGTGGCACATTACCAGAAATGGATGCCGAACCGGATGATCCGCAATTTGCACCTGTGCCTGCGCAATCATTAAAGCCGCCACCCATTACTGATGGCTCGCTTTATCAATCAAATTACGCCATCTCTTTATACAGTGATCAGCGTGCACGTCGCATTGGTGATGTAATTACCGTGATGCTGCAAGAACAAACCAACGCGTCTAAATCAGCGTCTACTTCTAGTACAAAAGAAAGTGAACTGGCTTTTACGCCCACCAATATATTAGGGGAAGCACCGGCTTTTTTAGGGGCTACCTTAACCGGTGATAGATCATTTAATGGTAAGGGAGACAGTGGTCAGAGCAATTCGTTAAATGGACAAATTACGGTGACCATTAGTGATATCCTACCTAATGGCATTTTAGAAGTGCGCGGCGAAAAATGGTTAAGCTTAAATGAAGGGGACGAGTTTATTCGTGTAAGGGGTTTAATACGCCCGCAAGATATCGGCCCTGATAATACCGTTATGTCCACAAAACTGGCCGATTCGCGCATCAGTTATGGTGGCACTGGGCCTGTGGCCAATGCCAGCAAACACGGTGTATTGAGCCGCATGTTTAACAGCCCTTGGTGGCCGTTCTAAATGGCTGCTAACCTTATTTTAAATTTTCTGAGAACTATATGAATAAATTTTTACTGCTGTGTTTTTGTTCGTTAATCAGTTTTTCTAGTTTTGCCGAGCGCATAAAGGACATTACTTCTGTCGCCGGTGTGCGCTCTAACCAATTGGTGGGTTACGGTTTAGTAGTGGGCTTAGATGGCTCTGGTGATAAGTCGCCGTTTACCAATCAAACGTTTAATAACATGATGAGCGAATTTGGTATTTCTATTCCTGCGGGAACCGACCCTAAGCTTAAAAATGTAGCGGCGGTATCGTTAACGGCTAATCTTCCACCCTTTGCAAAACCGGGTCAGCGTGTGGATGTGACGGTTTCCAGTATTGGCAATGCAAAAAGTTTACGTGGCGGTACCTTGTTATTTGCACCACTTAAAGGTGCTGACGGACAAGTATATGCCGTGGCACAAGGTAATTTAGTGGTAGGGGGCTTTGGTGCCGACGGGGCAGACGGTTCAAGTATTACCGTAAACGTACCCAGTGTGGGCCGTATTCCTAATGGCGCATCGGTTGAACGACCTGTACCAAATGCTTTTGCTCGCGGTGACAGTTTAATTCTAAATTTAAATAGCCCAGACTTCACAACAGCAAAACGTTTGGCACAAAGCATTAATGAATTGTTAGGCCCAGCCACAGCGTATGCTACGGATGCCACTTCAGTACGCGTGAGCGCCCCAAGGGATCCAAATCAGCGTGTATCTTATTTATCCATGATTGAAAACTTAACGGTGACACCAGGTGAAGCCACTGCCAAAGTGATCATTAATAGTCGTACCGGTACCATTGTGATTGGCAAACATGTGCGCATAGACCCGGTTGCGGTAACCCATGGCAGTTTAACTGTTACAGTTAAAGAAAATTTAGAAGTAAACCAACCGAACGCGTTAGCCGATGGTGAAACCGCAGTGGTGCCACAAACAGACTTAAACATAGACGAAGAAAACAACAAAATGTTTGTCTTTGCACCTGGTGTGTCATTGGATGAAATTGTAAAAGCGGTGAATGAAGTGGGCGCGGCACCGGGGGACCTTATGGCCATACTTGAGGCACTGAAACAAGCTGGCGCATTAAACGCAGAATTAATTGTTATCTAAAACAGAAAAATGACACAAGAACATACAAAACAAGAAGCACTGAATTCCATTATGCAGCTTACTCAAGACATTGAGAAATTGTCTGACGGCAGTAGCTTAGCCACGTTAGATCATAAGGTTAAAAAGCGTCACGAATGTTTGCTGTCTTTTTTTGATCAATACATTGATGACATCAATCCCGATGAATTGAACATGCTGCAAAGTATTCAGCAGCAAACAACAACGCTTTTAGAAACCATGAATAAAAAAAAGCATGAGACCAGTTCTGAGCTTTTAAATAGCAAGCGTACAGGCACCCGCATGAAATTGTATACCACCATTGCAAAGCAAAAATAACCTCCCTATACAATTGCCCTTTTTGCGGCAATACCCTGCCTTTTCTTTTTTATATCCAGTAAAAACTCAATAAATTCAACGGCTTGTATTCTGGCCTAAGCCTTGCACTACTTAAAGTATTGTTCGTTATCGACTTATGTGGGATACCCCATGAATACACTCAATAATACTTATAACTATAACGATTTGGCGTCTTTGAATGCCATTACGCGTATGGGTGATACCAAAGAAGGGGAAGCTGAGGCACTAAAACAAGTGGCGCGTCAGTTTGAATCTATGTTTGTGGGCATGATGTTAAAAAGCATGCGCGATGCTAATTCTGTGTTTGAAGAAGACAACCCACTTAATAGCAATGAATCAAAATTTTATCGACAAATGTTTGATGATCAATTGGCTCTGTCCATGACACAGGGTAAAGGCATTGGCTTGGCGGATAATATTTATCGTCAACTGTCCAAACAGTTTGATGTAGCCACCCCAAATGCAGATGGGCAGCTAGAGCGCAAAGCGGCCATGCAAGGGCTGGATAAACAACAGAATAATGTGAATAACTTTTCAACCTTGAATCCAAGTATGGACCTAATGCAATTCAATCAAGGCAATAAAGTTGCACCATTAAATACAGAGCCTTCGCTACAATCTATCAAGGCCAATGAAACACAGGTTACGCCTCCCGTTACCAATGAATCACTGATTCCAATGCCTATTCTGAATCAGCCTATCGTCACTCAACCTATGAGTGCAACGTCACCTCAGGCAGAGGTGACGGTAAAATCTATAATCGAGAACGCCACTAAAACCCATAAGGCTGAAGAAAAAAATAAAGAGCTAGAGAGCAGTAAAAAATCAGATTCGGCCCAGCTTGGGCCCATTAAAAAAACCTCTGGTTTTGAAACCCCACAAGATTTTGTAGACAAACTATGGCCAATCGCACAAAAAATTGGTGCTGAAATGGGCGTCGAGCCAAAAGCGATTATTTCACAAGCTGCACTCGAAACCGGTTGGGGTAAATACATTATTCATCAAGGTTCAGGTCAAAATAGCCATAATTTATTTGGCATAAAAGCCGATCAGCGCTGGCAGGGCAGTGTAGCCAATGTGAGTACTCTTGAATATCGAGGTGGTGTTGCAGCAAAAGAAATGGCGCCGTTTAGAGTGTATGACTCTTATGAACACAGCTTGCGTGACTATGGTGAGTTTGTGAAAAACAGCGATCGTTACAGCACGGCTGTTAAAAACGGACAAAGCATTCAAGGCTACAGTGAAGGTTTACAAAATGGCGGTTATGCAACAGACCCTAAATACGCAGAAAAAATTCAACGCATTGCAGGTGGCCAAGTTTTAAATAATGCCATCAAACAGACTGACGCCGCGAAAGCGACGCTAGATTTAGGTCGAGGTTAATATGGGTGACTTACTCGACATAGGCATATCGGGATTAAAAACCCACCAAACTGCATTAACCGTCACGGGTCATAATATTTCCAATGTGGATACCGAAGGCTACAGCCGCCAAGAAGCCACAATTGTAAATAATACCCCTCAATTTATTGGTGGGGTTTGGATTGGTAATGGCTCTAGTGTCACTGAAGTACGCCGTGTATATGATGAATTTTTAGTAGGCCAATTGCAGCGAGATACATCGACATTTAATTATTTCGATACTCTTACAACTAATGCAGAGCAAATAGATAAATTATTAGCAGACCCTGGCACCGGTATTCAACCGGGCATTGAAAGAATGTTTGGGGCCATGCAGGCAGCCATTGATGACCCAAGTTCTATTCCTGCACGCCAAGTTGTTATGAGTGAATCACAAGGATTGGTTGATCGTTTTCATACCATTAATGATCGACTGGATGATTCAAACAATATTGTTAACGGCCAGATGGGTGTAATGGCCACACAAATTTCAACTTTGGCTGAGGGCATAGCAGAGTTGAATATTCAAATTCAATTTGCCACGGCTAGTGCACAAGGTAATTATCCAAACGATCTATTAGATAAACGCGATATAGCGTTAAAAGACTTAGCAGAGCTAGTGGATATTAATATTGTTGAGCAAGACGATAATATCGTGAATGTTTTTATTGGCAATGGACAGGCACTGGTTGTAGGGAAAGATTTTAATAAACTATATACAGATACTGGCGAAGGGGATCCAACTAGAGACGGTATTATTTTCGAGATGAACGGCGTGCGTCAAGATATAACCGATCAAATGTCAGGTGGGCAGTTAGGCGGTTTGATTGATTATAGAAAAGACGTTCTAGACCCGGTGGTAAGTCAGTTAGGCCGTGTGGCCATCGCATTACAAAGCAGTTTTAATGAACAACATCAGTTAGGTATAGATTTAAATGGAGATCCGGGGGATCTATTTTTTACCGATGTAAATGATCCATTAATTGCACAAAGCCGAGTGATAGGGAATGCTGAAAATGCACAACCCGATGACCGACAAGTTGCGATTTATATTAAAGATACTGAATTATTAACTGACAGTGATTATGAACTGGAATTTGTTGGGCCTAATGACTTTACCTTTAAAGTGACACGATTAAAAGATGGTGAGGAGATGCTCACCACATCAATTAGTACAGGCTATCCAGAAAGTTTCAATATTGATGGTTTTGATATTACCTTTGAGGCAGGGAGCTTTAAAGAAGGGGATAAATTTTATTTAATGCCCACGCGCAGCGGCGCAAAAGATATTGAACTGGATATTCAAGTGCCACAAGAGCTTTCACTGGCGGTTGCCGTGATGACAGATTTTGATGTAGGTAATCAAGGTCAAGGGGAAATAAGTGGGATAAATGTTTATGACTCAACTACGGATGCCTTTGCTAATCCTCATCAGTTAGCGCCACCTTTGATTATCCGTTTTACCAGTGATACTACCTATGATGTGTTAGACAACACAGATCCATCGAACCCGTTGCCATTACAACCTCCAATTATGAATCAAAACTTTGTGCCTGGGGTGACAAATAACTTATTACCACAAAATCAAAATCAAACGGCTGTGACAAGCATTGGCGGATTTTTACCTGCGAATGCATTCTATCAAGACTATAACGCTGCATCAGTAACACCAGGAAACGGTCTTTTTCCTGCTCGGATTACTCTGAGTGATCCGAACCCTATTACAGGTGGAACCACTCAACGGGGTGTACTTGTGATTCCGGGTGATACGCCAGCAAAAGAGACTGCAAGAATATTAAGTGAGCAGAATGGGGTAAGTGCAACAGCGAGAACAACGCTACAAATCACTAATTTCACAAATGACCCAACCGGTTTTCTATCACAAGATTTTTATTTAAATGGTGTTCAATTAACAGACACATTACCAGATGGTCAAGTTAAGTATGAGCAAACTTATCCCTCTGAAGTCCCAAATCCTATAAGTGCTGATTTTTTAGCTGATCGTATTAATTCAAATTTTGATTTTCAAAATATGGGTATTATTGCTCAAAGTGATGGCACAACACTCACGCTAATCTCGGTCGATGGGGATGACCTTTCCATTGAATTTCAAGGGGATCATGGTGATAGCATTGATGTATCAACTGGGGTAGATACTTATGTTAAATCTACAGGTGCGCCGCTATCAAAACCCTTATCAAAGTTTGATGGATTTGACTTCAGTAGCGGTGGCCCATATGACTATGAATTTGATGTACCGGGTCAGGGTACATTCAATATTAGTTTAACGGGTAATTACGCTACAGGTGCAGAATTAATAACAGGAATTGAAAACGAAATTAAAAATACAACGTTCGGATTTACTGGTGATCTAGTTGTGGATATCGATGAAAAGGGTAATATTTTATTTCAGAATCAATTAACCATGAGTCCAAGTGCTACAAATGGCAGTGCAAAATTAACCATGGGTGGGCAAGTTAAAGTGGTATTGGATGATGGCATTACCATGTCATCACAACCACCATTAAGTAACTTATTTGAAGAAAATCCTGAACATAAGCCTAATGATATTGGTTATCAAATTACCATGGACGGTATCCCTAAAGAAGGTGATTTATTCTATGTGGATTTTAATGACGAAGCGGTGACTGATAATCGAAATGGTGCGTTATTAGGCTTCATACAAAAGAAAGAAATAATCGAAGGGGATATGAGTATCAGTGAAAGTTATGGCCGAATGGTTGAAGAAGTTGGTTCTATCACCTCAAGGGCGCAAATCAATCAAGAAAGCTCAAAAGTACTTTTGCAAAATACTCAAGACAGTGTGCATGCGGTGAGTGGTGTAAACCTAGATGAAGAAGCCGCAAAGCTAATTCAATTTGAATTAGGGTATAACGCATCTGCGCAGGTTATTACGGTTGCGCGAGATTTGTTTAGTACATTAATCGGTATATTCCGCTAATTAAAGGAGTGAATAATGCGAATTTCTACCATGCAGCAGTTTAATTCCGGTGTTCGCTCGATTTTAGATAATCAAGAATCCACCACCAAAACTCAGCAACAAATAAGCACAGGCCGCAGAGTATTAACCCCTGCTGATGATCCTATTGCTTCAACCCGTATTTTGCAATTACAGCAAGATATTAGTTTACGTGATCAATATGAAAAAAACGTAACGGCGGCTCAAAATAGACAGAATTTGGAAGAGGCAATTCTAAGCAGCGTAGAAGAAAATATTACCGCCATAAGAACGCTAACAGTGAACGCAGGTGATGGTTCTTTGACGACAGAGGATAGAACGTATATCGCCTTTGAAATGGAGGAGCGATTAGAGGCACTTGTTGACCTAATGAATACAAAAGATGCAAGTAATACCTACATTTTTGCTGGCTTCAAAGGTGAAACGCTTCCGTTTCAAGAGCGTTCAGGCGGAGGCTATACTTATGAAGGTGATGATGGTGAGCGAAATTTGGAAATAAGTAACAGTACATCTGTTCAAACTAACGATTCAGGCAAGAAATTATTTGTTGATATTGATAGCATCAAAAGCACTTTTTTCACCCATGGCAATGATAGAAATTTAGGGGATGGATTTATTAGTAATGGCTTCGTTTCAGATCAAGAAGCATATGATGACTTTTATCCAGAAGATATGGTTATTCGTTTTAACCCGGATGGGTACGTCACACCGCCAGGGCCAAACTATAGTGTGGTCACACGGTCAGAAGATAGACCGATAAATGGCTTAGATGGGGTTGAATTCTCATCGGGTACGGAGCTGGTGGTAGAAGGGGCAAACTTTAAAATAGGCGGTAACCCAGAGCCAGGTGATACGTTTTTTGTACGCAGCAGTCCTAAACAATCGTTAACAGATACTGTCTCAGGACTGATCGAAGGTTTAAAAAGCCTACAGGATAATCCTGTTGATAGTGCGTCATTAACGGACTTGCTAGCTACATCTTTAAGTAATATGGATTTTGCTCAAACCTCTGTGTCTGAAGTGCGCAGCGAGATAGGCGGACGCCTAAATACCATTGAGAATATTGATAATTTGCATCAGGACGTAGACCTTGTGAGCAAGGAAATATTAAGTGGTCTACAAGATGTGGATTTTGCAGAGGCGGTAAGTCGACTCTCTATGGAATCATTTCTTTTGGAAGCAGCTCAACAGAGTTTTGCCCAGATTAATCGATTATCTTTATTTAATCAGTTGTAACTGTGGCGTGTATTTTGCAGCTATTATGATCGCTAACGAAATCACATAATTATAATAAATAATATGAATCCCTTAAAATTGATTGGCCGAGAAAAAGCTCTTTTTACTAACGATCTGGATAGTAAAAACAAGTTTCTTAGCGCTGAGGTCAAATGTTCTCGGTTTTTAGTACTGGGTGGTGCTGGAACAATTGGTCAGGCTGTGACAAAAGAGATTTTCCAAAGAAACCCAAAAAAACTACACGTTGTTGATATTAGCGAAAATAATTTAGTAGAACTCGTTAGGGATCTTCGAAGTTCATATGGTTATATTGATGGTGACTTTAAAACATACGCCATCGATATAGCATCAGTAGAATATGATGCCTTTATTAAGCATGATGGAAAGTACGATTATGTATTAAACCTTTCGGCTTTGAAGCATGTGCGTAGTGAACAGGATCCGTTTACATTAATGAGAATGATTGATGTCAATATTATAAATACAGTAAAAACAATTAATCAATCAATTGAAAACGGGGTTAAAAAATACTTTTGTGTTTCCACTGATAAAGCGGCCAATCCAGTCAATATGATGGGAGCCTCTAAGCGTATAATGGAATTATTTTTAGAAAGACAAAGAACAGCTATTGATATATCAACCGCCCGATTTGCGAATGTGGCCTTCTCAGATGGATCATTATTACATGGGTTTAATCAGCGTTTTCAAAAAAAGCAGCCCATCGTTGCGCCAAATGACATCAAACGGTATTTCATAACACCTACAGAATCTGGTCAACTGTGTTTGTTATCGTGTATCTTCGGAGAGAATGGCGATATCTTTTTTCCAAAGCTAAGTAAAAATTTTGATCTTCTCAGTTTCTCTGAAATTGCCATAAATTATTTAAATGATCTTGGCTATCAAGCGGAACTCTGTGAGAGCGAACAGCAAGCTAGAGAGTTAGCACTCAGTATTATTAAGAATGACCAATGGCCCTGTTTTTTTAGTGAAAGTGATACAACAGGTGAAAAATCCATTGAAGAGTTTTACACCAAACATGAAACATTAGATATGTCTGAATTTGATGATATCGGTATTATTAAGCCCTCTCAAAGTATTAAAACCTCTGAACTAGATGACTTTATAAAACGTATTGATGATCTTAAGAATAATAAATCGTGGAATAAAAAAGATATATTGGATTTATTTATTTCGCTTGTACCCGAATTTTTACATGATGAAAAAAATCGTTATTTAGGCGATAAAATGTAATGGCTGATAATCTAATTGAATACATTAGACATATTTACAATACAAACGATTTTATTCCCTTACACAAACCCAGTTTTAAGGAAATAGATACACAATATGTGCAAAACACCATGGAATCGGGTTTTGTTTCAAGTGTGGGTGAATATGTTGATGAGTTTGAAGACAGCCTTAAACGTTATACCGGTTGTGGAAAAGCGGTTGCCACAGTAAACGGCACAGCGGCTATTCAAGCGGCTTTGTATGTCTCTGGTATTAAGTCTGGTGATATAGTTTTAACTCAGGCCCTCACATTTGTTGCCTCCTGCAACGTGCTTAAACATATGGGCCTCACACCGGCCTTTATCGATGTGTCATTTAAAACCTTGGGTATGTGCCCAAAGGCTCTTGAATTATTCTTAGATGAAAATGCAACACTCGATGTTCATGGCTGTGCCATCTATGCAAACACCGGTCAAAGAATCCATTCCGTCATGCCTATGCATACATTTGGTCACCCAGTAGAGTTGGATGAGATACAAAGGGTATGCAAGAAGTGGAATTTACTTTTAATAGAAGACAGTGCTGAAAGCCTTGGTTCTTATTATAAAGGTCAGCATACCGGCACATTCGGTGACTATGGCATACTCAGTTTTAATGGAAATAAAATAATCACCACAGGTGGTGGCGGCGCGGTATTATGTCAATCAGAAGCACTGGGCAAGCGACTTCGTCATGTGACATCCACGGCTAAGGTTCCTCATCCTTACGAGTACTACCATGATGAAGCTGGCTTTAATTTTAGAATGCCCAATTTAAATGCCGCGTTAGGTTGCTCACAAATGTTGTCTTTGGGTGAATTCCTAAATAAGAAGCGTGAACTGGCAGGCATGTATAGGCGTTATTTTGAGCCTACAGAGTATGAATTTTTTATGGAGCCTGATCATGCTAAGTCTAATTACTGGTTAAACGCGGTTATTTGCCCAAACAAGAAATCCAGAGATGAGCTGCTCGAAAAGACGAATAAGAAGGGTGTTATGACGAGGCCAGTGTGGACTCTAATGCATAAATTGCCGGCATTTAAACAGGCAATTTATAGCGATTTAAGCAATTCAGAAAAGCTAGAGGAATTATTGGTCAATATCCCTAGCACACCTATTTAAACCACCCACATGTTGTTTTATCAATCAGGCGATTGATTCAAATTTTAGGATGTCGGCTTGTGCTTGTTTAAAGTCATCAAGTTTACCAATATCCAGCCAATACTCATGGATAGGAAACATTGACACATTCCTATTCGACTTGAATTGCTGGTCAATGAGATCTGGCATGTCTATGGGTTTATTTCTGACCATTTCATTTATCACTCTTGGTGATATGCAATATATTCCGGCGTTAATAAAATAATTATTTTTCGGTTTTTCAGTGATCTTGGTGATGAGATTATCAGTGTGCTCTATGACCCCATATGGAATTTGAATTTCATAATCGCGAACCGCCATGCTAATTTCTGCTTGGTTATCCATATGATAAGTGAGCATTTCATCAAAATTGACTTGAGTTAATAAGTCTCCGTTCATCATCAGTAAAGGCTTCTTAATGGCTTCCTTCGGTAGCAGAGCCAACGCACCAGCTGTACCTAATGGGAAATCTTCTCGGATATAGTGAATGTTAATACCAAAACGGCTGCCATCTCCAAAATAACTTTCAATTTGCTCATTTAAATAATGAGTAGAAATATAGAAATTTTGAAAGCCTGAGTTAATGAAATTTTTTACGATATTTTCAAGGATGGGTTTATCACCAACTTTCAACATGGGTTTTGGGCAGTTATCTGTGAGAGGCTTTAGTCGCTTACCAAATCCTCCGGCCATGATAAAAACAGCGTTGTCTTTTTTAGAGGTGTCTTTATTCGCGCCAACCAAGTCAATTACATGCATATCAGTATCGAGCTTTGGAATCGCAGGAATCCCATAAACTTCTTTTAAATTATAAGCCTTGATCTCAGAGTCATTTTGACTGATGTACTTTGGCTGAGTATTCATGATTTTAGACAACTGCGTATCAATAGGCAGGTGTCTTAATAATGCGCGTCGAATATCACCATCGGTAACAGTGCCTAGTAACAAATCGTCATTATTAACAACCATTATTAACTTAGTCGCTATTTTATCTAATCTGGCAATAGCATCTTCAATGCTGCTAGTGCATGGCAGGAAATGTTCTTGGTACGTTTTAAGCAGCATTACGAACCTCCTCATCATTGATGGCTTTAACTTGTAATATCTAATATCGGCGTCTGGCGATGATTTATTAGCGCTAATGTCATTATGTTGTGTATAGACTTGTTTTAAGTACTTGTGGTTATATCTCGATCTCTTCTCGAATGGTCTTTGTTAATTGAGAGTCATCATCCATGGAGCTCCGATCTTTATTGATATTTTTCAGTAGATCATTTGGTAATAGCGTTAAAAAATTAATAAATCGGGTGCGCCATATATCGATCACCTTTTCTTGATTATGGGGTTCGCAAGCGTAAGCAATTGAATACCCACTGGTCATGTAATGCCAGATGGTTCCCCTTATAAAATAGAGCAACGCGCCATTGTTTTGAGAAAACGATTGATTTAAATAGTTTGATATTGACCACGTAATAGCTGAGAGTGTTTCAATATCTGGATTCATGTTCTCTAGGTTTTTTATCAATATATCGCATAATTCTTTCACTGGTTCATATAGGCCAGTCATCATGACTTCTTGCATATCGAGTGTTAATTTACGAGTGTGCGATCTAAAATCATTGTCGTCGCCCTTGTATGTTTTCAGTGTTATCTTTGAGTCTTTCTCTATGTGTTTCGTATCACTAATAATTAACCCATCAGAGCAGTTGTAAATATCAAACTTGTATTGATTTTTAAAACTTATTATTGAAACTTCTAGTCTTCTTTTGGTAGTGAAGAATAAGTCTGTTGTATAACATTCACCGCTATATCCTTCACTAGAGAAATGTTTGTCCATATTATTGTTATTGGCTGTTCGTATTTCTTCTGTATCAGCGTCTTCTTTATTATATATGCTGTGTTTACTATGGTGATTATCTCTATGATAAAATCCGAAGTCTGTTCCAAATAGGTAAATCTCTTCTGATTTAAAATGGAATGTAAGAGCCAGGGCGGCATTGACGCAAGTGGGCGTGGGATTTTCCAATTTATTATTTTTGCTTTCAATTAAATCGCCAATGGACATTGAGTCTTTCACAAAAGCGAAACTTTCTTTAAAAAATGGTGTTATATAGGGTGAGCATTGCAGGGCGCATATTAAAGTTATTTCTTTTAAGGATGCTTTATCTTCGATGGCATTTATCGAGTGGTATACACCGTAATCCGATTCTATTTCAATGTGATAGTCCGGAGTTAAGCCATTTCCTAATAAGGCAGGAAGAGACGTACCAGCAGACAATAATATGCAATGTTCTCTAATCGCCTTAAGTTGTTCTATTCGAGTATCTAAGGACGGTGCACTGCCACAAATAATGATGGGTTTTTTCCACTTAAACGAATCACTTGAAGGGATAAGCTTTATATTTTTAATATTATGTAATATATGATTTAGTTGATTTGTCTCATCGTCATAAAACCCCCATAAACTCATAAACATGGTTATGTCTTTATTGATGTTTCGAATAAAATCACCATATTTATCATGCCCGCCATGGTTGTAATAAACCGTGTTGAACGGGAAGTGAGGCGCTCTTTTAATGAGCTCGTTCCATAGGCTTCCTTGTTCGTTCTGTAAGTTGTTTTGGTTAACCAGAGTTAAAGTGATGGATTTTTTATTTTTTGGGTCTTGTTTCTGATATACACTTTCCCAATCTGTGCAGTAACAGCTTAGGGCTAATAGTTCAAAGTCTGTTTCTAGGATTAAAATATTTTGAATGTTTGTTCTGTCTAGTAGTTCTGATATATGCAACCCCAGGCCAATGCCCATTACAATTAAAAAATCATGACGATTATTGGTGTGTAAAGCATTTGGGTATATAGCCTCAGAGGCGTCATATAAGTCAGTAATAGTCTGATTTAAATGTGTATGAAAAAATCGTGGGCCATTATAAAGACCAGGATATACCGCGTTGATAGAAGTCGCTCTTTTTTTATCTTCATAAATTTTATTAAATTTTTTAACTTCACCCTCAACATATTCAATTGCATCCCCACCGTAAATAGATCGTCCTTTATAAACTAGGTCAATCTTGCCAGAATCAGATATGACAATGCTGCTGTGATCGGGGGTAATATTTTTGATTACATTAAATATGCTGGGGTTCTGTACTCTAAAGAACTCTAAGTTCTTCGAATACAAATCTTGCAGAATCTTAGGAAGTTTATTCATGACGCCATGTTTTTGATTAACCCTTGAAGTTAGCTTACATAAGCAAAATCCTTTCCAGTTCCTTTAAATGGGTGTGTTTATTCTTTTGAGTTATTAAAATATCCCTGTTATTTAATATTCCTATATACAATGAGGCTTAAGAATTTTAAGCGGGTGCCGTTAACCTACATGTAAGTAATTTTGGCAGTCTGGAAGTAGACCTGCCTTCAGACTCATTAAGTAGGGAGAGCTCAAATGCCTCAGATTATTAATACCAATATTGCGTCATTAAACGCACAACGAAACTTAAATAAATCACAAGCTGCTAACCAAACATCTTTGCAGCGCTTGTCTTCTGGTCTGCGAATCAATAGTGCAAAAGACGATGCGGCAGGCTTGGCTATTTCCACCCGTTTCAACTCTCAAATTAGGGGTTTAAATGTTGCCGTTCGTAATGCGGGTGATGGTATTTCTTTAGCGCAAACAGCTGAAGGTGCACTAGGTTCAATGAATGACAACTTACAGCGAGTTCGAGAACTGGCTGTACAGTCTGCAAACGCAACAAACTCTGATGTGGATCGCCAGGCACTACAATCGGAAGTTGAGCAGCTTTTATCGGAAGTATCTCGTACTGCTGAGGAAACAGATTTTAACGGTCGTAAATTGTTAGATGGTTCTTTTAGCGCAACTTTCCAAATTGGTGCTAATGCAGGACAAACATTGGATGTAACAATAGCTGAATTAACATCTGATAAATTAGGTGCTTCAGATGCTGTGGGCATAAGTTCACAAGGCTCAGCAAATGCACTTGGCAATGGTGATCTACTAATTAATGATAAAGCCATTACACCATCAAAAGCGGAAGACGATACGGCTTCATTTGCTGATGCTGCAACAAGTGCGATTGCGAAAGCGGCAGCTATTAACCGTGAGTATGATGAAACGGGTGTAAAAGCGGTTGTTAATGAAAACACCCTTGCCGGTGCTGAAATGGTCGCGGGTGCTAGTAATACTAACGGTACCATTCAACTTAATGGTGTGGATATTGCCATTACTGCTACTACGGATGCTGCAGGGACTCGAGCAGGGGTTGTGGCTGCAATTAATGCTGTAGCCGAACAAACAGGTGTTACTGCACTTGATAGTGACTCGGATTCAGGCGGTGTTACGCTAACTGCTGAAGATGGCCGTAACATTACGATTTCTCTTGGTACGGATTGGGGTGCAACTACTGCAGCGCAAATTGATACCATCGCAGAAAATACCGGTTTATCGTTTGATACGGATACCTCTGGTGGATTGTCTGCTACTCGTGCACTAACTGCTAACGGTGGTAACACTTATCAAGGTGGCTTTACTTTAGTTGCTGATGGCGATGTATCTGAAGTGGTTATTTCAGGTGGTGATGGTACAGGTAATGGTGATCTAAGTAATGCCGGGTTAAATGCCGGTAACTACTCTACTACTCAGGCACAAATTGCTACTAATACCGTTTCCAAAACAGATGGTATTGATTTATCAGGTAGCTTTGGCGGTACCGCGGGTATTGCATTATTAGGCGAGCAGCTAGCAGGTACAACCTCTGGTGTATCAGCCTTCAACTTAGAAAATACAGGTGAGATCATCACTGTAACAGCGGGTGGCGAAAACATCACCATCAGTGCTGCTGCAAGCAGTGCAACCAATGTTCAAGTCTTGAACAGTACTGGTTTCGGGGCAGATGCATTGGCTGCCGCTTTATCTCAAATTGATGGGATTGAAGCATCGGCTGAAACGAAAATACAAATCACTGCAGCAACCGGCTTTGGTATCGGTGCAGGTAGCTCTGGTACGATTGACTTTTATGATGGTGGTACAACAACTGGTGATGCGCTTGGCTCGTTTGCCTTAACAACGTCATCAACACTAGAGGATTTAGGCTCGGCAATTAATGCCGCTGGTGGCACCTTGGTGGCCGAATACACCACAGTGGGTGGTATTAGTTTGACGGTTACCGACATTACAGGTAATACCATTAAAACAACCACAACAGCAGCAGCACTTACCGCAAACGTTACTACGATCGGGGAAACCGGTACTGCGTCAGCAGCGGCAGCAGCACTGACCACAGTGGGCATCATCTCAGTTGGTTACATTAATGAAACTAATGTAACGGATGAAAGTATTACCAGTGTGACAGTGTCTAGTAACTTCTCTGCCCCTACTGGTGGTACCTTCTCTACGGGTAATGTATCAGCGGTATTTGGTGATGTGGCCTGGACAACAAGTGGTACACCTACCGCAAACGGTAACTCCATTACCGCGACAATTTCTCCTTCGTTAACAGGCTTAACGGATGGTGACTTAACGCTTAATGGTGTGAATATTAAAGCCGCAGAAGCTCTAAGTGATACGGCTTCCGCGATCACAGCATCTGATGGAACAAGTATTCAAACCAGTACTAAACTAGGTTCGGCGATTGCAATGGCAGCGGCCATTAACGATGTTGCTGATGAATCTGGAGTAACAGCATCAATTAATGAGACTCGAGTAGTCGGTAGTGATACCACAACCGATGCAACCGTTACTGCAAACTCAGTTGCGGCCACGGGTGCGAACTATGCAGCGGGTGATACCGGTAAGCTTTACATTAACGGTGTCGATCTTGGTATCGTATCCCTAGCGGATGACGGTTCAGGTAACATTGATTTAGATGCCTCTCGCACAGCCACCATTAGTGCTATTAACGCTAAGGCGGGCCAAACAGGTGTAACTGCAGAAGATAATGGTAAGTCCATTACACTAGTGGCAGCGGATGGACGTAACATCTCTGTGGCTATCGATAATGACGAAGCTAACAACGCAGGTTCTGGAGTAGGCTTTGGTGCCTTAATCGGCTTAGATGCAAACATTGACGGCATCGGTGAAGCGGATATTGGTACTGCAACAGCTGCCAATACAACGGGTACTCGTGGCTCGGCTACAGAAGGGGCTACATATGAAACCACATACGGTACTTTAACACTTGAATCGGCTAAACAGATTGAAGTGGGTGTGAGTAACGATGGTAAAGATGAGCTTGAAGCCATGGGCTTAACGGCCGGTAAGTTTGGTGGTGGTGAGAGTGGTCAGTTCCTAACAGAGATTGATGTATCAACCTTTGAGGGAGCAACCGCTGCATTAACAGCCATTGATAACGCCATTGGTTCAATTGCCAGTCAGCGAGCAGATTTAGGTGCGATTCAAAACCGTATCGAGTCCACAGTAAGTAACTTGGCCATCACATCTGAAAACTTGAGTGCTGCGAACTCTCGTATTCAAGATGCTGACTTTGCGGCAGAAACGGCAGAGCTATCAAGAACTCAGGTACTGCAACAAGCAGGCATCTCGATTCTGGCTCAGGCTAATCAGGGCCCTCAGCAGGTTCTTTCATTACTCGGATAAATTAGTCTAACCAGTGAGACTTAATAATTTTGTTAGGTCTCACAATAAATGTTAAAGCTAATTTTTTGAGAGGTGTATTATGAATGAGATAAAAGCGAATGAGTTAGCAGCCCACGCTGCTAATGCGCAATCTTCATCACCTCAGCTTAAATCGCCTTCACAAGGTGTGGAGACGATAGCTAAAGCGGTACAAGTAATGCCTAGTGGCGGTAAAAAATTACCGCAAGAGGAAAAGCTTGGTAGCGCAGAGGCAAAAAGCATTGAGGTTAAAGATGCAGTGTCTAAATTAAATGAGTATGTGCAAAACACACAGCGTAATTTAGATTTTTCACTTGATGAGGACAGTGGTAAAACGGTTATTAGAGTTTACGATCGAGATTCTGAGCAGTTAGTAAGGCAGATACCCGATGAAGTGGCTTTAGAGCTGGCAAAAAAGTTGAATACAGAGGAACCTGCTTTGCTTTTTAGTGCACAGGTTTAATTCAGTATTTGACAAGCCGATGCATATGATTATGCATCGGCTTTTTTATGTCTAAGATAAGTTGGTATATATCTTGGATATTGCTTTTCTTAAAGCAAAACAAAATGGCGTAAATATGTTATCCCAAAATTTAAAGCTTATACCCAGTTATACTCAGAATAAGAAACCAAGCACAGATAAAACAGTTCCCTACTTATTTTTTCATATTCCAAAATCAGCGGGAATGTCCTTATTTATAGGATTAGGTTCTGGCTTTCATCATGGAAAAGACCGCCTGAGTTTCCCTTATATAGTGTCGAGGATTGATGACGAGAAAAAGGATTCTGACGTGTTAAGTAGTTTGACAGATTTTTTTGTTGAACATAAATCTAAGGACGTGGGAGGCATAATAGCTTCACATATTCCTAATAAGGTACTGAATTCTGCTAACACACGGTTTAAATTTATTACAGTATTACGAGACCCTATAGATCGAGTTATGTCGGCATTTACATATGATTGTATGCGTAATGACATAATACCTACGTCAATATTATTAAATGATTTTGTCAAAAAACAAGACAATCAAGATGTTATGACAAAAACCTTGTTAGGAATTAATACAATTAAAGGTGGAGAGGGGGTAGTTTCTGCAAATATGGTGAAAGAAAGTTTTTATGCTTATTGTTTTGTGAGTGATTTGAATGAACTAATTGAAAGTTTAATAACTGAAAGTGGGTTGCCAAATATTGTTTTAGGCAGTGAAAACCAAACACTAGAGAAATTCAAATACAAAGGAACAGAATCGGATAGGCAGCTTATAGCATCTATGAATAAAGAAGATGTTGAATTAGTTAATGAAATTGGGTTTGGTTCAAAAAATATTCCGGCTTATGAAAAAACAAAGAATATTTCGGATAGAACGGTGAAGGTGATGGGAGATCAAACAAGTAGTAAATATAACGGTGAATCTGCACTTTATAAAACAGAAGACTTATTGAAATCTGCTGTTTAGGAAGCTTTTAATATAGTACTTCTCGTATTATATATCATTACTGGCCTGAGACTTAAGTATAGTCTCAGCAAATAGGAAATCGTAAATATCATCAATATCAACCGCTCTGTTTTTGGGTACTTCAATACTGGTTACGTTACCGGAGAAAATACCGTCTTTGGACATAATAAAGTCAGGTGTAGTTGCATATACTAAGGTGGTAACATCAAATACCTGGGGCGCGTCCTGGCGTCGGCTTATTGCGTTGTTAGGGTTAATAACAATGTTTAGCAGGCCCTTTGATTGGGTTACCATATTAAAATAAGGGCTCCTACTTGAAGGGGTGATGGCAATACAAACGTCGGCGCCAGAGGTAATAAGTTTATCTTTCGCATTAATAATATCATCCATTAAACGTAATGGACTGGTTGTAGGTAGGCTGACAAAATACTGAAATTCTCCTCGGTTGTTAATTACCCATTCTATAGCATGTCTCCATGATAGCCATTCAGGGCTGTCATCCTCAGCAAGCTCTGGAGGTCGGTCAATAACAGTTGCACCTAATAATTTAGATAGATTTGATATTTCAGGATCTTCTGTTGATACAAATACTTCATTGAATTCAGTTATGCTATTAGCTAGATCAATAGAATACTGAATAAGTGGTTTCCCCTGTAATTCCTTTATGTTTTTTCTAGGTAGGCCTTTTGAGCCACCACGTGCAAAAATAAATGCGTAAGTAATCTTATTCATATTCAGCCATTATTTTAATATCTGATATTAATTTTACAATATAGCTGCCGCTTTCTAAGGTTATTGGAGCGGTTGATTTATTATTGTGGGCTGTTAATAAATCTTTAAGCATATCAATGTACATATTGTTTTTGTCATATTCAGGATCAGAGTAGATTATTTTTGACTTTTCACCTGTGATTAATTCTACGGAATTATCTATAAGATCCCAATTAATTCTAGCCTTCTCACCTATAATACTACAACGGCGACATGGTGTTTTTTGATAAAAATCCAAGTGTAAATAACACAACGCATTTGAATCTGTGCGTAGTATGACGTCGGATATTTCATCAACATCTAAAGCTAATGACCCTAAGTTATCGATACTAGAGTACTCTAATTTCATTACGCCAAATAAGTAAAAAAGATAATCAAATTCATGGCTCAATTCTAGTAAAACACCGCCACCAAGGTTTTTACTGGCGGATACCGAGTGTTTATAATCCTTACTCTTTCTCCAGTCAGGAAGATATTGACCTACCTCTGAATGAATATTAAAAATCTTACCTAATTCACCGTTATCAATAATATCCTTAACTATTTTTAGTGATGGAAGATATCTTAAGCAATAACCAAGGCTTACTGTAGATCTTGGATTTTGTTTATCCAGATTAATTGCCAAATTAGCCTCATCAATAGATGAAGATAATGGTTTCTCTATCAAAATAGGAACGCTAAGGCTGTGTATTTTTTTATAGTCTTTAATATGAAGACTTGCTGGTGAGGCTATGATTATAAAATCGGGTCTAAAACTATTAATACTCTCAATACTGGATAGTTGAGTATCTACGAGATGTTCTTGAGTATTAATTTTACGGTTTCTAGATGTTACAACGCCAATGCTTACGCCTGGAAATAGACGCCTTATATTGCTGATGTGGCGAAGGGCAATGTTTCCAAGCCCAAATATTAAAACCCTTTCCATTTATTTTTTAGTAACCCATATTGATAATTCTAAATATTGACGCAAGGTAATAAGTAGCAAGATCCGATCCATGGTGCAGGCATATTAATTGCAACCCTGAAAAACTAATAAAATCAGGTCAAAAAAGTGTCAAATGAGTAAAACATACTTCATTGCAGGCGGCCTTGGACTAATAGGTTGGCAGTTAGTAAAAAAAATAATAAACGAGAATGAAAAAGTTATTATTTTAGATAAAAAAGATGACCCCAGTGAGAAGCAGTGCGAGTTCATAAAAGCGAACGCTATCCCAGTATTAAACTGTAACGCCAGGGATACCTTAAAAATTAAAGAATTTATTAATCACTATCATAACCATGAAGGTGAAATAACAGGGTTAGTAAATTTATTGGCTTTTTATGAAGAACGAGAAAAACAAATGCAGCCCATAGAAACCTATTTAGATGAGGTTTGGGAGGCGGCTATTAATGTCAATATCAATGATACATATAGACTGACAAAAGTATTTTTAGAGTACTTTTTACAAAACAAAATTAAAGCCTCATTTGTATTTACATCTTCGATTTACGGGATATTAGGACCTGATAACCGAATTTATGAAGGTGGCGAGTATTTGGGGGCTGCCATGAGAACCCCTGCACATTATGCTTTTGCAAAGGCCGGTGTATTAGGTTTCTCTAGGCTTATTGCTACAGAGTATGGCAATAAAAACATACGTTCAAACTGTGTCACCCCAGGGGGGGTGTTTTCTGGTCAGAATGAAGCGTTTATTAAAAAATACAGTGATCGAGTCCCGCTGCAAAGAATGGCAAATGCAGAAGAAGTGGCAGATTCTATACAATTTCTAATGAGTGATAAATCAAGTTATATAACAGGTCAAAACTTAGTCATAGATGGTGGCTTAAGTGCCTGGTAAAAGGGAAATAACAAATGGAAAATTTTGAGTTAACCGATTTTGAATTGTATGTTCACCGTCGACATATTGCTAGGCTTTTAGCGCGATATGAATTGCTTAAAAAAGTAATTAATAAAGAAGGCTCTATTATCGAATGTGGCGTTCATAATGGCGGTGGCTTGATGGCATGGGCAAAGATGTCAGAGATATTTGAGCCTTATGCCATTAGAAAAAAAGTGTTTGGATTCGATACATTTGAAGGCTTCCCCGAAATCAAAGATCAGGACATAAAAAGTAACCCAAATAAGCCAAACAAAGGAGAATTTAAAACACACAGTATGGAGGCGATAGAAACGTCGATTGAATTGTTTGAAAACTCAAGGCATTTAAAACAATTTAAAAAAATTGAGTTGATAAAGGGTGATGCAAAGGAAACGATTCCAAAGTTTGTGGATGATAATCCGCACTTAATTGTTTCGCTATTATTTATGGACTTTGACTTGTATGAACCCACCCGTGCGGCACTTGAGCATTTACTGCCACGTATGCCAAAAGGCAGTATTTTAGCATTTGATGAAATCAATGAAAAAGAGTGGCCTGGAGAGACGCTTGCACTGCTAAATGAGTTTGGCTCATTAAATAAAGTTGAAATACAGCGTTTTCCTTTCGACAGTAATATCTCATTTATTGAAATATAGGCCATGCAATGCTCATCGATTTAGCTATTTGGGAGGGGGTTAAAGCCTTTCATGAAAATAATGAAGTGTTGCCATTCTCACTTTGTGTTTCAAATAAAGGCTTGATTATCCAGAATACAGCAAAAGAAATACAAAGCAGGGTTCATGAGAAGTATTCAGATAACGATTATAACTATATTACTTCAGCGCCAGGCAGTTCAGCATTTAATGAAACAGGGATAAAAAATAGAATTGAAAAAATAAAATATTTTTCGGGAAGCCTTGTAGGAATGGATGTCTTAGAAATTGGTGGCGGAAACGACTATATGGCAAGCCTTATCGAAAAAAATGAGGGTTGTGATCATTATACGGTGGTTGATCCCTCAATTCGAGAAACGTCCAAAAATGCGAATATATCCATTGTCCGTGATTATTTTGAAAAAGATTTATTTACTAAAAAGTTTGATCGAGTTATCTGTATTAGTTGTTTAGAGCATGTACCTGATGCAGTGGTATTTTTAAACGATATATTTCAAGTGCTTAAATCAGCGGATTCAAACGCGGTGTTATTTTTCCCTATCGTTGATGCACAGTTTGAAAGCGGTGATATAAATTCAATTGTACATGAGCATATTAGTTATTTTACAAAAGAATCTGCAAAACACATTATTGAAAGTATTGGATTAAAAATAGATAAAAGTGAGTTTAATAACGATGGTGGCTGGTTTTTATTGTCGAAGAATAAAGCCAAAGACTATGATGTAAAGGCTTTGATTGATAGTCAAAATCGGTTATTAGATAAGTTCGAGGTAAAGCTGAAATCTAATATAGGGAACTTTGTCAGCTACGTTAAAGATAACGATAATCTGGTGTTTTTTTGTGCGTGTAATGGCGTTAACTCCTTGCTTGAGATGTGTGATCTTAATAATAAAAATATAGTGATAGTGGACTCTGATCAGTCTAAAAAAAGTAAGTATATATCGGCATTGCATAGCCCAATTTTTTTGAAAGATGAGTTTGATTTTAAACCAGATCAAAAATTAGTGGTGGCATCGAATAGTTTTTATGAACAGATATCACAGGACCTTATTGAAAATTATAATATTAATAAAGATCAAATATTGTCGGTTGTGGATTTATGAAAGAAGTTAACTTGCTGATGTTAGGCGGTGGCAAACGCGTATCCTTTGTTAAGCATGTTAAACGCGAGGCATTGAATAGCGGGATTGATTTAAAAGTTTATTCATACGAATTGGATTATTCGGCGCCTATTTCTGCTGAATCAACCATTATAATTGGCAAAAGGTGGGATGATTTAACCGTTATTGAAGATATTTCTCATTATATTAATAAGTTAAACATAAATTTGATTTTACCGTTTGTCGACCCTGCAACATTGATCGCTGCTGATTTGAAGGCTATTTTTAACGAAAAAGTTGTGGTCCCTGTATCAAGTAGGGACGTTTCTAGTATTTTTTTCAATAAAGAAAAAGCCAGTTGTTGGTTTAATCAGAATGACATTCCCCACCCTAAAAAATCTAATACCTTACCTTTAATTTTAAAACCAATCTTTGGCTCAGCATCTAAAGGCATAGTGTTCATTAATAATGAATCTGAACTGCAACTATATGGGTCATTGATTGAATCAAATGATTATATCTGTGAACAGAGAATATTTGGGGGTGAGTATACTGTCGATGCGTATGTTTTGAATAGGCAGCTTATATATTGTGTGCCAAGAGAAAGGCTGGAGACCAGTGGCGGAGAATCAATAAAAACCATTACGCTTAAAGACCCTGTTATTTTAAAGTCAGTGAATCAAATAGTAAGTAAATGCGATTTTAATGGGCCGATTACTTTACAGTTAATAAAACAATATGAAACAGGGGACATTTATTTTATTGAGATAAACCCTAGATTAGGTGGAGGGGTGATTTGCTCAATGGGAGCGGGTGTGAATATCCCTAAAATTTTGCTGGATAGCGTACAAGGACTGTCCATAGAGCCTATCCACGATTGGACAGACAGACTAATGATGTCTAGATACTTAAGCGAGGTATTTATTAATGCAGTTGATAATTGATATGGACGGCACTATTTGTAGCGAAGAAAAAACCTATAGTCGAAGCCTTGCAACAGTAAAACCAGGGGCAATGGAATATATTAATGGTTTATATGATGAAGGCCATACCATTATTATTTACTCGGCCAGATCGTGGCAAGAATTTGAAATGACCACCGAATGGCTAAAAATAAATGAAATACAGTATCACCAGCTTATATTAGGTAAACCTATTGGTGATGTTTGGATTGATGATAGGGCGGTTAGGTTTAATTCATGGTCCGAAACAAAAAATATAATCGAAGATTTAAGGATTAAATAATGGCTGGTGTATATATCATAGCTGAAGCAGGTGTTAACCATAACGGTGATATCAATATGGCTTTAGAGTTAATTGATATGGCTGCAAAAACAGGTGCGGATGCAATTAAATTTCAAACATTTATACCTGAAAATGTCATAAGTCAGCATGCAAAAAAAGCCGATTACCAACTTAACTATACCGATAAACAAGAAAGCCAGCTTGATATGGTGAAGAAACTATATTTGTCTGAGCCTGATTTTGTTAAATTGAAAAAGCGATGTATAGAAAAAAATATTGAATTTATCTCTTCCCCCTTTGATATGGACAGTATTGATATCCTAACAAATATTGGTGTCAGTAAAATAAAAATTCCGTCTGGAGAAATTACCAATCTTCCGTATTTAAGAAAAATAGGAAAACTGAATATACCTTTGATCATTTCCACAGGAATGGCCGATGTAGAAGAAATAGATGAATGTTTATCTGTGTTATTAAGTTCGGGTACCCATAAAAATAACTTATCTTTATTGCATTGCAACACGGAATACCCAACTCCCCCTAAGGATGCCAATTTAAAAGCCATTGTGACATTAAAGGAGCGATTCAAGCTTAATACCGGTTACTCAGATCATACCCAGGGAATTCATTTTCCTGTTGCTGCCGTGGCTATGGGTGCACAAATAATTGAAAAGCACTTTACATTAGATCGCACATTGGAAGGGCCGGATCATATTGCTTCAATCGAGGTTGATGACTTGGCGGATATGGTTAAATCCATTCGGGAAATCGAGATCGGATTAGGCAGTGGGATAAAAGTCCCTTCTGCATCAGAAACGAAAAACATCCCAATAGCACGAAAAAGTATTGTGGCAAAAGTGGCTATTAAAGAGGGCGAATTGTTTACCGAAAAAAATTTAACAACCAAGCGCCCCGGAAGCGGAATTAGCCCAATGAACTGGGATGACTATATTGGGAAGGTGTCAAATTGCAGTTATCATCAGGATGATTTGATTCATGATTAAAATTGCTGTGGTGACCAGTAATAGAGCTGATTACGGCTTATTGCAACCGCTAATAATAAACCTAAGCGAAGACCATGATGTGGAATTCCAGCTCTTTGTCACAGGCAGTCATCTCGACGAAAAATATGGTATGACCAAAAATGAAATTTTGGAAGATGGCCTTGTAATAACTGAATCAATAAAAATACCGACTCCAAAATCGGATGAGGTATCTACTGTTTACTCTATATCAATGGCTTTGATAAAGTTTGAGAAATCTTTAGAAGTACATGAACCTGACTGGGTTATATTATTAGGTGATAGATTTGAAATATTTGCTTTTGCTTTAGCTGCATTTCTTACCAAAAAAAGGATTGCTCATATCTCTGGTGGAGAGGTAACGTCAGGAGCTATGGATGATGTATTTAGACATAATATAACTAAAATGTCGGAACTACATTTTACGAGTCATGATGTATACAAAAACAGAGTTGTTCAATTGGGAGAGTCTCCATCTAAGGTTTTTAATTTTGGATCATTAAGTACTGAAAATTTTTCAAATTATGAGGATTCAGACCCATTTATTGATATTGATATCCCGAGTGAATTTAAGATAGGACTCTGTACTGTCCACCCGGTTACTAGTGGTGAGGACTCAGAATTAATCTTAGACTCCATTTTTGAAGAGCTAAGTAAATCAAATGATATGTATATTATCTTTACAGCATCCAATATGGATGATGGAGGAGACTTGTTAAATGAAAAAATACAGTCTTACTGTAAAGTGAATAAATCTAAAAGCGTATATTATCAATCATTAGGTAAGAATAAGTTTTTCTCGGCATTAAAACGAATTGATTTTATGATAGGTAATTCATCAAGTGGCCTGACAGAAGCTCCGTTGTTTTCATTGCCTTCTATCAACATAGGCACTAGGCAGAACGGCAGAATCATGCCGCCATCGGTAATTCAATGCCCCTTTCCTAACGGTTCAATAAAAGAATCTATTGCTGCGGCTTTGAAAATAAAGTCTTTAGATTCCCATCGCTATGGTGATGGAAAAGCATCTTCACATATTATACGGGAGATTAAACGAGCCAACACATCTTTACCTCAGACAAAGGTCTTTCATGATGTCGCTAGCTATTCATAAAGTACAATAGACGCTTTTTAGAAGAGCGTATCGATAATCCTTTTTGCACAGAAAAACTTACTGTTACCAACTGTATTGATACTTTTTATATTACTATTTGGAATTTCAAATGGTGAGCTTATACCCGTAAAGTTATCGATCTCTCCCATGCGAGCTTTTTTATACAATCCTTTTGTGTCCCTTAATTCACATTGTGATAGAGAAGTTTCAATAAAGAACTCTTGAAAGTCCTGTTTATGCATTATATCTCTAATAGATTGCCTAGATGATTCAAAAGGTGTGATAAAGGTGCAAATTACCACATCGCTTGTTTGTGATATTAATTTTGCCACTTCTGCAGCACGCCTTAAGTTTTCTTCTCTGTCTTGATCTGAAAACTTAAGATCGCCATTTAGGCCATTTCTTAGATCATCGCCATCAAGTATAAATACTTTTTTATTCATTTTTGTAAGTCTATTAGCCATCTCTGCTGCAATAGTTGACTTCCCTGCACCAGATAGTCCGTACAACCAAATGATCTTACCTTGAGTTTTTGCTTGATTAATGACGCTATGATGGACATAGGCTAAGGTATTAGTTGACATATTATCCTCCTGAGTAACATGGAAAAATAATGCATAAAGTGTGCTTACATTAGTGTATCGCTCAGTTCCCAATGAACTTTAGTTTTTAATATTCAAATATTGGTAAGAATTTTGTATGTATTATAACTAGTGAGTATTGAGAGTGAGGTTAAAGAAATCCCACAATTGGCCGATATGAACTATAAGATCTTTTAATTGAATTTTAGAGGCTTTCAATGGCTGCAATCTCATCTCTTGGTATAGGCTCTGATTTATTAAATAATGAATTATTAGATAATATTATTAATGCTGAAAAAGCCGCTGCCGAGCTGCGTCTTGATAGTCAACAGCAGGTTATTGATGCCAAAATTTCAGCCTATGGCGATATACAAAGTAAGCTTTATGATTTCAGTTCAGCAATCGTAAAATTAGCGGACAGCGACAATGCTGGGGCCACCAAAGCTACCTCATCCGATGAAAGTATATTAACGGCTACGGCCAGCACCTCAGCGCCAGCAGGCGTTTACGATGTTGAAGTGCAACGCACAGCTAAAGCCAATTCTCTCGTTTCTCAAAGCTATGCTACAACCACTGGTGCTTTAAACATGGAAGGTGATTTAAACTTCCGTTTAGGTACTACGAGCTATTCTGGCGCGGTTTATGACAGTTTTTCTGTGAATACAGATGCATCTACCAAGACGGTATCGATGACCACAGGCATGAGTCTGAGTGACTTGAGGGATGAAATTAACAAACAAGATTTTGGTGTACAAGCCAGTATTGTTAATGACGGCACAGGGTATGTTCTGCAGTTAACATCAGAAGATACTGGTGAAAAGAATAGCATGGAGATTATCGCCACTGATGCATCAGGGGCTTTGGCCACATCGGGAATTTCAGCTTTTGCATATAATAAAAATCAAGCGACACCTGTTAGCAATATGACCCAGACTCAGCAGGGTCAGGATGCGATTATTATTGTAAATGGCCTGGCAGTTACTCGTGAAAGTAATGAGGTAACAGAGTTGATTGACGGTGTTACTTTAAGCTTAAAAAGTGAAGATGTTGGTACAAACGTATCTATCTCTGTTGGTGCAGATGTAGCTGGAATTTCTGAAAACATTCAAGAAATGATCGATGCATATAATGAATTTCAAGATGTATATAAAGAATTAACTAAATTTGACTCGGACTCTAATACTGGCAGTTTACTGCTAGGCGATAGTACATTACGAGGTATTAACTCTCAAATTAAGAGCATGATGACCAGTACTGTTGACGGTATTGTAGGGACAAGTTTTCGTTCATTGAGTGAGCTTGGAATCTATTCGGATCAAAATGATGACTTCAAGCTGGCATTTAATAGCAGCAAGTTTATTGCTGGTTTAAATGAGAGTCGTGAGGCTGTTTCTGCAGTATTTTCCACACAGGGGACTGTAAGTGATAGCGCTCTAACCTATATGAATGAGTCAATAAATACAAAATCTGGAACCTATGCTGTCGAGATTACACAGTTAGCAACACAAGGTACTTTTCAAGGTGGTAGTGTCGATTTATTAGATTTTTCATCGCCGGTAGAAATTAATGATGCTAATGATGTATTCACACTTGGCTTAAATGGCCGAGCAGCGGCTATCGAATTAACTCAAGGAAGCTATGCTACAGGGGATGATTTAGCCGCAGAAATTCAATTACAAATCAATAGCGCAAAAGAATTTAAAGATTATGGTTACAGTGCAGCGGTCGTATTTGATGCTGCAAATAAATCATTTGATATTACCTCTAATAAATACGGCTCTGACTCAGAGGTATATATCGCATTTACCGATACTAATACCGCAAACACCTTGGGTTTTTCTGAAACTGGGAAGGGTGAATATAAGGGTACGGAGCTTTCAAGTTTAAATACAGAATACTTCAATGGCTATGGCACATCATCTGTACCCAGTCTACAAACCGTAAATGAAAGTGATGGAATAAACTTCTCCGCTTCTAATGCTACTTTTTCATTGAGTTTGAACGGCGCTGCAGCAGAAGCCGTTACTATCAACTTAGACGCTTCAGGCAGTGACTTAAATGGCGACAGCATCTTTGGTGATCGCAAGGATATCTTACAGGCTATACAAACCGGTATAGATGCCAATGGGGTATTGAACGGAAATGTAACGGCCAGTTTTGATAATAATGATAAATTGGTATTAACCACAACAAATCCAAGTGCAACTGACTCTATCGAGATAACAGCGGTAGGCTCCAATAGCAGTGATGTCTTGTTAGGTTTGAGTGCAACAGATGGAGCGAGAGTAAACGGCAAAGACGCAGGATTAACATTTGGTGCCAATGTAGATTTTCAAGTGGAACTAGATGGCACGACCAGCGCAAATACAGTTAGCCTACCTGCTGGAACATATTTAACAGGAAATGACTTGGCCGCAGCAGTACAAGCTGCAATCAATACGGACTTAACAGGTGACGCAAACCTTTCAGGCTTGGTAAGCAATGCCGTCAGTAATGAGGGGAGTCGAAATATCAGTACAAATATTGATTTCACCACGGCCAACTCTGGTTTTGTACTTAATGTAAATGGTAACGAGCAAACCATTATAATGGATGCCGATAGCGGCAATAACATTACAGATATTCAAACGAAATTAGATGCTGCTTACGGTGCAGGTGTGGTGACAGCTTCTCTGGGCAGTGGTAACGGCCTAGAGTTAACAAATGCAGCTTTACCGGCAAGCCATGATGATTATATTCAAGTGGTCAGCGATGGACGTGGTGCATTTACTAATGGTGGGGCTGTAATTGCTGGTGGCATTGATTTTTCTGGAGTAAATAACGCCACTTTTGATTTGGAAGTGGATGGCGTCACACTAAATTTAGATGTTAATACAGATGCAAGCGGTGGTGATAAAACCAGTACATTAAGTGCCGTACAGTCTGCTTTGGATTTATCTATTTTAAGTAATAGTGCATTTGAAGTAGGTGATGTAGTCGCCAAATTAGACAGCGTAACAGACCAAATATATTTTGAAACAGTTTCTAATGATGGCATCAAAACAGCTGGTATGTTTGGGTCTGGAGCTTCAATAGAAATTAAAAACACGAATGCAAATGCACAAACTATGTTGGGCTTACCTGTAGCAGATACTGTTTATAATGGCGGTTATGATAACTTTGGTTTGGATAACGACTTTAAATTTGGCACTGATATCGACGCAGAAGTTTCATATGAATATGACGGAACTTCTGATAAAGGTCGTTTAGTGGTAAATATTGGTGGCCATGATACGACCGTGAGTTTTGCTAGTGTGGACCCCGCGGCTATAACGTTTTTGGGCATTCATGAACCTGATGGCTCAGAAAGTACCGTAAAGACGGGTAATGATGTTGAGGGGACCATTAACGGAATTGAAGCCATAGGAACAGGACAGTTTTTAAGTGCCCAGAATGGCAATAAAGATGCAACCAATGGTTATTATATTGCAGATCAAAGTGACATTATAAACACTGGCTCTATCACGGTTGATGCTACAAATGATACTTTTACTATTGAAGTAGATGGATTTGAGTCATCTGTTACTGTAGCGCATGGGACATACGGAACCGGAGAGCTATTGGCCGAGAAGATTTCCGACGCGATAAATGAAGACCCTGAAATTAAAGCTGAAAAGCTGAGTGTTAAAGTGGAATATACCGATGATATATCTTCAGCATTACATGGAAAAATAGGGATTATTTCTACTAGCACAGGCTCTGAGTCTAAGGTGTTGATAAAAGATGCAAATAGTGATGTTAGTACGGCATATGGTTTTGTGATAGGTCAAGCCGATGGCGAGCCAGGTAAAGCTCAAGACGGTGAAATTGATGATGCTAGTGGCATTCGAATTAAAGTCACTGGTGGTGATTTAGGCGATCGTGGTACTGTTAGCTATGTTTCAGGTATAGCAGATCAATTAAAGGACTTAATGCAGAATATCTTAGATCCTAAAAGGGGGATCTTAGCGACTAAATTTAATGCCCTTGATGCTCAAAATGAAACATTACAAGAAGATAAAGAAAGTTTTGATAAACGCATATCAGCAAAAGAAGCTCAACTAGCTGCTCAATTTGCATATAATGATAGTCTTATCGCAACACTTAATACAACAGCTAGTTTCCTTACATCTCAGTTTGAAGCGATGGCGGCTTCACAGAAGAAGTAAAATAATATAAAAAAGCCTTTTATAATAGATATAAAAGGCTTTTTCTAACATCTAACATCTAACATCTAACATCTAACATCTAACATCTAACATCTAACATCTAACATCTAACATCTAACATCTAACATCTAACATCTTTCAATTTTGGCTTATATTGACAGTAGAATTGATACATTGATGAAAATGTTTCAGGGTAAACTTTCTCAAACTCCTCCCATTGATTCAAATCTGTAAGGTTATAATTTGACCCATGAAAGGACATAAATTCATTCTTTGTTTTTCGATCTAAATTTGAAAATCCTAGCCACTCTAAATTATGAGACTGGCACAATGATTTTAATAATAAAGGATTGAAACGTTTTTCATACTGGTGAAATAATAAGTCAACAGTTCCACTCATACTGTAGAAATCATCAGAATCCAAAACTCTTTTTTTATCTCCTAATTCTTCGCTTTGTAATATAGCTTGTCGTGCAATTTTAATTTTATGTTCATTTAATTCAGTGTCATCTCGTTTAAATAGGTCTCTGATAGAAATGATGGGCTTTCGGGCTCGTTCACTATAAAGAGAAAGCTTAATTAAGCCATTGGGCTTTAAATTTATTAAAAGGTTATTAAGCGATTTTTTATAATGACGGATATGGTGAAGTACTCCAGAGCATTCAATAATATCAAATTTAGTATCAAGAATTTCTAGTTTTGATAAATCGGCTAGTTTAAAGTCGATATTTTTAATACTAAACTCTTCAGATTTAAATTTCGCATAGGCCAAACTGTTATGGCAAATATCAAGCGCTAATATATCAACGTTTTTAAAATAACAGGCTGCATTAATTGCATGCCGACCAGTACCACAACCAGCCACTAAAATGTTTAGATTGTTTGAAAATATATAACTCGGAAGTTGTGCATTCGGATATTGATACTGTAAAGCTTGGCCATATTCAATGGGCGTTCTTATATCTAGGCTTTCCCACTGGGGATAGGGGAAGCGCTCATACTGAGCTTTAACATCATGTTGATCGGTTGACGGAATCGCGGTGATTTCATCAAAACAGTAATGGGATCTTTGGTTACGTTTGTTTAATATTTTTTTCAAACTGTATGTGACGTCAGGCCAGCTATCGTCTTTAAAAGCCATTAGCTTATCTGCAGCAGGTAGCGTATCCCAGTAATCGTACATGGCGACTAATAATAGCGCGCCAGATAAATCAATTGGAGTACAGCCAGCAGTATTTAAGGATTTTGAAATCATATCCTTAAGTACAGACACCATGTTTTTCTCAGCATCTGTAAAGGGCAGTAGGAATTCATTTCTCCAGCCATAATAGGCAATGGATAGGCACAGAGGGATAAACTCATTACTAAGTTGGCCTTTATCGCTGGCGTAATTTAAAAGTTCATGACGCAGGGCGATGATCAAACGCTCCAGTAAGCCACTTTTAATTAATGTATTTTTTAAAGCGCTCAAAAATAATGGGCAAATCGCAATGTCATTGAATTGCGCGCTGCTGCCATCTTTTGTAATGTTAAATTTGTGTTCAAGTAAGCTGCATGTCAATTTTGAAAGCTGGTCGGTATTGATGTTATCCCATTGTAAATAGGCTAATAAGTCTTGCTCTAACTCTTCATCGTAATAATCTGCACTTAATTGGCTGGCGCAATTAAACAAGCCTTGTCGAATCTGTTTGTCCTGCCCATGGGTTTTTGCCAATTCACGATAGTGTTTAAAAGCTTCAACCGTCTTACCAGATTCGTACAGGGTAAAAGCAAGGTTAATCTCTGCTCGGGTCTCTTTTGGCGCGTACTCAATGGCTTTTTTAAATGCAGTCTCGGCTTGCTCTAGGTTTTGGCTGGCAAGTGCTATATGGCCATAGCTATACCAGTAACCGCCGTTTTTATCTTGAAGGCCCAAGGCCTTATCAATGGAATGCTGTGCGCTTGGAAGATTACCTGACTCCAGTTCGATCCGAGCCAATAGGTTATAGCTGTCGCCATCAAAAGGGTTTAGATTAATTGCATCCTGAACACAGTCTTTAGCGCTGTTTAAAGTGCGCTTAGCCAGGTTGTTATTAACGCTTTTAGCCGCCTCAAAATGGGCGTACGCCATTTGTTTCTGTTGCTTAGCTTCAGATAGCTTTTTGCGGCTAATACTGGGTTGAGATTTAATCTTTTTAAGTGAGGTGGCCATATCCCTCTCCTACATTAATGTTCTGAACCCATTTGTTGCAAGGTTCGAAGATACTTAATAAAGCAGGTCTTATGCCAAATAAAAAAATCTTTTAAATCAATACCTTACATATTTCGGGAAGTAGATAAGGTGAATAGCTGCCGCTTTTTTAACCTTTATTTAAATAAAGGTTAAAGCTTTGAATCTCATGGCCGTTGTAATACTTATGACAATGATAGGCATAAAAGGGGTAAGCCATGTATCAAAAAGGCGCTAAGGAATACAGTCAAGTCAGTCTGCATACGGAAGTAATGGAAGCGGATCCTCATAAATTGATTCAGCTGTTATTAGAGGGCGCTTTAACTCGTCTTTCTATGGCAAAACATTACATTGAGCAGAAAGATTATGAAGCAAAAAACGAAAAAATAGGCCGCACCATTGATATTGTGTGTGCGTTACAAGAATCCCTAGATCATGAAAAGGGTGGGGAAGTCAGCGCAAATTTAGAGCGCTTATACGACTACATATCACGTCGCCTTTTTGATGCAAACAGTTTGAATGACATTGATATTGTTAATGAAGTCATGTCTTTATTATTAGAGGTTAAATCAGGCTGGGAAGGGATTCGTGAAAGCTATGAAAAAATGGAAGGCCAAGGCAAGCTAAAAACCCCTGAGACGGGTGGCCGTTTATCCGTTTAATTTGAGTTTATTTGGCACATAGTAGCTCTACTAAGACAGTACATTGATACAGGTGTGCTGTTTTTTTATGCCCTGATTTCTTAAGTGAACCTCTATTCAATGATTTATGGCAGTTTAATACTAACTTTAAAGTTTTAAGTGCTTGTTTTGACAAAATAATATTAAAAAACGGTTTACAGGCTAACAAATATTTGTCACAAATAACTACCTGTTTATGAAATGACCTTATGTGTCTATTTTGTGACAAATAATAAAAATAATTAAAAACAAATGTCATTTATTTGACCTGTCAATATTTCCTTACTTAACTAGAAGTAATAAGCAAAGAAATTGGCACTTAATGAAAGACAAGCCGTTCAAACTGAATGGCTTCATGGACAGAATGGGGAAAGGCAACACCATGTGGCGAGAAATTAAAGTTCTGCTGGTGGATGATAATGAGCAGCGCAAGCATGATATGCGTGTACTGTTTGACTTCTTAGGTGAAGAAGCATTTTCATCTGATACATCTTCATGGAAAGCGGAAGCCGAGAAAGTTGGCGACCCTATGGACATTGTGGCCCTTGTATTGGGCGCAGCCGATAACCGTCCAATCTTAGATGTGCTAAATGACATCAGTGATTGGGATAAAGGCATGCCTATTATCTATGTGGGTGATGAGCCGCTTCCCACTGAAATGTCTGATGATATCCGTCGTGCCATTATTTCCCATGTAGAAATGCCTCCCAGTTACAACAAATTATTAGATAGCCTGCATCGCGCTCAGGTTTATCGAGAGCACTTCACGCACAATCGTGCCCGTGGAGAGCGTCGCCCACTGCAATTATTCCGTTCTTTAGTGGGCACCAGCCGTCAAATTCAATACGTTCGCGAGCTAATGCATCAGGTGGCGGATAAAGATGTCACAGTATTGATCACAGGTGAAAGCGGAACCGGTAAAGAAGTGGTTGCCCGAAACCTGCATTACCATAGCTCGCGCCGTGATGGGCCGTTTGTACCGGTTAACTGTGGTGCGATTCCCAATGAATTAATAGAAAGTGAATTATTTGGCCATGAAAAGGGCGCGTTCACGGGAGCTATTACCTCTCGTTCTGGTCGCTTTGAAATGGCCGAAGGCGGTACCTTATTTTTAGATGAAATTGGTGACTTGCCATTAAATATGCAGGTTAAAATGTTGCGCATCTTACAAGAGCGTACCTTTGAACGTGTGGGTGGTACTAAAACGTTAAAAACCAATGTACGTATTATTGCAGCAACCCATAAAAATTTAGAAGCCATGGTGGCTGATGAAACTTTCCGCGAAGATTTATATTACCGTTTGAATGTATTCCCAGTAGAAGTTCCACCATTACGTGAACGCCGTGAAGATATTCCTTTGTTATTAAACGAATTAATCTCCCGCATGGAAAATGAAAAACGTGGATCCATTCGTTTTAACAGCGCGGCGATTATGTCTCTGTGTCGTCATGAGTGGCATGGCAACGTCAGGGAGCTTGCTAACTTAGTTGAGCGTTTGGCTATTTTGCATCCTTACGGTGTGATTGGTGTGCCTGAGTTGCCTAAAAAATTCCGCCATGTGGATGAAGGTGATGAAGATGCCGACCGCATACAAGAACCGGTTACGTTACCAAGTGAGCCTGGTTTGGTGGGGCTAGATACGCCTGCGTTACTGCCTGTTAACGGTATTGACCTTAAAGATTACCTAACCAACCTTGAGCGTTCGTTAATTCAGCAAGCTTTAGATGATGCCTGTGGTGTAGTTGCCCGTGCTGCAGAAAAGCTAAGAATTCGACGTACAACCCTTGTTGAAAAAATGCGTAAGTACGGCTTACAACGTAAAGAGAAAGAGCCCATAAGCGAAGAGCTTTAACTTTTACTTTAAGTTTAAAACCACTAAAAACGGAAGCCAGTCTTCCGTTTTTTTATGCCTACGAAAATATACAGCACCAAAAATAGTGAGGTATTTGTCTACTTTGTATCTAGCCCCAGTATTAAGTGGATTCTTCAATCGGCACACTAATTGCCACTACTCTCAGCATAAGACAATTTAGCCAGTAATTTGGCTCATGGAATAAGAGCCAGGAGTAAGGTCTATGTTTGAAAGTCTACAGGACACAGTGCCAAAAGAAGGCTTGCGACAAGCATTTGAAATGTTCAATGAAATGTCGCAGCAGCTCACCTCAAGCTATGCAAAGTTAGAAGGTCAGGTTCAATTATTATCTGGCGAGCTGGCCGAAGTCAGTGCAGCACGCATGAAAGAGTTAAAAGAAAAAGAATGCCTAGCGGACCGTTTGCATAGTTTACTGCACCTTTTACCTGGTGGTGTTGTGGTGTTGGATGGCCATGGGCGCATACAAGAATGTAATCGAGCCGCAAAAGATTTATTAGAAAGCCAAAAGCAAGGGCAAGTTATTGAAGGCCTATTATGGCGAGACATTATTAATGATTATTTTTCACCACGTGAAGATGATGGTCATGAGATTTCGTTAAAAAATGGTAAACGTCTCAGTATTCAAACCTCAGGTTTAGAGAATGAACCTGGCCAAATCGTTTTAATGACAGACCAAACCGAAACTCGGGATCTGCAATCAAAACTGGCTCGCCATCAAAGGCTGACCGCCATGGGGAAAATGGTTGCAAGTTTGGCGCATCAAGTGAGAACCCCTTTAAGTGGTGCCATGCTTTATGCCGAGCACCTTGCCAGCAGTGATTTAGAAGCCGATGTTCGCCATCGTTTCTCATCTAAACTTTCTCGACAATTAAAAAATATTGAAGCCCAAGTGCGAGATATGCTTATCTTTGCGCGCGGCAGCGCCCCTTTGAATCAAATACTTACCTCAGAAAACTTATGCGCTTTATTAGAAGAAACAAAAAACATTCTCAATAATCAATATCAAAGCAATATTCGAATTAAACACGATAAAAACCCAGGCTCTATTCAATGCCATCAAGAGAGTTTAATCGGGGCGTTACAAAACCTCATTGCCAACGCCATTGAGGCCACGGAAGAAGTATCTTCAGATAGTCAGGTTTTGGTGAGCATCAGTAAAAACAAACATCATCTTAATATTTCCATTTCTGATAATGGCCCGGGTTTACCGGACCATGCAAAAGAAAAGTTAACCGAACCGTTTTATACCACTAAAAGCAATGGCACAGGGTTAGGTTTACCTGTGGTAAATGCGGTGGTGAGAGCCCATCACGGGAAACTAGAGTTTTTTAATCAGCCTACAGGCGGCGCATGTTTTGTTATTTCTTTGCCTTTAAAAGAAAGCATTAAAAAGCATGAATATGAAAATAACAATGAGGTATTAAGCTGTGAATAATTTTCAAATGTTGGTTGTCGAAGACGATGTTCAACTGCGTGACGCCATTGTTGATACCTTAAGTTTGCAAAAAATAAAAACCTTTGAAGCCTGTTCCGCTGAAGAAGCCATGGCGTTTCTTAAAACCAACAGCGTAAACATGATTCTATCTGATATCAGTATGGGAGAGTTATCGGGTTTTGATTTGCTGAATCATGTTAAAAGCCAATATCCTTCAATCCCAATGGTATTAATGACAGCATTCGGAGAAGTGGAAAAAGCCGTGCAAGCCATACAGCAAGGTGCTACCGATTATTTAGTCAAACCGTTTGAAGTGGATATGTTGTTAGAAACGGTGAATCAGTTCAGAAACCTGACACAAAAAGAAATAAAAGGCCCAGTGGCCGAAGATGCCAGCAGTAAAGCGTTGTTGAAACTAGCAGGTCAGGTGGCCAATAGTGAAGCCACGGTTTTAATAAGTGGTGAAAGCGGAACAGGTAAAGAGGTTTTGGCGCGCTATATTCATGATTCAAGCCCAAGAAAAAGCGGGCCCTTTATTGCTATTAACTGCGCGGCTATTCCTGAAAATATGTTGGAATCCACACTTTTCGGTTATGAAAAAGGCGCGTTCACAGGCGCTTATAATGCCATGCCTGGTAAGTTCGAGCAGGCCCAAGGCGGTACGCTGTTATTAGATGAAATTAGCGAAATGGAAATCGGTCTGCAAGCCAAATTATTGCGTGTACTACAAGAGCGAGAAGTAGAGCGTTTAGGTGGGCGCAAAACCATTTCATTGGATGTACGAGTTCTGGCCACCACCAACCGTGACTTAATGAGCTATGTGAATGAGAAAAAATTCCGTGAAGATTTATATTACCGCTTAAGTGTTTTCCCGTTGCAGTGGAAAGCGTTACGGGATCGCCCATTGGACATTATGCCCATTGCAGATGGC
>Ga0209712_10000373_pt1 | contig 40600 bp, 37 predicted proteins | sample ArcOceMetagenome_FD_187443 | JGI IMG/M metagenome (GOLD analysis project Ga0209712, IMG submission 187443) | Marine eukaryotic phytoplankton communities from Arctic Ocean - Arctic Ocean - Greenland ARC118M Metagenome (SPAdes) (version 2) | ecosystem: Environmental > Aquatic > Marine > Oceanic...
GGCCCGCAGAGTCATAGCCTCGGTATTCAAGACGGCTAAGGCCTTCAATTAAAATTTTATACACATTCCTCTGGCAAACTGCACCGACAATTCCACACATAAATCAAACTTCCTTTTTAGTCGGCCGCTTCCAGCCTTTTATATTTCTCTGTTTTGCTCGACCGACAGCTAGGCTGTAGCTTGGGACTTCAGTCGTGACGGTAGACCCTGCAGCTATAAAGCCACCTTTATCAACTTTAATGGGTGCCACTAATGTGCTGTTGGATCCCACAAATACACCATCGCCCAAATCTGTTTTATGCTTGCTGACGCCGTCGTAATTACACGTAATTGTACCGGCACCAATATTCACATTTTCACCAAGTTGGGCGTCTCCAACGTAACTTAGATGGTTAATCTTGCTACCCTTACCCACTAACGTTTTTTTAGTTTCAACAAAATTTCCAACCTTGGTATCGCTTTCCATCTTAGTACCCGGGCGCAGACGCGCAAAGGGCCCAACCACGGCACGATCACCCACGACTGACGATTCAATAATTGTATTGGGTAAGATTGAAACGCCATCGCCAATGGTGCTATCACTGATCTGACAGTTAGCGCCAATAGATACATTACTGCCAATAGTTACACTGCCGTTAAAGACACAATTAATGTCGATAAAGTTATCCGTCCCCGCACTCAATTCACCGCGTTGATCAAACCGCGCAGGATCAGCAAGACTAGTCCCAGATTCCATGAGTACTTCCGCTAACTGGCGTTGGTGTGCCCGCTCTAATTGACTGAGTTGAACTCGATTATTCACGCCGTCTACCTCTGTTGCTGATTCAGGGTTAACACTGATGATCTCTACACCAGCCTCTCTCGCGATAGCGACTAAGTCAGTCAGATAATACTCCCCTTGAGCATTATTGTTAGTGATTTTGGGTAGCCAATCGCTCAGCTGGCTTGACTGTAAGGCCAGTACGCCTGTATTAACCTCAGTAATTTTTAACTGCTCAGCTGAGGCATCCTTTTGTTCGATAATTTCGGTAATATCACCCTTGGTATTACGGACTATGCGCCCATAGCCAGTGGGTTGATCTAAATTAATAGTCAACAGACCCATTGTACTCTCGGTAACTACAGCCAGAATTTTCTGGATAGTAGCAGGGCGAATAAGCGGCACATCGCCATACAAAACGATAACCACAGCGTCGCTACAAAGCTCAGGAACCGCCATGTGCACGGCATGGCCAGTACCAAGCTGTTCCTTTTGTTGAGTAAAGATAGTCGTAGGGCTTTTAAATTGCTGTTCTACTTGTTCAGCGCCATGCCCAGTGACAATAATTTTTTTGGCCTTACCAAGACTTTCTACTGCTGCTACCACATGGCCCAGCATGGAGCGGCCTGACAATTTATGCAGTACTTTTGGCAGGGCGGAGCGCATGCGAGTGCCTTTACCTGCAGCAAGAATAACAAAATTCACTTTAGTCATTATGAAATGTCTCGTTGTACGAGGTTATATGGTTTTAAGGTACTTGGAATAGAGCCACAACTCAAGACCATTATGCGTTTGGCGATTAAACCGCAGTAGTCGGTCTGACCATTTTAGACAAAAAAAAGAGTAGCTAAGCCACTCTTTTTTACACAACTTACTCATTCCTGCCTTCAGCCGCCAAGCTTCTTTCGCAAGGTCTGTACCGTACGTAACTGTGCAGTGGCTTCCGCCAGCATAGATGCTGCTTTGGAGTATTCAATTTCACTACTCTGGTTAGCAATTGCTTGCTCGGCTGTCTTCATTGCCTCAGCTGCCGCTGCCTCGTCAATGTCTCCAGCACGTACCGCCGTATCAGCAAGAATCGCTATGCTGCCTGGCTGTACTTCTAGATAGCCGCCGGAAAGATAATAAACCTCTTCTTCGCCATTTTCTTTTACTAGGCGCACTGGCCCAGGTCGCAAATCACTTAATAACGGAGCATGGCCAGGAGTAATACCGAGCTCGCCCAAAGAGCCTGTAGCGACAATCATCTCTACAGCGCCTGAGAATAAGGATTCATCCGCACTTACAATGTCACAGTGAACTGTTATAGCCATTTCTTTATTGCCTTTGCTTGCTGCAATTTATAAGTTTTTCGCTTTTTCTACTGCTTCGTCGATAGAACCAACCATGTAGAACGCCTGCTCTGGCAGTTCATCATACTGGCCATCCAAGATACCTTGGAAACCAGCAATCGTGTCTTTAAGAGATACGTACTTACCAGGTGAACCAGTAAAGATTTCGGCTACATGGAAAGGCTGTGACAAAAAGCGCTCGATCTTACGTGCTCGGGCAACAGCCATTTTATCTTCTTCTGATAGCTCATCCATTCCCAGAATCGCAATAATATCTTTCAATTCTTTGTATCGCTGTAAAACCGTCTGCACGCCACGAGCAACTGCGTAATGCTCTGCACCAATAATCAGCGGATCAAGCTGACGAGACGTTGAATCTAGTGGGTCTACCGCAGGGTAAATTCCCTTAGAGGCGATATCACGACTCAGTACAACAGTAGAATCCAAGTGCGCAAATGTGGTTGCTGGAGACGGATCAGTTAAATCATCTGCTGGTACATATACCGCCTGCACCGAAGTAATCGAGCCAGTCTTAGTAGAAGTAATCCGTTCTTGAAGAACGCCCATTTCTTCCGCTAACGTGGGCTGGTAGCCTACCGCTGAAGGCATACGGCCTAACAGTGCAGAAACCTCGGTACCTGCAAGCGTGTAACGATAGATATTATCAACAAACAATAAAACATCTTTCCCTTCATCACGGAATTTTTCTGCCATCGTCAAACCGGTTAGGGCGACTCGCAGTCTGTTCCCTGGAGGCTCATTCATCTGGCCATAAACCATGGCAACTTTTGATTCACTTGGGGTCTCGATGTTAACAACACCAGACTCCTGCATCTCGTAATAAAAATCGTTACCTTCTCGAGTCCGCTCACCAACACCCGCAAACACAGACAATCCACTATGCTCTGTCGCAATGTTGTTAATGAGTTCCATCATGTTCACAGTCTTGCCAACGCCAGCACCACCGAACAAGCCTACCTTACCGCCTTTGGCGAAAGGACAAACCAAATCGATAACCTTAATGCCGGTTTCTAGCAGGTCATCAGAAGCCGCAAGATCTTCATAAGCGGGTGGCTTTCGGTGAATGGCCATGCGTTCTTTCTCACCGATAGGGCCCTTTTCATCAATGGGGTTACCAAGAACATCCATGATACGCCCCAAAGTCTCAATCCCCACTGGAACTGAAATTGGTGCGGCGGTGTTTTTAACACCCAAACCACGGCTAATGCCTTCTGAGGAACCCATAGCGATTGCTCGCACTACGCCATCACCCAACTGCTGCTGCACTTCAAGGGTTAGCCCCTTGTCGTCCACTACTAGGGCGTCATAGACGTTGGGTACCTGATCGCGGGGAAATTCCACATCAATCACGGCGCCAATAATTTGTACAATACGTCCACTACTCATGTCCGGTTCCTCTTAACTAAACCTTTAAAATTCGTTGGGCTTTAAACAGCCGCTGCGCCACTTACAATTTCTGACAGCTCTTGTGTAATCGCTGCCTGGCGTGCCTTGTTGTAAAGCAGTTGTAATTCATCAATCATGTCACCGGCGTTATCGGTGGCGTTTTTCATTGCTAGCATTCTTGCTGCCTGTTCACAGGCTTTATTTTCCACAACACCCTGATAAACTTGTGATTCGATATAACGAATCAACAGACCATCAAGTAATTCTTTAGCATCGGGCTCATAGATATAATCCCAGTGGTGATTAAGGCGGTCGTCTGCCGTCGACGCTAATGGCAATAACTGATCTACGGACGGAGACTGTGTCATGGTGTTAACAAACTCATTACTAACCACAAAGAGTTTATCAATGCGGCCTTGATCAAACGAGTCCAACATAACCTTTACGCCACCGATCAAATCAGCTGCGTTAGGCTCATCACCTACATCCTTAACCGCCGCAACAACATTACCGCCCACAGAGCCAAAGAAGCTAGCCGCTTTGTTGCCAACAACACAAATATCAACTTCAACGCCTTGATCAGACCAGGCTTTAATCGACTTGAGCGCCGCCTTGAATAAATTAATATTCAAGCCACCACACAACCCTCGATCTGTTGAAATAACCACATAAGCAACACGCTTAACCTCACGCTCAGTCAGATACGGATGCTTGTATTCGGAAACCGCATTAGCAATATGGCCAACCACGTCACGGATCCGCTGGGCATAGGGCTTCCCTAATGCCATGCGTTCCTGAGCGCGACGCATCTTACTCGCAGCAACCATTTCCATGGCGCTGGTGATCTTTTGCGTGCTGCCAATACTAGCAATTTTCGTCTTAACTTCTTTTCCGATTGCCATGTCTTATGCCTGTACGATTACTCTGGCTTACCAGGTTTGAGTTGCAACAAAGTTTTCTAAAGCAGCTTTGATCCCAGCTCCAATATCATTGTTGTAGTCACCTGACTTATTAATAGTATCCATCATCTCGCCATGCTCGGCCTTCATATAAGAAAGCAGCGCCGATTCAAAATCACCAATTTTGTTGACCTCAACCGACTGAAGGAAACCGTTATCCGCCGCATAAACCATCACGCCCATCTCAGCAATGCTCTGAGGGGTATACTGCTTCTGCTTCATCAGCTCCGTTACACGCTCACCATGATCCAACTGGGCTTTAGTCGCATCATCCAAATCTGATGCAAACTGCGAGAACGCCGCAAGCTCACGATACTGTGCTAAAGCGGTTCGAATTCCACCTGAGAGCTTCTTAATGATCTTAGTCTGCGCAGCACCACCCACTCGAGATACAGAAATACCTGCGTTCATCGCGGGTCGAATACCGGCGTTAAACATGTCAGCTTCCAAGAAAATCTGTCCATCAGTGATCGAAATTACGTTAGTCGGAACGAATGCGGACACATCACCAGCCTGAGTCTCAATGACGGGCAGGGCAGTTAATGACCCTGTCTGGCCTTTGACTTCACCATTGGTGAACTTTTCCACGTAATCCGCATTCACTCTTGCTGCCCGCTCTAGCAGACGGGAGTGAAGATAGAAAACATCTCCAGGGTAGGCTTCTCGGCCCGGTGGTCGCTTAAGAAGAAGCGAAATCTGACGATAAGCCCAAGCTTGCTTAGTCAAATCATCATAGATAATTAGTGCGTCTTGACCACGGTCACGATAATACTCACCCATAGAACAACCAGCGAAGGGCGCCAAGAACTGCATGGCTGCTGGATCTGAAGCGGTGGCAGCAACAACAATTGTATGCTCCATCGCGCCATGCTCTTCCAGCTTACGCACAACAGCGGCAACAGAAGCGGCTTTTTGGCCAATGGCCACATAGATACATTTAATACCCGAGCCTTTCTGGTTAATGATGGCATCAACCGCAATAGCAGACTTGCCAATCTGACGATCACCAATAATCAACTCTCGCTGACCGCGCCCGATAGGCACCATGGTATCTACTGCTTTCAAACCAATTTGGACGGGTTGATCGACTGACTGTCGCTCAATAACGCCAGGAGCAACTTTTTCTACTGCATCGGTAAGAGCGGCATTCACCGGCCCTTTACCATCAATAGGGTTGCCCAGAGCGTCAACAACACGGCCCTCTAATTCTGGTCCTACCGGAACTTCCAAAACACGTCCGGTGCATCGGGCTTTCTGGCCTTCTGCTAAGGTTTGGTAGTCACCCAACACCACGGCGCCGACAGAGTCGCGCTCAAGGTTAAGTGCCATACCGTAAATACCGCCATCGAATTCAATCATTTCGCCATACATTACGTCGGCTAGACCGTGTATACGAATGATTCCGTCCGATACGGAAACAATGGTGCCCTCATTTTGGGCTTCTGATGAAACATCAAGGTTGTCAATACGACTCTTGATAATTTCGCTGATCTCTGATGGATTCAGTTGCTGCATGCTTAGGCCTCAATCCTTAGGAATTTAGTGACTCGGCGAGTTTGGTCAAACGACCGCGAATGGACCCGTCTATAACGGTGTCCCCGGCACGGATAACCGCACCACCCAACAGGCTCTTGTCTAAACTAACCTGCATATTTACTTTACGTTGTAACTTTTTGCTTAGTGCTTCAGATAACATCTTTTGTTGCTCTGCATCCAATGGCTGTGCTGACACAACATCTACATCGACCGCTTTCTCTCGGTTCGCCTTCATAATTTCAAACTGATACGAAATTTGTGGTAGCAAAGTTAACCGTCTGTTCTCGGACAAAATAACAATAAAGTTTCGTCCGGTAGCATCAAGAACATCACCACAAAGATCAATAATGGTTGCTGCTTGATGCGCAGGAGTAGAGCTTGGAGATGCCAATAATTTCACTACCGCCGCATGCTGAGTAACTGCTGCTGCAGTGGAAAGACTATCAGCCCAACCTTTAAGATCCGACGCATCAACAGCAAACTCAAAGGCTGCCTTAGCGTAGGGTCTTGCTAGCGTGCTCAATTCTGCCATGACAAACCTCTATTAAAGCTGCGACGCTAAATTGTCGACTAGCGCGCGGTTAGCTTTATCATCTATGGACGCTTCAAGAACCTTCTCCGCGCCCGCTAAAGCTAATCCCGCCACTGAGGCGCGAAGCTCTTCTTTAGCTCGATTAATCTCTTGTTCGATTTCTGCTTCAGCAGCAACCTTCAAACGATCGCCTTCGGTAATCGCCTGCTGCTTAGCTTCTTCTACAATTTGATTTGCTCGCTTATTTGCCTGATCAACGATGCCTGCAGCTTCCTGCTTAGCTTCCTTCATCTGGTCAGTTGCCTTGTCCTGCGCAGCCTCTAGATCGCGCATGGCACGGTCAGCTGCATCCAGCCCATCAGCAATTTTCTGCTGCCGTTCTTCCATGGCCGTAATAATGACTGGCCACACAAACTTCATGCAAAACCACACAAAGATTGCAAAGGTCACCATTTGACCGAAAAGCGTTAGATTAATATTCACGCCAATACCTCATTAATGAAAGTCGGGTTAAAAATTAAGTTGCTGTTATGCGCCAACACTTGGGGCAACAACAAAAATCAAATACATTGCGATACCAACACCAATAATTGGCACAGCATCAATCAAACCAGCTAGTAAGAACATCTTACCCTGCAACATAGGCCCTAGCTCTGGCTGACGAGCTGTTCCTTCGATCAACTTTCCACCCAACAAACCCATGCCAATAGCGGCACCCAATGCGCCCAATCCGAGCATAATCGCCGCTGCAATAATTATAAGTTCCATCGTAAACTCCCGATTTCAGTAGTTAAAAATAAAAAAATTAATGGTCTTCTTCGTGCGCCATACTTAGGTAAACGATTGTAAGAACCATGAAAATAAATGCTTGAAGAGTAATAACCAAAATATGGAAAATTGCCCAACCCCACTGCATCAACCCACCACCCAGAGCAAAAACACCGCCGCCGACTGTTAACAAACCCAACGTCAGCAAAACTGTTCTACCCGTAGATATCTTTCCTCGCAGGTTCATCCAACAAACCCCACAAACCAGGACGAAGATCACTAACCAAAAAATAGCATTAGTACCCTCTCCAAATAATTGAGCATTTAGCCCTCCGGTGACTAAACCAGTGCCGGCCCCGGCAGCAAACATCATAGCAATAAGAATGAAAATCATCTCACCGGCATACATGTTACCAAAGAGTCTTAGCCCTAGAGAGAACGGCTTGGCTAACAGACCAACAAGTTCCATAAATAAATTAATCGGGATAAATGCCCAATGGTTAAACGGATGCATAGTAAGCTCTTTAATGAACCCCACCCCTTTAATCTTAATATTGTAATAGAGCATTAGAACAAAAACGCCCAACGCCATTCCCATCGTAATATTGGGGTCGGTTGAAGGTACAATTTTTTGATACTCAACACCCGCCAGCATTAATACCTTAGGGATCAGGTCAACCGGAAGTAAATCCATCAAATTCATTAAAAATATCCACACAAAAATAGTCAGCGCTAAAGGCGCAACCATTTTATTTTTACCGTGAAAACTATCCTTAACGGTACTATCAATAAACTCAATAACGAGCTCTACAAAATTTAAGAACCCAGACGGAACACCTGTGGTGGCACGAACTGCAGCACGTCGAAACATCCAACAAAAAATAAGACCCAGACCAATAGACCACGCCATGGAATCAACATGAATAGCCCAAAACCCCATTGCTGCAGCTTCTGTAGCGCCATGTGCCATAGTCCAGGTATCCGCAGCTAACACTTCGGTGCCATTTTCTGTTTGCCGCTCAAAACCACCCGGCAACTTCCCATACACTAGGTTTTGCAGGTGGTGCTGGATATATTCAGTTGTACTTGCGGGATTTTCGCCTGACATCTATTTATCTCAACTCTTCTGAACCCTAAATGATGCAAAAATTAAAATCATTAATGCACTATCTACGTTAATTATTTAACTATTTTTGCAACCAAAAATAATTGCAATGGAATCATACCTACAAAAGCAGCCATAAACCCGATAATGTTAACTTCCTTAAATAAAACAAAAGTGGTGATGAACGCAGATGCGGTCAAAACAACTTTGCCTGTTTCGCCACGGTACATCGACCGAACGATTAAATCTGCCTGACTCGCCCCAATATGCTTAAACGCCAAATAGGAGAACCAAGCTTGAGGCACCAACTGGGTTAAGCCTCCCAAAAAAAAAGATCCTGCTACAGCCCTATCGAACCAAAAAATACCCACTGTTACAAAGCACAGTATAATTAATTGAAATAGCGCGGCCTTGTAGATCGGCGGTTTTGGAATGGTAGCCATTGATCGTTCTTACCATCTCATCCAATTATTCCCAGCTTTTTAGAGACGCGCTAGGAGCGGGGCGCATTATAGGTATAGTGCTAGCGATATTCAACATTCTATTGAAGTCTATATCAGTAATTCATATTCTTTATGGTGAACCATTAGCTATTTAATATGAGCTAGGATCCCTTCAAGCTCATCAACGCTATGATATTTAATCACCAACTTACCAGAACCCTTCGCTGAATGCTGTATGGTTACTGCCGCCCCAACCTTTTCAGAAAGGTCTTGCTGTGCACGTAAAATGTCGGGATCAGCCGGTGTTTTTGGTTCAACCGCCATTGCAGAGCCGGATGATTGTATTCGTTTCACCAGAGTTTCTGTCTGTCGGACTGACATAGAATTAGCGGCTACCTCTCGGCCAGCTATTACTTGGCTATTTCCTGACAGTGCCAACAAGCACTTTGCATGACCAAGCTCAATCTCTCCGAGTTCAAGTTGTTTCTGAACCGCTTCTTCCAAGCTTGCTAATCGCATTAAGTTAGTTACGGCTGATCGAGATTTACCGACAGCGTCAGCCACCTGCTGTTGAGTCAATTTAAACTCATCCTGCAACCTTATTAGGGCACGGCTTTCTTCAATCGAATTAAGATCTTCACGCTGAATATTTTCAATCAACGCCATTGCAATAGCAGCTTCGTCTGTAATTGTCCTAATGATTGATGGAACTGATTCTAATCCCGCCTGCTGACTTGCTCGCCAACGGCGCTCGCCAGCAATAATTTCGTATTTATCGGTAGCTACTTTTCGCACAACTATTGGCTGCATCACGCCCTGTTGAGCAATAGAATTAGAGAGCTCCTGAAGAGCGTCGGCATCTAAATCTCTACGTGGCTGATATTTCCCGCGTTGAAGAAACTCTACCGGTAAGTTTCTTAGTGTGCCATCCGCGTCCTCCATGTGCTTACTTTGCGGGACGCTCTCCACTTCATCAGAGAACCCTAACAAGGCATCTAAACCGGTACCTAAACTTTGTCTTTTTGCAGCCATATTTTTAAGCCTTTACCAGGTCGGCGTTTTGTTGTTTTTCAAGACGGAGTATCTCGCCAGCTAGCGCTAAATAAGCAATAGAGCCTTTTGAGTTACGGTCATATAGTAAAGCAGGCAAGCCGTGGCTAGGTGCTTCAGCTAAGCGAACATTGCGCGGAATACTTACCCTATAAACTCGATCACCAAAATATTTTCTTAGTTGAGCGGTAACGGCATTGGTCAAACTACTCCGAGGGTCGTACATCGTTCTCAAAATGCCCTGTATATGTAGTGAAGGATTAATTAACTTAGCTATTTGTTTAATAGTGTTGTTTAGATCAGCTAACCCCTCTAATGAAAAGTACTCGCACTGCATAGGAACAATGACTCCCTCGCTCGCCACCAAAGCATTAACTGTCAGCATGTTAAGTGTTGGGGGGCAATCAATGATCACGTAGTCGTAGCGATCAGTCACGTCTTCAAGAGCAAACTTTAGTTTTGACTCTCTTCCTATCTCCTTCATCAATTCAACTTCTGCCGCCACTAAGTCTCTATTGGCAGGTAATAAATCATATTTACCCGCAGTGGCCTCGACTACAGCATCTACCGTTGGATTTTTACCGGTTAAGACATGGTAAGCGCTCAAAGTACACTCTTGCTTATTGACTCCAGACCCCATCGTAGCATTTCCCTGAGGGTCTAAATCAATCAGCAAAACACGCTTCTTATAGGCAGCTAGAGATGCTGATAAATTAATACTTGTCGTCGTCTTACCAACACCGCCTTTTTGATTTGCTATAGATATTATTTTAACCACCGGATACTTTTCCTGGGTAATTTGTTTAAATTCTAACTATTTTTACTAGATGTCTCTGACCGTCAACTTTTGGTACTGCAATAGGATACTCTTGGACGACCTTATAGCCTTTTGGTATCGCACTCAACTCTGATTGTTCAAGACGGCCTTTCATCGCTAAGAACCAACCGCCATCTGCGAGGAGATGTTGGCAATTAATGACCATATCAGAGAGTGAACTGAAGGCTCTACTTAAAACAGCGTCATACATGTATTCGGGAGCAAATTGTTGAACCCTTTTATTAACCTCATTAATATTAGACAGCCCCAGCTCTATTTTTACTTGAAACAAAAACCGCGCTTTTTTACCGTTACTGTCTAGTAAAGTAAAATGCCTTTCAGGGTTAATTATAGCCAGCGGTATGCCGGGTAAACCTGCGCCAGTGCCGACATCAATGAACCTATTTCCCTGAAGTAAAGGCGATATAGCCAAGCTATCTAGTAAATGTAGCTTAATCATCTCCAGCGGGTCTCTTATGGCCGTTAAATTATAGGCTTTGTTCCAATGCTCAAGCATGTCTAGGTAAGACAACAGCTGGTCTAATTGGACGTCGCTACAGTTTACTTTGAGCTCAGCGATACCTTCTATAAGTAATGCTCGTTTTTGGGATTGCGAGACGGTTGAGTAGTTTTTCGATGCCATTTGAAAGGTTTCTTAATTTAAGCTGCGTGTTTTTTTAGCTGCACTAAAAGCAGTGAAATAGCCGCGGGGGTTACCCCAGGAATCCTTGATGCCCTAGCCAGAGTGGCCGGCAAGGCTTCGCTAAGTTTTTGTTTAACCTCATTGGATAAACCTTTAATCTCGGCATAATTAAAGCTGCCAGGGATAGGTGTATTTTCATGGCGTTGTAATCGATCAATTTCATCTTGCTGGCGGCTAATATAACCGGAGTACTTGGCATCGATCTCAACTTGCTGTCCAATTTTCGGATCAGGTTTCGCATCAGGCAATAAGTCAGCAATTATTTGATGGTTAAGCTCCGGACGTTTAAGTAAATCAAACAAGGAATATTCGTGTGAAATTTTATGATCAATATGTGTAAATAATTTTTCTGCAAGATCGCTATTAGGCTGTATCCAGGTACTCTTTAGACGCTGTGTTTCCAGCTCTATGGCTTCTTGTTTTTCACAAAAACTTTTCCAACGATAGTCATCAACTAATCCGAGGTTTCGTCCCGTTTCGGTTAATCGAATATCCGCATTATCTTCTCGTAATAGCAAACGATATTCAGCCCGACTGGTAAACATCCTATAAGGCTCATTAGTACCCATAGTAATTAGGTCATCCACCAAGACGCCCATGTAGGCTGTGTTGCGTGTTGGACACCAAACGTCCTTATCCAGAACTTGCAATGCTGCATTTGCTCCCGCTAACAGACCTTGTGCAGCGGCTTCTTCATACCCTGTGGTGCCGTTGATTTGTCCAGCAAAAAACAGGCCAGCAATGGATTTAGTTTCCAATGAATAATGGAGATCTTGCGGATTAAAATAATCATACTCAATCGCGTAACCAGGTCTTGTGATGTGTGCGTTTTCGAAGCCTTTTATCGACCTTACTAGCTCTAACTGAATATCGAACGGCAAGCTTGTAGAAATACCATTTGGATAAAGTTCATACGTATCAAGCCCTTCAGGCTCTACAAATATCTGATGTTGATCTTTGTCTGCAAACCTCACTACTTTATCTTCTATAGAGGGACAGTAGCGAGGACCCACGCCATCGATAACACCAGTATAAAGTGGAGAACGATCCATCCCCCCACGAATAATTTGATGTGTATTACTATTGGTGTACGTAATCCAACAGCACGTTTGCTTGGGGTGATCTTCGACTTTTCCTAAATAGGACATTACTGGTACGGGTTGATCCCCCCACTGCTCCTGCAGTAAAGAGAAATCTACGCTTCGTGAATCAATTCTGGGAGGTGTCCCTGTTTTCAACCGCTCTACTCTGAAGGGTAACTCGCGGAGCCGGTGTGCCAAGTTATTTGATGGCGGATCTCCGGCTCTACCCGCAGAATGATTTTCTAAACCTATATGTATTTTTCCAGCAAGAAAGGTACCTGCGGTAACCACTACAGTCTTTGCTTTGAACTGCAACCCCATTTGAGTAATAACGCCGGTAACTCTATTATTTTCGATAATAAGGTCATCTACTGCTTGTTGGAAAATAGATAGATTCGGTTGATTTTCAAGAATACCTCTAATTGCTGCTTTGTATCTTACCCTATCTGCTTGCGCCCTTGTTGCTCGAACAGCTGGGCCTTTACGAGCATTTAAAACTCTGAATTGAATTCCACCAAGGTCTGTTGCTTTAGCCATAGCGCCGCCAAGAGCATCAACTTCTTTGACCAGGTGTGTCTTTCCGATTCCGCCAATGGCAGGATTACACGACATCTGCCCTAACGTTTCTATGTTATGGGTTAACAGCAGAGTACTACATCCCATTCTCGCAGCCGCCAGACAGGCCTCTGTGCCGGCGTGGCCGCCGCCAACAACAATTACATCGAAGTATTTTGGGTGTTTCATAACAGGCACATATTTATCGTGAGAGTTTCATTATACGTTGTGATTTATGAATTTATCGGTTTTTTAATTTGTTATTGTTAACGAAAGGTATTATTTATATTAGCTATTTTATTTAATCTATATATTAATAGTTTATATTATTGTTGTTGTTATTAGGGACTCCCCTTTTTGTGAGTAAACTAAATTTCATGAATTTTATCAATTACTTATGGTTTTAAATGGCATGTAAAACATATTGAGCAAGTGTGTCACTAAAAAACTCATAAGCTGTTTGTAGTCTGTATGAAATTTAAACCATATCGATAATGGCGTTGATAAAGGGATAACTTTGTTGGCAACTATTTATTTTATACAGACGATATTCACACCCTGTTGGTTTGACAAAATTTACGCTTAACACCTTGTTTAATAGCTGTTGATAAGGCTGTATTATTTTTTAAACGGTGTTTCTTTCGAAAAAACGTGTTGTTTTTAAGGGTTTAGTGAATAAACCGTTGAAGTAGGGCGTTTATTTCTTTAGAATCGCGCACCCTGTTAGGGCACAACACATAATTTCGGATTAGATACCATGAAAAGAACATTTCAACCCAGCAACTTAAAGCGCAAGCGCACGCATGGTTTTAGAGCTCGTATGGCTACACCTGGTGGCAGAGCGGTTCTAAACCGTCGCCGGGCGAAAGGCCGTAAGCGTCTTTCAGCATAGGGTGTGGGCCGAGTGCCCAAGTTTAAGTTCGGTAAAGACCAGCGTTTACTCAAGGCCTCTGAATTTCAAGAGGTCTTCGATTTAAATACCTGTAAGATTTCTCATCCTAATTGGTTGCTGCTGGCAAAATTTAACGCAGCTCAAGCGTCTCGATTAGGGCTTGTCATTGGTAAGAAAAACATTCCTACTGCGGTTGGCCGTAATTATGTCAAACGCTTAGTCCGTGAAACCTTCCGTAAATCAGACTTCCCTCATGCGATTGATGTCATCTTTTTGGCACGTAAGGGAGCGGACAAGCTTAACTCGCAAGACATGGCCTTGTTGTTACAAGAATCTTGGTGCAGACTGCTGCAGCGTTGTGAAGCTTCAAAGGCGAAAAATGCGTAGATTAGTGACAATAATTATTCGTGGGTATCAGCTAGCTATTAGTCCTTTACTTGGAAATAATTGCCGTTTTGACCCGACCTGCTCTTGTTATGCCCATGATTCGATTGATCGCTTTGGGATTATTAAAGGAAGTTATCTTTCAATTATTAGGATTGTGAAGTGCCATCCGTTTCATCCCGGCGGCTACGATCCGGTTAAAGAACTAGTAGAGAACAAAAAACCACCTCATCAAAAATCAGCAGAGTTGTAGTTAATATGGATTGGCAAAGAACAATTTTAATCGGTGGTATGGGACTTATTGCTTGGATGTTAGTTATTCAATGGAATCAATTCCAGGACCAAAACGTAACGTTGGAACAAAGTTATAGTGAATCGCAGACTAATTATGAGTCTAGCCTTGATTCCGTGACTACTTCTATGGGATTAGCTGACAGTGATGAGCTACCGCAGCTACAATCGGTTCCAGAGTCTTCTGCTCTATTAGATTTGGCGCTGCCCGCACCAAACGAAAATCTCATTACCGCTCAAAATAATGTTATTGAAATTGTCATTGATCCTATTGGGGGAGATATTGTTAGCGGTTTGCTACTAACGCACTTTAATAAAAAACTCGAGGATGGCGGACAACCTTTTCCTATTTTACAAAATAGTCGAGATAACACCTATGTTGCCCGTAGTGGACTGATTGGGCCAAGTGGAACTGATACAGCGGAAGGACGGCCCAAGTTCTCTGTTGCTAGTACAAACTTCGTTTTAAATGATGATCAAGACACACTAAACATAGACTTGGTGCTAAATGATAGTGGAGTAAGAATTGTTAAGCGCTTTACTCTCAGCCGTAATAGTTATGATATTGGCGTTCAGTACATTATTAATAACGGCTCCGCTTCTGATTGGAACGGTACCTTCTACGGACAGATAAAAAGAGATTCTAAGCCGCCGGTGACGGATGTTTCCGGGTTTAGCATGCAGCCTTTTCTTGGTGCAGCACTTCGCCAACCCGAAAAGAATTACGCCAAGTTTGATTTCAGCGATATTGAAGATGAACCTGTAAAGACTTCAATTGAGGGTGGTTGGGTGGCTATGGTTCAGCATTACTTTATTAGCGCATGGATACCGCCGGCCGACGATCTAAATAACTTCACCTTACGCAAGTTATCCAATCAAGATATGTATTTACTATCTTTTACGGGTGCGCCTATCAGTGTTCCAGTAGGCCAATCGGCTGATTATAAAGCTAGTTTTTACATAGGGCCAAAGGATCAGGATGCGCTTATTGGGATGGCAGAGTATTTAGACAGAACATTAGATTATGGGTTTTTATGGATTTTGGCTGAGCCTATTTTTAAAGCAATGAAAATGATTCACAGTGTTATCGGTAATTGGGGCTGGACTATTATTTTACTGACCCTTGGAATTAAACTAATCCTGTACCCGCTATCAGCAGCAAGCTTAAAGTCCATGGCAAAAATGAGAAATCTGCAGCCACAGATGCTCAGGCTTAAAGAGCTTTATGGTGACGATCGCCAGAAAATGTCTCAAGAAACAATGAGTCTTTATAAGAAAGAGAAAGTTAACCCGGCGGGAGGGTGCTTTCCAATGCTACTTCAAATGCCGGTGTTTATTTCTCTCTACTGGGTCTTGATGGAGTCCGTTGAGATAAGACATGCTCCTTGGATATTTTGGATTCAAGACCTCTCGGCGAAAGACCCATATTTTGTTTTACCGATTATTATGGGTGCAAGCATGCTATTTATGCAGAAGTTACAGCCAGCGCCAACGGATCCTATGCAAGCGAAAATTATGCAGATTATGCCCATCGCATTCACTTTTTTGTTCATGGGGTTTCCTTCAGGGTTGGTTCTCTACTGGACGGTTAACAACTTACTGTCAATGGCACAGCAATGGTTTGTGAATCGACAATTGATCAATAACAAAAATTAGTTCAAGGCTCCTTTAGGGGCCTTTTTTTTCGGGCATAATTGTATCTATGTTACAAAATGATAAAGACACTATTGTTGCTATCGCTACGGCCACTGGGCGCGGTGGGGTTGGTGTCGTACGACTTTCTGGCAAAGATCTCCATGTTTATATTCAAGGCATGATTGGACGTGAAATTTTGCCACGGCAGGCAAGCTATTGCCGGTTCTTAGATGCGGCCGGAGAAATTATTGACCAAGGCGTTGCGCTATATTTCCCTGCACCTCATTCATTTACTGGTGAATCTGTCTTAGAATTTCAAGGTCATGGAGGCATGGTTATTTTGGATGCTTTGGTGCAGCGCTGCGTTTGTCTTGGCGCGAGAGTTGCTAGGCCGGGAGAGTTTAGTGAGAGAGCGTTCATCAACGATAAAATGGATTTGGCACAAGCTGAGGCGATAGCTGATCTTATCGATGCATCGTCTATCGAGGCAGCCAAATCAGCAGTGAGATCCATGCAGGGAGACTTTTCTAAGCTTATAAACCAGCTGGTTGAGGAAATGATTCAAATCCGGATCTATGTTGAAGCAGCTATTGACTTTCCAGAGGAGGAAATTGACTTTTTGCAAGATGAAAAGTTGTTTTCAGCTTTAGATAAGCTCACGCAAGATATAACGATTGTATTACAGAAAGCACAGCAAGGGTCGTTGTTAAAAGATGGCTTGACCCTTGTGTTAGCTGGTAGGCCAAACGCAGGTAAATCTAGCTTGTTAAACTCACTCGCGGGTAATGAGACGGCCATTGTAACGCCCGTAGCTGGGACAACCAGAGATGTTCTGCGCGAAAAGATCATGCTTAATGGTTTACCGCTCAATATAGTCGATACGGCGGGATTACGTGATACCAACAATGAAATAGAGGCAGAGGGGGTACGCAGGGCCTGGCGAGAGATAGAGGCTGCGGATCAGATTTTGTTTATTGTGGATTCGACGCAAGACCATGCCCCTAGCCTGCAGTCAGTTTGGCCAGAATTTTTTGATCGATATCCAAATTCAAAACAGCAGTTAACGTTGGTGCTCAATAAAATCGACATATCAGGACTTACTGCAGGTGCAGTTCCCGGGGTTCAAACAGCATTCGCTATATCGGCGAAAGAGCAAACAGGGTTCCAATCTTTAGTTGAGCACTTACAAAAGAGCGCTGGATTCCTTGGGCATTCAGAGGGTCTTTTTTCAGCACGTAGGCGGCATCTAGTTTCTTTAGAAAATGCACTTGATCTTATTGTCATTGGTATTGCTCAATTGCGTAATGCTGGGGCTGGTGAACTACTAGCCGAAGATCTGCGTCAAGCTCAAAAAGAGCTTTCCGAGATAACCGGCCAGTTTACCTCAGATGATCTGTTAGGCAGGATTTTCTCTTCTTTTTGTATTGGAAAGTGACCGGATGTGCCAACAAAGTCACCGTATTTAAAAAACTTTGTTCTGGAAATCATTCGTACGCTCAATACTGTCTTTACGCACCGAGTTTTCACTGTATATTTACAGGTTATCAACAAAAGTAGATTGTTTTATGTACAGCCAATAATTTTTATTTGTGGGTAATGTAAAACTTGTAATTATATAAGATGTTGATTTAAAACAGTTAATTATACATTTAAAGTTAACCGCTCTGGTGTGTTTTGTGGATAATGTGGGATTTCTTGTATACACTACATTAAAAATAAAAACAATTAAAAGTGTGCCCTAGAAGGGCCACTTATTGGTCTTTAGGGAGGCATCTTGAGGGGACATATCAGACATAATCGTACCGCAGGAGTTCGCTTTAAAGCCGCCAGAGATCTCTATATAAGAATCGCTAAAAACGCCATGGTTCAATATGCAATCTGATCTTGCTTCCAGCATTTGGCCGCAGTGCCAAGCCCTTCTCCGCGGAGAGCTCCCCGAGCAGCAGTTTAATACTTGGATTCGTCCACTTGTTGCTCACCCTGAATCTGATCGTGATAGCGTTCAGTTGGTTGCGCCAAATCGATTTATTGAAGACTGGGTTAAAAATAAGTTTTCCGTGCGGATTCATGAGCTCATGAATCAGCTTTGTGGTCGCAGTGTGACAGTTGAAATTGTCGTGACCGTCAGCCATCTTAATGGGGAGACTGACCAACCCCTTCTAGCTATTGATAGGGAACAAAAAGAGGCCTCTGTTTGGAGTGCTTCTCCAGTAGGTCAGGTGAAGCTGGAAGCGCCGGCAATTATTACGTCGGCCGCAGAAAGTAGCTTGAAAACCAATTTAAATCGCAACTTCACGTTTGACAGTTTTGTGGAGGGGAAATCGAATCAGTTAGCTTTTGCTGCAGCCCGGCAAGTTGCTGAGAACCCCGGTGGTTCTTATAACCCTTTGTTTATATATGGTGGTGTAGGCCTAGGTAAGACTCATTTGATGCATGCAGTTGGGCATGCAATGCGTGAGAGGAATCCCGAAGCAAAAATTGTTTACTTGCATTCTGAACGCTTTGTCGCAGACATGGTGAAGGCACTCCAGCTAAAAGCTATTGATGAGTTCAAAAGATTCTATCGTTCAGTTGATGCGCTTCTTATTGATGACATACAGTTTTTTTCCGGTAAAGAGCGCTCTCAGGAGGAGTTTTTCCATACCTACAATGCTTTGCTTGAGGGGGGGCAGCAAATGATCTTGACTTGCGACCGTTACCCGAAAGAGATAGATGGTGTTGAAGAAAGGTTAAAGTCGAGGTTTGGTTGGGGTTTAACGGTTGCAGTTGAGCCACCCGAACTAGAGACAAGAGCGGCTATCTTGATGAATAAGGCTGAGCAGGCGGGGATGGATCTATCAAAGGATGCAGCTTTCTTTATTGCTCAGCGCATTCGCTCTAACGTGAGAGAGTTAGAAGGCGCCCTTAAGCGAGTGATGGCCCATGCTCAGTTCACTGGGCGCGTTATTGATATAGATTTAATTAGAGAATCGCTGAAAGACCTATTGGCACTTCAAGACAAGCTCGTTACCATAGATAATATTCAAAGGGTTGTTGCTGACTACTATAAGCTTAAGATGTCTGATATGTTATCTAAACGCAGAAGTCGTTCTGTGGCTAGACCTAGGCAATTAGCTATGTCTATTGCTAAAGAGCTTACCAGTCATAGTCTGCCGGAGATTGGAGAGTCGTTTGGTGGGAGGGACCATACCACTGTGCTTCATGCTTGTCGGAAGGTAAAAGAGTTGGAAGGAATGGACCGCGAAGTTCAGAGGGACCTGAAGAACCTGTATCGAGCCCTATCCACCTAAATAGTATTTGTTGATCATTGTTAAAAGTAGAGTCGGAGATAATAAATCATTATGAAATTTAGCTTATCGCGGGAAGCGTTCCTAAAACCTCTTCAGTTAGTTGTTGGCGTTGTTGAGAGGCGCCAAACATTGCCGATATTATCGAATGTTTTGTTGAGTCTTGAGCAATCCCGACTGTCCATGACGGGTACTGATCTAGAAGTTGAAATAGTTGGCGTAACTGACACGGACGCTACAGGTGAAGATGGTGACATCACTGTATCGGCGCGTAAGTTGGTTGATATTTGCCGCTCTCTACCGGATGGGGCGATGGTCGATTTTTCTAGCAGTGATGGTAAAGCAACCATTAAAAGTGGGCGCAGTAAATTTACACTATCTACATTGCCGGCTAACGAGTTCCCTTCGGTAGATGAAGGTGAAAAGACCGTAGAGTTTATGGTCCCTGGGTCAGTTCTTAAAGGTCTTATAGAGGCAACTTCGTTTGCGATGGCGCAGCAAGATGTTAGATATTACCTTAATGGTATGCTTTGGGAGTTAAATGAAAATAAGCTTAGAGCTGTGGCTACCGATGGTCACCGCATGGCCTTGTGTGACGGTGTCTGTGATGTTTCTGTCTCTGAACCTATCACTTCGATTATACCTCGTAAGGGTATTATTGAGTTGTCGCGCCTGCTTGACGAAAATGATGTAAAAGTGGCTATGGGCTCTAACCACATTCGTGTGACAGGGGGCGACTATTGTTTCACCTCTAAGCTGGTCGATGGAGCCTATCCTGATTATGATCGTGTTCTTCCTAAGGGCGGTGACAAAATCGTGATTGGTGATCGTACTGAGCTAAAGCAGGCGTTTGGCCGAGCGGCGATTTTGTCCAACGAGAAGTATCGAGGCGTTAGGATTCTGTTGTCTGAAGGCTCCATTAAGATGGTAGCCAACAATCCTGAACAGGAAGAGGCTGAGGAAGAGGTTTCTGTCAACTACTCTGGAGAAGACTTAGAGATCGGATTTAATGTCAGTTATCTGTTAGATGTACTTTCGGTCATTACGGGTGCTGAGGTTCGAATTACTCTGTCCAGCTCAAATAGCAGCGCCTTAGTTGAAGACGCTGCAGACGGTTCGGCGGTTTACGTCGTTATGCCGATGCGTCTTTAGTAGCCTGTCAGGCAAGACCGGATTCATACTCCGGCCTTCCTGGGTAACGTTCTCATGTATATTCCTCATCTTGAAGTTCACCAAGTAAGAAACCTGGAAAGCTTAACGTTGGATTTCCATAATATGGCTAACATTATTTATGGCGTTAACGGTAGTGGTAAAACGAGTCTACTTGAAGCTATATACCTATTGGGAAGAGGGCGGTCCTTCCGTCACAGAGATCTACGTATGGTGGTGAACCACCAGGCCGAAGAGCTGGTCGTATCGGCTAAAGTCAAAAAGAAGGATCCGTTAAGATCTCACCAGCTAGGGATAAAGCGTGGTGCCAGCGGTAATTTTGCAGCGCGGCTAGATGGCAAAGCAATCTTGACGGCAGCCCAGTTAGCGACAGTACTTCCCATGCAGCTGATAGATGCTCAAAGCTTCAGTCTCTTAGAGGGCGGACCGTTGCAACGCCGACAATTCTTGGACTGGGGAGTGTTCCACGTGGAACAATCCTACTCTCAGTTATGGGCGCGCTTTCAAAAGACGCTAAAACAGCGGAATCAACTGCTACGTCATGCTAGAATAGACGAGGATTCTTTGCGTGCGTGGACAGCTGAGCTTGCGCCTTTGGGAGAACAGATTTCGACCCATCGCAAGCGCTATGTGGATGGCCTAGTTCCACATATAGATGCTGTCGCTAAGACATTTGACGGCTTGGGTGTTCTTGAGGTTGAATATTATCAAGGTTGGAGTGAGAAGATGTCGCTCACAGAGGCTATGGATTTTGATAGTAAGCGAGACCTTGCGGTTGGCGCTACTTGCCATGGGGCTCATAAAGCCGATATGAGGGTTAGGGTTGATGGTATGCCTGCTGCCGATGTTTTATCACGCGGGCAAACAAAGTTGCTCGTATATGCGCTAAAGTTGGCGCAAGCAACTTATTTTCGAGATAAGATTGGCGAATCCTGTGTGTTTTTACTGGATGATTTGCCGGCCGAGCTGGATTATCATCATCGGCATCAGGTTGTGTCTTGCCTATATAGCTTGGGTTGTCAGTTCTTTGTGACGGGTGTGGATAAAAAAGATTTTGAAAGTTTAGTGAAAGATAACGCGTATCAGATGTTCCACATGGAACATGGCGCGATTACCGCAGGTTGAAAAACAGGAAGCTATAGAGTTATGTCTGAAGAAACTAATTACGATTCGTCTAGTATTAAGGTTTTGAAAGGGCTAGATGCTGTTCGCAAGCGCCCTGGGATGTACATCGGTGACACAGATGATGGTACCGGCCTGCATCACATGGTGTTTGAAGTTGTGGACAATTCCATTGATGAGGCCTTGGCGGGGCACTGTTCTGAAATTCGGATCGTGATTCATCCGAATGAGTCTATTTCGGTTTCAGATAATGGTCGTGGTATTCCTACAGAAATGCATGACGAAGGCGTTTCTGCTGCGGAGGTCATTATGACCGTGCTGCACGCTGGGGGTAAGTTCGACGATAATAGTTATAAGGTGTCAGGTGGACTCCATGGAGTGGGAGTATCTGTCGTAAATGCCTTATCTAAAAAGATGCGACTAACGATTCGTCGTAACGGCAAAGTCCATGAGCAAACTTATTCTCATGGCGTGCCCGACGCTCCACTGGCGGTTATTGGGGATACAGACGATTCGGGAACAGAAGTGTATTTCGAGCCTTCTGAGGGAACCTTTACGAATATTCAATTCCATTTTGAGCAGCTGGCTAAACGCTTGAGAGAACTCTCGTTTTTGAATTCAGGTGTTCGGATTGTTCTTCATGATGAGCGCTCAGGTAAAGAAGAAGTTTATGCCTATGAAGGCGGCTTAAGGGCCTTTGTTGAGTATCTGAATACCAACAAAAGTACCGTTAATAAAATTATGCACTTCAACACTGATCGTGAAGATGGTACAAGTGTCGAAGTCGCCCTGCAGTGGAATGACGGCTTTCAGGAGAATATTCTTTGCTACACCAACAATATTCCCCAGCGTGATGGTGGAACCCATTTAGCGGGCTTTCGGTCAGCGCTGACTCGCGGCCTTAATTCCTATATTGAAAAAGAAGGAATTAACGGCAAACAGAAAGTTGCGACTACGGGCGATGATGCTCGAGAAGGGTTGACCGGCATTGTTTCTGTGAAGGTTCCAGACCCTAAGTTTTCATCTCAGACCAAAGACAAACTAGTGAGTTCTGAGGTAAAAACAGCCGTAGAGCAAGAAATGGGCGACAAATTTAGCGACTACCTAATGGAATTTCCTCAGGAGGCGCGAGCTATCGTTAACAAGATGATTGACGCTGCTCGTGCTCGTGAGGCTGCTCGTAAGGCTCGGGAGATGACACGCCGTAAAGGGGCGCTAGACATTGCCGGCCTACCTGGAAAGTTGGCTGATTGCCAAGAGAAAGACCCAGCACTTTCAGAACTGTACTTGGTGGAGGGGGATTCTGCTGGCGGTTCAGCTAAGCAAGGTCGCGCTCGAAAGACTCAGGCGATTTTGCCTTTGAAAGGGAAGATCCTTAATGTTGAGAGAGCTCGTTTTGACCAAATGTTATCAAATGCTGAGATAGGAACGCTCATTACAGCACTTGGCTGCGGTATCGGTACTGAAGAGTTTAATCTAGAAAAGCTTCGCTACCACACCATTGTCATCATGACGGATGCTGATGTCGATGGGTCTCATATTCGCACATTGATATTAACGTTCTTTTTTAGGCAGATGCGTGAGCTTGTTGAGAATGGCCATATTTTTATTGCTCAGCCGCCGCTTTATAAAGTCAGCAAAGGTAAGTCTGAGCAGTATGTAAAAGATGATGATGCCTTGCTGGTTTATCTGACGCAAAAAGCATTAGAGAACGCCGCTTTGTATGTTAACGCTAGTGCCCCAGGTATTCAGGGCGCTGCCCTGGAAAGTTTGGTCGCAAAGTTTAGGCATGTGGGGGATATTATCAACCGTATGTCACTTGTGTATCCTGTAGAGCTGCTTGAGGCGTTGGTTTATATAAGCCAGCTAGAGGGGAAACTTCTGCAAAACAGTAGCGATCTTGAGCCCTGGTGTGCCGAACTCCAAAAATGTCTCGAAGCAGCCGATAGTGGGACCCATCGCTATAAGGTGTCGGTTAAAGAAGATAAAGAGCGTAAGCTCTTCATCCCCAATGTTGAAATCACTGCCCATGGCGTACCCCATTATCATAGTTTGGGGCGTGATTTCTTTGCCTCTAATGAATATGCAGCCATGGTTGAGTTAGGTAAGACCGTTCAGGGGCTGATCGAAGAGGGCGCTTATGTAAAGCGCGGTGAGAGGGAACAGCCGGTAAGCAGCTTTAAAGATGCTTTGGCTTGGTTGATGGCCGAGTCTCGAAGAGGCATCAGTACGCAGCGATATAAAGGGCTGGGGGAGATGAATCCAGAGCAGCTTTGGGATACTACAATGGATCCTGAAAACCGCCGCATGCTCGTGGTTACTATTGAAGATGCCATCGCGGCGGATCAAATGTTTACCACGTTGATGGGCGATCACGTCGAACCGCGACGGGAGTTTATTGAAACTAATGCCTTGTCAGTGGTTAATTTGGACGTTTAAAAGGTGATCAGCTACGCGGATTAGTTGGCCAACCTAAGACCCTGTTGTTTCTAGGCGGGCTGACACCCAAGAGTGAGCTTTTTCGGCCAGTTCTCGGGCGCTGTAAGCAGCCGAATCCAGAGGTGGGGCAATATGTACTTCTATAGTTCCAGGATATTTCAGCCAGCTATCGGCTGGCCAGTATGCTCCGGCATTGTGCGCTAACGCCACGACATCTACGCCAGCCAGTTTGGCCAAAGCAGCGCCTCCTGTTTTAAACGAGCCTAATTCTCCACTAGGATTTCTTGTACCTTCTGGATATATAACCACTTTAAGTCCGCACTTCAATCGAGCCTGGCCCTTTTTTAAGACCTGCCGCATTGCTGCTGTAGGTTTGGAGCGTTTGATGGCTATAGGCCGCATTGCTGCAACGCTCCATCCAAAGAAGGGAAGCCACATAAGTTCACGCTTCAGGACGAAGCTTGCCGGTTGTGCGAGCCATTGAATATAGAAAGACTCCCATGCACTTTGATGATTACTTAGAATGACACAGGGTCCAGCAGGCAGATTTTCTAAGCCGGTGATTCTTACGTTTATTCCACAGGCTAAACGCAACCAAGTGAGTATCAGATAGTTGCTAGTAGTCCCAAGTTTCTGGCGGTTTTTGAAAGGCAAAAACCAAATAAAGCAGGATGTGAATCCCGAGATTACGACAATCAGTAGTAAACCAAGATAAAACAGCCCTGATCGGAGTGCCAGCCAACAATATCTATACATCGCAGGCTATTTACTCGACGCCATCTGGGCAATATCAGCCACATTAACGAACAAAGTGCGCAACTTACTCAGTAGGCTTAGGCGATTATTGCGTAGTGCCTGATCATCGACCATCACCATGACATCATTAAAGAAGCCATCGATTGGGTCACGCAGTGTGGCTAAATTCTTCAGCACATTAGTATAATCGCGGCTTGCTAAGAGTGGTTCAGATAGCAATGACATCCTAGTTATTGATTCGGCTAGCGTCTTTTCTGCAGGCTCTACGAGCAAGTTACTGTTGAGTGTCACTGGTTCACTTTTCCCGAGCTGCTTGCTGATAATATTTGACACCCGTTTATTTGCTGCGGCCAGATCGCCGGCTTCTGGCAGCAGCGAAAAGGACGCGACGGCATTTACGCGAGCATCAATATCCAATGGGTTACCAAGATTGAGGGGCGCTACAGAGAGGTAAATTTCTGCTGAATAACCTTCTTCTTTGTACCAAGACTTAAATCTATCCAATATGTAAGCAAGTACTTGCTTACATATTGTTTCAAGAGCTTCATCTTTTAGCTTAAATTGGATCGCTGACACTCCTATTGCGGAACGTAAATCTATATCAAGCTTTCTATCAATAATGATTCGTAAAATTCCTAAACTGGCTCTTCGCAACGCAAAAGGGTCTCGCGAGCCTGAAGGTTGCTGGCCAATGCTAAAAATACCAACCAAAGTGTCCAATTTGTCAGCTAATGCTAGAGCGGCCCCAACGGTGGTGGAGGGTACCAGGTCACCTGAGAATCTCGGTAGATACTGCTCAAGGAGAGCCTCCGCAACTTGAGGATCCTCAGCATCATTAAGAGCATAATAACGCCCCATAACACCTTGCAGATCAGCAAATTCACCCACCATATCGGTCACTAAGTCTGATTTACAGAGTTGTCCAGCCCTGAAGGCCGTCTCAGGATCTGCCCCAGTGCTCACAGCCAAGGTTTTAGCTAGCAGGGCCACCCGTTCGGTTTTAGAGTAAACCGAGCCTAATTTCTCTTGAAATACGACGGTTTTCAATTGCTCCCGACGATCAAAAAGACTCACGCGGGCATCATTTTTATAAAAGAATGCGGCATCCGCTAAACGAGGCCTAATAACTCTCTCATTGCCTTGAATCACTTCTTGAGGCCGTTTGCTAACAATGTTGGCAACGGTAATAAACGCTGCCATTAAGTTATCTTGCTCATCTACCAGATGAAAGTATTTTTGATGCTCTTTCATAGAAGACACTAATGCCTCAGAGGGCACCGCTAAAAAGGCTTCATCAAAACACCCCATCAGAGGAACCGGCCATTCATTTAATGCAGTGACCTCATCAAGGAGTGAAGGGTCAATGACAGCAATGCCCCCGCCCTCAGACGCCAGTAATTTAACGCCGTCTTCAATGAGTTCCCGGCGCTTGGCAAAACTCGCTATAACAAAATTATCGTGTAACTGTTGTTCGTAACTATCGGGCGAACAAATGGTAATGTCTCCAGTCCCATGAAAACGATGTCCTTGGCTAACATTACCGGTGGTGACGCCCAAAACCGGCTCATGATAAGTTTCGTCATTGAACAATAAAACACCCCACTGAACGGGCCGGACAAACTCTTCTTTGCTATTACCCCATCTCATACGCTTGGGAATAGGTAGCAACGCCAAAGATTGGTTAATTATCACCCCTAGTAGCGACGCGGTGTTTCTTCCCGCCTCAACTTTCCGTACACAAAGCTTATCTTGCTTACCGTCACTCTCTACTTTGCTTGCTAGCTCTTTAAGATTTAAACTATTTTTATTCGCAAAAGCTTGGGCTGCCTTAGTTGCATTGCCCTCAGAGTCAAATGCGACCTTCACGGGAGGTCCCCAGACAACAACCTCGGTATCGGGAGTCCGAACATCCAGATCCTTGATAATGACGGCTAGACGCCGCGGTGCAGCAAACGATTGCACTTCATTAAAATTCAGCTTATTTTCGCGCAGGCCTTTTTGCATACCTTCAACAAGCGCATTAGAAAGACTCATCAAGGCCTTGGGCGGCAACTCCTCTGTCCCTAATTCAAACAACAAATCAGCTTTCATTTGGACTCTCCAGCGTGTTGAGCTAAGACTTCTTGCGCGATTTCTGGTGACGCCAAGGGAAACCCGGCTGCCATCCGAGAGTCGAAGTAACCTTGAGCGACTCCGCGTGCTAGGGTGCGAACCCTCAGAATATAGCGCTGTCGTTCAGTCACTGATATCGCTTTGCGAGCGTCCAACAAATTGAAAGCATGTGATGCTTTCATGACCATTTCATAGGCAGGAAGAGGAAGGTTATTATCAATCAGATTGACGCAGTCTTTTTCATACTGATCAAATGCGCTAAACAAGAAGTCTACATCGGCATGCTGGAAATTGTACGTGGACATTTCAATTTCATTTTGAAGAAACACATCCCCATAACTCACATCACCTTGCGGTCCATGAGCCCAAACAAGATCATAGATACTATCAACACCCTGCAAATACATTGCAATGCGCTCTAGCCCATAGGTTATTTCACCGGTTACCGGATAGCATTCTAGGCCCCCGACTTGTTGGAAATAAGTGAACTGCGACACTTCCATGCCATTCAGCCAAACCTCCCAGCCAAGTCCCCAGGCACCTAACGTAGGGGACTCCCAATTATCTTCAACAAACCTTATATCGTGTACTAAGGTATCAACACCTAAAGATCGAAGAGAGCCCAAATAAAGCTCCTGAAAATCTTTAGGGGAGGGTTTCATTACTACTTGGAACTGATAGTAGTGCTGCAATCGGTTAGGGTTTTCCCCATAACGACCATCGGTTGGACGGCGTGACGGTTGCACGTAGGCCGCGTTCCAGTTTTCCGGACCAATAGAGCGCAAGAATGTCGCTGGATGAAAGGTACCTGCTCCCACCTCCATATCTAAGGGCTGCATGATTACACACCCACAGTCCGCCCAGTACTGTTGTAATCTGGAGATCAGTTCTTGAAAACTATCGGGTGGTGCAAGAAGGTCGCTCACGAAAATTTACTCACTTTAAGAAAGGGTACAGCTAAAGACTGCAATTATAAAGCTGCACCGCGATAAAGATAGGGTCTAAGCATGTCAAAACGACGAATTAGATAACCGTGTCGATTCAGCTTTCGATATAATAACAGAGCAATGCCTAACTGATCCCAAATAAGACAAGGATAATGCATTGTGCGTCAATCCATAATATCCGTTAGGAGCATCTGGCGATGAGAGACACATTGGTCCTAAGAGTCCTGAAGCTTATTTCGTGGCTACCGCTCAGTATCGGTCGCATTAAAGGGCGTTTCTTTGGTTGGCTGTTATATAGTTTCAATGCACAGCCTGCGCGGATAACAAAACTCAATTTGGCGCTTTGTTACCCTGAGATGAATGCCAAAGCGATTAATACGCTTTGTGCGCGACGCATGAAACATCTTGCTCAAGCGGTTTTTGAAACACCTTTAGTCTGGCGTAAAGGAAACCCTTGGGTTACCAGCAAGGTTGTTTCGATTAGAGGACTAGAGTTGTTTGAGGCAGCAATTGCTGATGAGCGCGGTACCATTCTTATTATTCCCCATCAGGGTAACTGGGAGGTACTAGGACTCTGGGCAGGCCAACATCAAGCCATGACATCTCTGTATGACCCGCCGAGAATAGAGCTTCTGCAAGAATGGATTAAAACGTCACGCGAGCAATCGGGAGCAACGTTGGTACCCACTAACGTCCGCGGTGTAGCTGCTATTATTAAGGCGCTAAAGAGAGGAGAAATTACCGGTATTTTACCCGACCAACAGCCGCCACCTGAAAGTGGTGAGTTTGCACCCCTACTCGGCGTTCAGACGCGTACGATGACTCTGATTAATAAACTCTTGCAACGCTCAGGAGCTCAAGCGTTAATGTGCTCTGCTATTCGCATCCGAGGAGGTTGGGAATTACACTTCTTACCGGCCGACGAAGCGTTGTATAGCGAAAATGTTGAGATTAGTCTGTCTGCCCTCAACGAGGGTGTTGAGTCAATTATTGCCTTAGCGCCTGAACAGTATCAATGGGAATACAAGCGGTTTCGCGATCGCCCAACAGGAGAGTCACCTGCGTATGACTAATACTCAAGCAAGAATCATGAAACCCAACTTAGGAGCCGTTTTGCCAATTTCATCACCTTCTCAAACTAGTAAAACTATTCTTTGGAAAGCCCTTTCCGATCTTGATCAAAAGCAAGTGCCAGATGCTTGGTATGACTGGTTATCTGACCGTGGGTCACTCACAGCGCGGCTAATTGATGCTAGTGAAAACCAATTTTCAGTAGAAGTCCTTAGGCAATATGAGTCAGTTCCTAATGCGTCTGAAGCGATCGCGTTAAAAATAACAATAAACACGCCAGTCTTTATTAGACAGGTTATTCTGTGCGGCAAAGGTAAACCTTGGGTATTCGCAAGGAGTGTTTTGCCACTGCCCACTTTGACAGGCAGGTTGACGGCGCTTCGCGAGCTTGATAGTCAGCCGCTAGGGGCGCTACTGTTCAATGATCCCAGTATGACTCGAGCCCCGGTGGAGGCCAGTTACTCGTATGCGTCGGCACTAGCGGTACCCGATACTGTATGTGATGGAGATGTGTTTTTATGGGGGCGCAGATCTGTTTTTTGCCTAGACCAAAAACCACTTCTCGTCAGTGAGATGTTTCTTCCAGACTTTGGCGCCTATGATAAGAACCACAAACATGCACGAGAAGAACAGGCATGACAACGTCCGGCGAACCCAGAGCGGCTTTTGTATCTAACCCTTGGCTCAGATTAATGAGGTTAGATCGCCCTATTGGTGTGTATTTACTAATGTGGCCAACACTTTGGGCGTTGTGGTTTGCGGCTGAGGGTATTCCCAGCCTAAAGACTTTGAGTATTTTTTTAGTTGGCTTAATAGTGATGCGTGCAGCAGGGTGTGTTATTAATGATTATGCTGACCGAGACATTGACGGGCTAGTAGAGAGAACTAAAACCCGCCCGTTGCCAGCGGGGGAAATCACGCCGAATCAAGCTCTTTGGCTATGCGGAGGTCTTCTATTCACGGCATTAATTTTGGTATTGATGACAAATCCGCTGACTATAGCGCTCTCCTTTGGCGGTCTAGCTGTAACAGCGATTTATCCGTTTATGAAGCGCTTCACGCATTTACCGCAAATCGGACTTGGCGTTGCCTGGGCATGGGTTGTTCCAATGGCTTTTGCTGCTCACAGAGAAGAGTTGCCCTGGGAGTTATGGCTAATATTTGCTGCGATTGTAGTATGGACTGTCGCGTTTGATACCTATTACGCCATGGTAGATCGGGCCGATGATTTAAAGATAGGCGTAAAATCTACGGCCGTATTATTTGGTCGATATGATCTAGCGATGATTGTTTTACTCCAGGCGGCAACCTTAGTTCTCATGTTCTTGGTAGGCTTAGAGTTTCAGCGTGGCTGGATTTATTGTTTTGGCCTGCTTATTGCTGCGGCATTTTTTGCTAATCAATTTCGTCATGCTCGGCATAGAGAAAGACAGGCATGCTTTGCTGCGTTTCTCAGTAATCATCGCGTGGGCATGGTCATTTTCACTGGCATTGCGCTGGACTATGTTTTTGAAGGATTACCTTTAGCGAGTTATTTTTAAAGCTTTTGCCAAACTAATAAACGATTGTTGGCAGGCATAGCGTTGTCTTCTAAAAGACTCATACCCGCAGTCAAGGCTAGTTGATCAAGATCACTAAATTCCCGAATACCCTGTCGCGGGTTATGGGCTTTTAAGCGGTGGTCAAAAGCACGATTACTTTCCGCAGTGATAACGCCAGAATATTTCATCGGCCCGTACAGACAAAATAGGCCACCAGCAGACAACGTGCCAGCAACCTTACTAAACATTATTTCAACTTCAGGCCACGCCATGATATGGGCAGTATTAGATGAAAAGACCGCATCAAAGGGTTCTGTTGGCCAGGCATCGCAACTAACATCTAGAGCAATCGGAGCACCGATGTTAATTAATCCACTTTCATCTAACCACTGGTTAATACCAGAATGGTTTTCCATTCTGTCACTGGTTTGCCAGTGTAAATGAGGCAGTTGCTGGGCAAACCAAACTGCATGTTGACCGGTTCCACTGCCTAGCTCAAGCACGGATACACTTTTTGATAATAGGCGCCTTAAAACAGCGCCTATTGGAGAGTAATTATTCTCACAAGCCTGCGAAAAAGGTTTATTCATTTAAACAGCCCTTTTGTGAAAGTGGTCAATATCGCTATCTAGCCTCTTGTAAAGACCCACTTATCACCCTCGCTCATAGCAGAATTAAAGCTATAACCGTCGCTATCAAAATGTTTAATATCTTCAACGTCAGTAATCTTGCCCTTAATAATGAAAGCAGCCATTAGCCCCCGCGCCTTTTTGGCAAAGAAGCTAATAATCTTATATTTATCAGTTTTATAGTCCATGAATATTGGCGTGACAATACGAGCGTCAATATTTTTCCGCTTGACGGCTTTAAAGTATTCGTTGGAAGCAAGGTTCAAAAGCACGGCATTTGAACCCGTGAGTCGTTCATTGAGTTCTGTGGTGATAATATCATCCCAAAAGGAATAGAGATCGCCACCGCGTTGGGTAGCAAATTTGGTTCCCATCTCAAGACGATATGCCTGCATCAAATCGAGGGGCCGAAGAACACCATAAAGGCCTGACAAAATACGTAGGTGGTCTTGTGCCCACTGGAGCTCGGCGTTACTCATGCTACTGGCGTCCAATCCTTGATAAACATCGCCTTTAAAAGCCAGCACCGCCTGACGAGCGTTCTGCTCATTAAAGGGCGCGCTCCATTCTTGAAAGCGCTCGTAGTTCAGTGCCCCCAATTTATCGCTTAAGCCCATCAGTTTGCAGACATCCGGAGGCGACAATTTTTTAAGGCCTTTTAACAATTCCTGAGAATGCTTTAAAAGAGCCGGCTGTGTATGAGCTGCGGCGCTTAAAGAGCTGCTGTAATCGAGTTTCTTGGCCGGTGAAATAACGGTTAGCATCATTTTTAGTTACCCGTATAAAAGGTTAAGTGAGACAGTTGCCCTTATTATATCAAGCCTTCTAACATCTGTTTAGCTAATTAAAAGACACAAGCTGTCGATAAGAGTAGTTATGAAGCAACGACAAAACAACCAATCAACAGATAAACTGCCATGTGCATGGTGTCAACGCATAAGAATCCTTATCAGCCTTCTTATGCTTGCCGCCGCGATGCTTGCGGTAAACGGTGAATTACCTTTTCTCATTGGGGTTTCTCTGACACGAATAGCCGCGGAATTAGTCGGTGTAGGCTTTCTTATTTTGATCACATGGAAGACCTACTACGAATATTGGAAGCCACGTAATGCCAGAATCAACAAAAAGTCCTAATTGCTTTCAATGTAGGTACTTGACTATTACCCATGATCGGCATCGCCCTTATGGCTGCTCCTCAATGGGCTTTAAATCCAGAGGTTTGCCCGCCGCCGATGTCTTGCGTATCCAGGGGCACAAGTGCCTCGCGTTCGCGGCCAAAAAAAGACCTTCTTAGTGGAGACCCCTCTGACAAGGCTGAAGAGTCATGAACCAGTAAAAATGGCATCGCTATTCTTTTTAGTTGCCTACAAGAGAATGCTCCGTTGTAAATATTAATAGCGCATCTAAAAGTGTCACTTTGTCGCTTGCTTTCGCTCGAAGTCCAAGTATTTGCAGATTTTAGTGTAGGAAAGACATTCGGGTTAACGGCGGGCCCAACGCAGGTAGGAGATATGATGGACCTAATCTCAGGCAGCGTTGCAAGCCGCCACTCAACGCCAGATATCTCGGATAATTCAGTTGCATAGTCCATAGCATCTATCCAGCTCAACTTTAACCTATCGCCAGAGCAGGTGTCCTGCCAAAAATAAGATCCACCAGGGCAGCGATACCAGATGGTATCGGTTTTCCAGTCCAAAACAGTCCCGTCGGAGCCATATGAAAAAGTACCTAGATCGCTGTCATCAATAACAGTAGAGCATACGGGCTTTTGACTGTAGCGATCGCAACTGACGATGATCAGACAACAAAAGACGACAACGCCACGCTTTAGGAGCCCTAGCGACACGTGGCAAAGTATATAGTCGAGACTTGATAGGGTGCCCTTTTGTTTTTGTGTGCTTCTCATTAAAACTCTCTAACAATATTATCCTATGAATTAGCCGCGGATAAAGCGTGGCCTTACATCCACTCACTAATCTATATCGGCACTAATGCAAAAAAATTAATCTTTTGTTCACTTTTGAGTACCTTCGGTAGTTCATGCGAGTAGCAAGAGGCCATCATGTGATTGGCGTAACGCGGATCACATGATTAGAGTAAGGCTAAACTCCAGGAACCAACTGCCGATAGTATAAGCAAGGAAATCTAGTTTTTAGTATTTATTCGGCAGGCCGCTAAGACAGATTGAGGTAAGACGCTAACGAAAATTCTTACCTAGAGAATATACACTCACTGGATGAACATATGGATCTCGCTTCAATCATTGGCCTCCTCGGCGCCCTAGCTTTCCTTTCTATGGGGATCACGGATATTGGCGCGCTAATTGATCCCCCGTCGGTCTACCTAGTTATTGGCGCAACCGCTTCAATAATGCTTTATCGCTCCAAATTGTCTGATGCAATAGGTTTAGGGGCGGTTATTGGGAAAGTATTTGTCAATAAGACCGAAGAGCCACAAGAATTGATTGACCAACTGCAAGACCTTGCACAAATAGCGCGTAAAGACGGGATGGTGGCACTTGAGAGTATAGAAGTACCTAATCGATTATTGAAGAGCGGCGTAACTGGCTTAGTCGACGGCACTAAAGCAGAGCTAATTCAGCAAGGGCTTGAAAGAGAAAAGGAGCTGACGGCCGCTCGACACGAAAGTGGGTCAGACATGTTGAGCGCAGGAGCAGAATTGGCTCCAGGTATGGGCATGATCGGTACTCTTATTGGGTTGGTTAATCTCCTAGCGAACCTTGATGATCCCTCGTCGATTGGGCCAAATATGGCTATCGCATTATTGACGACGCTTTATGGGTCGGTGTTGGCTAATGTTTTCTTTATTCCTATGGGCATGAAATTAGAGGGCTATGCTAAGCGAGAAAGTAACAACAATGACCTCATTATTGTAGGGATAATGTTCATCAAAAGCGGAAAGAATCCTAGATTGCTTGAGGATACCTTATCGCCCTTTATGACGCCTAAGGTCAAGATTAAGCGTGCGGCAGCTCAGGAGTCGGAATAAATTGCAACTAAGCTAAACGATTAGTCAATTGAAAATAAATTTTTTTAAGGAGTAATGTCATTAGTCAAGACGATTGTCCAAAATGCGCTAAATTAGCTCCTCCTTGGATGGCTACTTTTGCCGACATGGCTATTTTATTAATGGCATTTTTTGCATTACTGTACTCTTTTTCCTCGATAAATATCAAAGATCGAGCTCATTTCGCCGCGACAATTCGAGCGGCGTTTGGAACAGAAAGAGTGGTTATCATGGATGATATTGCTACTGCAACAAGCTTCCTGAATGAAACCTTTACACCCGTTATTGCTGAAGCATCGCCGTTATCGCAGCCTACCAAAGAAGCGCCGACGACTGTTCGTACATACCGCGCTAAATATATGGAAACAGAGGATGGAGTAATTGATGTTGATATTCAGCAAGCGCAAATTAATTTGAAGCGCACGCTCTCTGAAGAAATTATGCGAGGTGAAGTAAAGGTTAAGGTAGAGGATGACATTATTGTTATTGAGTTGAGGTCTTTACTGACAGCGGGCGGCGAGGGAAATGAAAATGACGAAAAAAAAGGGGCACGAGTAAAGCAGAGTGCGATTGATATAGCCGCGAAGGTCCTGGCAGTTAATTCAAATAGTAAAATTGAGGTTGATTTTCGTACCCAGGATCTTAGAGCGCCTAATGCTGATGATTCTGAAAACATCTTAGATCTCGATCGCCATATTATAAAGATGCAGGACGTGTTGTTTGAAGACATTAGCAAGGGAAGGCTAGATATAATACTAAAAGACGATGCTTTGTTAGTTCGATTGGATAGCCAGGACTCTTTTGATTCGGGACAAGCTGGGCTAAAGCCTGCAGCCAAGATCTTTTTAGATAAGCTGGGTAAAATTTTAAATACCGCAAAAGGAAGGATAAGAATCGAAGGCCATACTGATGATATGCCTGTTATGTTTAGTGAAAGTTTTGTATCTAATTGGGACCTGTCTACCGCCCGGGCCTCTTCGGTTGCGGCGGCCTTTATTATGGGTTCAGGCATTTCACAATCGCGCGTAGTGGTTGCCGGTTTTTCTGATTCTAAACCTTTAGACAGTAACGCGACAAAAGAAGGAAGAGCGAAGAATCGCCGAATTGAAATTATTATCAGCGCTGCAGCGAGTAAGGATCTTAAGCCCAATGGATGATTGTAAACCCTGCCCAAAAGGCGTTCCAATGTGGATGGCTACCTTTTCAGATATGGCAATTCTACTCATGGCCTTCTTTGTATTGTTAATTTCATTTAACAATACGGAGATAGGCGGGGCTCAGATGATTTCTGGGAAATTCGATGATCAATTTGGCGTCCAAAACGTTGTTCCTGTTGTCGCACCGCCAAAGGGGGACAATGTTTTAGCTAAAACGTTTTCTCCCGCAAAAGTTGATGAGACCTTGTTAAATGTGGTTACAGAGGTCACTACCTATATTCGGCCACCAAAAGACACTGTCCTAACAAGATTTAATAGGGAAAAAGTATATAAGCGCAACCAAGATGTAGAATTACTAGAGGCATCGCTTGCTAGAGAAATAGCCACTGGCAAAGTATTAGTTATTGCAGGTGAATTTAAAACTATTGTTGAAATCTCATCGCAGGACATTAATGGAGAGTTTAAACAGGATGACTTCTATACCAAGGGATTTAAGGTTCGAGAGGAGGATGTAAACCTTTATGCGAAAGTAGCTAGGTTGCAAGCAGAGACAGAACGAGAGGTAGAAGTTAAATATGTTAATGACCAAAAAACTACTCTTGCGGATCAATTTGAGTCTATTAGGCAGGCCTTAATTACAGAGATAAATAGAGGGCAGGCCGAAGTAACAATGCAGGAAGAAAGAATTATAATTCGTATTGCAGAACAGGGGTCCTTTTCTAGCGGACGTGCAGAAATAAAGCCTAGTTTTAGGAGAGTGTTAAGCAAACTTGGAGTGTCACTGCGAGACGTGACCGGAGAGATTACAGTTGAAGGACATACTGACAATATCCCTATGGCTTATAACACGCAGTTTCGAAATAATTGGGACCTCTCTGCTGCACGTTCGTCTGCAGTCGTTGAGTATCTGCTTGGTGTGGCGCCTCAAGTGCGAGGGAAAATTATGGCCAGCGGAATGTCGGATATTAAACCTCTTATGACTAACGAGACGGCTGCAGGAAGATCTCGTAATCGTCGTATCGAGGTCATTGTCGATGCCTCATGATGGTTATAGTGAAGAGTAGAGGATGGTAAGGGCCAATTAAAACAACGAATAGCGCTGGCAATCGGCGACGCTGTATCTTTGTCAGTGACGCTAGATTGTTTTTAATCAGCTAGAAAGGCCCGATGTTCTGCATGTATCCGCATAAAAAGCTCAATATCTGATTGAGTTGCTTTTACAAAACATCGGACCCACTAAACAAATGTCCAAGTATTAGGATGCTAAAGGAATTGATTGGTTGACCAAAATGCTCGGTAAGACTTGCCAGGCGCTGTCGATTTCGGAGATAAGACCCCTGATCTCTTCAACTATCGTAACATCGTTCTTGATACTTGCGTGGAGCAAGCGTCGCATTGAATAGTCATAGATATCAGATAGGTTAATCGCAAGCTCTTTACCTTTATTAAAGTCCAATGAACCTTGTAAGCCTAATAGGATCTTGTTGGCTCGGCTTAGAGAATAAGCCTTCTTCTCAAAATCTTGCCGGCTGATGTACCCCTCGGCTTCCGCTAAACTTTCTAGCAGTGCGCCAAAAAGCATTTGAGTAAGTTGGATGCTGTCTGCGTATGGAGCAGTGGCGGTCGTCTGCACGTTCCTGTATGCGTCAGTCCCGCGGTTAAATCTTGCTTTCATAATAGTTAACACCAATATAGTTTAAGACATTAACTAGATCGGCAGAAAGTCTAATAATCTTAATATAAAAGATAAATAATGTTTGTTAAATACAAGCGACTTGGCCGTCAAAGTGGCCACACTAAAGCGAAAGGGCATATCACGCTTTTAAAGTGACCTTCGTCACAAAAAAGACAAAAGAACTAGCCTTCAACACCACAGCCGGTAAAGGTGGTACCATCGAGACATGTATTATGCATATTAGCATGTTATACTATGCGTATATGTATTATTTGGCATGGGAAGACTGGCCTTTGTCGTAATGGGAGCATACAAGAAATGCTTATTGGCAGAGTAAGGTACAAGGCAGATGAGTAAGATAACAGTACGTGGAAAGGATACAAGAGAAGGTGCTAGGACTAAATAAAATTATTGGGCTGAGCCCAGCCATAAAAGCTCTCCGCGAGCTGATTAAACTACTTGGGCCTAGCGACTCAACGGTTTTGATTGTTGGTGAAAGTGGCACAGGAAAAGAGCTTGTGGCAAACGCGCTACATGAATGCTCAGAGCGGGCATCGGGCCCATTTGTGCCTGTTAACTGTGGCGCAATCCCTAAAGACTTACTCGAAAGTGAATTATTTGGACATAAGAGAGGTTCCTTCACTGGCGCTATATCAGACCGCAAGGGACGATTCCAATTAGCAGACAAAGGAACCTTATTCCTTGATGAAATTGGGGACATGTCTATGGACCTCCAAGTTAAATTACTCAGAGTTCTGCAAGAAAGGACAGTAGACCCAGTAGGCTCTATAGGCTCTATTCCAATCGATGTTAGAGTTGTTGCGGCAACGCATCAAAATATTGAAGCGCTCATTGATGAGGGGCGGTTTCGAAAAGATCTTTATTATCGTCTCAATATTATGCCTATCGAAGTAGGGCCTCTTGCAGAACGAGCGGAAGATATACCGCTGCTTATTGAACATTTCTCGAGGCAACAAGCAAAAGCACTACAGGCGCCCATTTCGATATCTCCTGAGTCAATGCGGCTTTTGCTAGCGTATGATTGGCCAGGAAATGTTAGAGAACTTTCTAACTTAGTAGATCGATATACTGCGCTTTATGCGCAGCAAGAAGTTGATTTACACAAAGTTCCAGCGAGTATGGTGCCCTCTGGCCTACGCAAGCTAATGCAAGGCCAGCAATCACAAAATAGAACACTGGGCGAGGACGAGATCTCGAGACGAGTGGCAAGAAAGCCTGACCATGTTGCAATGGACTTGGCTGGTACGTCAGCTAGAAATGCCGAGGCAATAGACATTCCGAGCAGAGACAGCTCTATTGACGAGATACAAAGAGTCATTAATCTTGCCCAGGGAGGGCCAGACTTTCCTGATGAAGGGGTGGAGCTTAAGCAGCACTTGCTTGAGATTGAGCAACGTCTTATTAAAGAGGCGCTTACTAAGGCACAAGGTAATGTATCTAAAACAGCGCGATTATTGAGCTTGCGCCGCACTACGCTGATTGAAAAAATTAACAAGTACGGTATGCAATAATTAGCGTGTTAAAATCTTAATAATCCGCTCACTACAGATCAGAGTGATGACGTCGTTTTTCTGACTGTTTTTCGCTGGCAAATAATTGACACTCCCTCTCTTAAACATTCTAAGCACCTGATTCTATTGAAAAATTAAATGTGGCATGGTCTTTGCTAACAACTCTATACAGCCAAAGTGGCAAAGGTAAAGAGGAAAGTAAAGTGGTTAATTACGCAGCGTGCTCGGTATTGTGGATTGATTCATCAAGACAATTAACATCGGCTGATGTTATTGCGTTTGGTCATCAAGGACTTGAGATGGAACAAGTCACGATGAGTGAGCTAACTAACCAAGCGTTAGCTTCAGCAGAAGTTGTTGTCATTAGGCCTGTCCATGGATTAATGGAGCTTGGACAGTTAAAGAGACTGCTTCAAAAATTCACGTTAACACCAACCATTGTAGTTAGGCTTGGTCTTGACCAGTTTGAGCAGGGAATTGAAGCTATGAAACTCGGCGTTGGCACTGTTGTGTCAGACCAAAAAATTACTCCAAAAGAGTGGGCCGATATCGTGGAGGGTCTTGAGTTAACCCAGCATGATGACCAACCAGCCTATGTATTTGTTGATCCTACAAGTAGGAAGTTACTGGCGCTGACGCAGCGCGTCGCAGAAACAGATGTAACGGTTTTACTTGCAGGGCCTACTGGAGCAGGTAAAGAGGTACTGGCGCGTATATTACATGAATCATCACCTAGACATGCCGCCCCATTTATCGCTTTTAACTGCGCAGCAATGTCAGAAAGCCTCATTGAGGACATGCTTTTTGGCCATGAAAAGGGATCATTTACAGGTGCGACAAAAGTACAGCCCGGCCTATTTGAGCAAGCTCAGACCGGCACCATATTTCTAGATGAAGTTGGTGAGATGTCGTTTCACTTGCAGGCTAAGCTACTTAGAATTTTACAGGAGCGAACAGTTACAAGACTGGGAGGGCAGCAGAATATAGCACTAGATATCAGGGTTATTGCGGCAACTAATCGAGACTTAAAAGCATCTATTTTAGATCGCTCGTTTCGCGAAGATCTGTATTTTCGACTTAGCGCCTTTAAAATCACATCACCACCGTTACGGGATCGGCCATTAGATATTCTGCCTTTGGCTCATCAGTTTTTAGATACTCAGCTGTCACAGGGCCATAGTTTAATGATAGCGCCAGAGGCCGCAGAGCTTTTGGTGGCTTATCACTGGCCCGGCAATGTCAGGGAGTTACAAAATGTAATCATCAGAGCGCAAGTGCTTTCTCGCCGTGGGTTTATAGAGCCAGACCATTTAATCTTTGATGACCTTCCTGAAGTTGCTCAATATGCACCACAGCAAGATCAGCAGGCTTATAGCAACTTGGATTTAGGAGAAACTGCGATCCCCAAATCGTATATGGCTGAGGAGGGTGTCCCGAGTACTAACCCGATATCATCAAACCCTAATCATACAGAATCTTTATCTGGTGCAGTAAAGGCGAGCGAGTGCGCAACCATTATGACTGCACTGCAGCAATCAAGGAATAGGGAGCAGGCGGCTGAAAAGCTGGGCATTAGCCCCAGAACGTTGCGGCATAAATTACAGCGATTTCGTGAAGAGGGCATGATAGTCACTCGAGCCTACGCACGATAAAAGAGAAGAGGAAAGCTAGTGATAAATCCAACAAATATGCAGGGCGTCGAATCAATGTTAAGTCAAATTCGACAGTACCAGGACCAAGCCACTCAGGGAGTAAAGCTTCAAGCCAATGAGTTAGGAGTAAACGAGTCCTCAGAACAGAACGGCTTTGCTAATAGTATTAAGGGTGCGCTGCAGGAAGTTAATTCAATGCAGCAAACATCAAAAGCTAATCGAACTGCTTATGA
>Ga0209712_10000376_pt1 | contig 40386 bp, 40 predicted proteins | sample ArcOceMetagenome_FD_187443 | JGI IMG/M metagenome (GOLD analysis project Ga0209712, IMG submission 187443) | Marine eukaryotic phytoplankton communities from Arctic Ocean - Arctic Ocean - Greenland ARC118M Metagenome (SPAdes) (version 2) | ecosystem: Environmental > Aquatic > Marine > Oceanic...
TTTATCTCGGTAATTTATATACCCATTGAACGGAAGCTCTTTGCAGTATTTAATGCGGCTTTCATTAGAAACACTATCTATATCTGATGTCTCCCATTCTTCCAATCCATTTTGAGTTTTAATCCTTTCTTCTTCTTCTTCTTCTTCTTCTTCTTCTTCTTCTTCTTCTTCCTTTTTCCTATTTTCTTTTTTTTTGCTTGCAACTTCTTGCACTTTTTTATGAATAGCTTTCTTTTTCTTTTTTTTGCTAATTCCATTTATGAAACTAACAATAATCCAAATAACAAATATTACGAATAAGAACACTAACCAATCAAGTGAAGTAAATGGTTCATCATAATCAGATAGGGCAGTAGAGTTTCCTCTAAACTGTTGAAATAAATATATTATAAAAATAAGAAAGTTCATAAAAGTTATTTATTTTTATTGATATAACAAGTCCGAAAATATTTTAAGTAAGACTTTGTTTAGTGCTGCATCAAATGTTTGCCAACTTCTTAGATATGGAATACACCAAGGGTTAAAAAGTCTATATTTTCAGATAAAATCACTTTTTGTGTAATACAATTTACTTTATAAATATAAAACGAATTCGTCGAGTAAGTTTGCGGTAAACCGCAGTTATTCATGTGGTTTACCGCAAATTATTGGGTTGTATGACTCGTGTATAGCCAGCGCTTTTGTACGGGTATTGTGCTGTATTGGTTCGCTATTAGGGTAGATGATATGTTTTAGTATGTATAAAAATTGGTATTGGTTGCATTTCAATTGAAAGCAAAAATAGCAGTTCGTATCGCTCTAGTATTTGATGTAGATCATTTGGTTACTTTATGGCATTCTGTTTTTCTAAATACAAACCAAATAGAAAATTTACATAGATTTTATTAAGTAAGCGAGTAATTAATTTTATTGGTGTTATATCTTAGAATTCTTGTACTGTATATTTTTTGTATCCCGCTATTTTAGTTTGTAATCTATTATTGAGGTATTCATTCTTGTTAAGCAGCATTTTGTTTATCAGCGCTGCTTCTTTTAGGTAATTTTGAATTTTGTCATTTCTCCAATGTTTTGGCGATTCTTGAAGATTAGTAATTCTGTCAGCTAATTTTACCATGCCAACTTCTTTTTCTAATTGATTGATTCGGATTAAACTATCTAACATTTTTTCTTTTTTAGAAATCAGAAGGGTGTTCTTTGTTAATGCTTGTACACCTATGGCGACGCTATTTCCAAACATTTTAGCTAGTTCCTCAAATTCAGTTCCAGTGTCTTCTAAAGTATCGTGCAGTAAAGCTAACTGAACTGGGTAATTAATATCAAAATTCTCATTTTCCTGATACGCTAGAATAATTTCCATTGCAACATTTGAAACATGCAACAGATAGTTCGTATCTGTTCCTGGTACTTTTTGACTTTTATGTTTTTCTCCAGCAAATTTTATTACTTCGTTTGGAATTTCTTGGGTCATTGGTGGTTTTATAATTGGCTAACGTGTTTGTGTCTGAAACGCAACGTGTTTAAACATCTAATTTAGGAAATACAAATCGAATAGAAAATTTGCGAGGATTTTCGTAAGTAAGCCATAACTAGTAATTAATTATAAACGTTGTTATATTTTGTACAGATACCAAGTATTATAATTAAATCGATTATTATTTCATACTTTTAATTTCAGTAGTACCGTCAATTGGCACATTTACCTTTTTAAGATATTTATCCAAAAATTTTAGAATTCTACTATAAGATTCTATTTGATTTTCCTTTTTAACAAAACCATGACCTTCATCTTCAAACAATACATATTCTACCGGAACACCATTTTTTCTAACACCTGCAACAATTTCATCAGATTCTACTTGCAATACTCTTGGGTCTTGAGCGCCTTGTAATACAATTAATGGCTTGGTAACTTTATCGGTATGAAACAATGGTGAAATACGCTTTAAACGTATTGAGTCTGCAGAGAATGGGTCTCCAAGTTCGAGGTAAAGTGATTCTCTAAAAGATTCCCAATAGGGGGGAATACTTTTTAAGGTGCGCATCCAGTTGGTTACGCCAAATAGATTTACACCAACATCAAATTCTTCTGGAGTATAAGTTAGTGCTGCCATAGTCATGTAACCTCCATAGGAACCTCCAATGATTCCTATTTTATCACCATCAATTTCAGATTGAGCGGCCAACCAGTTTTTACCTTCAACACAATCTTGTAAATCTTTTTCTCCATGGTTTAAATCATCCATTTTGTAAAATGTTTTTCCGTAACCACTACTACCGCGATTATTGACAGCTAAAATAGCATAACCATGATTAACCAGATACTGAATTAAAGAACTAAACCCTTGTCGTGTTTGACCGCCAGGACCACCATGAACCCAAACCATTGCTGGAACTTTGTTTTCTGCAGACGCTTGCTGAGGCAAGTAATAGATTGCAGGAATAATTGCGCCGTCAAACGATTTATAGCGTACCACTTTGGCCGTGACTAAATCGTCAGGACTAATCTCATCATTAAGTACATTAGTGAGTTTGTTTTGTTCTTTGGTTTCTATATTGTAAGTGTATAAATCTGAGGGCAAATTTGAGCCTCCAACATACATACGTATCCATGATTCGTCATCGTTAAACCTCACACTTTTAATACTTTTATCACCAAAATAAGGTAATTCTATAGGTATCATTGTTTTACTATCTAAAACATCAATGGCATTTTTACCATCATCATTGACATAGACCACCATGTAGGTTCCTTTTGATGTGAAACTAGCACCCGTAATATCCCATGATTTCTCCAATACTTTTTCTATTTCTTGAGTTTCTAAATTGTAAGACATCAGGTAGGCAAATTCTGAACCATCATCAGTAGTATAATAAAATGTCGAATTGTCTTTGGAAAAATCCTCTGAAGAATTACCACTCTGATTTTTATTCACCTTGGTGGTCTCTTTAGTTCTTACATTGTAAAGAAATAGGTCGCTATCGTTCGTATTTAATGATTTGCTTAAGGCAAAATAGTTTTCATCATTAGACATTCCTGAAAAACTGAGCCCGCTATCATCTTGATATATCATTTCCGAGGTATAATCGTCGATAGACATTTTGTAAGCATCAAAATATCTTGGGTTTCTTTTATTGGAGCCAAAGTACAAGTATTTATCATCTTCAGACCATCCGTAGAAATTAGATTTAGCGCCTTTTTCAGGAGTAATATCTTTAATGGTTCCGTCTAGTTCTCTGACAAAAAGATGATCAATCTCATCGCCATTTCCATCTGCATTTAATAACATTCTATTGTCATTCGGAAAATAAGATTGTGCTGTAACAGATGTACTATCAGATTTTGTGATAGCAGTCATTTCACCTCCTTTCGCAGGAATAGTATACACATTATAAATACCAGATCGATTACTCGATACAAGGAGATTACTATTATCTGCCGAAAAGCTTCCACCTCTAACCGCTTCATTATCCATAAATTGTTCAATAGTGTATTGCTGTATTTCTCTTTGAGATGTCTTTATCTCTTCTTTGCAAGAAATCAATAGTGTGATAATTGATAATCCTAAAATTTTAGTTTTCATCTTATTAATTTTTTAATTTTTGGCTTCCACATAAATGCACGCTATTCAAAGTAATATTTGATTAGGATTTTTGTAAGGCGCTGCATATAGCTCCTTATATGAGGAATAAGCTTCTTGTTAATCGCTCTATCTTTCGTGATAACACAACTTTTTGTTTGTCATTATTTATTTTATAAATTTAAATCGAATTAACATTCTAAGAATGTGGTAAACACTATGTATACAAGTTAATTACCACAACTCGTTGGGTTGTGTAACTTGTTTATAGGTAGCACTTTTGTCCAGGTATTGTGCTGTGTTCGCTGGTTATTCGGGTAAATCATATGTTTTATTATCTATAAAAATAGGTATTGGCTATAATTTAATTAAAAGTAAAAATAGTGGTTAGCATCGCTATAAAATATGATTTATATCAGGTGGTTTACAAGTACTATTTTCTTAAACCCTGTTTTTTAATTGAACCAACCCTGTTCGATTTCTTTAGTTAATGCAGTCTTTTTAAGAAGATCTACAGCAGTATCTTTTAAAAGGTCAACATAAAAAACACCATGAAATATGAGCTGAAAAGGCTAGCAATTTTCGCCCAAAAATCCAAAACACCCATAAACAAAGTATTTATGGGTATTGTAGAAGTGCTGCAATGAAGAAGTGTTCTTACCTTGCAAACTGTGTTACAGACGAAATTTTTCCATCCAAATCAAAATAAAACGTTTCCATCAATTCTTTTTCCCAGATTTTCCCAGACTTTAAAACTCTGCGTTCATTTGAATATAGCATCACTCCAGAAGCAGCATCTGTATTTGCTATTTTAATAGGAATGATTGAGTATGGCGTCCAGGTAACCGATTTATACGAATCGAATAAACCTGCAAGCTCTTTATTAGTTAGTTTTATTACTTTTCCTCTGTAGTCATTAATGGTTACTTCGTCTGCAAAAAAGCTACTTACTGCTTTGACATCCATTTTATTATAATGGCCAACCATGGTTTCTATCATTTCAGTTTCATTTCTATTCGAAAACATGAATGGTCGACCAGTATATTCACCAGGCGTTTTTCCAAAATATTTTCCTCCAGAAGACGCTCCAAAATTTACAGAATCAATGGCTTTCCATTGTTTAAATCCTGTTACTTTTCCTGCTTTGTTAAGAAAAAACAATTCCATTAAGTCTAATTTTTCATAAGCACCGTTTTTATAATCACGTTCTTCTTTAGACCAGGTTAATACCTGCTGACCTTCTTGACCATTTAAAGACAAAGGCACAATTTTATAAGGTTTCATGCTAATTGAATTCATAGAAGACAACCAGGTTTCTGTATCAGCTTTACCATTTTCACCAAGAAAAGTGGCATCGTAATAACTAGTTACTTTCTCTGTATCTTGATTGCTGTATGCTTTAGCAATACCCATTACAGTTTTAGTGGAAGCAACATCGCCAATCGAATATGATTTTCCGTTTTTTTCGCCTTCTCCCAGATAGGCGCCACCGCTGTTATTGCAGCTGTAAATAGTGAGTGTTAAGATTGATGCAATAATAATTTTAAATTTCATCGAATTTGTTTTTAAGTTATTAATATACTTACAAACATAAGAAAATATTTTTATCAGTTTCGTTTAGAAACTAATTTCACACACTTGGTTACTTCCGGAAGTGCATTAAAATAATTTTTTTTCAAAAAACATGAATTATGAAAAAAACGCAGTAGCACCAAGGTGATTGCTTATTTTACGAAACTTTTTGGAGACATATGGTTTCTTTTAATTCTAAGAGGTTTTATTTTATAGCAAGAAACCAGATTCAAAGAAATAATAGGTTCTAAAGTGAAAATTTCAACTAATATTCTTCGCAGTCGATACTATGACATGCTTGCGAACAGTTTTAGTATTCCTATAAAAATAGTGTATCGACAATATTTGATTTTGATACAGCTAAAGTTTTTCAGGCTGCTACATTTTTCTATTAGTGGTGCTATTTGCATTTGTTTCGAATTTAAGGAGCATTATGAAATCATGTATGCAGTAACCCGCAAGTGCACCTGTGGATTTCTAAAACTCGTTGGGTTACATTGTTGTTTACATAGTTACTAATTAAAAAAGAAATGCAATAAAAAAATGTTAAATATGGTGCCTGAAATTTGCAATGCTTTTAGAGTTTTCCTTCATGTCTATTCTTTTTTAGTCAAAGGTTTATTTCTTAAGAAATAAAATGCTGTTGCGAGTATAATACATATTGGGTAAACAACCATAATCATTAATAATCCGGCAATTATAGGCCCTTTGGATAATACGATACCTAAAAATCCTAAAGCAATAATAATGGGATATAACCAAGAAACATACCCATGTTTTTTGCTAAAGTCTTTATTTAAGAGCAAAACAATAGCGGGTGCAAGAAGTGGAATTTGAAGTATAAATGCGAATTTAATTTCGGTTAATAACGATTTAGAAGAAGTAAAGCCGTTTGTAATGGTATATATATTAAAAATAAAAAAGGATATGGCTAATATAATTCCAATGATAGCCGGTTTTTTATGTTCTTTCATATGGTTTTGTTTTTTAATTAGATGTTCTAAAAGGTCTTTATATACAGCACTTTTGTTCTTTTATTGCTTTATATGGGCAGGTTATGTAGCGGAACATCTGTTTTACTATGCATAAAAATTGCACTGCTTACAAATAATTATAAGGTAAAAATAGCCGTTAGGATAGCTATATAATATGATTTAGATCATATGGATTGGAGGTTGTTAGAAAATTCTAAGTGACCAAAAGTCGGTGCTCAAAAGACAAGCATAAAATTATAAAGTAAATGGCAAGCATGTGAAAGGAGTCTAGCGTAAGAACTATACTCAATTAAGATACCTTAACAAATTACTTGTCATAACCGTATAGTTTTTTTAATCGGCTTTTATTTTCATCTGAATAAAGTATTACTTCTTGCTTTTTTACTATTAAATCGCCTTGTTTTGGACCAGAGTTTAGGTGAATCAAACAAGTTGTATTTAGCAGACCTTTGTCATCTTTGTAGTAGCCTATATCATAACCATAGCCACTATTCCATAATATTTTATCGCCTGCTTTCATTTTGATATTTTTTCTTTTCATAGCGAAACTAGTTTTTAAAATAGTCCGTTTTATTTTTGTATAATATTGAGGATTTGTAAAAGTTTCTATGTATTCAAACTAAATTACGATATCACAAATTTAAGAGTAATTAGCAGCACGTGTATGCGGTAAACCGCATTTTTAAAAGTGGTTTACCGCACAGATGCGCTACAATAAAATAGAAAATGATGAAAAATAGTATGGGGGTTAGCTTTTTTTATTTGGTAATATTTAAAAATGAAACGATTGTCTAACTTGAGTCACGATCATTTTTAATACCTTACATTTCAACTAATTTTAAATTTAATATAAGTTCATTGCTCCGAATTGGGTTCTAGAATTAAGAGGTAAGACTGCCTAAGTCTATAATTTAAGGACTATGTAAAACCCATTAAAAAGAAATTATGTTTCAGTAATAGAAAAACATAATTATAGGTTCTTTTTTTGGTCCACTTATAATTTCTTTGTCTTTCGTTAGCTATAAAAAAAGGAAGTGGATTTTATACAGATGAAAAAAGTTGTTAAATAGTGCGGTCTGAGGGAGTGATTTGGGCAGAAGGTAAACTTTTTTTACAAGTAGCTAAAGAAACTGGTACGTGCATGATGGCAAGAGAAAAACTAGCTTACATGAGCACTGTAGCTGGTTTTTATATAGACATAACAGAAGTTTCAAATAATGAATTTAAATTATTTATGGATGCAACAAAACACTGTCTAGTCGCAGAAATATAAAAGCTTGGGAAGCTATAAAAAAACAACATCCTACTTTATATAACTATATTTCAAGTTCAAGATATCATTTAATTATTTTTTACTATGCAGTGTGTTAATCGTTCTAGTTGTAAATCCATAAAGTACAGAAAAATGATTTTTACCGTCAAATATGTACCAACTTAAATCGATGTTTTCATAATCAGCATTTTCAAGAGATGTTCGAAAGTTCTTCATTTGAGGAAGAGAACCTATTCGATCATTACCGCCTACCGACACAAATACTTTTGTTACAGGTATATTAAAAGATGTATTCAGAGTAAATTGAGAAACTGCTTGGGTCAATACTTTTTCATTACCCCAATAAAATAAAGCACTGTTGATGCCAAATCGCTTGAAATAGCCACCCGAATGTATAAAACAAAAAGCGGTAAATAAGCCACCCTGTGAGTGTCATGCAATAACTCTGTCGGCATTTGTTTTGTAATTTTTTTCAATAAAAGGTATGATTTCGGTTTTAAGACTTTGTAGAAATTTAATTGCTCCTCCAGATTTTAATTCTCCTGCTGCAAAACCCCAAAGTTTTTCTAAGGTTCTTTCTCTAGCGGTGTTAATCGTTGGAGTATAATCGTATATCCTGTTTTTCAACCAATTTTTTTGGTCCAACCCAGAGCCAATTGCGACAATGATGACTTCTTCTATAGACTTCGTCAGGTCTAAAGCATCTTTTGATCCTAAGATTGAATGAAACGAATATTGCCCATCCAAAACACACAAAACAGGGTAAGAAATACGGTCTCTTTTCGAATAATTTTTAGGAAAAGAAATGTACAACTGATAGTCTGTTCCCATTATATTAGAAGTAATTGTATGGTTTGGCTCTAGTTTTTTTCTTTTGGCGCTAATTTTTGACCACATGAAAAAATACTAAAAGTAAGCAATAGAGTTATTGCTATTGAAAGTTTTATAGGTTTTAAAAAACACATTTTTTTATTTTTAATATGATTTACGGTTCACACTTTAAAGATGTGTTGTGCTTTTTTTATCTAGTTCTTTATTTTAATACATTATTGAAATCAGTTTCTTTTTAAAAAGGTGGTAACAGCAGTCTTCACTTTTTCAGCCTCACAAGAAAATGCTACATGTCCACAATCACCCATTAAAGTTACCAATGATGCTGCCAATTTTTTGGCCAACTGAAAAGCCGACGAAGGGTGCACAACACGATCTTGAGCTGCTAAAATCACCAGAAGATCTGCTTTTATAATATCGCTAATATTGTCCATGTTTTGTTTTGAACTTTTGTATATATCCTGAGATATCATAGCCTGCGCTCCTCCGAGATAGTCCAAAGGATCCATAGGATTTTCTTTTTTTAAAATATTGGCTATACTGTCTGCAGGAAACTTTTCTGCGATTAAATTTGGAGAAATCATGTGCATGCGTTCTATATTATGAGAAAGCCTAAGTGCTTCTTTCATATCTCCTTCTTGGGAATCTGCTGCAATGATAATATATGCAGCTGTTTGTCAAGCCATTAAGTCGTATGACGTTTGTTTAGGAGTGCCAACGATTGAACTACTTTATCCATAAAATTTGGATAGGTTACCAACCATTCAAATGCTTGCATTCCTCCCATAGCAACACCTATTACAGCATACAGATGATCAATACCTAAATGTTTAGTCACCATTTGATACTGTGAGTTCACCATATCGGTAATTGTTACCGAAGGAAAATTACTCGTATTCGATGGGGAGGAAGAGACCCCATTGGTAAGCGCATCTATCATAATAACAAACAGTCCGGTAGCATACATAACCCGATTGACTGAGCTATTTTTACTCGTACCAGTGAATTTCGTGGGACATAATACGGCGTTGGTCTTCTCTGCATTTAATGTTCCTATAGTTCTATAGCCTACCTTGCAGTTCTTAATAACATCACCACCTACTGTGGTGAAGTCACCAAGGTTTGCAAATTGTTGTTTAGACTGCGCCGTAAATTTACTTATTGCTAATAAAAAAAGGATTATTATCGTATTTCTAATCAGGGCGTTTATTTTGGTGAATCGCGTTCGGTTCATTTTTACTTATATTTTAAACTTTAGTTGTACTTTATCTTTTATTATTTTTAATTTCAATTCTTTTTCAGCTTTAATAAGTGCTTTGATTTAAATAATAGTCAACCAGGCAACCAGGCAAACAGTTAAATAGAAAAATAGACAAAAGATAAGACCACCTATACTTGGAATAAATTCAAAAACATCCTGTCTTGCCCCAGGTTCTATACTTGAGTAGATTAGAAATGTTATTCCGCTTAAAATCAATATCCGAAATTTGGTTTGTTGAATGATCCAGCTAAAGGCATTCGAAATCCGATTCGAAAAAAAACGGTATTTTTTTAAATACCATCCCTAAAAATATTGAAAATGCTGTGAATAAAATTAAATAGTATAAAAACCACAAGTGCCAGGTCATTTCTGGGATCAAACTCGATATACTAGAAAAATAATCCAAAGCAAATGCGAACACAGTATTGTTCCTACTAAATCTGAGCTTGCTATAATTAATGGCCAAACGGGTAAAAGGAGAAAGCAACATAACAAATAGTGCAAAAGGCAATACAATTCTTGAAAATCTATTTTTTATAATCTTTAAAGTGCCTCTGTCGTAAAATAACATGGCACCGAAGAATCCTGCAATTAAATAAAAATGTTGCATTCTAAAAACTTGGATAAAATCTTTAATATAATTATTAAATATATGGCCACCCATAGGAGCTTTGAATTCTCCGGGTTTATCTACGATATAGGTTATGGTGCTATGAAGGACGATACCTAAGACCATCAGTGTGGCCCGCAAGCAGTCTAGGGAGTATATGCGTTCGGTTTTCTGTGGTGTTGAGTTCATGCGTTTTATTTTTAAAATACAGGGTGGGTTTATTTATAGGGAAAAAATATTTTTCGACAAAAACAGGAGATTACGACAAACTAGAAACACGTATTTATACCTGTACTATAGAGGAAACAGGTTGATTTCATATGAGGTGTTTAAGTTTCTCGATGTAACAGATTTAGAAGTAAAGATGGCTCGTGTAACATCATTGAGTTAACTATTTTATAGAAATGTTATGATTGCTTTCTGCAACACTTTTAAAGTAATATAAGGTTCTAGAATCTAACTTGTTTTAGTGAAAAATAGGATTTGTAAAAGAAAAAGTTAACAGTAACAAGAACGTAACTTTTTGATGACGAATATTCATTATTTTTCTGTAATATTTCTAAGTTTCCTAGATACATTTTTCAAGGCATTTATTACAGACAATACTTTTAAACTATTAAAACGGATACCTGTTTTATGTCTAAATTTTTATATACTTGGACATACATAAGGGTTTGTTGGTCCCTTTCTGAATAGAAATTCTTTAAAAAGTATGGCTTTTTTTAGCTTACTGTGTGTTTATATAGCATTAGTTACTATATTTAAAGTATAATTAAAATAGAGAAATCTTAAAACAAGATCATTATGTCAAAATCACAAGACTCAAAGAAAAATGTAAAAACAGCGCCTGCAAAAACAACCAAAGAAAAAAAGGCTGCAAAATTAGCAAAAAAAGCAAATCGTACGTAATAGCTTGCCTAGAAATTAAAAAACCACTCCTTTTAGAGTGGTTTTTTAATTTAAAGCAAGTACCTTTAGGTACTAGTAAATAATACAATACGTTTAAAATGATGGATATAAAATTAGCAGTATTGATAGATGGAGATAATATACCTTCTGCCTATGTAAAAGAAATGATGGAAGAAATTGCGAAATATGGCAACCCTACCATTAAGCGTATTTATGGAGATTGGACGAAACCGAACCTAAATAAATGGAAAAACATGTTGTTAGAAAATGCCATTACACCCATACAGCAATATGGCTATACAACAGGTAAAAATGCGACTGATTCTGCTATGATTATAGATGCGATGGATATTTTATATTCAGAAAAAGTAGATGGTTTTTGTTTAGTCTCTAGCGATAGTGATTTTACTCGTTTAGCAACGCGTTTGCGTGAGGCAGGTATGAAAGTTTATGGTATTGGTGAAAAGAAAACACCCAATCCTTTTATTGTGGCTTGTGATAAATTTATTTATATCGAGATTTTGAAACATCAAGCTTTAGAAAATGAGCAAGAACCTACAGAGAATAAAACGACTACTAAAGATGGCTACGATAAAATAACAAAAAAAGAGATTCGTTTTATTGCAGCCACCATAGCAGATGTTTCAGATGATGATGGATGGGCGTTTTTAGGAGATGTAGGGAGTTTACTGCAAAAGAAGCAACCCAATTTTGATTCTAGAAATTATGGGTTTCAAAAACTAACCCCTTTAATTAAATCGATTCCTGCTTTTGAAATAGAAAGGCGTGAATCTCCAAAAAGCCGTATGAAACTAATTTTTGTAAAGATTAAAGAGGTGAAACCTCAACAAAGTAAAAAAAGGTAAGTTTGTTGCTGGTAGAAAATATCGTAAACGAGTTAAATTACTAGTGAAGTTTGCATCAAAATTACTTTGATCTGTTTTCTTTTGTAAGTAAGTCGTCGCAGTCATTTAGAGTGTTTAAAAAAAAGTTAAAATCGGTTATCTTCATATATGTTAAAATTATAAGTTATTGATTAATAATAAGTAAGTTCGAATTCTTTACGCTCTATAAAATAAAAATTAACTTGGAATATCATAGTTGAAATCAACTCTAATAAAAGTACTGTTAGCTCCATTACTTTTTTCTTCTTTAACGAGTTCCTTTAGAATAAAAAGTTGCACTTTTCAGCCAGAAGAAATAGTGTTCTTCCTATCGTTTTTACCGGAGTAGTATTGCATTTGTTGAGTAAGATGCTGATGCTCGCGCTGTTCTTAAGAATATTCTTTTTTTGATTAAAAGTAATTTGCTTTTTGGAAATAAATTAATTATTTGAAATGTTTTCAGGTTCCTTTTTTTTAATAAAAAAAACTTAAATTTGTTGCTCTTTTAGAACTGCCTTTTTTTTGGTTGTTTAGAAAATAGGCATTCTTTTTTAAGTATCAATTATGTTACCATTTCATTTTAAAGAATTTGTTGTAAATCAGGCCAAAACGGCCATGAAAGTTGGCACTGATGGAGTTTTATTAGGGGCTTGGTGTTCTGTGGATAATTATCCTGATTCTATTTTAGATATTGGAGCGGGTACAGGTATTATTGCTTTAATGCTTGCACAGCGGTCTGACGCGATGACCATTGATGCTGTTGAGGTTGATGAAAATGCTTATGAACAGACAGTAGAAAATTTTGAGCAATCAGACTGGGGCGATCGTCTGTATGGTTACAACACAACTTTTACGGAATTTGCGAACGAAATTGCTGAAGAAGAAGAGTCTTATGACTTAATCGTTTCGAACCCTCCTTTTTATCAGGATATGTTTGAATCTGCGGATGCGGCTAGAAATAAAGCACGTTTTACATCTTCTTTATCTTTTGAAGATTTGATTGTTGGAGTTTCAAAAATAATCTCTGCAAATGGAAAATTTGCCGTTATTCTTCCTTTTAAAGAAGAGGTGGGTTTTATCCATTTAGCGAAACAACATCGTTTGGTTTTAAATAGAATTTGTCGTGTTCAAGGCAATGTTTCCGCAGAAATAAAAAGAAGTTTACTTGAATTTTCTTTTCATCAATCGGATATTATAGAAGAGCATTTAATTGTAGAAATTGAGCGTCATGTATATACCCAAGAGTATATAAACCTGACTAAAGATTTTTATTTAAAAATGTAGGTTATCCAGTTATATGATTAGGATTATACCCTAAATAGGGTGTTTCCTTTTCAGCAAACGTAATGCCATGTATTGATAATTCTTTTAAGATTGGCTCATACACTTCTTTAGTGATTGGTCTTTGAACACCAGGATTCGTAATTTCGCCTTTTAAAATTTTTAAAGCTGCAATTCCAACGGGTAAGCCCACTGTTTTAGCCATTGCTGTATAGGTTTGATTCTCTCCAAGTACGACTAAACTAGTTTCAATCTGACGTTTTTCACCATTAATTTCATAACCGAATAGATGCTGCATCACAATCATATCTTTTTCTTCTTCTTGCAAAGTCCATGAGTCTAATAAAATTTTTTGTAAAATTTGTGCAGGAGTTGCGTTTCTTAAATCTATTTTTTTCTTAGGATTAAAAATATCGAGTTCTATTAACTTTTCCCACATTAGGTCATCTTGATCAATTTTGAGATAAGAGCGTAACTTTAATTCAACAGAGTCTGATGGAGAGTAGGCTAAAAATAAATTTACAAAATCACGATAACTCATGTTTTCTGAGTCTTCAATTGTATAAGAATCATCTGTCATGCCTAATTGCACAAAAATATTCCAGGCTCTAGAAAAGCCTACTTTTCTAATAGTTCCTCTATACATGGTAGGGATATTATCTAAGCCATAAATATCTCTATATTTTAAAGAATCTCTATTCGCATAGGCTTCAAAACTGCTATTATTTATTTTTAAAAACTCTGTTCTTCTAAATAATTTGTGATACGGTATGTATTTATAAGTGCCTTCTTGAATAAACATTGCAGCGCCCCCTTGGCCTGCTAAAACAACGTTTCTTGGATTCCAAGTAAACTTATAATTCCATAAGTTATTGTCACTTTCAGGAGCTACTAATCCACCACAAAAGGATTCAAAAAGCAACATTTTAGCATTGTTTTCTCTAATTCTATCAATTATTTGCATGGCACTCATATGATCTAGACCGGGGTCTAAACCAATCTCATTCATAAAAACCAAACCTTTTTCTTTTGCAGCTTCGTCAAGAGCTTTCATCTCCTCAGATATGTAGGAAGCGGTAACCATATGTTTTTCAAATTTGATGCAATCTTTTGCAACTTCTGTATGAAAACGAGCAGGCAACATTGAAATAACGATATCTGTTTTTTTAATTTCTTTTTCACGCTCAAATTTATCAAAAACATCTAAAATTATCGCTTTTGCATTTTTATGATTATTGATTAATTTCAATGCGTTTTCTGTTGAAATGTCAGCAATTGTTAAGTTCAGGTCTTCTTCATTAGATTTATCTAATAAATATTTAATTAGGTAAGAACTTGATTTTCCGGCACCAATAATTAGAATGTTTTTCATAAAAGAAAGATGTATTTTTACACAAACGAAGATACTATATTTGTTTAAAATTTAACAAAAAGACATAAAAATGTTTAAAAATATAATTATTACTTGTTTTTTAGGATTATCGGCTGTTATTTTAGGTGCTTTTGGGGCACATGCTTTAAAAGAAACACTTACTTCAGATCAATTATTGAGTTTTGATACTGCAGTGCGGTATCAAATGTATCATGCCATTGTATTGTTATTTGTCAATACCTTTGAAGGGTTTTCAGCGAAACAAAAAAATACGATTAGCGCTATTTTCTTTTTAGGTGTGTTCTGTTTTTCTGGATCTATTTACCTAATTCAACTGACATCAATTACAGCTAAATCTATTTGGTTTGTCACCCCTTTAGGAGGTTTCTTGCTTATTATGGGCTGGATTGCAATGTTGGTCGTATTTATAAAAAATAATAAATAGAAATACGAATAAAATATTAATATTTTTTAAGCAAAAAGAGCCCTGTTTTAAATTATTGTTTAATTTTGTAGGATATAAAAAAACAAAATATATTGATATGGTAGATACAAATACGAAATCGATTTCGTTAAATAATCTAGGAATCAAAAATGCAATAGTTCGTTATCAGCTAAATTCGAATCAACTTCATGATGAAACAATAAAAAAAGGACAAGGTGTTGCCTCTTCCTTGGGGGCACTTGCCGTGAATACAGGAGAGTTTACTGGGCGCTCACCTATGGATCGTTTTATTGTAAAAGACGATATTACCGACGATGAAGTTTGGTGGAGTAAATTTAATTTACCTTTTGAAGTGGATAAATTTGACAAACTTTATAACAAAGTAGTTGCTTACTTATCTGAAAAAGAAATTTTTGTCAGAGATAGTTATGCTTGTGCAGATGAAAATTACAAGTTAAGCATTAGAGTTGTAAATGAGTATCCTTGGAGTAATATGTTTGCGCACAACATGTTTTTGCGACCAACAGAAAAAGAATTAAAAGATTTTTCTCCTGAATGGACCGTTATTAATGCACCCGGTTTTATGGCGGATGCAGCAATAGACGGAACAAGACAACACAATTTCGCGATTTTAAATTTTACTAAAAAAATTGCTCTAATTGGAGGGACAGGTTACACCGGTGAAATTAAAAAAGGAATTTTTTCTGCTCTAAATTTTATACTTCCTGTATTTAAAAATACGCTGCCAATGCATTGCTCTGCAAATATTGGTAAAGAAGGCGATACAGCTATTTTCTTTGGACTTTCTGGAACAGGAAAAACAACTTTGTCTACAGACCCAAATAGAAGTTTAATTGGTGATGATGAGCATGGTTGGACAGCAGAAAATTCGGTATTCAACTTTGAAGGAGGCTGTTATGCAAAAGTGATTAATTTATCACAAGAACAAGAACCAGAAATTTTTGCAGCGATTAAAAAAGGAGCAATCTTAGAAAATGTAGTCATGGATGCTCATGGAGTTATCGATTTTACTGACACTTCAATAACTCAGAATACAAGAGTTAGTTATCCCATTGATCATATAGATAATATTCAAAAACCATCTATAGGTAAGAACCCAAAAAATATTTTCTTTTTAACTGCAGATGCCTTTGGTGTTTTACCCCCTATATCGAAATTGACTCCAAGTCAAGCAGCATACCATTTTATATCTGGTTATACAGCAAAAGTAGCAGGTACAGAGGCGGGAGTCACAGAACCTACACCAAGTTTTTCAGCTTGTTTTGGTGCACCTTTTATGCCTTTGCATCCTGCAAGATATGCTGAAATGTTAAGTAAAAAAATGAAAGATGCAGGCGTTAATGTTTGGTTGGTAAATACAGGTTGGTCTGGTGGTAAATACGGCATTGGTAGAAGAATGCCATTAAAATATACACGTGCAATGATTACGGCTGTTTTAAACGGTGATTTGAGCGATTACACGTATGAAAATTACCATATTCATTCAGTATTTGGAGTTGCACAGCCTAGAACTTGCCCAGGTGTTCCGTCTGAATTATTAAGTCCAAGAACAACATGGAATAATGATGAAGCCTACTATAAAACCGCCTTTCAGTTATCTAATGCATTTAGAGTGAATTTTAAACAATTTGAAGAATTTGCAAATGAGGAGATTAGAAGAGGAGGACCGCAACGCTATGCATTTTAATTTACGATTATTACAATTAAAAAAAAACACCTCATTTTTGAGGTGTTTTTTACTTTATAAACTTTATTTAAATCTATTTCATAAATTTTTGAACTTTAAATTGAGTACTATTTCTATAGTTCATTTTAAAGAAATAGATGCCGTTTGTTAAAAATTGAGTATCAATTTTATTTGAATTTGCAGCATTATAAATTAGTTGTCCTGTAATGTTATAAATTTCCGCACTAAAGTTATTTTCTTTGGAGTTAATTTCAATATATGATGGATATATTTTAATAATAGGTTCTTTAACAACATCATGAATGTTCAATGTATAATTTCTTCGATTACAGTTTAGGTAATCGATTGGTTGGTCTGCATGATTTGTTAAGTATTCAATTATATAATCGGCCGTGGTTAAAGGAAATGAATAGCTAGGATTTGTTGGAAATAAGTTTGGAAACACGCTAGATATATAGTCATTAAGACTTAACGTTACTTGGCTATTATCTTGAAGTAAAATGTTATCTTTAAAAAAGATAAATTCATTGTTTTCATTCTTTAGAACTTTAAAACTTGCATCTAACGAATAGCTAAAACTAGATGGGTATTCATTTAAAAAGTTTCTAAGTTCGAGAACAGTCATTGTATAGGTATCAAAACCATTACCAAATGGATCGATAGAATAAATAGAAAATGGAGTAATAATACCTTCATAAATCCTATCTCTGATGCCACCAGAATTTTGTATTACCATATCTGAATCAGAAATTACTTGAAGAGCATCCGTATAAAAACAACCAGTCGAAGTCGTTGTTAGTGTCGATAAAGAAGAGCCAATATTCGTGTAAAAGCTTGGGTTATTAAAGTACGTATCAATATCTATAGATAAAGTATTATCCGAAGGTAAACCGGGATCCGATAAATTGATAAGTTCAAATTCAAAATTTGTTATTTGTTTATTTGTAACAGTTAAAGTAGTTTTTGAAATTTTCTCTAAATTTACACCAGACATTACTTTATAACCGCTCGCATGCGCTACACCATACTCTTGGTTATTGTGACCACCGATAACTAAATCTACAAAATTATAGGTCTCCAGAATTTCTTCATCCTTATAACTTCCATAATGCGTAAGAGCAACGATTAAGTCAACATCAGCATTAACTTTAAGATCTTTATAATTTTCAAAACTATCTAAGCCTTCTGTAAAAGATAAACCTTGAATTTTTTTTGGATGCGTTAGTGGATATCCTCCTGGACTACTAGTTTCTACTACACCCACAAATGCAATTGAAAAATTATCTTTTGTAATAATAGTACTTCCCTTAATATCGCCCAGTTTACCGGTTCCTCCCGAGACATTATCACAAATAAAAGGAAAATTTGCTTGCTCAAGACGATCATTAAGTATTACTTGGCCATAATCAAATTCATGATTTCCAATAACACTTACATCGAGTCCGGTTTTATTAAGCATGTCTATCATCGGATATCCTTTATTTTGATGATAATCTACAATTGGATTTCCCGAAAAAAGATCGCCTCCTGCTACAAAATATACTTTTTGATTTTTAGCTTTTTCAGCATCAATGAGTGGTTTAATTTTAGCGAAATTTTCTATCTCACTGTGTGGGTCATTGATAGCAAAAATTACAACCGTTTCTTGGGCAAAAGTTGCGTATTGAAAAACTAGAAAGGATGATAATATTAATATTCTTTTAAAAGGGATTAACATAAGAGTCATAAATAAATCATGTTTATTTAAACAAAAATAAGCTTAATTTAATTTACTTTTTGCATTGTATAATGATCTGATATAAAAAAAGTATTTTGAGATAAGAAAGAGTGACAATGCAACCATTAAAATAGTTTGTTGCCAGAGTCTTTTAAATTGAAAAATAAAAGTGGCACAAAAAAAGCATCCAAATTTGGATGCTTTTTAAAATATAATTACTATTAGAAATTATATTTATTGTTTTTCAATATTTACAGAGACGATAGTTCCGGCTTCTTTAGCTTTCTTTTCAATTTCTGCAACCGTACCTTTAATTTCTTTAGTTACTTCACCTTCCATAGTTTTGGTCGTTGTAATTGTAGTCATTGCTAAATCTTCAGGAGTTTGTCGTATTTCAACTTTAACTTCTTTTCTAATTTCTTCATTATGAGATTTTGCATCAGAATGTCCGCCTAAAATAGGCGCAATTACCAATCCAATTAAACAGGTAAGTTTAATTAAAATATTCATTGATGGTCCAGAAGTATCTTTAAATGGATCACCAACAGTATCTCCAGTTACAGCTGCTTTATGTGCATCAGAACCTTTATACGTCATTTCTCCATTAATTTCAACACCAGCTTCAAAAGATTTTTTAGCATTGTCCCAAGCACCACCAGCATTGTTTTGGAAGATTGCCCAAAGTACACCAGAAACAGTAACACCAGCCATATAACCACCTAGCATTTCAGCAACCAACATATTGTTCTCTTGGTACACTAATTTACCTATTAATACAACAACTATTGGAAAACCTATTGTTAAGATACCTGGTAACATCATTTCTTTTAAAGACGCTTTCGTAGAAATAGCGACACACTTATCATATTCTGGTTTCCCAGTTCCTTCCATAATTCCTGGAATTTCTTTAAACTGTCGTACTACCTCATTTACCATTTCCATGGCAGCTTTACCAACCGCGTTCATTGCTAATGCAGAGAATACCACTGGTACCATTCCACCTACAAATAACATTGCTAATACAGGCGCTTTAAAAATATTAATTCCGTCTATACCAGTAAATGTTACATACGCAGCAAATAAAGCTAAAGAGGTTAATGCAGCAGATGCAATCGCAAAACCTTTACCAGTTGCAGCAGTTGTATTACCAACAGCATCTAAAATATCAGTTCTTTCTCTAACGATAGGATCTTGCTCACTCATTTCAGCGATACCACCTGCATTGTCAGCAATTGGACCAAAAGCATCAATTGCTAATTGCATAGCGGTTGTTGCCATCATCGCAGAAGCAGCCAAAGCAACTCCATAAAACCCCGCCAAAGCATAAGAAGACCAAATTGCAGCAGCAAATAATAACACAGAAGAAAATGTAGAAATCATACCAGTAGCTAAACCAGCAATAATGTTTGTTCCCGCTCCAGTACTTGATTGTTGCACAATTTTCATAACTGGTTTCGAACCTAATCCTGTGTAGTATTCAGTAAATGCAGAGATTCCAGCACCGACAACTAAACCAACTAAACAAGCATAAAATACTCTTATTGAAGAAATATCTTGAAGACCCTCACCAAAGAAATCCATTTTCATAGTTTCTGGTAACATCCAAGTAACTAATCCGTAGCAAGCTACAGCCACCATTAAGATGGATGCCCAGTTTCCGATGTTTAATGCCTTTTGAACGTCAGCTTCTTTTGCTTCATTAGATGAAATTTTTACTAATAAAGTTCCGATAAGAGAAATGATAATTCCTACACCAGCAATAGACATTGGTAATAAGATAGGTCCAATTCCGCCAAAAGCATCTTGAATTACTCCTCCCATATCTTTAATTACATAGTTACCTAATACCATTGCCGCTAAAACTGTTGCTACATAAGAACCAAATAAATCTGCTCCCATACCTGCAACATCTCCAACATTATCTCCAACATTATCAGCAATAGTAGCTGGATTTCTTGGATCATCTTCTGGAATATCTGCTTGTACTTTACCCGCTAAATCTGCTCCAACATCGGCAGCCTTGGTATAAATACCACCACCAACTCTTGCAAATAAAGCAATGGATTCAGCTCCTAAAGAGAAACCTGCTAATGCTTCTAAAACAACCGTCATATCGCCAGTGTTTGTCCATTCGCTTCCCATAAAAAACCAAAAGAAAAATATAAAGAATGCCGTTAAACCTAATACTGCTAAACCAGCAACACCAAGTCCCATTACTGTTCCGCCACCAAAAGAAACTTTTAATGCATTTGGCAAACTAGTTTTTGCAGCTTGTGTAGTTCTAACATTTGTTTTGGTTGCAATTTTCATACCCATGTTTCCTGCAAAAGCAGAAAATATAGCACCAATAATAAAGGCAACTACAATTAAATAAGTACTGTCCATATAAAAAGCAATTCCAGCTAAAACAATACTTGCTCCAACGACAAAAATTGCTAGTAATCGATATTCAGCTTTTAAGAATGCCAAAGCACCCTCGTAGATGTGGTCAGAAATTTCTTTCATTTTTCCATCACCAGCATCTTGTTTCATTACCCAAGACTTTTTTACTAGCATATATGCTAGTCCTAATAAAGCCATCGCAATTGGCATCCAAATCATCATTGATTCCATATATAATTTTATTTTGATTAAATTAAAACGGTGGTAAATGTAATAAAATCAAACAGAAATAAAAAACCTCTTAAAATGTTTAATTTTAAGAGGTCTTCAATTTTATACTATAATAATTTCTATATCTTGAAATTATCGGTCTTTTTGTAGTCACTTTTTTCGTATCTCTTAACACAATCTTTATAGATTTGCATTGCTTCTTTCGCGTCTCCCCAACCTCCAACATCTACTTTTTTCTTTTCTAAATCTTTATAAACTTGAAAGAAATGTTCTATTTCTTTTAATCTGTGTGGATTTAAATCTGAAATATCATTTTTATTATTCCAAATAGGATCTGAAATAGGCACACAAATAATTTTTTCATCTGGCCCTTTTTCATCTGTCATGTGAAAGACTCCAATAGGTTTTACTTCAATAACACACATCGGAAAAGTTGGTTCATGTCCTAAAACTAAAACATCTAATGGATCATCGTCTAATGCTAATGTTTCTGGCACAAAACCATAATCTGCAGGATACATCATAGAAGAGAATAACATTCTGTCAAAACGTATTTTATTCAAATCAAAATCGTATTCATACTTATTTCTACTTCCTTTTGGTATTTCAATTAAAACATCGAAAGTTTTTTTATCTTCTTGACTCATGAATTTTTATTTATCTTATTTAAACTTCAGGCAAAAGTAATTAATCCATTAGGTTTTTCAACGAAATTTATAGTGAAATTACGCAATGCTTTTCGAACTAGTTCGGTGTTTTGAAACCAATGAAAAATCCTTTTTGAAATGTATCAAAAAGGATTCTGTAATTTTTTAAAAATGTTTAAACTATAAATATAAAACGTCTTTTACTGCTTTGATTACATCATTCGAATTAGGAATCCATTTTTCAAATAAAACCGGAGAATATGGTGCAGGAGTGTCTGCAGTTGTAATTCTTTTTACAGGAGCATCTAAATAGTCAAATATTTCATCTTGAATTCTATATGTAATTTCAGTTGCAATACTTCCAAAAGGCCACGCTTCTTCTAAAACTACTAGCCTATTTGTTTTCTTAACAGATTTAATAATTGCTGCATGATCCATAGGTCTTACAGTTCTTAAATCGATAATTTCTACAGAAATATTTTCTTTAGCTAATTCATCAGCAGCTTTGTAAGCTTCTTTGATGATTTTTCCAAAAGAGACCAAAGTTACATCTGTACCTTCTCTTTTAATATCTGCAACTCCAATAGGAATCAAATACTCTCCTTCTGGAATTTCCATTTTATCCCCATACATCTGTTCAGATTCCATGAAAATTACTGGATCGTCATCTCTAATAGCCGCCTTTAATAATCCTTTCGCGTCATAAGGGTTGGAGGGTACAATTACTTTTAAACCGGGCGTATTAGCAAACCAGTTTTCAAATGCTTGGGAGTGTGTTGCTCCTAATTGACCAGCAGAAGCTGTTGGGCCTCTAAAAACAATTGGACAATTAAATTGTCCACCAGACATTTGTCTAATCTTTGCTGCGTTGTTTATAATCTGATCAATACCAACCAAAGAAAAATTAAACGTCATATATTCTACAATAGGTCTATTACCATTCATAGCAGAACCAATTGCAATACCAGCAAAACCAAGCTCAGCAATAGGAGTGTCGATAACTCTTTTTGCTCCAAACTCATCTAACATTCCTTTACTGGCTTTGTAAGCTCCATTGTATTCTGCAACTTCCTCACCCATTAAATAAATGCTTTCATCTCGGCGCATTTCTTCGCTCATTGCTTCACAAAGAGCTTCTCTGAATTGAACTGTTTTCATGTATTTTTTAATCTAGTTATTTATTCTTCATGCAAAAGTAAGGAAATAATTATCATTTTTTTTTGTTCTACTGCAGAAACTCAATGGAAATATGGGAATAAACACTCAATCGTTTTCGAGAATTGTTAAATAATTAAAAAAATACTATGCGTGCATAGTATTTTTTTAAAAAAAATCCGTAATTTTGCATCAGATAAAATGATTAAAAATAGAATTTATGAAAATATTGGTATGTATTAGTCATGTTCCTGATACCACTTCTAAAATTAATTTTACAGAAAACGATACAAAGTTTGATGTGAATGGAGTTCAGTTTGTAATTAATCCTTATGATGAATTTAGCCTTACGAGAGCTATGTGGTTTAAAGAAAAACAAGGAGCAAGTGTAACTGTTGTAAATGTAGGAAATGTATCTACAGAACCAACTTTACGTAAAGCTTTGGCTATTGGAGCGGATGATGCAATTCGTGTTAATATGGAGGCTACTGACGGTTTATCTGTGGCGAAGCAATTAGCGGAAGTTGTTAAAAACGGAGGATATGATTTAGTTTTAGCGGGTAGAGAATCTATTGATTATAATGGGGGAATGGTTCCTGGAATGTTAGCTTCTTTATTAGATTACAATTTTGTGAATGGTTGTGTAGCCATGGAAGTGGATGAAACCTCAGTTTCTTTATCTAGAGAAATTGATGGTGGGAGTGAAGTTTTGAGTACTTCTATACCATTAGTCGTTGCTGGACAAAAAGGAATTGTAGAAGAAAAAGATCTACGTATACCAAATATGCGTGGAATTATGATGGCTCGTAAAAAACCTTTAAATGTTATTGAACCAGTTCCTGCAGAAAATGCAACTTCAATAGAGTCATTTGAAAAACCAGCACCAAAAGGAGCTGTTAAATTAGTAGATGCAGATAATATCGATGAGTTAATTAACTTATTGCATAATGAAGCTAAAGTAATATAAATAAAACCTTGTCATTGCAAACAAAGTGAAGCAATCTGTATAAAAGGTTACTTCGTTAGTTTTCATTATAATGACTTCTAATATAAAAAATATGTCAGTTTTAGTTTTTGCAGATTCAGCAGAAGGAAAATTTAAAAAGAGTGCTTTTGAAGTAGTTTCTTATGGGAAAAAGGTTGCTGAACAATTAGGAAGTAATTTAATTGTTTTAACAATAAATGCTAACAATAACGAAAAATTATATGTTTACGGAGCAGAAAAAGTAGTTTCAGTTGCTAACGATTCTTTGGCAATATTTAATGCCAAAGCATATGCATCGGTTATAAAACAAGTTGCAGATGCTCAAGATTCATCCATAGTGATTTTTGATTCTAGTATTAATGGGTTATTTGTAGCGCCAATGATGGCGGTTGCTTTAGACGCAGGTTATGCATCTAATGTAGTTGCATTGCCAAGTTCAATAAATCCTTTTAAAGTAAAAAGAAAAGCATTTTCAAGTAAAGCGTTTTCAAACACTATAATTTCTACAGATAAAAAAGTAATTGGGGTTTCTAAAAACTCTTATGGAATTCATGAGAACGCGGTATCGGGAGTAACAGAAAGTTTTGATGCTGTCTTATCTGATGCGGATTTAGGAGTAACATCAGTAAAAATAGAAAGAATTACAGGTCAGGTAACGATTGCAGATGCAGATACAGTTGTTTCTGCAGGAAGGGGCTTAAAAGGACCAGAGAATTGGGGAATGATTGAGGAGTTAGCAGATGTTTTGGGCGCTGCAACTGCATGTTCTAAACCTGTCTCAGATTTGGGTTGGCGTCCTCATGGAGAACATGTAGGGCAAACAGGAAAACCTGTAGCATCAAATTTATATATAGCGATTGGAATTTCTGGAGCAATCCAACATTTAGCAGGAATTAATGCCTCTAAAGTAAAAGTAGTAATCAATACAGATCCGGAAGCGCCTTTTTTTAAAGCAGCAGATTATGGTATTGTTGGTGATGCTTTTGAAGTAGTTCCTAAATTAATAGAGAAGTTAAAAGCTTTTAAGGAGGCTTAATTCAAATATTTAAACACTGTTGTTTAAACGAAAACCTATTAGTTTAATTACTAGTAGGTTTTTTCTTTTCATAAAAACTCCTAAAATAAAAGTATTCAATCTATTATTTTTATTAAATTGTGCCCACTAAAAAAGTGTAATCTAAGATGCTCTTTTGCATTTCGTAGAATGATATATGAGTTTAATACTACTAACCATTAAAGGAATTTCTTACAGTCAAACTCAAAGTGGTGCGTATGCATTAGTTTTAAGTGAAATGGAAGGAACAAAAACTTTACCTATTATAATTGGAGCTTTCGAAGCACAATCTATTGCGATTGCATTAGAAACAGAAATTAGACCACCAAGACCACTTACACACGATTTATTTAAAACGTTTTCTGATCGATTTGGAATTAATATAAAAGAAGTAATTATTCATAAATTGGTAGATGGAGTTTTCTTTTCTAGTTTAATTTGTGAAAGAGAAGGTGAGGAAGAGGTGATAGATAGCAGAACTTCTGACGCTATCGCTATTGCAGTGCGTTTTAATGCACCCATTTATACTTATGAAAACATCTTAGATAAAGCCGGTATTTATTTAAAAGCTGAGGAAGAAATTGCCATTCAAAAGAAAAATGAGCCTTCAGAAATCTCTTTTCAAATAGAGGAACCTCCTCAAAAAGAAGAAAATGATTTTTCTAGCTTATCTTTAAAAGAATTACACAAACAATTAAATAATGCAGTTGTTAATGAAAATTATGAAATAGCTGCAAAAATTAGAGACGAAATTAGCAAACGTTCTTAATTATTTTACAATTAGATTATGAAAAAAATACTTATTGCCGTTTTTTGTTTACTATCAATTTCAATTTTTTCTCAAAACACTAATAATTTAGCTGTTGTTACCGAAATTCTACCAAGTCAAGGATTTTCTCTGAATAGTTTATGGAGAGGAGTTTTAGGGATGGTTGCTTTAATTATTATTGCTTTTTTGTTTAGCGCTAATAAAAAAGCGATTGATTGGAAAAAAGTAGCAATTGGTTTATTTCTTCAATTAGTAATTGCAATTGGGGTCTTAAAAGTTCAATTCATTCAATCTATTTTTGAATTAGTTGGTGGAGTATTTATAGAAATGTTAGCATATACAAAAGCCGGTAGCGAGTTTTTATTTGCAGGTATTGTGGGTGATATGAATAAATTTGGGTACATATTCGCTTTTCAAGTATTGCCAACGATTATTTTCTTTTCAGCACTAACTTCATTATTGTTTTATTTAGGGATTATTCAAAAAGTTGTGAAAGTTTTAGCAATTGGTTTATCTAAGTTTTTAGGAATTTCTGGTATGGAAAGCCTTTCTGTAGCAGGTAATATCTTTTTAGGACAAACAGAAGCACCACTTTTAATAAAAGCTTATTTAGAAAAAATGAATAAGTCAGAAATGCTGTTGGTTATGATTGGAGGTATGGCTACTGTTGCTGGTGCAGTTTTGGCAGCTTATATTGGTTTTTTAGGAGGTGGAGACAAAATTTTAGAGTTAGTATTTGCTAAACACCTTTTGGCAGCTTCAGTTATGGCGGCTCCAGGTGCTATTGTAATTTCAAAAATATTATACCCTCAAACTGAAAAGGTGAACTCAGATGTTACCGTTTCTCAAGAAAAAATAGGATCTAATATTTTAGATGCTATTGCAAATGGGACAACAGAAGGTTTACGTTTAGCTGTAAATGTAGGAGCAATGCTTTTAGTTTTTGTGGCTATTATCGCAATGTTAAATGGTATTTTAGGTTGGGTTGGAGATATAACAACTTTGAATAGTATTATTGCAGAAAACTCAGCCTACAAAGCGTTATCATTAGAATTTATCTTAGGGTGTATTTTTGCGCCATTAATGTGGCTAATTGGGGTGCCTACTATAGATATCTCTATGATGGGACAGTTATTAGGAATTAAATTAGCCGCGAGCGAATTTGTAGGTTACATACAATTAGCAGAATTGAAAAATGTAGCAAATGCAACACATCTAACGTTTAATAAATCGGTGATAATGGCAACATATATGTTATGTGGTTTTGCGAACTTCGCTTCTATCGGAATCCAAATTGGTGGTATCGGTTCTTTAGCTCCTGGTCAACGTAAAACGTTATCAGAATTTGGAATGAAAGCCTTAATTGGCGGTACAATTGCTTCTTTAATGTCTGCAACAATTGCAGGAATGATTATCGGTTAGTACTAGATTACTAAGGATAACTTTTAAAGAGCTATTTAAATTTCTCTAAAATTATAAGGTTTTTTTGAAATTATATTTAAAATTATTGAAGAACTACCATTTGATAAATATTCATTTATAAGTTTTCTTCCTTCATTAAATCTATGTAGGTAAATTTTATTTGTGCTTTTAATTCTTCGACTTTTGCAGTTAACTTGCCAAGACTATTAGATCGTTTTTTTTGTATTGTTTTTATTTAGTTTTGATGTTCATTGCTGAAATCTAGTTTTTAGGTTTTAAAACTTAAATTTTTTAATGAAATGGTTAATAACTTTTAAATATTATTTAAAAACCTATCTTAAAAATAGCTGTTGCTTTTTCTATTTTTACAAAATTATAGAGCAAGTTTTGTTCAGTTTATAATAAATTACACAAATAAACATTTAAACGCTTACATATCATAATGAAACAATATCACGATTTAGTAAAACACGTTTTAGAAAACGGTAACGAAAAAGGAGATAGAACTGGTACAGGAACAAAAAGTGTTTTTGGATATCAAATGCGTTTTGATTTAAGTGAAGGTTTTCCCATGGTAACGACCAAAAAGCTACATTTAAAATCGATTGTTTACGAATTGCTTTGGTTTATAAAAGGAGACACTAATATTAAATATTTACAAGAAAATGGTGTTAGAATCTGGAATGATTGGGCAGATGAAAATGGAGATTTAGGTCCTGTTTATGGTCATCAATGGCGCAATTGGAATAGTGATGAAGTAGATCAGTTAAAAGAAGTGATTGAAACTTTACAAAAAAATCCTAATTCTAGAAGAATGTTGGTTTCTGCTTGGAACCCTTCGGTATTGCCAGATACCTCTATTTCATTTTCAGAAAATGTTGCTAATGGTAAAGCAGCCTTGCCTCCTTGTCATGCCTTTTTTCAGTTTTATGTTTCTGATGGAAAATTATCTTGTCAGCTATATCAAAGAAGTGCAGATATCTTTTTAGGAGTTCCTTTTAATATTGCTTCTTATGCATTGTTTACAATGATGATTGCGCAAGTTTGTGGATATGAAGCAGGGGAGTTTATCCATACTTTTGGAGATGCGCATATTTATAATAATCATATAGAACAACTAGAATTACAATTGTCTAGAGAGTTAAGACCATTGCCAAAAATGAAAATAAATCCAAAAATAAAAAATATTGAAGATTTTACTTTTGAAGATTTTGAATTACAAGATTACAATCCTCACCCACATATTAAAGGAAAAGTAGCCATATAAAAAAAAAGAGCTTTCAAATTTTGAAAGCTCTTTTTTTCCTTTTCATAGCATTTATTTTATAACGCTAATACACTATTTTCTGCACCTGCAAAATCATTCCAATTAAGGCCATCAGCTTCTTGCTCGTTTACATATTCACCGTCAACTAAATATCTGAATTCATAAGCACTTCCACAATCTAAATCAACAGTACCTTTAAAAGATCCATTTTTTAATTTTTTAAGCGGAGTTGCTTTTTCATTCCACTTATTAAAGCTTCCAACTACAGCAACATTACTTGCTTCTTCAGCAGGTACAGTAAAAGTTACTTTACACACTGGTTTACTTTTTAAAAATTGTTTTTTAATCGACATAATTATTAAATTAAATTATACTGTAAATTTAAATAAGTAGAATATAGCGACAAATATTATTTTATAAGAATTTTAAAGAATTATCAGTTTCATAAATTGTATACTTAAATTGTTGCTAATTCAAAATATAAGTAGTCTTAAATTGTTGTATTTTTAAAATAGTATGCACTTCTTATAACTTGATTATCAGTGATTTTTACACCGAAAACGTATTCGCTTTGTAAATATTTAGTTCAAAAAGACCAAAAAACATCAAATCTCAAAACATTTACAGTAATTTCGCACAAATTCAAAGAGTATAGATGATTACAATTATAGCTGCAATCGCAAAAAATAATGCGTTAGGAAAAGACAATGATTTAATATGGTATTTACCAGGAGATTTAAAACGCTTTAAAAAAACAACCACAGGTCATCATATTCTAATGGGTAGAAATACTTATGAATCGATAGGCAAACCTTTGCCAAATAGAACTACTATTATTATTACTAGAAATGAAAATTATTTTAAAGATGGTTGCTTAATTGCAAACAGTTTAGAAGATGCCGTTGTATTAGCAAAAGAAGACGAGCAAATTTTTATTATTGGTGGCGCACAAGTTTATAAATATGCTATGGAAAATAATATGGCAGATACTTTAGATATTACTTTGGTACACCACGAGTTTGAAGCAGATGTTTTTTTTCCTGAAATAGATTTAAACATTTGGGAAGAAGTTGCAAGAGAAGATTTTAAAGCTGATGAGAAAAATAAATTTAATTATAGTTTTTTAAGATTTCAAAAGAAAACTAATTAATTCTATTTCCTCTAAACCCGCCGCCTAAATTTATCTTATACTTTTGCTGCGCAAATAAAAAGTAATTAAATAATTTATAATTTACTTCATATCCATAATCTATAGTTGATTGATAGTCAACTATATTTTCGTAAATATTGGCATTAAATTGACTGTGGTTTCTGGCTCTGTTATTCCATTCCGAAACCCAAACTCTATTCCTAGCTTCTATATAATTTTTAGAATAATGTCCTTCAGGTTTTGCAATAGAATTTAAAAAGCTTGTAAAACCAGCATCAATAATTATAATTTCGTATGCTAAATTTTCATTAGTAATAATAACAGGTTCTTCTTTTTTAATTATTTTGTTATTGGCGGGTAGCGAACTACATCCCCAAAAAAATATCGAAACAGTACATAAAATAAGCTGTTGTTTTAAAAATTTCATAATCAGAAGTTTTATGACAAGTAAAGTTGCAAAAATTTTATTTCAACTATTGTTTTTTAATTCTTTTTTTATTTTAATTTAAAAATTAAAATAAAAAAATCTCAAAGAGTACAGGAGTAATCCTTAATTTTAAAAGATGCTTTTAAAAAAAGAAATAGATTGTAAGATGTTTTAACAAGCAATTTGAAATCTGGTAAAATAAGAATCATATTTTATCAGAATCTTTAGGTAAATATATGCAGGGTATAAGTGCTACATTTGGTATTTGGGGTTCTTAAAATGGAGTTCCGTTTAAAGAGGACTATCTCCGGCAAAAATACTGCGTATACAATTAAATTGAACACAACAGTGTCTGTACAAGAAAAACAGGTATTAAGGTAATAACAACAGAATAAATGGAGTATCGATGCTTTTGGGTAACAGACAGTAAATTATATCAAGAGTATCACGATAATGAATGGGGCCAACCTGTGTATGATGATAAAACTTTGTTTGAATTTTTAGTATTAGAAACCTTTCAAGCCGGTTTAAGCTGGATAACCATTTTAAATAAACGAGAAAACTTTAGAAAAGCATTTGATAATTTCGATTATAAAAAAATCGCAAAATATCCAGAAAGTAAATATGAGTCTTTGTTGCAAGATGCAAGTATCGTTAGAAATAAATTAAAAATAAGGAGCACAATATTAAATGCTCAATTATTTATAGAAGTTCAAAATGATTTTGGCTCTTTTTCGAAATTTATTTGGTCTTATGTAGATGGTAAAGCAATCATCAATCATTTTGAGAAAAGAGAAGAAGTTCCTGCGACCACATTACTTTCAGATATTATTTCTAAAGACTTAAAAAAAAGGGGGTTTAAATTTGTTGGGTCCACTGTAATATATGCCTATATGCAGGCGGTTGGTGTGGTAAATAATCATACAATAGATTGTTTTAAATGCCCAAAATCATGAGCCTCTTTCAAGTTTTAAAGAATAGTTTTAAAAATATTATAGTTGTTTTTATTAGAGAAATAAGTCTTTTTTATTTTAGTATTGTTCGCTGATAGCATCTTTTTTATATGCACTCAAAGACATAAAATAGTTTTGAATTGATTAAAAAATATTCGTAGAAATAATGCATAAAATTTGTATATTTATCCATCAACAATAAATTAAATTCAATGAAAATAAAGCAGATAATTTATACGTTTTTAGTAGCTCTATTATTGGTTTCTTGTAAAACAGAAGATAACAATGAAAGGGTGAAATTAGAAAATGAATTCAATCATTTTGTGGAGCAATTTGCAGATATTAAAGTATTGCGCTACCAGGTTCCCGGTTTTGAAGAACTTACGTTAAAAGAAAAAAAACTTGTTTATTATTTAACCCAAGCAGGTTTAGCAGGTAGAGATATTATGTGGGATCAAAACTACCGCTACAATTTAAGTGTCAGAAAAGCTTTAGAAAGCATCAACCAAAATTATAAAAAGGATAGAGAAAGTGAAAATTTTAAATTCTTTAAAACATATTTAAAAAGAGTTTGGTTTTCTAACGGAATTCATCATCATTATTCAAATGATAAGATTAAACCAGAATTTACAAAAGAGTATTTTACAGACGATTTATTGAAAAACTCTAACACCGAATTATCTTTAGATATTATTGATGTCTTATTTAATGATGCAGATAGTAAAAAAGTAAATAAAAAATCTGGAAATGATAATGTTTTGTCATCAGCAATTAATTTTTATGCACCAGATATTACGGATAAAGATGTTGTTGATTTTTACAAAACGGCATACAAAGGTCCAAAAGGAATGCCAGTTGAAGCAGGTTTAAACTCTAAATTAGTTAGGGAAAATGGAAAGTTGATTGAAAAAGTTTGGAAATCTGGAGGAATGTATGGTGCTGCCATCGATAATATTATTGTTTGGTTAGAAAAAGCAAAAGGAGTTGCAGAAAACGATAAACAAGCGAACGCTCTGGGTTTGTTAATCGAATATTATAAAACTGGTAGTTTAGATACTTGGGATAAATATTGTATTGCTTGGGTAACCTCTATTGAAGGGAATATCGACTGGATTAATGGTTTTATTGAAGTTTATAATGATCCTAAAGGATACAGAGGTTCTTACGAAACTGTTGTTCAAATTAAAGACTTTGATATGTCTCGTAAAATGAAAGTTTTATCAGACAATGCGCAATGGTTTGAAGATAATGCACCATTAGATCCAGCTCATAAAAAAGAGAATGTTGTAGGTGTTTCTTATAAAACTGTGAATGTTGCAGGTGAAGCAGGAGATGCATCTCCAAGTACTCCAATTGGAGTGAATTTACCAAACAATAATTGGATACGCCAACAACATGGTTCTAAATCAGTTTCTCTTGGTAACATTATTGGAGCTTATAACAATGCAGGCGGCACGGGACGTTTAAAAGAATTTGCTCATGATGAAGAGGAAATTAGATTAGAAGAAAAATATGGTCAAATTTCTGATAAATTACATACAGCTTTACATGAAGTTGTAGGGCACGCTTCCGGTCAAATAAATGATGGTATAGGACAGCCTAAAGAAACACTTCAAAACTATGCTTCTACTATGGAGGAAGGACGTGCGGATTTAGTTGGATTGTATTATTTAATGGATCCAAAACTGCAAGAATTAGGTTTAACTGATAATTCGAAAGAGTTAGGAATGGCTGCGTATGACGGTTACATCAGAAATGGATTAATGATGCAATTGATAAGAATTAATTTAGGTGATGATATTGAAGAAGATCACATGGTGAATCGCCAATGGGTTTCTGCTTGGGCATTTGAACAAGGTGAAAAAGAAAATGTGATAGAAAAGATAGTAAAAGAAAATGGCAAGACCTATTTCAATATTACTAATTATGAAAAGTTAAGAGAAATTTTCGGAAGATTATTACGTGAAACCCAACGTATAAAATCTGAAGGAGATTTTGGAGCTGCTAAGAATTTAGTAGAAGGGTATGGAGTCAAAGTAGATCAGCAGATCCATAAAGAAGTTATGAAGAGAAATGAACAATTTACTTCTGCGCCTTATAGTGGTTTTGTAAACCCTGTTTTAGCAATAAAAATAGATAAAAATGAAACTATTTTAGATATTGTTGTAACACAACCTGCAAGTTTTGAAGAGCAGATGTTATTCTACTCTAAAAATTATAATTTTTTAGGAACGGAAAATTAAACGTTAAAAAGCATACAATTTTAAAAACCGATTCTGAAAAGGGTCGGTTTTTGTATTTTTACAAAATGGCTAGAAAAACAAAAGATCCAGGTATCGGATATAAGACAAGAGAGAATGCAAAGAGTATTATCAATGATGATGGCAGTAGTAATGTAAATCACATTAATAAAAAACGAAATATAAACGATTTATATACATTTTTTGTGGACATTTCTTGGTTTCAATTTTTCTGGTTAATTATTCTTACATATATACTTTTTAATATCATTTTTGGGTTATTATATGTTGCAATTGGTATTGAAGAAATCACGAAAACAAGAGGGTCTTTTTTTGCGGATTTCTTAAACGGGTTTTTCTTTAGCGCACAAACATTAACGACTGTTGGTTATGGAGGAATTGCACCAAAAGGAATTACTGCCAACTTAATCGCAGCTTTTGAAGCTATGATTGGTTTATTGAGTTTTTCATTTATTACGGGTTTATTGTATGGCCGTTTTTCAAAACCTAAAGCTTCTTTAAAATTCAGTAAAAACCTTATTATAAGGGATTTTAAAGAAAATAAAGCTTTAATGTTTAGGCTAATGAATAGTAGAAAAACAGTAATGATAGAGCCAGAAATTACGGTTACCTTATCTATTTCGGAAAAGGATAAAAATGGCGATTTTAAACGTAATTTTTACACCCTAGATTTAGAGCGAAATAAAATTATGTACTTGCCAACAATTTGGACAGTGGTGCATGAAATTAATGATAAAAGTCCGTTATTTAAATATTCAAAAGAAGAACTTAAAAACTTAGATGCACATTTATATTTGCTAATAAATTATCATGAAGAATCATTCTCGCAGAATGTATATCAAATTTATAATTACGACTTTAATGATTTAATGATGGATGTAAAATATGTATCTTCTTCTAGTTTTGATGATGAAGGTTACACTGTTTTAGATCATAATAAATTAAGTGAAGTAGAAAAAATGGAACTTTAATTACCAAATAAAATTCTAATAGCTAAAAAAACAGCAATAATCAATCCACCATAAATAGCTACTTTTTTACCAGCACTTTTATAATAACGTTCATGATTTTTAATGTCTTTTCTATAGCCCCAAACTATAGCAGCTCCAAAACCAAGCACAAATAAAATAATAAAAATAATTCTACCAGTAGAAAAAAATGCACTCAAAAACATAGTTTTAATTCTTTATAAGTTTCCAAATATAAGATTTCATGAAGTTCCAGTTTTTCATAAAGTTTCTATATATTGTCTGCTGTAAAATTACAAATTAAATGAAGAACGCCATCGTTTTTGGAGCAACTTCTGGTATTGGAGAATCATTAACCAAAATTTTATTAAAAGAAGGTTATAAAGTAGCAATAACAGGAAGAAGATTAGAGAAGTTAGTAGCACTAAAAAATGAATATCCAAATCAAATTTTAGTAAAACAAAATGACATTCAAAATATAAAAGAGGTAGAAAAAGTTTTTAATGAAATTGTAGACGAATTCGAAACGATAGATTTAATTATTCAATCTTCTGGAGTTGTTCATATAAACCCTAAGTTTGAGTGGGATAAGGAAGAGCAAAGTATAAATACAAATGTTTTAGGGGTTACGAGACTATATACTTTAGCCTATAATTTATTTAGAAAACAACAATTTGGACATTTAGTTGGTATTTCATCTATCGCTTCTATTCGAGGAAATCGCTCTGCACCAGTTTATTTTGCATCTAAAGCATATCAAAAAGCATATTTAGAGAGCTTGTATATCAAAACAAAATCAATTAAATCTAAAAAAGTTTTTATTACGGAAATTAGACCCGGGTTTGTAGCTACAGATATGGCTGTTACTCTAGAGGATGGAGTCTTTTGGTTAGTTCCTTTAGAAAAAGCAGTAAAACAAATTTATACAGCGGTTAAAAAGAAAAAAAGAGTTGCCTATATTTCTAAACGTTGGCAATTAATTGCTTGGGTTTTAAGATGCACACCTGCTTGGTTATTAAAAAAAGTACTGTAAAATTAGCAACTTGTTCTTCGTTGGTATGAATTTGAGAAGTAAGAACAAATTTATATTGAGAACAAATGGTAGTGAGAATATCATGTTTGAAAAATAGAGATCTCTTAAAAATAAATGCAACAAATGTCACTTTTAGTGATTTCGCCTTTAATAGAAGTTGTATTCAGAACATATAAAATCCAAATTAAAAATGAAAAACAAAATAGTAGCAGTAACTAAATTTCATACCGCCTTTAAATTGAATATGAATAATGCACCAATTGCACATATTGGTGAAGACAGGAACTTATTACGCTATAAATTGATGCGTGAAGAAAATGAAGAGTATTTAGAAGCTGCAAATAACAATGATTTAGTTGAAGTTGCAGATGCTTTAGGGGATATGTTATACATTTTATGCGGAACTATAATAGAGCATGGAATGCAAGATAAAATTGAAGCTGTTTTTAATGAAATACAAAGAAGTAATATGAGTAAGTTGGGTGAAGATGGTGAACCGATCTATAGAGAAGATGGTAAAGTTTTAAAAGGACCAAATTATTTTAAACCAAATATTTCTGAGATCTTAGATGTTTAGGTTTTTGATGTCTTGTCTTAAAGTATGATTACAACTAAAAATTAATTTTTTAGGCTGATAGTTCAGGGACTTTATTCGGGGTTATATAGTTTAAAGATAAATATATGTTTTTTTTGGTGGTGTAATTTGGGAGTGATTTTATTGTTTAGATTTCTTTTGTAAATCTTTTGCTAATGCTTATTTAATCGATTACATACCAGTTATTTACGTTTATTATAATAGTTCTATGCATTATCACAATCCCTTGTAATTCAATATAGTAATGATAATTTAAATGTTGTTTTTGATTCTTTGAATTACGATTATAAGATTTCGTCATATATTTTAACACAAAATCAAAATTAATCAATACATTTTCTTTGTCCGTTGTTTCTAAAGCGCTGTATTGTGTCATAAAATAATTGGCATAATCACTCCATAGGTGTGCCTTTTTAGGGTTAATATTGAGTCCTTCTTTATATTGTTCCTTGGCTTTTTGATATTGCCTTAAAAGATATAAACGCCGCCATATCCCCAATAAATATCTGTGTTCGCAGCATTAAGTAAATACGCCTAATTAAATCTGCACATTGCTGTTCTAAAATTGTTTTCAAATTAAAACTTAAAACCTAACCCTATAAAATAATCAGATGCTTTTCTATGAGTTGAATCTAACTTAAGGACGTTTGTTATGAATATTTTATCAACTTTTTTTTTGTTTTCTTGTTTTTTTAACTTGTTCATACTTTGGTAGTAAACTTATATTTGTCGCTGATTCATTTTTTCATTGCTCCCAAGCTATTCTTTGACTGAAAACAACTTTAGAAATTAATAAGGTGAAACCTGTTAAAATACTTTTCATTTTCTATTGTCTTATAACAGCGCATATCCTTTCGGATTTGAACTAACGTTTGGTTGCTAGATGTCTCATATACATTATTTGGTGGTGCTTATTTCTTATGATCATTTTTTTGATAGCCAAGAAAAATTTTATCAAAAGCGATTTCGCCCTAAGCACTTTATGAGATAAAAGAAGTCTTGTTTTTAATTTGATTGCTGTGGTTGGAATGATTTTATTAGAAAAGTATTTAATGGATGTTTATCTCATTTTTTTCTTTTCTAATAAATATTCTTTTCTAGTAAATAGGGTACAACAATTAGTGCTATGAAAAATAAAATTTCAGAGATTTCTATGTTATCTGCTCTAGTTGTTTTCTTAGAGGTTTCCTCAATTATTTTTTTCTTATTTTTTAATAATGTACTAATTCCAAATAATTGCTCAGCTGAATAAAGTGAACTAACCCAAAAGAGTCCAAGCCACCACTTTGAAGCAAAAAAGGCAACTATGCATCCGATCGTGCAGATAGCTAGAAATAAAAATAATTTTTTTGATTGACTTATTATCATCACAAGCATAAAAATGAACATTCCGCCCCCTCCAATATGATATAAATTTAGATTATTGATAAAAAATCCTATTAAAAATAAGAGTAGATATCCTATTCCGATAAAGTTTTCAGTTAAAATTAAATAGTAACTTTTCATATGCATTATCATTCTTTACTTTCCAATCAAATCAGAATTATGAATGTCACTTTCATCATCAGGATTATAATAAAAATAATAGGTTTATATATTCTAATTTGGTGGTGTCAAATTATACACAATGGTGAATAAAAGACAAATTTAAATAGATATTTTAAAGCATTTAATGACTTTGGTCAGTTTAATGTGAATATAAGGGTGTAGATGATTTAACAAAGAAGCGAAAAGAAAATCCGAGAGAATTTTTAAAAAGTAAGCAAGTCTTAATGATCAATTTATACGGTGTGAGCATCTCGTATATGTTGTTTGTCTCAGTATTTTAAATAAATTGCTTACTTAAAGGGTGGTGTTGACGCTATTCTGATAAATAACATTTTACGAATCTCAAAACTCTTTATTTATGTGTCAATTTTATAAATGCCTTTGGAAGATATTTTATGATATCCCTTGCAATTAAAGATTCTTCTCCTAATTCTTGGGTCCCCAGGTCACCAGCCAAGCCATGTAAATATACTCCCAAACATACTGCAGCCTCGGAAGAGTATTTTTGGGATAGAAGGCCCGTAATAATCCCAGTAAGCACATCACCACTTCCTGCTGTGGCCATGCCAGAATTCCCAGTTGAATTGTAATAGCATATTCCCTCTGGTGTTGCGATGCAGCTATGTGAACCTTTTAGTAAAATAAAGCATTTTAGACTGATAGCTTTTTGCCTTTGAAGGCCATTTCTTTCAAAATCATTAGAGGTTTTTCCAAATAATCTTTCGAACTCTTTAGGGTGCGGCGTTAATATTGAATTTTTTGATATTTTTTTTAACATATGAGGGTTCGAGGCAATGATATTTAAGGCATCCGCATCCAGTACTAATGGCTGCTTCGAATTTTGTAATAATTCATCTAAAGCCTTTTGAGTCTCATTAGCCAAACCAAGTCCGCATCCAATGCCAATAGCATTGTATTTATCAGTCTTAGGGAAACTACCAATATAAGAATCGTTACGGTCAGCAATTACCATTGCTTCGGGAATACTTGTTTGTAAAATTTCATAGCCGCAAGATGGTGTATAAATGGTTACCAATCCGCATCCTGATCTCAAGCAAGCAAAAGTTGAAAGAACGGCAGCACCAATCCTTCCTCTACTTCCCATAATCAAAAGTGCATGCCCAAAATTCCCTTTATGCCCAAACTTTCTTCTTTTTTTATAATGAGATAGTGCTACTGTACTCGTTAGAAAATAGGTGTCTGAACTTTCACTAAAAGAGTATTCTTTCGAAAGATGAATCGTTTTTGCAACCCATTCTCCAACATACTGATCATTCTCAGGAAACATAAAGGCTAATTTCGGTTGTTCAAATGAGAACGTGTAATCTGCCTTGAATATTACTCCTGTTGAAGATGCATCTCCAAAGAGTCCAGAAGGAATGTCAACTGCTACTCTAATTACGTTCAATTTATTTAAAAAACAGACTAAATTTTGAAAGAAACCATATAGTTCGCTTTTGAGGCCAGTTCCAAAAAGAGCGTCTATGACAATAGAAGAATTTTGAATGGTTGGAAAATCTTCACTATTCGATACTGTTGAAATTTTAAGATTACTAATCTTTTGGATGGAATTAAGATTAGCTTGATTATCCTTAGATCTTTTATCAGGTAATGCTTGCAGTATGACGTGAACGTTATATGATTCTTGAGTTAGGAGTCGACTGATTGCAAAACCGTCACCCCCATTGTTACCATTTCCACAAAAAACATAGATCGGGATCGTTGTATTGGGAAACTTTTCGGTAAACCAACTTACAAAAACACTAGAGGCTCGTTCCATTAATTCTAAAGAATTAATATGTTCGCGCTGAATTGTATAAGTATCCCAAGATTTTATTTGTTTTGCACTGAATATTTTCATTTTTTTGTAATGCTTGACTTTTAAAATATAGGTTCATTTTATAGGTCATGAAAATCGTTACTATATACTCTGTTCCTATCTTATTGCAACAATTAGGGAAGTCTTAAAGCAGTTGACAGAATTAATAAGCTTTTATTTTTAATTTATAAATAAAAAGAACAGTTAAGCATTAAACGATAAGTTTAGTGCTTAATTGTTCTTTCCTATAGAAGTAGCTACAACTTTTTTTTTACATTTATGAATGGATTAAGGATTTGTAGACCACAAAGCGGCACTTTTAAGCATTGCTCGTCTTGGAAGTTTTAATCCAGCAACGATTAATTCTGCAAAATCTTCAGGTTGTAAAATACTATCTTGAGAATCCTTAGTAGCAATACCTAGTTCAATTGACATATCAGATGCTATGGTACTTGGTGTTAATGTGCACACTCTAATGTTATCCTTGCGAACCTCTTTCATTAAGGATTCAGACATTCCCATAACTGCGAATTTTGAGGCTGAATAGGCAGAGGTGCTTGCATTTCCATTTAACCCTGCTGTAGATGAAACATTAATTATATCGCCTTTATTCTTATTTATTAGGTAAGGTAAAACTTCTTTAGTTACATAATACATGCCCATAAGATTGGTTTGAATAATTTGACTCCATTGGCTAACTTCCATTTCATTAAAACTTCCAAAAGCTGCAATTCCTGCGTTGTTTACTAAAATATCAATAGAGCCTAACGAATCTATAATCCTTTTAATGCTACTTCTGACTTCCTCATAATTACTTACATCAAATACCGAATACATAGCCTTAATTCCAAACGTTTCTAATTCAGAAACTGTTTCTTTCAAAACGGCTTCATTTCTGCCGGTTATAGCAATGTCAATTCCTTCTTTTGCAAATGCAATAGCAGTAGCTTTGCCGAGGCCTCTGCCACCTCCGGTAATTATTGCTTTTTTACTTTTTAAATTTTTCATTTATTTTTAAATATTTGTTCTTTTTGTTGAATTAATTTTAAGTTTATGGAGAATAAAACATCGACTTTATCTTTTTATTTCTGTCTATACCTTCATGCTTTTTGTTTAACGGATTTTTTTTGTTCTTCATCTATAGAAAAATTCCAATTAACGAAAAATTCCAATTAGAAATCGGAATAATTGTTTTTTTGAACAGAAATTAAGTAAACCTACATATTAAATATTACTAATTGTATTGAATTAAAAAATTAAAAAATTATGAAAATTATTTTAAAA
>Ga0209712_10000377_pt1 | contig 40373 bp, 31 predicted proteins | sample ArcOceMetagenome_FD_187443 | JGI IMG/M metagenome (GOLD analysis project Ga0209712, IMG submission 187443) | Marine eukaryotic phytoplankton communities from Arctic Ocean - Arctic Ocean - Greenland ARC118M Metagenome (SPAdes) (version 2) | ecosystem: Environmental > Aquatic > Marine > Oceanic...
CAGAAAAGAGGGTGACGCCTAATGTTAGTACCTTTATCTCATTTTTATTCTGTGGGTTTACATCTACTCTAATGCCAATTTCGCCCTCATTAAAGTAGGGTGGGGCCTCTTTATCGCACGCAAAACGCGAACCAAAAATAGTGGGCATATACGCCTCACCAAAATAATGGGGATTTTTTGGATTAAATGCATACAATTGATTATTTACTTTACTCATATCCCAGTTGCCTTTAATTGCAGCCCCATTAACCCAAAGCGTTTGAGTAAATGGCGTTTTAGAGCGAGATTCATTCGCTTCTCTTTTTGTTTTGCGTAGGCGTTCACCATGTGTGGCTCTAATATTATCTTCACTAAAGGCAATGGTTTCATTAAATTCGAACTGAAGTTCATCTGCTCTGTGTTTGCCAGTGCTAGAAAAAAGGCCGAGACCTATTTCATCCCAAAAGTAAACGTCGTTTGCTAAGTGAGTGACTCTGTCGTATGGGCCAAGTATTTTAACCCATTCATCAATGCTGGTATTAAAAATAAGTGATTGGCCTTTATAGGTTAAATTACAGCCATTAACTTGAAAGTTACTTTCTTCAGGGGAGGCCGCGTGTATTTTTTCAGCGGGCTTTAATAGTGCAGTAAGTGTGCTCACAGTCACTTTATCGCACCCCGCTAGCGTTAAAGCGAGCGCTATAAATATAAATTGCTTAGTTAAAGTAGTCATAAATATCTCTAAAAAGGGTGGTGAAGTTTGATTGTGATTTATCTTATTTATTAATGTATTTCAACAGCGGCGATTACTTCTTCATCATTATTATCGCGCTCAAAGTTTAAGTTAAACTGACCTTGACGAGTGATAGTAAAAATAGCGCGTTGCCAATTTTCAGTCTCATTTTTAATGGAGTGGTCAAATAATGTTTTAAATAACTTAGTTATATTTTCAGATACTGTAATTGAATGCTGTGTATCGTCATCTGCTTTTATAAAGTGGGCTTTGCACTCAAGTATATTATTGTTTTCGCAATCTAAAATAAGGTGTGCTTTAAGCCATGGCTCTTTTATTTGTTGATAAAGGTACTGACCGAGGTGTTGCGGGATGTTTTTAATGTCGGGTAGCATGTGCTTTCCTTAGCGTTTTATCTATGAGAAGTCATCAAGTGATTCATTGGGTTTTAAATAATTGAGGAGTTCTTGCTCATCAATAGGGCCTGTGATTTCTTCATCTAAGATTTCGTCGTCATCCCAATAACCTGAAATGGTGTAGTCGATATTCGAGCCAATAGTCTCAGTTTCCATGTATGTTGTGTAAAATTTATCCCTGTATTTATTATCTATTTCATGCCACCAATCACCAAAACTACCTATGTTATCAACATCGCGAGATAAGCCTCTTAAGTTAGCTGCAGAGCCTCTAATGTGAGAAAAGTCGCCATTTTTTGCTCTTTCTAAAGCATCGTTAGCATATTCATTATCACCGAAAAGGATGGGGGCTCCTTTTGATTTCCACAAGGAAAAATTATCTTGATTTAAACTAGGGTTAACTGATGATTGATATTCAAACTCTTTCATCCCTATATCAAGAGCATTGGCCATTTCGTTGAAACCTCCAACATAGAGTTTTGAGTAGTCTAAAGAAGTAAATTTTCTTTCGAGTAATATTTTTTTTGCATCGTTATTCATTAAATTGCATCCGGCCAATTAGTTAGTTTTGGTTTTATTTTGTCACCAGTGATTAAACCAGGCTTGATAAATATTTGTGTTTCAGTTCCTTTTAGATAAAACTCTTTACCTTCATGCGGCTTGTACGATTGCCCAGCTACACCGCCAACCCATACTTTTTCATCTTGCTCTAGTAAGTGCTCAATATAGTGACTGGACTTCCCATAGTTTACTAGACACTAATGATACCTTTACTGTTACTCTATAAGTGCAGCGTCTCTTAACCTCTTTGTGAATCATTCACTTAAAATATTTTTTTGCACAAAGAGAAAAAATGAGAAGTAAATGAGGGTGTTAACCATAAAAAGTCGTCATTACTTGAAAGGCTAGGCGCTTATTTTTAGTGCCTAGCCTCACAACATCCATGTTGTTAAAGAGCGGGTAATTATTAATACGTTCGTTTATTCTGGTTTTAGTGGGTTAACATTAATTAACCAATCAGGAATGTACTCATTTTTAATAGTAAGTTGATAACCTTTGACTTCTTTAGCGATAACAGCCATTGCGGTTAGTGGTATTGAAATGGCGCCACGGTCATTCCACATGCGCTCTTCATCACTGTAATATTCTTGGTGCAGCAGTAAGGCTTTTTCCATGGCACTATTGTAGGCTTGCTCACCGTCTTCGGTGAAGATGGCTTCGATAATAGATACTAACGGCCACTTTAGGCGGCTGGCATATAAATAGGCTTCATCAATTGGGTAATCATCCGGGTTTGAGGTGACATACGCTTGCTCAAGGAGGTGTGCTAAGTCGGCGTCTGGGTTGAATAACCCTTTGAGTAAATCAGCTAAGGCGTAATCAAACGGTTTGAGTTGATTGCCGTAATTAGAGTTTACAAACACCTCATTGTCGATGGTGGTTAAAAAATCAATGGCCTCTTGATTGCGTACGATAATCGCGGCATATAAAGCAAGTAGCCAAACAGGATGCTCTGCATTTTCAGGGTTTTTCTTGCCAACCACCTCTAGGTATTCATCATCATAAAAAAATGCAAAGGCTTGACCGTCATTAGCGTTACTTTGGAAAATACCATGGCCTAATTGTGATGCGCGTAGCAGGTATAACCAAGCATGGTAGCTATTAGGGTTTTCAATGGCTTCCATCGGGAAGGTGTCTATCAGGTTTGTTTTAAAGCTAAAATGCATTTGGTAACCAGGATTTTTCTGGATCATAGCAATTTCATCTACTTGAAGCCTACCATATAATTTTATTGCTCTTTCATAGCTTCTTTGTGCAAAGCTGTAATGGCTTTTAATCATCTAAAATAACTCCTTAAAATCCGATATCAAAAATAGACACATCAATAACGTCAATTAGCCCAGCGTCGTTGGCTTTTTGTTGTATGCCAATATATTCAATACCCTGTTTTCTTTTTGCAATTCTTAACTCATCCAGCATATCTTCAATACCCTCAACCTGCTTAGTAAAGGCTTCTTCGCCGACTTTACCATAGCGAGGGTCTTTTGTGAGTGTACGTAGTTTATCGTTATAATTTTTTATAACAGAATCCATGTACTTGGCGGAGCCTTGCTGGGCACGCTCCTCTCCAGCCATTCTGCTACCCCATGTTGCATTACCGCCTTTACCTTCCATGATGAGCACTTTGCCATCATCAGTGATATACACTTGGTCAAACTCACCTTGTTTGCCGTTAGCGGGTAATTTTGTGTTTAACGGTTGGTCGGAATTTTTGAAGTTAGTTGCCACAGTAAGCATTTACTCTTTAAGCGAAGCGCCTCTTAACCTCTTTGTGAATAATTCACTTAAAATATTCTTTTGCACAAAGAGAAATAAAGAGAAGCAAATAAGGGTGTTAACCATAAAAAGTAGTCATTACTTGAAAGGCTAGGGGCTCATTTTTAGCGCCTAGCCTCACAACATCCATGTTGTTAAAGAGCGGGTAATTATTAATACGTTCGTTTATTCTGGTTTTGGTGGGTTAACATTAATTAACCAATCAGGAATGTACTCATTTTCAACGCTAAGCTGATAGCCTTTGACTTCTTTAGCGATAACAGCCATTGCGGTTAATGCTAAAGGAATAGCGCCTTCATTGGCGCCTAATTGCTCTTCATCACTGTAATATTCTTGGTGCAGTAACAAAGCCTTTTCCATGGCGCTATTGTAGGCTTGCTCGCCGTTTTCGGTGAAAATGGCTTCGATGATAGAGACAAGTGGAAACTCTAAACGACTGACCAGTAAATATATCTCATCGTCTGGAAAATCATCAGGGTTTGAGGTGACATACGCTTGCTCTAGCAGGTGAACTAAGTCGGCGTTTGGGTTGAATAACCCTTTGAGTAAATCAGCTAAGGCGTAATCAAACGGTTTACGTTGGTCACCCAATCGCGCTTGACGAAATACGTCATTATCGATGGTGATTAAAAAATCAATAGCGTCTTGATTACGTACGATAATTGCGGCATATAATGCTTCTAACCAGGTCGCGTGTTTAGTGCCATAGTCATCGGTTTTACCTATTACTTCAAGGTATTCATCATCATAAAAAAATGCAAAGGCTTGACCATTATTAGCGTTACTTTGAAAAATACCGTGCCCTAATTGTGATGCGCGTAGGAGGTATAACCAAGCATGGTAGCTATTAGGGTTTTCAATGGCTTCCATCGGGAAGGTGTCTATCAGGTTTGTTTTAAAGCGAGAATGCATTTGATGCGATGGGTTTTTCTGAATTTTCCCAGCTTCGCCTTCTTGCAGTCTATTATATAAATTTATTGCTCTGTCATAGCTTCTTTGTGCAAAGCTGTAATGGCTTTTAATCATTTAAAATCTCCTTAAAATCCGATATCAAAAATAGACACATCAATGACATCAATTAGCCCATTATCATTGGCTTTTTGCTGTATGCCAATATATTCAATGATTTCATTATCTTTCGCAATTCTTAACTCATCCAGCATATCTTCAATACCCTCAACCTGCTTAGTAAAGGCTTCTTCGCCGACTTTACCATCGTCAGTGATATACACTTGGTCAAACTCACCTTGTTTGCCGTTACCGGGTAATTTTGTGTTTAACGGTTGGTCGGAGTTTTTTGAAGTTAGTTGCCACAGTAAGCATTTACTCTTTAAGCGAAGCGCCTCTTAACCTCTTTGTGAATATTTTACTTAAAGCCATGTTGCACAAAGAGAAAAAAATGAGAAGCAAATGAGGGCGTTAACTGTAAAAAGCAGTCATTACTTGAAAGGCTAGGGCGCTAATTTTTAAAAGATTGCAGCGCCTAGCCTCACAACATCCATGTTGTTAAAGAGCGGGTAATTATTAATACGTTCGTTTATTCTGGTTTTGGTGGGTTAACATTGATTAACCAATCAGGAATGTACTCATTTTCAACGCTGAGCTGATAGCCTTTGACTTCTTTAGCGATAACGGCCATAGCGATAAGGGGGATTGCTAAACCCCCACTTCGGCTGCCTGAACGCTCTTCATCACTGTAATATTCTTTGTGCAGCAATAAAGCCTTTTCCATGGCACTATTGTAGGCTTGCTCACCGTCTTCGGTGAAGATGGCTTCGATAATAGATACTAACGGCCACTTTAGGCGGCTGGCATATAAATACGCTTCATCAATTGGGTAATCACCCGGATTTGAGGTGACATACGCTTGCTCAAGGAGGTGTGCTAAGTCGGCGTCTGGGTTGAATAACCCTTTGAGTAAATCAGCTAAGGCGTAATCAAACGGTTTGAGTTGATTGCCGTAATTAGAGTTTACAAACACCTCATTGTCGATGGTGGTTAAAAAATCAATGGCCTCTTGATTGCGTACGATAATCGCGGCATATAAGGCAAGCAGCCAAACAGGGTGCTCTGCATTTTCAGGGTTTTTCTTGCCAACCACCTCTAGGTATTCATCATCATAAAAAAATGGAAAGGCTTGACCATCATTAGCGTTACTTTGGAAAATACCATGGCCTAATTGTGATGCGCGTAGTAGGTATAACCAAGCATGATACCCATTGGGATTTTCAATGGCTTCCATCGGGAAGGTGTCTATTAGATTACGCTTAAAATGATTATGTAGCCCATGGCTAGGATCTTCTTGAATGCGCCCAAGCCCCCCTTCTTGCAACCTATTGTATAACTTGATTGCCCTGTCATAGCTTCTTTGTGCAAAGCTGTAATGGCTTTTAATCATTTAAATTACTCCTTAAAATCCGATATCAAAAATTGACACATCAATAACGTCAATTAGGCCATTATCATTGGCTTTTTGGTGTATGCCAATATATTCTAGTGTTCCATCTAGTTTTGCGTCTTCTAGTGAATCTAACATGTCTTGGATGCCCTCAACCTGCTTAGTAAAGGCTTCTTCGCCGACTTTACCATAGCGAGGGTCTTTTGTGAGGCGTTTCATCTGCTCGGTATAATTATCAATCACAGAATCCATGTATTTGGCGGAGCCTTGCTGGGCACGCTCCTCTCCAGCGATTCTGCTGCCCCATGTTGCATTACCGCCTTTACCTTCCATGATAAGGATTTTACCATCTGCGGTAATATACACTTGGTCAAACTCACCTTGTTTGCCGTTAGCGGGTAATTTTGTGTTTAGTGGTTGGTCGGAATTTTTGAAGTTAGTTGCCACAGTAAGCATTTACTCTTTAAGCGAAGCGCCTCTTAACCTCTTTGTGAATAATTCACTTAAAGCCATGTTGCACAAAAGAAAAGAATGAGAAGCAAATGAGGGCGTTAACTGTAAAAAGCAGTCATTATTTGAAAGGCTAGGGCGCTAATCTTTAAAAGATTGCAGCATCTAGCCTCACAACATCCATGTTGTTAAAGAGCGGGTTAACTTAATGCTTAACGTGTTTGAACAGCGGCGATTACTTCTTCATCGTTATTATCGCGCTCAAAGTTTAAGTTAAATTGACCTTGACGGGTGATAGTAAAAATAGCGCGTTGCCAATCCTCAACTTCGTTTTTAATAGCATGGTCAAATAATGTTTTAAATAACTCAGTTATATTTTCAGATACTATGATTGCATGCTGTGTTTCGTCATCTGCTTTTATAAAGTGGGCTTTGCAGGTAACCACATTATTCTCACAATCTAAACTAAGCTGTGCTTCAAGCCACGGCTCATTAATTTGCTGATAAAGGTACTGACCTAGGTGTTGGGGGATGTGTTTAATATCTGGTTGCATGTGCTTTCCTTAGCGTTTAGTTATTGAGCAACGACTCGCTTAGCGACATTTTCGAAATAACTAGAAGAAAAAGACGGTGTGGTTTTTCTATTTTTTAGGTATTCTTCAGAAAAGAGGGTGACGCCTAATGTTAGTACCTTTATCTCATTTTTATTCTGTGGGTTTACATCTACTCTAATGCCAATTTCGCCCTCATTAAAGTAGGGTGGGGCCTCTTTATCGCACGCAAAACGTGAACCAAAAATAGTGGGCATATACGCCTCACCAAAATAATGGGGATTTTTTGGATTAAATGCGTACAGTTGATTATTTACTTTACTCATATCCCAGTTACCTTTAATTGCAGCCCCATTAACCCAAAGCGTTTGAGTAAATGGCGTTTTAGAGCGGGATTCGTTAGCCTCTCTCTTAATTTTTTTCATTTCTTCACCGTAAGTAACTCTAATATCATCTTCACTAAAGGCAATAGTTTCATTAAATTCGAACTGAAGTTCATCTGCTCTGTGTTCGCCAGTGCTAGAAAAAAGGCCGAGACCCAAGTCATCCCAAAAGTACACATCGTTTGCTAAGTGAGTGACTCGGTCGTAAGGGCCAAGTATTTTAACCCATTCATCAATGCTGGTATTAAAAATAAGTGATTTGCCTTTATAGGTTAAATTGCAGCCATTAACTTGAAAATCACTTCCTTCAGAGGAGGCTGCTTGTATTTTTTCTGCAGGCTCTAATAATGCAGTAACGGTGCTCACAGTCACTTTGTCGCACCCTGCTAGCGTTAAGGCGAGCGCTATAAATATAAATTGCTTAGTTAAAGTAGTCATAAATATCTCTAAAAAGGGTGCTAAAATTGGACTGTGTTTGGTTTATTTTATCTTTAAGCGTTTTTGATTGCTCATTAAAATGATCGTGAACTTCATCGATAGAGGTTTTATAGGTGCCTTTTTTCACTTTTTCTTTATTATTATTTACCCATAAAATAATTCTTTCTTCAAATAAATCATGAAAATCGGGGTGTTGAATGATATTTGGAATTACTCGCAGCGGGTTTTCTTGCAAATTACCTTCCCAATAAAATTTAATTGATTTTCCTGCCCTCGAGACCGCGTCTTGAGCCACAAGGGCCGCAATTTCATGGAATGGATGCACGTCGTGATCTTTAGCTAATTGACTGTGAGTGGGGTCAGTTCCTGTTTTACTAATCAAGGTTTGTGCATCATCAATCTGATGCGATACGGTTTCGATGATATGGTGAATTGCAAAGCTACTTACTAAGATAAATATTTCACTGCTGTAATGTAGTATTTTTAATATTAAGTCAGCGACAAAATCGTTTTTGGCTTTTGTTAGTTCATCACGCCATGATAAAAACTGCTCGTATTTTGCTAATATATCAACAAAGTCTAACCCTTGATATTGGGTGTTGTCTTTTTTAGTATCGGCAGTTTGGGATGCTGCTAGATCAGCTAAAATTACTTTTATTGCAGTGTCTGATGGAGTTCTTACCCCTGGTTTAGCCATTTTAAATTCTTCAATACTGTCTTTAAATAAATCAGCCATTTTTGGACCAATGCTAGCGAGTACATCGGTTTGTCCAAATCGCCCTGTTACAATGGGTATTCGGCTATTTTTATTAGGTAAATCAACTACAGGGTACACACTAGAAGCAAGTTGATTGAGCTCTTCTGTGGCAAAACGGCCCTCTTTTCCTAACTTAATAATGCTTACTTCAATAAAGTTTGAGTGGCTAAAATAGTCTTCTAACACATGAAGTGCTTGGCCAAAATGAATTTTGCCTTTATTAGTATCGCCAAATTGCATGGCTAATTTTAGTTGTGCTGCCATATACTGTACAGCAGTATCAAAAGACTGGCCTGCTACTGGGGTGTTGATGTAATTTTTAAGCCCAGTTAAAGGGTTTATTGTTACTTGAGATTCAATGTAGGGTTTAGCAAAGTCTGCATCAATAATGCTGTTATCAAATTGGCCATTGGTTTCAGATTTAGGATTATCCATATGCTCTTCTGCTCGGTACACCCCAAGTGTTTGCGGTGTAACGTACTTGTAACAGAATTCTGCAATATCTTCACCAAAGCGGCTAAACTCTTTTGATGCTAAAATGGCCACTAATTTGGTCAGTGCATCTCGAGAGAGTCTAATTGTGTCAAGTTCTGGTTTTAAGTGGCCGCTATCTTGTAAGCGTTTTAAAACATCTTTACTTGGTCTAACTATAGCGGGATCTATAAATTGTGAAAAATCTCGTAACCAATTACCAAAATATATAATTGGTAAATCAATCCTAGCTTTAAAATCTAAATCGGCCAATACAAATTCTATTGAGCGGTGACCATACGATGCTGGGTTTTTATCATCTCCCGTGCCGGCACCAAAAAACTCAAACTGTTTAGCCATTCCATCATCAGTTTGGTGCTGTTGATTTACATTGTTGAGCATGTTTGCAATATTCGCATTATCGTAAATGAGAGGGCCTGACGAGTCAGGTGAGCTCAAAGTTCCTATCTCAATACTGTTAGATTGAAATAGTTCTAGGTCTAATAAACGATAAGCAAAAATAGCGCCTTCGTCTTGTTTTGCATCACCACCAACGTTACTCAGCGTATTTCTTAAGTAATAATCAAGTCCATGACCATACTCTTCGAGTAATGCACTTAGCATTAATGCTTTACCTTCGTTGTCGGCTAAGGCTTTTTCTATTAATGGATTAGTTAATAAAATACAGTTGTTGATATTATCAAACGCAGCAAGATGGCCATATATTAGATGAGGTTCAACTTTAATTTCTATATCAGGGAGCTGCTTATCACTAGCCGCTCTATAAAATGCTTGATAAACAGGTATAGGAATATCGCTACCAAATGTTGCAGCCATACTAGTAATAAAAGGTACTTCAGCAATTTGTTCTGCTAGTAAATAAAGTTGTTCTCTAGCAAAATTTGAGCTGAAGCTGTATTCAATAATATCGTTTTTAGTTATTGAGCTATCACTCAAATCAAACGCGGTGATTTGGCTAATATTAACAAGGCTTGCGGTACTTGGGCTGCTGGCGGTTTGTGGGCTGGTTATGTCGTAATCAACCGGGCCATCAAAGGTTATAAATGTGCCATCGAGTGTGAGTACATTTGTTGCAGTAATGTCAACATTACCTTGGCTGTCGAGTTTTATCTCGCCGCCTGCGTTGTGAATAATTAAATCGCCTTGGCCGGAGCCGGTAATATCAATACTGTTATTGGTTTGTAAAAATGTAGAGCCATTAGGCACATTAAGCTTTAAATCGCTATTATCAGTTTTAAGAAGTATGTCGCTTTGGGTATTTACTTTTATAGCGCGACCAGCAAGTAAAGACAGCTCTTGATCGCTTTCAACACGTGTGTTTTTACTACTGAAAGATTGATTACCTGCGCTTTGATAATTTATGTGGCTGTTATTGGTAGTTTGCTCAATGTTATTTTTTACATCAATAAATTGATTGTTTTTAATAACAAATTGCACATTACTTTGTTCGGTTTCAAGGCATAGGTCGCGTCCAGCGTGTAAATTAATAGTACCGAGTTGGCTTATCCATTCAATAAACTGTCGGCCAGATTGTTTAGCGTTGAGCTCTATGTAATGTTCGCTTGCGAGCGTTTGTAAAATGACTTTAGGCTCGTTTTGCTCGTCGTCAAATAAAAGCTCGTTTTGGGCTGCGCTTAAAAGGCGATTATGTGTTGGGTTAGCTGCTGTTACTACACTTGGCTGATCAGCGTTAAGTGCAAAACCCATTATAAATGCGTTGTTGGGGTCGTTATTAATACACCCAATAAGTACCTCTGAGCCACCGACCAGTGGGAAGTGCCAGCCAGTGGCTTGAGGTTGGTTTTGGCATGCATATAGCGCCAATTTTTTTAATGCAGGGCTTGACTGAGTTAATGGCCGTGCTGTTTTGTCAAAGTCGGTACGTGTTCTATATTCGCCATGTTCATCTACAAATGCGTTACCCGTTAATGATTCAACTTTGGCTGCAAAAACCATTGGTTTAGCTGTGTGCTCCACAGGCATTGGTTTAAAGGGCGTACCGCGCTCAATAAATTGTGCAACACAATGATAATGTGTTTCGCCGTTATGGCTGCTTTCGTCATTTGCTTGATTTAGCGTGTGTTCTACTTTTATACAAAGCAAATCACCGCTGGCAAACCCCATTTGATCGTCAAGTGATATTGAGCATCCTGCAAATACATCTGATACGTTACCTGTTAAGGTAATTACCTTGTTATGTGTACCTAATGCGTTACTAAAATTTTGTGCTTGTAATGCAGCTTGGCTAGGTGTTTCTGCTACGGGCTCAAAAAACGATTGGCTATTGCTGGCTACTTTTTGAAATTGCCCATGTGCATTACTTATTGCTGCATTATTAGATATGCTTTGTTTTACTTCACTGTGCATAAATCCAAAAAAACTATTGTTGTAAAGCGCGTTCATGCCAGCCGTTGCTTTGACTTCGAGTACACCTGTATTTAAGTAGGGACTATTTAAATTACTGTCACTTATTATTAGTGTTTCGGTGTTTGTATCGCTTTCAATCCAATAAAAAAGGCCATGTTGAGATGTGAGCCTATTAAAAAATGACCAGTTACTTTCCATTGCTTGAACACATTGCGCTACCTGAGGTAAAGCAGAACTTGTTCTAAATACAATTTGCCCTGCTGAATAGCCTGCCTTGTACGCTAAGTGTGTCAGTACGTCTTGTATGTTAACTGATATAAACACTTTGCTATTGGCCGTGTTTTTTAATGTTGAGAGCCGGTCTTGCACGGTAATAGCAAAACGATAAACCTTATTAAATGCACCTAAGTTGGTAACAGATGTAATTAGTCCTGCTTGTTGTCGGTATTGATTTTTTTTATTTACAAAGATGACATTGGCGTTAGCTAATAAATTATCAGATTGGAGATTTTCTGAGGACTCTACGGTTATTGAGTAATAAAAACCTTGATTAAGTGTTTCGTGGCCTTGTAGGTGTGTAACGTTAAGGTTTTTATCGTTAACCTTTAAAAAAAAACTAGCCTTACTCACAACGTTGCAATCCTTGCTCAGTAAAAATATCCGCTAAACATACCTGTTTGAAAGCTTTTGATCAATAAAATAATAATATATATGTGTATTTTATTATCCCTATTTTCTGGATTGTTTCAAAAATAGGGATTGTTATTTATTGTTGCAAAATATTGATTAGTTTTTGTTTTTAGAGTTTTTATTCTATTTATTTTAAGTTTTTATTAATGTTATTTATTAAGGTTTATATAGGTTGACAATGCCTGTTTGGAGTTTGTATTATTGCGTTTATTAAATGGACAGAATGCTAACCTTGTACTACGAGGTTAAATAAAATTGATGACAAGGAGCTTGTTATGAATAGAAAAGAGTTTATAAATCAAATAAATAGCTTGTACTCTTTGGCTTGGTCAATGACTACAAGTGTATCCTCCTTACTTGATCAAGTGGGTATTCCTGCCCATCGTGTTTTTTCAGAAAAGTCCATAGAGCATTTTTTCTTTTTTTTAAATAATCCCCCAATTGATAATGAAAAAGTTACTTTAATTAATGGTGATGTATCTATTTATATTAAAGAGCTTTCTTTAATAAATACTAAATTAATTACATCTATAGATGATGTGGTTACTCAGTCTTTATTAGTTGAATCGCAAGAGAAAAGTAAATCAAAACGTTTTTTAGGTTTGTTTAAAAGTGACAAGTGGTCTGATTGTGCGAACGATAGATTTAATAAAGTAATTTGCCCAGTTTACGAAGCTAATCTGTGCAGAAACTAATTTTAATTTAAATAAAAATAATTATGAGGTAAATATGCGCTTTATTACAAAGGTTATAACGAGCTTTTCATTGTGTTTTATTTTAGCCGGCTGTATGAGTACTAACGTAAGTTTAGATGTTAAGGCAACAGATAATTTAAACTTAAACCAGTTTGATGAAGCTTTACCTGTTGTATTAAAAGTTTATCAATTGTCTGATATACAAACATTTAAAACAGCCACGTTTGAAGAGTTGTGGAAGTCTGATAAATCAGTATTAGCAAATAGTTTAATTACATTAGAAGAGCGCACAATTCACCCTTCAGAAAAGTCTGAAATTAAGTTTGAACAGGCCGAAAATGCCAAGTTTGTAGCGATTGTTGCATTATTTAGAGACCGCAATGGGGATAATTGGAAAGCATATTATCCGCTAGCTGATGGACCGGTTAAGTTATCTACCTCATTAGATGTGTTAGTAACTAACAATGAAGTGCAACTACCTGGTGTGGATAAGGCCGAGTAATGAACTTAAAAGCTCCCGCTAAGCCTGTATGGGCTGAAGGTGTATTGCTGGCTCAGCAACATTTTCAGTTATTTGATGATTACCACGATCAGAGTCAAATAGTACGCCATGCACTTACATCACCTTTAGCTTTTGGCTTAGAGCACTTTTCTATTGACGAATCGTCTCTTGCCAGAGGTATTTTAAAAGTAATTAGCTTTAAATTACTGCTTGAAAATGGCCGTTTATTAGATTTTGATCGCCAACAGCATGAAGAGCTAAAACTGGAGCTTGATAATACACATGAAGAGAGTGTTATTTATATTGCTATTGCTGCAAATAAAACAGTAAGCAATATAGAAGGCTATGCAGCTAGTGGCCAATTAAGCGCCTACGAAGCAGATTATATTGATTTAGAAGATAACCACGATGCGTCACGTAGTCGCGAAGTATTAATTGCGAAACCTAAATTTATACTGTTGTCTGATTCTGACGTTAAAACCTATTTTGATACGGTTGCCTGTTTAAAAATAGCGCGCGCAGATGATGGGTCATTTATTTTAAATAAGCAGTTTGTGCCGCCTTTATTAAATATAACAGCTTCGTCTTATTTAACTGAATTATTAAATAGAACGGCAAATTTGGTTAATGCAAAAGTAAACGTGCTTTTAAGCAGACGAAAAAATTATGGCTCGGTGACCGACTTTGGCCCAAATGAAATGAATACATTTTTATTGCTAAATGCCATGGCGCCGTCGGCTAAGCGGTTAGATCATCTTAAAAACCTTTCTTTAGTTCATCCTGAACGCTTGTATTGCGAATTGGTTGATTTAATTAGTTCAGTTTCAATGTTTGAGCACAGTGATTTAGTTAATCAGGTTCCTCCTTACCAGCATAAGCATTTAAGTAATGTATTTGGCCAATTAGATGAGTTGTTAACGCGTTTACTTGAGGGGGTAGTACCTAAGAAAATGGTGGGGCTTAAACTCGAAAAAACATCAAATGCAATTTACCAAGTGGCAACCATTGATTCTGCAACCTTTACAAATAACGACTTTTATCTCGCGGTGTATTTTGAATCAGAAGACACAAAATGGATTGAAACCTTTAGTGAACAGGTGAAAGTAGGCGCAAGCGAAAAACTCGACATTATGATTTCGTCAGCATTGGCTGGTGTTCAGCTAACACATTGCCAGCGCCCTCCTAATAAGCTGGCTATAAAAAGTGGTTATGAATACTTTAGGCTTGAATCACATGGGTTTATTTGGCAACAAATTATTGAAGAGCAGTCATTAAGTTTATTTGTGCCATTTGGATTACAAAGTGCACAAATAGAAATTGTGACCGTTGCACGCAGTTAACTTTGAGTTGAAATTATGCAAGAAAAACAACAAGAACAAGATTTAGTCGCGTGTATCTCTCCGGTGATCAATGCACTCACTCCTTTAAAACTTAAGCAGTCTACTACTGTTGAGCTAGAAGAATTTAGAGAAAGCTTATTAGCTAGCTTTGACGAATACGAACGTAATTGCTATTCGCAGCAGGTGACAACCAGTTTAATGCAAGAAGTTAAATTTGCATTAACAGCAATGTGCGATGAGTTTGTTATGAGCTCGGGTGCACATTTTAGAATGGATTGGATGTCGCGACCTCTGCAGCTTGAATTTTTTGGTAATAACCGGGCAGGCGAAGAGTTTTTTGAGCGCTTAAGTAAGCTACGAACAGGGGGAGAGCAAAAACTCGCTGCCTTAGAAGTTTACTATATTTGCTTGCAACTTGGTTTTGAAGGTATTTACAAAGTTAAGGGTATCGAGCAATTAAAAGCGTTAATTGTTGATGTTAGAGCACAAATTGAAGACATAAAAGGCACTCCCAGCGCTCAGCTTTCTGAAAACGGTGTGCCTGCAGAAGGGTTTGCAATGAAGGTGGGCCGCAATATTCCTTATTGGGTTATTTTATCAATTTGTTTGGGATCGATTGCCTCTTTATTTGCTGGGTTTCATTACGTTATCAGTAAGCAAGCGACCCAAAGTACACAAACAATAAATAACCAAATTGAAGTGCTGACTCAGCTCAACAAAACCAACGAAACACGATAGGTAATACAATGCAGGGAAGAGTTAATAAAAGCGGTTTAGTCCATTTTTTACTGGGCTTAGTATCATCGCGTGCAACGGGTCAGTTAATTGGGTTAATTGCCGTTTTAAGTATTGTGTGGTTTGCCGGTCGTATGGTGGGTTTAGACACCACTGACAAAAAGCTTATTGCTATGGGGGCCGTCACCGCTGTTTTTATACTGTTTATTTTTATTCGTTGGTTATGGACTAAACGTTCTGGTGATAAATTAGCGTCTGAGCTTGCTAGTCATAATGCGGGTTCTAGCGCTGAACTTGATGAAATAAAAGATAAAATGCAAGAAGCATTAGGATCTTTAAAAGCGTCTCATTTAGGAGCTGGTTACAGAGGTAACACAGCATTATATGCATTACCTTGGTATATGATCATTGGCCCTTCTGCGGCGGGTAAAAGTACTTTATTTGCAAACTCAGGGTTGCATTTTCCTTATTCTAACTCAAGCGAACTGCATATTCAGGGCTTTGGTGGTACACGTAATTGTGATTGGTGGTTTTCAGATCAGGCCATTTTAATTGACACCGCAGGTCGTTACACCACAGAGCAATCTGAAAACAAAGAGTGGTTATCTTTTTTATCTTTACTTAAAAAATACCGTCCTAAATTACCCATTAATGGTGTGATGGTCGCCATTAGTGTGGCAGATGTTTTAACGTCAGATAGCGAAGAAATTCGTCAACATGTGAAGCTTGTACGCGAGCGTATTGAAGAGTTAATTACACAGCTAGGTGTTATTTTTCCTGTGTATATTACCTTCACAAAAACCGATTTAATTAGTGGTTTTGAACCCTTCTTTAGTGACCTGTCTGAACAAGAACGCGAGCAAGTGTTTGGTGCCTATTTACTTGATATTAGTGAAGATCAAAAAAATGATCCGGCTGAAATGTTTGAAGTTCGCATGCAAGACCTGTACGAACGCTTATGTGAACAACGTTTAAGTAAGGTTGCACGTGAAAGAAATGAACATCGTAAGCAACTTATTTTAGATTTTCCTAATCAATTCAAATCAGCGTCCACCAAGCTTACAGAATTTGTAAATTTATTATTTAAATCTAACCCCTATCAAGAGGTTCCTTGGTTTGCTGGTGTTTACTTTACATCAGGCACACAAGAGGGAACGCCAATAGAGCGTATAACCAACGGAGTCAGAGACCAATTTGGCGCTGTAATTGTTGAGCAAAAACAAGAAAGCATTACGCAAAGTTACTTTATTAACCGCGTTTTTAACGATGTTATTTTTAAACTGCAAGATTTAACTCGTGGAAATAGAAAAAAACGTCTTGTTGGGCGTTGGTTAAAAGGGTTAACCGTTACATCAGGGTTAGCATCTATTGCAGCAATTACGGCTTTATTAATTACGTCTTACACAAGTAATCAGTTACTTCTAAATCAAGGTGAAGCGCGTGTTAAAGCCGTTGTTGAAGCCAGTGTAAATAAAGCAAAAGATGAGCAAAAGTTAGCAGCTACGCTCGCATTGTTCGATCATTATGGTCAATTGCGCAGTTACGAAGATTCTCTACCTTGGTATTTTATTTTTGGAATTTATGAAGGCGACGAAACACTTGGTAGTGTAGCTAATGTTTTATTTAACCAAATGAACCAGCTTATTACTTACCCGGGTGAAGAGCGTTTACTTACTCAAATAAAGCAATACGAAACTCAGTGGTTAGAAGATGAAGATGAGGCAAAAGCAACCATACGCCAAGCCTACTATGATGCATTAAAAATGCATTTAATGATGAGTACTAACCCTGAAAATATGTCACATGAATTTGCAAAAGAGCAGTTACTTACCTTCATTGCTGAGCACTTTAATATTGACATAAACGCCGAAGAGCAAGCACCTATTTATACTCAACTAAGTAGTTTAGTTGATATGTATTTAGAAAATATGGGCAATGATATTGAGCAACCAGGTAACATTGTTTTTTGGCAATCTAACGAAACCTCTATCGCGTTAGCGCGTGAAAACCTAAACACCCAGCCTGAGGCGTTTCCGCTATATCAACAAGTTATTACAAGCTTTGCTGAGCGTAAAAAGCCACTACTTTTAAATAACTTTATGGCTTCTAAAAATCGTGATGTATTCAAAAGTAAATACAAAATACCTTACGTGTACACAAATTTAGGCTGGGAAGAATATGTTTTTCCAGAAATTAAACGTATTTCTCGTTTAGTGTTTTCTGGCGATTGGGTTATGGGAACAAGTAATGACTCGGGCCAAAATGTGGTAGATGAAGCACAAGCTGAAACGCTAGCTAAAGCAATGCGCGCCTATTACTTTAAAGATTATGGCAACACGTGGTTTGAGTTTCTTGATAGCGTGAAAATGCCAGCTTTTAGAGATTTAAATGACGCCAGTATTGATTTTGCGCGCCTTTCGTCAATGGATGGCCCTTTTAATGACCTAATGAAATTAGTGAGTGACAATATTACACCGGCAGATGCGCCACTTAAAAGCCAAGCATCAATCGGTAAAACAGCGTCAGATGTTGCTAATAAATTAGCGCTAAACACACCAACAATTACGCAGATCAGTACTGTTAGAGCACCAGAACTTGAAAGCCGCTTTGCTGATTTAAGGCGTTTTGCACAGGCAAACACTCAAGAAAACTCATCAGACTACTTAAGGCAATATATTAGTTCGTTAAGCAGTATTCATTCTGATATTAAGGCAATGGCCGCCAGCAATGAAGATGACGCGCAAGCGATGATTTTTGCTCAAGAGCTACTCTCTGGTAATAGCCAAAGTAATGCATTGCAGTCGTCGTGGATTATTATTGAAAGCCAAACTCGCGCGCTTGACCCGCAAACTAAAGAAACGTTAGATGCCTTGTTTAAAGCGCCGCTTCATGCGGGTATTGCAACGATTATGGCCAAAGCCCGGACTCAGTTAAATCAAGAGTGGGAAAACCAAGTTTACACTATGTATAACAGCAGCTTAGCTGGCAAGTATCCGTTTAATTTAACGGGGCCTGATGCGGCAATTGCTGATGTTTCAGAATTTTTAAACGCTGAAACGGGCATTTTATGGGGCTTTATTAATACGCAACTTAAACCGTTTATGAAAGTTCGCCGTGGTGTTTGGGAAGAAAAGCAATGGAATGGTGTTGGCATTGGTTTTAGCCCTCAATTATTAGATGGGTTAACTAAGGCAACTAAAGTAACGCGTTCGTTATTTGTAAATGGAGCGGATAGCGCAGGGTTTACATTCCAAATGATGCCTGTGCCAGTTAGAGGTATTCGTGAAACTTATTTAGGCTTTAGCGAGCAGGGATACCGTTACCGAAATGAACCAGAAGAGTGGCGTAACTTTTCATGGCCAGGGCGCGGTGCTGCAGAAAAAGCAGTGTTGTATGGCCTTGATAATAAAGGGCGCAGAATCTCAATTGCACAAGATGGCCCATGGGCGTTATTAAAAGTACTTAACTCAGCCAATGTTAAATGGATTAAAGGTACTGAATTTTTAGCAACATGGGAGTTAAAAGATAAATCTGAAGAGCCGCTTACGGTGCAGTTTTCTCTTAAATCAGGACGCAACAGCGGTATATTTTCTAAGTACATGCTTACGTCGTTTGCGCTTCCTAGCAACTTGTTCTCACAAACGCCAACGTTGGCTCAATCGCAGTCGCGAACGATGCAATAGGCGGCTGACCAATGTTTAATTTATTTACTAAAAGGAAAACACCGACCCTAGTAAAGCAACATGCATTTGGTTTTATGGGTAAGACACCCATTAGGCCAGATTTTGTAAAGCTTAATATTTCATCGCGTGAGTCAGTCTCTTTTGATCATTGGCTACAAGAAGGGTTTGCGCATTTAAATAGAGGTCGAAAAGCAAGCGATACTCATCATTTTAATGGATGTAAATCGTTGTTTTTTATATCGGGTAATGCAGACGATGGTGGTTTACTCGGCGTGCTACAACCAAGTACTGACAGCAGCGGTCGTTTTTACCCATTTAGCTCATTTGTGCACAGCGGTTTAGAAACGTATAAACGTCATCCTGCTTTTTTGTTTTTATTTGCAAGCCAAGTAATTGAACACCTATTGGGTGTGAATGAGAATATTAAAAATGCGTCAAATATTAATGAGATGGAGCAAAAGGCTCAGGGTTATAACTTGGTAGCTAATTCGCTTAAACAGCAACCAAATTTAACTCAAGAGTTAGACAAACTCAGAACAATTCCGATGAGTGTTTTTTGGGAGCATTTAGAAATAAATGATATTGCTAAACGCGCAATTCTTATTGAAGAGCTTTCAATCGTTTTAAAATCTATTGCAAATAGAGGCTGCTTAAGAAGCCAATTTGGTATTCGTTTACCTATGCCTCGCTTTACGCACGAAAGTGCATTAGTAGCTGGTTTTTGGTTGCACTTAGTCGCCTCAATGGTGGCAGATCATAATTGGCAACCTTGGTTTTTTTATCAATTAGGTGATGAAAACCAATCACCTAGCTTAACTATTTTTTGTAGGCCTATTCCTGCCTCGTACTTTAATAGCGTGTGGGAATGCGATAAAAAATCGAACGATATTATTGATTTATGCAACCTAAAAGTCGAAAAACAACCATCATCACAAACACTTAATTTTGCTGATATGGATAATGTAAGTGTATATGACGCGCTTCGCCGTTGGTGTAAATCATGAGTTTAAAAGCACCGCATACGCACACCACATGGATTGAATGGCTTGAGGCTTTGAGTTCGCCACTTTTAGGAAACAAATGTGGTGAAGATTTAAAGTACGAAGAAACATTTAAAGCATTAAAAGCCTCTTCCTCTGGAGTGGGTGAAGTTGACTTTAAAATGATGTTTATTCAAGCAACCGATCTTATTAATACGCAAAGTAAAGATCTGCGTATTGTGAGTTATTTAGCACTTGCGGCCACCAGTGAGTTTGGTGTGATCGGCCTCACTCATACGCTTTTATTGTTTAATCGTTTATTAACCACCTTTCCAGACGAAGTGCACCCGCTAAAAGCAAGAATGCGAAGTGCGGTAAATACCTGGTTCTTGCAGCAGCAAGAGCGTTTAAAAGGTGTTGCCCAAGGACACAATACTAACCCAGAGCAATGGCCAGAGCTTGTTGCTGCATTAAAACAATATAACGAGCAATGTGTTGCTGTGCTTGATAGTGAGTCAGGCCCATTATCAACATTAAACGATTGGGCTCACGAGCAAGAAAAACGCAATCCGGTACCCGTTGTTGAGCCTGAAAAAGTTGAGCCAGTAAAAGAGCTCGAACAAACGACAGTTAATAATGCTGTGCAAAGTGCGCCTAAGGCTGATGAGCCAAGTACAAATGCGGCACCCGTACGCTCTCAAGTTGCTGTAAATACTAACGACATAGCATCAGATACCGCATATTTAGCGGCTATCAGGCAGTTATTAAACTTTGACAAAGAGCAAAATAACATTGAACGCGTAGTGAAATTATCACGCGCAGCACGGTGGACTAAATTATCTTTACCTGCAAATGAAAATGGTAAAACACGCCTCCCAGCTCCGCGTGCAGCCGCATTCGCCCCTATTGAAAATGCCTTGGCGAGCGACCAACCAGAGCAAGCCTTAAATTTAGCTGAAGGCTTATTTATGGAAGGTGCTATGCAATTTAATTTAAATCTGCAAATTCTTACATTAAATGCTTTAAAAAAACTAAACAAAGGACACCTTGTTCATTGGTTAGAGCAACAGCTTGTTAATTTAAACGAGCAGTTTCCAGCTTTAACATCACTGCAGTACGACGATAGCAGTGCGCTTTGTTCACCCGTCAATAAAGAATTTATAAGAGAGCTTGCTAATTCATTCAATACTGACTCCACCAGTGCGCAAAGTAACTTATTTGATGAGCAATACGTTGAGTTAGTCGAGGAAGTTGAAAAAGGTCAGTTGTCGAGTGCGTTAAAAAAAGTAGATGAAATAACCATTTTAAATGCTTTTGATAAAGCGCAAGCACAGTTATTGAAGGCGAAGTTATTAATAAAGGCTGAGCACTATGAACATGCTTTGTCCTTATTAAATGTATTACTTGAACAAATAAACGCGCACGATTTAGCGCAATGGCAACAATGTTTTTGCATGGAAGTATGGCGATTCTCCAAGCAGTGTTATGCAAGTTTGTCACAAACGCCAGAAGATGAAATGAGTTTAGCTGCTAAACATATTAGTCAGCAAATGATGGTAACTGATCCCGCACAAGCATTAAGTTGGGTTTAGTTACAAGGGCCTGACTAATATGTCGAGGTTTAATTGGAATTGAGACGGTAGATAACCAAACTGCAAAGGAAAAAACATGAGTGATACATTTCAAAAAGAGATCCCACGAGCTCGGATCAATATTTCGTTAGAGCTTGATACAGACGGCGCTTCGCAAAAAAGTGAATTACCGTTAAAAATGTTAGTGATTGGTGACTATTCAAATGGTCAAAATAGCCAGGAACTTTCTGAGCGCGAGCGAGTAACAATTAATAAAAATAACATTGAGCAAGTGCTAAAAGATATGGCGCCTAAAGCTAACTTTCAGGTTGCTAACAAAATTAAAGGCGACGGCGAAATTAACGTTAACCTTGAGTTTGACTCTTTTAAATCGTTTGATCCTGAGTCGGTTGCAGCACAGGTGCCTGAACTTAATAAAATGATGGCAATGCGTAACTTACTACGTGATCTTAAATCTAATTTATTAGACAACTCATCACTGCGTAAAGAGCTTGAGCGTGTATTACAAAATCAGCCCGAACTTGATGAACTAAAAGCAAAACTTGACGAAATTGCACCACTTGCGTCTGAAGAAGAAAAACAACCCGTAACGGAATAAGGAGGTTACCATGTCAATGCAAGAACAATTAAATGTAGCTGCACATACGACAGAGCAAGCTGCTTTATCTACCTACGAAAGCATTTGTGGAATGGTTGATATTTCACCTGTTGCAGATGAAATTAAACTAGACTCATTCAGAGACGCCAGCAACCTTGCTGAAACACGTGCTAATGAGCGCTTAACAGCAGCCATTAACGTATTTTTAGATATGGCCGGTAGCAGCGATCAAGAAGTAACGCGCATAGATAAACTGCTTTTAGATGATTACATTGCAAAAGTAGATACAATTATCTCTCAGCAGTTAGACCAAATATTACATAACCCAAGCTTTCAAAAAATGGAATCAGCTTGGCGTTCACTTCGTTATTTAATTAACCACACGCCTAATAACGCAAATATTAAAATTGAAATGCTTGATGTTGATAAAGAAACATTAAGAGACGACTTTGAAGAAGCGCCAGATACAACACAATCTGCGTTATACAAACACGTATACACGTCAGACTACGACACGCCGGGTGGCGAGCCTGTATCAACCATGGTATCTAACTTTGAGTTTGATTGTTCTGCACCAGATGTTTCGTTACTACAAGAAATATCGCGTGTTTCAGCGGCGGCTCACTGTCCATTTATGGGGAGCGTTGGTCCTAAATTTTTCTTGAAAGATTCACTTGAAGAAGTATCAAAAATTCAAGATTTAGGTTCTTACATGGAGCGTGCGGAGTTTCTTCGTTGGAAAAACTTCCGCGAATCAGAAGACTCTCGCTACATTGGCCTAGCATTCCCACGCTTTTTACTGCGTTTACCATACGGTGAAACAAATCCTCTTCGTAACTTTAATTACCAAGAAGATGTTAATGCACAGCATCATGAGCGCTACTTATGGGGTAATGCTACGTTTGCATTTGCTGCCAATATTATTCGTAGCTTCCATGACAACGGTTGGGCTGTAAATATTCGTGGTCCGCAATCGGGTGGTAAAGTTGAAAACCTTCCTCTTCATTCGTTTGAAGCAGGTAAAGGGTCTGAAACTAAAATACCTACCGAAGTGCTTATTTCTGAAACGAAAGAGCTTGAATTTGCTAACCAAGGGTTTATTCCACTTAGTTACTATAAAAATTCAGATTTTGCGTGTTTCTTCTCTGCTAACAGTGCACAAAAGCCACAAGTACTTGAAACCAGTGAAGCAACAGCAAATGCACGCATTAACTCGCGTTTACCTTATATTTTCTTAGTGTCGCGCATAGCGCACTACTTAAAAGTTTTACAGCGCGAAAACATTGGTTCGAGCAAGCCACGTCATGAACTAGAGCAACAGCTAAATGATTGGCTAGGCGCTTTGGTAACTAAAATGAATAACCCAGATGAGTCACTTATTGCTACGCATCCGTTAAAAGATGCAAAAGTAACCGTGTCAGAAATTCCGGGTAACCCGGGTTACTACCGCGTAAGTACCTATATTGTGCCGCATTTCCAAGTTGAAGGAATTGACGTTCGTTTAGCGCTAGTAGGGCAGATGCCTGGCGAAAAATGAACTGCCAAGCCGCCGATGAAACGCATTTAACGCAGACTTTATAGTGTAAATACGTCAATTTGGTGAGTAGCTGGTTGGTGTACTTAAAGAATATAGACTAATGGTCTGAAAAGTTGCCCCAAGTTGGTTGCACCCAACTTGGGACATATTCCCCAGTGGCATGAAGCAGAGGGCTTTTTGGGGGGCATAAACAGTGATGTTTATGCCAATGCCAACTAACAGGAAACACTTCATTCTAAAAGGAGAATAATGAAATGGCAATTCCAGCGTACATGTGGTTAAAGGATGACCAAGGTAATGACATCAAAGGTTCTGTAACAGTTGCAGAACGTGAAGGTTCAATTGAGATCCTACACTTTGATCATGAACTTCGTATCCCTACGGATAATGATACTGGTGAACTTACAGGTACACGTAAGCATGAACCTTTTGTTATTACAAAAGCGGTTGATGCATCTACACCGTACTTGTACAAAGCGTGTTCAAACGGTCAAACACTTAAGCAACTTGAGCTTAAATGGTACCGTATTGATGACACAGGGACTGAGCGTGAATATTTCTGCCACAAGTTGGAAGACGTAAAAATCACTTCAATCTCACCAACAATGCACAACGTTAAAGACTTAGACAAGGAGCGTTACCCGCACCTTGAAACAGTTTGCCTACGTTACAAACGCATTACTTGGACTTACTTAGATGGCAACATCGAGTTCTCTGACTCTTGGACTGAAGGTCGTTAATTAGTCAGTACTTATTAAGGATATGCGAAAGCATATCCTTTTATTGAGATCCAAATATGGCGTTATTCGATTTTTTAACTCAACCCGTTATTCGCAATGGTCATCAGGGCTTTGAAACTGATGAGCAAGCCAGTGTGTGCAAGCATTTAAATGAGCTTTTAAATGCCCGCAGAGGCGTTTTAAAGCACTTAACCGACTATGGCTTACCCGATGTAGAAGATATTTACGAAGGGCTTCCTTATTCGCAACACACATTAGCGTTTGAAGTTAAAAAATTGATAGAAAAATACGAACCCCGCGTTCGCTATGCAAATGTAACACCGGTCGAAATTAAAGAAGACAACTGTGTAATTAGGCTCGATATACAAGCTTTTCTAACCAGTGGACAAAGTATTAAGCTAAATACGCGGTTTGAGTCGGGCGGTAAAGCAGATGTTATACAGCACGCAAAAAATAATAACTAATGTAGTTCAAAAGGATTGATGAATGCAGCAATATTTTGATGCACAAATGCGCTTACTTACTCAGGCTGGCAAGCAATTTGCTCAGTTTTATCCTGAGCACGCAGGTATGCTTAATATTGATGCATTAAAAGACAGAGACCCGCATATTGAGCGTTTATTAGAGGGGGTTGCTTATTTAACGGCGCATACTCAAAAACGCTTAGATGAATCTGTGCCCGAGGTATCTGAGCAGGTGTTGCGCCAGCTGTGTCCTATTTTGTTAAGTTATTTTCCTTCCAGTACGGTGGTGCAGTTTTCTCCTAAATTAGCAATGCAAAAAACGCACACTATTGATAAGGGGTTGCAGTTAAACCCGCCAACAGCTAAGTCGGATGGCAAAAAAATTATATTTACGACCACGCACAGTTTAGATGTTGTGCCTTTAGATGTTGAGCATGTGCAATATCAAGAGTCGCACTTGGGTGCGGAGCTAAGAATTGGACTCAAATTTGTATGCCAAGGTGAGCGTAGTAACTTTGATTTATCTACACTTAATTTTTATTTGCGCGGTGATACACCTTTATGTAGCGCATTATTTCAATTATTAAAAACACCTAATAAACAGGCCGAACTCGACTTTGGTGCCAATCACTTTGAATATAATAAAAAGCTTAAGGCAAAAGGGTGTAATGCCAGTTATTTAGATATTGACGGCGCATTACTTCCTAGCGCGGCTAAAAGCCACCCAGGGTATGCTTTATTACTTGATTACTTTAATGCCAAAGATCGTTTTTACTTTTTAAGTTTTGATGGTTTAAAAAATGAAGAGTTTCCTGAGCATATAGACCGGTTTGAAATTGTATTCAGAGGGGATAAAAAGCTTCCTCCGGGACACCAATTAAGTAAAGAAAATATACTAATAAATTGCGTACCCGCTATTAACTTGTTTAGCCAAGCAGCAGAGCCAATAAAAATAGAACCTAATAGAACCGATTACATGATAAGCGCGGATCAAGCACGCACCGATCATGTTTTTAGCTATACCGTTGACGAAGTAGCAGGGCGTAATTCGGTAACAGGTCAAACTCACGAATACACCCCCCGCTACCAAAGTGTATTTGAAGACGAAAAAAAGCTATTTACCGTGCTAACTAAAGATGTAGGCGCTGCGGCACCAACGCATTACTTACAACTACCATTTAATTTAAACGACGAAAAAGAAACGCTATCGATTGATTTAACAGCGTTTAATGCCGGTTGGCCGCGTCAATTATTACAAGAAGGCGATTTAAATGAAGGGGGCAAAGATATGCCCAATATTGTTGATGTTAAAAATGTTATTCGCCCAACAAACTACTTAGCATGCCCAAGTCAGCCAAAACACTGGCAGCTTATTAGCTTATTAAATGTAAAGTTTTCACAAATTACACAGGTAACTGAACTTAAAAGGTTGCTTGTATTATTTGATTGGTCAAATAAGGCCGAAAACCGATTAAGAATTGAAAGTATTTTAAAAATATCAGCAACGCCTATCAGCCAAATTAAGCGAGGCATTTTTATCAAAGGGGTTGACGTACTAATTGATATTGATGAAAGCAAGTTTGTTGGAGACGCAGACCTATACCACTTTTGTAATGTACTGCACGAGTTCTTTTTGATGTACGCACCTATAAACGAAAGCGTACAAACGCGAGTTAACGCAATTCCAAGTTATAAGTCGTGGTGTTGGGATATTGAGCCAGGTAAGAGTTACCAGCTATGAATTCGTCAAACAATTACGTACACCCTGTTTGGTCTAAATTACCCCCAGCGATTGAGGGCTTAATTGCTGAACCCTGGCGCTTTAATTTATTTAAAGCAATGAGCCTAATAGAAAAACATTGGGCTGCGCCGCAAGAGCTTGATCATGGCATAAGTAGCCGTGTTGTTTTTAAATCACATAAAGAACTGGGCTTTCCTGCAACCGATGTTCGCGAATGTGTATTAGAAAACGAAGGTAGAGGAAAGCTCAGTTTATCGACGTCATTTTTGGGTTTATACGGCGTAGACGCGCCCATGCCCCATTACGTGTTAGAGCAAGCAGCAAGTGATGAGCAAAGCGGTGATCGAGTACGCCAGTTTTTAGATATTTTTAATCATGTTTTGTATTGTCAGTTATTTCAGGCTTGGAAAAAGTCTCAAATTAATATTGCAGGCAGAGGCGCGAATCAATTTGATGATTTAGTTAAATCTATTTTATTAGGTAAAACAGATCAAAAAATTCAGTGCGGCATTGCAAGCTTAAAGCAAACAAGTGCAGCGGGTTTAGCGCAACTACTTAAGCACAGCTTAAACATAGACACATTAAAAGTTGACGATACACGAGCCAATTGGCAACACGTAGATACCCCAAGCGCAATAGGCGAAGAAAACCAAATGGTATTGGGCAATTCTGCTGTATTGGGAACCCAGGTGTTGGTTAGCGGTAGTGTTTTAACAATTGATATAGGGCCAGTCAGTAGCGATGTAGCCATAAGCCTTTCACCAAGGAGTGAAGAAGGAATAAAAATGGCCGCTTTGCTTAGTGCGCATTTACCAAGCAATGTTGAGTGGGTATGCCAAATAAAAGTAGCAAATGACGCTGTTTCAGAGCAGCTTATTGGTCAGCAATCGTTAGTACTAGGACATAATTCATATTTAGGGGCCGCAGCTGCAAATACAACAACTCATAGCTACAGCCATCAACAGTATAAACACTAAGGAATTAAGGATAAAAAAATGGATGCTAAAGGCATAAAACAACTTATAGATAAATTAAATGGCCATACTGCTACTGCACTTGAATCAGCTGCAGGTTTTGCCAGTAGCCGCAGCCACTTTGAGGTACTTCCAGAGCATTTGCTTATTAAATTAATGGAAGAGGGCAGTAATGGTGACCTTGAGCACATTTTTCATTTTTTTAATGTTAATCAAGATGCTGTTTGGCATGAGTTACTAGACTTTTTAAATAGGCAGCCAGCGGGTAACCAAAGTAAGCCTACATTTTCGCGTCGTTTATATGAATGGCTAGAGCGCGCATGGTTAAGTGCAAATGTTCAGCATAAGAGTGATTTTATAACGGGTGCTGCTCTAGTTGACTCTTTAACTGAATTGTTACCTTACAGCCCAGTGCTTCAGCTACCAGCACTGCTTGATAAAATTGACTCACGCTTTTTAGCCGAAAACTTGGACAAAATATGTCAGCAATCGTCTGAGCGTTTAAACCCTGCAGCTAAATCACAATCAGCCAATAAATCAGAAAACTCAAACGACAGTGCTGCACTGGATGAATATTGCGAAGATTTAACGGCTAAAGCAGAACAAGGAAAAATAGATCCTGTACTGGGCCGTAATGACGAAATTAGAATGATGGTAGATGTGTTATGCCGCCGCAGAAAAAACAACCCTATTTTGGTAGGTGATCCAGGTGTTGGTAAAACTGCGGTTGTAGAAGGGTTTGCACAACGCATTGTTGATGGCCAAGTACCACAAGACCTACAAGGTGTTCGCCTTTTAGTGCTTGATATGGGGTTACTACAAGCAGGAGCGGGTGTTAAAGGCGAATTTGAACGCCGCTTAAAAGCCGTGATTGATGAAGTAAAAAACTCTTCAACGCCAATCATTATGTTTATTGATGAAGCACATACGCTTATAGGTGCTGGTGGCGATGCAGGCATGAGTGACGCTGCAAACTTATTAAAACCGGCGCTTGCTCGTGGTGAGCTCAGAACTGTAGCTGCAACAACGTGGAGCGAGTATAAAAAATACTTTGAACGTGATGCTGCATTAGAACGTCGTTTTCAGCTTATTAAAGTTGATGAGCCTACAGAGCAAGCGGCTCAGCTTATGCTTGCGGGCTTAAAAGACAAATACCAGCAGCATCATAATATTCAAATAACCGATGATGCTATTGAAGCCGCTGTGGTTTTATCTTCGCGTTATATAACAGGGCGCTATTTACCAGATAAAGCCATTGATGTACTTGATACTGCTGCGGCGCGTGTGCGTATGTCTTTTGCGACAGACCCTGCAGCAATAGAAGCAGAACGTGAACACATAAATTATTTAGAAACCAGAATAAATAGCCTAAATATAGAGTTAGGCCAAGGCTTGGCGGTTGATCAAGATAAACTAACGCACCTAGTAGAAGAGTTAGTTAATGCCCAAAGTAAATTAGCTGAGTTGACACACTCGCGCGAATCGCAAATATCAACCTTAAGCCAAATTAACGAAATAAAACAAGCAAGCGATAAAGACCTTGATAGCGAATCGTTATTAATGCTTCGCCAGTCACTTAAAGAACAAAATACGCAAGACAATGGTTTATTTAGTGAAGTTGATGCCGATGCCGTTGCGCAAATTATTTCACAGTGGACCGGCGTGCCAGTAGGAGCAATGGTTAAAGATCAAATTAGTAATTTGATTAATTTAGAAGCTACCATAGGCCAAGAAGTAATAGGTCAGCAGGCGGGGGTTGCAAAAATTGCGCAAACGCTCAGAGTAAGTAAAGCAGGTGTAAGTAACGATGAAGGTCCGCTTGGCGTATTTTTATTAGCGGGTCCATCGGGCGTAGGTAAAACAGAAACAGCGCGTTGTTTAGCTAAACAGTTATTTGGTGGAGACAAATTTTTAACCACAATAAACATGAGTGAATACCAAGAGTCACATACTGTGTCGCAGCTTAAAGGTTCACCACCAGGGTATGTAGGTTACGGCGAAGGCGGTGTGTTAACCGAAGCCGTAAGACAGCGCCCGTACTCTGTTATTTTGCTCGATGAAGTAGAAAAAGCGCATAAAGACGTAATGAATATGTTTTACCAAGTGTTTGAGCGTGGCAGCATGCGCGATGGTGAAGGGCGCGAAATAGACTTTAAAAACACCGTTATTATCATGACATCCAACTTAGGATCTGCTGAGCTAATTGACGCCTGCACACCACCTACGGTAATAGACTTAAGTCCAAAAGAGGACGACGAAGAGTCGCAACAAACTGAGCACGAAGCGGCAATTAACGAAGCCCTCAATCCAGCGCAAGCGCCCATTAACGAAGACGGAACACCTTGGTCAGTGCCTACTATTGGCGCGCTTACGGATTTAATAAAACCTCAATTACTTGCTTTTTTTGCACCCGCTTTATTAGCCCGAATGCAGGTTATTCCTTACTTAGCACTCGACTCTGATGCATTACAGTCAATTGTTAGCTTAAAACTCGAAGCCATCGCTAATCGTTTACACGAAAACCATAAAATGCAGTTACGCGTAGATGCCAGTGTGCTTGAAAAGCTAACCACTCAATGCACGCTTTCTGACAGCGGTGCACGTATGGTCAATGCGGTCATTGAACAGCAAATACTGCCAGGGATAGCCAAATCAATTTTAGAATTTATGGCAGAAGAAGACATGCCAGACATTTTAACGTTAGCTGTTGATGAGCAAGACGAAATTACAGCAACATTTGCCGATAATGCGTAAATAAAAGGACAACAAAATGGGATTCATGGACGTATTTAACGAATTAAAAGCCAGCTCAAGTCATTTTAGTGTTGCAATACAAGGCATGCCCGACGGCATGGTATATGTAACCGACTTTGAGTCTAAAAACGATCGTTTATGTGAAGACTATGAATTTAAAATCCAAGTTTTGAGCCCAGAGCATTTAACGTCTGATATGTTAATAGGAAAAGACGTATCGCTTTCTATGGTGTGGTCGATGACTGACCGCACTATATCAGGATTAATAAGCGGGTTTATAGCTCATGGACAAAGTCACCAAGGGTATCATTATACCTTGGTCATGAACTCCCATTTAACGCTACTTAAACATCAGCACTCTAACCGTGTATTTACTGCAATGGATGCAGGTAAAATAATTAGCAGTGTGTTTAAAAAAGCAGGGTTTCCTACTCAAAAATTAAGTGTTCAGGCAAGTTCGAGTTCGCTTGATATGACAGTTCAATACAACGAAACAGATTACGAGTTTGTAACTCGGTTAATGCGTAAATACGGCTTTGTGTATAGCTTTATTGAGCAAACAGGCGGTGACTGTACACTACATATATGTAATGACTCTAAAGATATTGCGCAAAAGTTTGATGAGGTTAATTTAAGTTACATTCCGCCTTCGGGGCAAGTTAGAACAAGTGAATCAATATTTGCGATAAGCAGGCAAGCGCAATTGTTCCCGCAAAGTACACACTTAAACGACTACAACTACCAAGCACCAGGAAATTTACAAGTATCGCAAAATAATAGTGCATCGGTAACGGGGTTTGGTGAAGACAGCCATTATGGCGACAACTATGCGCAATCAGGAGATGGGCAAACACTTGCAACTATTAGGCAGCAGGCGTTTGATTGCCAGCGCGAGCAAATAATAGTTGATACCGATTGCAGAGCTTTACGCCCTGGCATGCGCTTAAATATTTATGACCACCCAGAGCACGATGGGCAATACTTAGTAACACGTGTTGAGCATAAAGGCAGCCAAAATGCAGCCGTTGAATATGGCTCTAATGTTAAAGGCCTAACGTATAAAAACCAAGCGTACTTAATTAGTGTTGACCAAGTGTACAAAGCTCCATTAATTCCCGCCAGACGAGTATTTGCAACTTTTAACGCATTAATTGAACAAGAAATAGATGACAAAGGTAATTACGTTGTAAAGCTGCCTTTTAACCAAGATGGCGAAGGGCAAGAAAGCCGAACAACACGCTTAATGCAACCGTATGGGGGCAGTGGCCATGGCATGCATTTTCCGTTAACACAGGGCACAGAAGTACTCGTTTGTGGAGAAAATGGCGACTTAGACAGGCCCATTATTTTGGGGGCACTTTATAATCAAAATGCGCCTAACCCAGTAACAAGCCAAAACCCAACAGAAAACAAACTGGTGACCAAAGCGGGGCACAGTTTTGTAATGGACGACAAAAAAGGCGAAGAAAAAATAAGCCTTGCTAATAAAAATAATAAAAATCAGTTACTGCTTGATGCAACACATGGTGCACATCAAGCAACGCTTAAGTCGGTTGACGGTGACGTAAAAATCTCGGCAAAAGAAAACCTGCAATTTGTAGCTGAGAATGACGCTAATTTTACTGTGGCAAATAACTTTACTACCCGTGTTGAAAACAACCTGCAAATTCAAACGCGTGAAGGTGATATTACCGTCACCTCAGCAGCCGATTTAAGTTTAAAGTCGACGGCCAATACGCGCATTGAAGCAACCGACGGCAGTTTAGAATTAAAAGCAGCACAAGAGCTTAAAGTGCAAGCCCAGCAAGATGTAAGTGTTTACTCTGTTGACGGAAACCTTGAACTTCAAGCGCCACAGGGCGATTTAGAGCTTAATAGTGGCAATAACATTACTATAAAAGCAAATGGTCAGGGCTCTATTCAATTAAGCCAAGGCGGAGCAAGTATTGAAATAGATGCAGCAGGCAACTTAACGATTGATGCCACTAATATAACGCTGAGCGCCACTAATATAGCTATTAAAGGCAGTGCAATTAGTAACAACTAAGTTAAAGGAGTAATTTAATGAGTGCACAAGTTAAAAGTATTTTTAATGATCAGCAAATACTTGCGTTAGTGAACCGTGTTGACCGTTTAGGAAAGGTTAAAGCCGTTTTGATAAACAATGTAGCCCATGAAATTATCGCGCAGGCTGCACACATAACACCATGTAAAACTAACGACACCGTATTACTCACTCATACCTCACAAGGGTTTGTAGTAACGGCGGTATTGGCAAGTGAAGACCAAGCCCCTGCTGCACTAATAAAAAACAGCGAAGGGCACATCACAATTGAAGCGCAGCAAAGCATAACGTTGCAAACAGCTAAGGGCCTAATAGAAATATTTTCTGACGGTACTATTGTGCTCGAAGGGCAAGATATATCGGCAAACAGCGAGCAAGACCTAACCTTGGCTGGTTGGCCAATTAGGCTTAACTAACGCTATGTTTGCACAGGTCACCAAAGTTAAACAGCACATACAACGTTTAACCACATTACTAAAACATAAACAAAAATTGCAACAGCAAGGGGTGTATTCGCTTGCGCGTTTAAACGTGATTGAAAGCCAATTACTTAACCACTTATACACATTAAGTGACTTAAAAAGTGAAGCGCCAACAGATTACTTTTCGGGCAAAAACCTTTCTGAGGTTAGCACACTAACGCTCGATGAATTTATTCAACTTGCGCTTAATAATGCAGAACACAGCGATATTTACACCCTACTTATACAAACGCTTAATTTTGAACACACTCGCAATAGCGACGAAACGTTTGACGAGTTAAAGTCGACAGAAAACTTGGGTTACTACACCTTATTAAAGTATTTAATAAGCTACTGGCAAATAAGTGAAAACAAAGCACTGCGCAATAGCCTTATAAGTGAAAAAGAAGTTCTTGATGAAAGCATAACGACCTTACTTTTTTCCCAGTCGATGGGGGAGGCAGAGCAAAACAGCGCCATGCTGCACCCCAATTTTAACATTGCGTATGCCGCTTTAGTTAATGCGTATTGCACTAAAGCTGACCATGTATCAGACATGTTATTTAAAGTATTTGCAAAAACGAGTGATGACTCACACAAAGCTAAGCTACTTGCATTAGCTGGCTTTACTAACGATCCCCGCTGGGACGAACCGTGTTTTTTATTTTGTAAAGCCAACCCAGACCAATGTGAATATGTATTAAGCCACTTTGTTTATAAGCGTTCACTGCCTCTTTTTATTAATTTAATGGCGCAAGGGGTAACCCAAAAGCCAGCCTACGCTGCATGGCTAACCATTACCAATCGTGAGCTTGCAAAAGCAGACAAAATGTCAGCAGTAAATACGGGTATAGCCCCTCAAAGCGGCTTAAATTTAGACGATGCAGAACACGCAAGGCAAACTTTTGCGCTCACCCCAGGAGAGCAGTTACTCAATGGCATAAGCTTTACAAGCAGCAATGCCGCTCAGCAGTTAAAAGGTCTGGGTGGAACAGTAGTACAACGTGTTTTAGCTACACATTATGAGCCCCAACAAGCGTGCGCTTTATATCATTTATTACTGAGTGCTAATCAATGGCAGCAAATTGTAAAGGAGACTACAAATGCTTAATAATTTCTCTCCTTGGCAGGCTAGCTTTTTTGATGGCTGGTTGCACGACCGCTCGCAGGCTAAAGTAGTGCTTGTTAAACAAAACTTTGAGTTTGACGAGCAAGGTAATGTCACACCTATCAATCCGGGTGACGAAATAATATTAGCAGATGATTATTACAACGAGCCCGCTAACTCATCACTCAGAGAAGTAAACGAACAGGTTGCATTTAAAACGGGTTTTGAAGTGTATGGCAACTTTACAGCCTATCCGCCCAAAGCAAAACAAGCTCGCGTAATAGAGGTGGAACTTGCCCTTTATGAACACACAACCCCCCTGTTTAATAAACGTTTACGTGTTACAGGCACGCGCTTTTGGAAACGCTCATTGTTAGGGCCCGTTGCCACCGATCCACTCATAATTAAACCAACGCCTGTTGATTACAGCCATGCATTTGGTGGCAAAAACCTCAATGACGATACCGACTACTTACTAGAAAACCCATTAGGCAGCGGTTATAAACTAAAAAATAAACACGCGGTAGGGCAGCAATTACCGTGTATTGAATATGCAACAGCGCTTTTACGTAAGCCAAGCCATACAACACCGGTTGCTAGTTTTTCGGCCATTCCATCGCATTGGTCACCCCGGGTAGAACTTATACCAAAAATAGATCAAAAAGCACTTATGGCGGGTAACTACCCATTTAAAACGCAGCTTAACGAATTTTTTAATAACACCGCACCGATAGATCAGCGGGTAAATAAAAAATTTACACCAGGCTGGGCTTTTACACTATCGGGTTTGTATCCACTGCAAGAGTATGGCCAGCAACAGCGAGTAAACCTTCCCTTTGAAGAGCCCATAGTACAAATTGTGAATACACTTAATAGGCATACATTGGCCATGCACTGCGACACACTGGTTATTGACTCAGACTCTCAGCAGTTTTCTTTACTATGGCGAGGGCATATTGATGCAATAAATGTTGCAGAAAATAGCCAAATAATTGTGGCAAAAAAGGAAAGCAACAATGACGTTTGATGTACTTTGCCACATAAATGCAACGGGATCCGCTGCCAGCAGCTTATATACAGCGGTTGCAAACCAAATGCTGTTTTCTAAACCAAGCAAAGCGCTAATACGATGCGACATAAGTTTAGACGCCCCTTACATAATGGTCGAAATAGATGAGCTAGCTCAGTTAGACAGGCAAACTAAATGCCTGCTTTTATTAAGCCAATTACTCGAACATATCGATATACCCACGCTTAGGCAAACGTCGCGCATTAGCCAAATTGTGTTTGTACTCCCTCAAGACGAACTAGGCAATCCTGTTGTCGATAACGACACTCTCGCTGAACTACTGTCTGACGTGATTTTGCAGCAAGTGCCCGACTTTAACCAAACTACAACGCTTGATTTAAAAAGCATAGCGCCCGATACGCTCATAATTACAGTAGATTCGTGTGTAAGCTACCAATATGTAAGCAACCAGGCCAAAAATAACGCGGTGCAAGTATTAAACGGTCCGCCTGGTATTATAAATGGTGAAGGTGGATACGCATTACTAACTCATTTACAAGGCAGCCTTAGCGCACAATTTTATAGTGGTGAATTAAACGAGCAGCTTAACCAAGCACAGGCTAGCGTTAATAATACTTACCTATTTGCAGGTAAAGACTCGTTAGCATGGCAAAAAAAATGGTTTGCTAATACACAAACACTCTATAGCCCAGAAGACGAGCTAATAGAACTTGCCAATTTAAATAACACGATTGGCTATCAAGGTGTTGCAAACGACCCTGCAGGGCTTGCCCTCGCAAATAGCTATTTAAATAACCCACTAAATAAAGGGTTACCGCATGTTTTTTTATTATTTAATTCACCCAGTGATCAATTAATAAAAATTTCAAGGAGTGAAACTTAATGCCCTACATTAATGCAATGGCAGGTAAACAAACAGGCACTGTGCAATACGATATTGACGCGCTCACAGCCGATGTACGTAGCGGTGGCTCTGTAACATGGCGACACAACAACCCCACTTTATTAGGGTTAAATAACAGCGCCCGAAGTAATGGTGCGTTAGGAAAAGCAAATGGCATAGCCATATTTGAAGACCGAGCTAGCGGCGACGCCGCATTTTTAGCCGAAATTGGCCGCCCCAAATACCGCGAAAAAACACTCGGTGAAATGGTTAATACCTTCATACCCGACTACATAATTCCACCCCCGCAATGGGATAGCCAAAAAAACGAGCCCATATTGCCGTGGAATGAGTCGCAAACCAATATGGATGTTAATAAACCCATTACCAATGCCCAAGCATTTTTAGATTTAGTATCAAGCCACCTAGGTTGGGAAGCCGGCACTCAAGCGCAATTAATTAAAGATTCGCAAGCGCAAGCCGCGCAAGTGGCCACCGTGTCTGGTCAAAATGTATTAATTAATGGCCGAACGGCAGTACACACAGATAGCGGCGGAAAGTTAACCACTATTGATGTGTGTTTAACCACCGTGGGCACAAGTGTTATACCTATTCCTTACGCAAACAAAGCGCAAACAAGCGATATTACAAGCGTAGCAAGCTCAGTAAAAATAAATGGTAATGGCGCGGGGAATATAAAAAGTTACTTTTCGCAAAGTAGCGGGGATTCACCCGGCGATAAAAAAGGCATTGCAAGCGGTACAAACGACGGTAAAGCCGAGTTTATATTAGGCTCATTTAATGTGCTGATTGAAGGTAAGCCCGCAGTACGCCAAGGCGATTTAATGATATCAAACGCTAAAAACACCCCACCAATGCCGCTAGCGCAATCAGGTGGCGCATCACCAAGAGGGTTAAGTGTGCAAGTGAGGGATTTAGGCGCAGAAAGCGAAGACCCAGCAGAGGCAGTCTATAGTCTTGAAGCGCAAAATAATGATTTGTTTTTGGGACAGGGTACTTTTAAATTGTCACAGGGCGGATACAGCATAAATAAAGTATTAGGTGAGGCATAAAATGACAACTATTAATTATGTTGAAAAGCTACCTAGTGTTGATTCACCATGTTCACTTGACCTAATTGTCCCAACCCAATGCGGAAAAGGGCTTATGGTGCCGTTTGGTAAGGCAGAAACTCAAACAAAAAATAACCCTAAACCAACTGATCAAATTCCTAAACAGCTAACAATTAAACCACGCGTATTTACAGAACCATCACTTGATAAAAACAAGGCAACTGAGCCTACATTTATAGAACAACCTGATAACTTTGCTGAGAATACTGCATGTGGATATTTATATATATTTGTTGATGGTTTTTTGTGGCGTGAGTATGCAGCACTGGGCTTAAGCGGATACAGTGAGATTGATTTAGCAAAAGAACACAGTTTAGACACGCGTAAATATTCAGGCGCCAATGTTAGTAATATTATTATTCCAAGCGCAGCTAAAAGCTTATATAACGGTGACAATCTAAGTAAAACAAAAGTAGAGGTCGCATTTTCGAGAGTGCAATGGTCTTGGGACTACATTTGTACTTTAGGTGGTATGTTTGAAAGTGATAAACGTTTAACACTTAAACCACTTATGCAAAAGTGTGAAGATACAACTAAAGCGGCTACTTACAGGTCGCAAAGACTCACATTGCTTGATTTTACGCAAGGTATGCCGGCTATTTTAGCTGCCGACGGAACCTTATACCTTCATGATAAGCTAGGTATTACACATCGTTTATTTATGCAAATGGAAATGGCTAAAGTTGTGATGCAAGTTGAATATGAAAAATTAAAATCTAAGCCATTTTACGATTCAGCACTACTTGCATATCAGCTGTATTTAAATGAAAAACTTCATAAAAAAATATCTAAATTTTCAGGGCCAGCGGTTGGAAATCAAGATATCCACGAAGACAGAAGTTTAGAGGCCAGCTCTTTGCGCGATGTAGCAAAGCACCTTGACGCAAAAGAGATCGAAAAGTGGCTCACTTCAAAAGTCGGATTGAGTGCCCTAGAAACATACTTAGATAGTAGAAAACAGCTTGTAGGCTTTTTTCAAGATAAATTTGATACAGAGTCACTACAAACAGTATGTAGCAATAATAATATTTCAACGTTACCAAGCTGGAGTGCTGTATCGCGTGACTTAACTTGCCTAGGCCAAAATGCTTATGGTGCTGCTTTAAAAACACTGTATGAGTATTTAAATGCAACAAATGAACGTATTGCTGAATTACCTATTTTTATAAAACCTATTACAGATAGTGCAAAAAAAAATGAACTCAAAAAGCGTATAGCTGAAGCAGAAAAAGACGGGCAAACACTTGCCAAAAACTTATGTAATGACCCCCAAAGCTTTGTTAGAACACAATTAAGTGCTAAAGAAAGTGCTTATGGGCAAGATTTTAACAATGCACAATATGCCAGTATCACGCCTGATAAATCACAAGAGCCCGGCACCTTTGACCCAGGTAAATGGCAAACGTATTTTACAAATATTGATCAAGCAGGTCATAGCCTAGGGAATACAGAAACACTAATAGCTCATGCTTTAAAAACGTCTGATAAAGTACTCACCGAGTTAATTAAATATTGGAAGCGCGCATTTGACCCAGCGGCTAACCCTAATGTGTCGAAACTTCAAATTAAAGTGATTGGCGCAAGCTTAAAAGCATCAGGCATTGAGCCTTACGGCAATATTAAAATTCATAACTTTAATGATGTACCTGAAGGGCATACAATAATTGGTGTTGATATAGTCGAAAGCACGCTGTTTAAAGAGCCCAAACTCAGGCGTGCAAGTAAAGCACTAGATAGAGTAATTAACGCGATAGATAATAATAAAAAGCCAAGCGCTAAAGATATTAGTATTATTTCGGGGAATGTACCGCGTGAAGTCACGGGCGATAAAGGTGCTCATGGCACAGTAACCATCACGGACAGTAAAACAGGTAAAACAATCGGGGTGCAAGCCTCTAAACACGCTGCTGCTTTTATACAAAAGGGGCTGGATACAAAAAACTTTGCTAAAGACTTATCAACTCTCACGCTTGACGTTTTAACGCTGCCTACAGAGCATGTAACAAATTCGATGTTGGCAGCGCATTACAACAATTTAAACCCCATAAAAAGCACTGCAATGCGGTTACCGTCAACAGCTAAATTAATGGATAGCTGGATAAAATCAAATCCGGGGACCTTCTTTTTACTCGACTCAATCAGCACTATTAATACTTATAAAGAGTATAAAAAGAATTTTAAAGGTAAGGGGGAAGGGTATGAATTCTTTAAAAATATAGCGTCTATTTCTTCGGTTATTATTTCATCGGCCCAAGTATACGAGGCTTACTTCAATAACCGCACTGCTATGTCAAAAGCCATGTATACAGAAGCTGCAAAAAAACTCGAGCTAAAACGTGGTTATGATAGAGGCACGGTGCTGTTCACTAAGCTAAGGTTTGCAGCAGGGTTCGCAAGTGGGTTGACTTCTGCTTTATTAATATGGGATGCATACGATTTAAATAAAAAAGGGCAACATGGCGCAGCGCTTGCCAGTTTAATTGGTGGCGGCTTAGGTATTGCCAGTGCCATACATGGTGCTGTTTTTGTATCTATGGGGCCATTTGGGTGGGCGTTTTTAATTGGCAGTATTTTAGCTGGGCTCGTCGCGAGTTACTTAACAATCACTGATGCCGAAATATGGGCAAAATACGGCATATTTTCAAACGATAAATCGATAAAAGTAAATTTTGATGAACAAACTAAAAAAATAATCCTACCAACACAAAACGACTATACAACGTTTACAGACCCCAAACTTTACATGCGGTTTATCACTTCAGTACTCTTTAGCCCTAAGCTAGCAATTAAAAAAATGGCTTGGAGTTGGGAGCAATATGTAATTGAAGTCGGATTACCCCTGTATATTGAACAAAAAAGCCAAATCTACTTAAATGTAACAATAAAACGTTACTCACGAGGTGGTCAATCACTCAACGTAGAAACAACCCCTATTTACGTTCCCAAAACAGGGCGACCTGTTCGCTCTCAAACCTCATTTGGAGTTAAAGACATCGCCGTGTTACAACCGCTTGAGTACGAGCGTGATGCTAAAGGGCAAATAATAAAAGCGAATACGTTTGGGGAGTTTGATAAAAGTATTGTTTGGCATATAAACGCGAAAGCGCGTGTTGAGGTAGAAAACGTATCGTACCCACAAAAACTGTTAGCGTATAAAAAAATAGACGATGAGCAAGCTCAACCAGAAAATGCTATTGATTGGCAAACCGAAATTTTAAAACTGTAAGGAACAGAATGTCGATTTCATATAAATTTGCAAAACTCAATGCAAGAATAATAGAAAACTCGCAGAATTTTAAACACTACATAGAGTCACACCTTTTTGAATATAAAGGCATAATGGGGTTTTCTATAGTAGATATGTTAA
>Ga0209712_10000378_pt1 | contig 40349 bp, 45 predicted proteins | sample ArcOceMetagenome_FD_187443 | JGI IMG/M metagenome (GOLD analysis project Ga0209712, IMG submission 187443) | Marine eukaryotic phytoplankton communities from Arctic Ocean - Arctic Ocean - Greenland ARC118M Metagenome (SPAdes) (version 2) | ecosystem: Environmental > Aquatic > Marine > Oceanic...
GTGCCGCGCGGTGGCGCATAGATCTGCGTCAGCGCCATGATCGGGCAGGGCGGTCCAATCGTTGAGCGCAAAGCTGGGAACGGGATAGGGCTGTGGGTTTATCCCGGTGGACAGATCAAGCCAATCTGAGCGAGCACCGCCGTACTGTGCAGCTGCCGCATCCAATCCGCCCCCATGATCACGCCCATTTCCCGCCATCAGTCCAGATCCGGAAGCGGGGCCATGCGTGCGGTGAAATGACCTTTCACCCCTTGAGGCCATTGCCGGTAGGGCACTTGACCATTCTCAGACCCTTGATGCAGGGCGGCATATTGCACAATAGCTTCTGCATCTTCGACTGTGGGTTCGAATGTGCCCAGTACATAGGCTAACTTGCCCGGTCCTTGCACCGCCACATTACAGGCGCGCACACAACCCATCATACAGGACACACGGCGGGTCTTGACCCCGGCCGCTTCGGCGCGCGTTTCTATGAGGTCAGCCAAGATTTCACCGTCGGTCAGGGGCTGCGCCACTGGATCCCAGTTTTCGCGTTTGCAGGTGTCACAAATGGTTATCCAAGATGTCATAAAATTCTCCGGCCGTTTGTCTGCTCTTGGCGGATTGTTGCGTTGGGTGCAAGAAGAACTCAAGCTGTCTTGGATTGGTTAATGAATTGTTAACCAATTTTGATGAAGAGTTAAGGAGCCATCTGTTGTAAACTGATTTATGAGTTCTGGAGTACTATATGTCTGTATTGTTTGCAGAGAGTTATCCTCGGCGGGCGATAATTTGAACCGCCTATTTGAGCCAGTTGGGGATTAGGTGGTCCAGACCGAGTCCCATCAAACAGCCCTTAACGCATTGGTCCAGCTGGAATTTGATGTCATTGCCTTAAATCTCGGTCTTACGGGAGGCGTTGTGATGGTCTTGGTGGATTACGCCGCCTATCGCTGGCCGAAGACCTGGATCACACTTCTGACGCCGGTGGGTACAATCCGCGATGGGTCATTGTTTAACTATTCCCAATGTCTGCGCCTGCGTGCCAGCGGCGATTGGGGCTGAAGGTTTGGCGATCCTAATTGATCATTACAGTAAGTGACGCCGAGATGGCGCGGCGTTCGCCTATCTCGATGCCGTTATGAAGCCGATTAACGTCGAAAGGCTTTAGTCGCCTCTACCATGAGGCAGGTGCCAGTCTAAAATAGGGTTGATCGGGATGATCCGATTTGGATTTATAGTATCATGGCTATAGTGATAATGGCGGATGGTATGTTGCATATTCATCGTATCAGAGATGCCATCATATTGGTAAAGTTCGCGGGTATAAGCCCATAGATTGGGGTAATCTATGATGCGTTTTTGATTGCATTTAAAATGCAGGTGATAGACGGAATCAAACCGCGCCAAGGTTGGAAAAAGCCTCCAATCGGCCTCAGTAAGCTGATGGCCCATCAAGTAGCGGTTGCTTGCCAGATGATCTTCCAGCCAATCTAGGGTCTCGAACAAGGGCACAACGGCCGCATTATAGGCAGCCTGCGTCGTGGAAAATCCACAGCGGTAAACTCCATTGTTAAACGTGTCATAGATGCGCCCATTGATCGGCTCTATGTCTGCCTGAAGGGCCGGGGGGTAAAAGTCTAAATCATTGCCAGTCAACCCGTTGAATGCAGAGTTGAACATGCGGATGATCTCAGAGCTTTCATTTGACACGATCGTATTTTGCTGTTTGTCCCATAGGATAGGCACCGTCACCCGACCGTTGATATTGGGATCGGCACGCAAATAGATGTCTCGTACGAAGGGCAGGCCAAATTGACGGTCCCCCGTGGCGCCCGCATCATCGGTTGCAAAGGTCCAGCCGTCGCTCAGCATATCGGGGTGTACCACGTCAAAGCTGATATGATCGGCAAGTTCTTTGATCTGACGAAAGATCATCGTGCGGTGGGCCCATGGGCAGGCATAGGATACATAAAGGTGGTAGCGGCCGCTTTCAGCCTTGAAACCGCCTATCCCGCTGGGCCCAGGGCTTCCGTCAGCAGTGATCCAATTGCGAAAGCTTGAGGTAGAGCGCTCAAAGGCCCCACCAGATTTTCCGGTGTCATACCAAACATCATGCCAAACGCCGTCTACCAATTGTCCCATGGAAATCTCCTACCGTGATGCTTGTGTTTGGGCTCCTCTACACGAGGCGCAAAGCGCTGCATAGAGAATGGGGTGGAAACGACGCGTCGGAAAAGAGTATTGATAGAGGAATTCAAAATTATAAAACTAGTTTTATTGAATTAAGGGGATGTGACATGAACTGGAAACAATCTGCTCAGGGATTTGCGGCTATGGGTTCTGAAGCTCGGCTTCAGGTTCTCAAGGCCTTGGTCCGCGCTGGGCGCAGTGGGATGACCGTTGGTGAAATCCAAGAGGCCACATCCATGCCTGCCAGCACCCTGGCCCATCACCTGCGGTTTCTGGCTGCCGGTGCGGTGATACATCAAGAAAAATTGGCCGCAGCGTGATCAACCGCGCAGATTTTGAGCGGCTGGAACAATTGGCGCATTTATTTTGTGTGAATGCTACACAGACGAGATTAAACTGGAGACATAAAGCCATGGCAAACCCGTCCTGTACACCAACAGCTCAAAGCGGGGGACTATTACAACGTCTCGTGACAGTCATCGTCGATAACTTTGGTGACTTTGGTCGCGGTGTTCGATCCCAGTAATACGTCAGGCATTGTGACAACCGCTGACCGAGCGTTCTGGAGTGCGCTGCCTTATATTCTGATTGCTGTTGGCTTGATCGCCTATCTTAAGTCCACAGGGGCCGAGGTGATGATTGCTGCGGCCTTTGAAGGGCGTGAGATTGAAATGATAGTCATGGCAGCGCTGATGGGAGGATTGGCGCCCTTTTGCTCTCGCGAGGTCATTCCGTTTATTGCCGCGTTATTGTCGCTTGGGGTGTTCGGAGGTGGTGTAGTAAAATTAATGCGAGATTGTGGCTAACTGAGTGACATTCTGCGCCCCAAGAAATTGGGCGGCTGTGGCAGTTGCCCCGCGTTCTTTGAGGGCACGCCGATCTGGGTCTTTTGGGTGGCATCGGAATGACGCGCTGTCTTTAAGACTGAATTTACAGCCAATGCCCTGTTTCTGACAAAATGGTTGATCATGGCCTTTGTGCTTGAGGCTTTGATGCTGTCTTAAGTGCCCTCTGAGTTGATTGCACGTGTCTTGGGAGGAGACGGGTTTCTGCTGGTGGTGATTGCGGCTGTGATCGGCATGTCGGCCTATCTCAACGGCTATGTAGCACCGCCGATGTTGGCGAGGCTCATGACCCAAGGCATGGGCGCAGGGCCGGCCTTAGCCTTTATGATTGCAGGCTTGATCAGCTGCATACCGGCGATGGCTGCGGTCTGGAGTTTGGTCAAGCCACAGGTCTTTGCCGCCTACATTGGGCTAGGCCTAAGCGGGGCGATCATCGTGGGTTGGATCTTTGGGCTTATCATCTGATAGCGAAAACTGCTCAGTATAGGTCGTTTGTGTGAGCTGCGTGGTCGGGAATCCATTTGCTCTGCTGGGCGAGATGGCGTAGCAGGGAGCCGAGACGACGTCGAAGGACCGGAGCGGAGCATGGCAAGGCATTGACCCAAACTGGGGGTGCACACCATGATCGTCAGCAAACGCAACATATCTTATATGTTGTGGGCTCTTCGATAGCTATTTTGAAGGACCCGACCATGACCCGCACAGTGATAATATTAGCTTGTTTTATACCTGCGCCCGCGCTGGCCCATATTGGGCATGTTGGCGGTTTGGCAGGCCATGACCATTGGGTGATTGCAGCGGCGATTGCAGCAGCGCTTGCCGCTGCGGCTGTGGCCGCGCTCAAAGGGCGGGGCGCAGGGGCGTCCGAAGAAAACGAACCCGAATTGCAGGAGGCTTGAGATGAGCAAAATTGGTGTAATGATTTGTGGCCACGGCTCGCGCAGCCAGGTCGCGGTAGATCAATTCAGTGTCTTGGCTGAAAAACTTCCAGCGCTTCTGCCTCGCGATTGGGCTGTTGAATACGGCTATTTGGAATTTGCCAATCCCGTGATCCGCGACGGCTTAGACCGTTTGCGCGCGCAAGGATGTGACAAAATATTGGCTGTCCCTGGCATGCTGTTTGCTGCAATGCATTCCAAAAATGATATCCCAACGGTGCTCAACACCTACGCGGCCAAACATGGCATTGAGGTGAGCTACGGTCGTGAGTTGGGCGTTGATCCCAAAATGATCGCGGCTGCAGGTGCTCGGATCCAAGAGGCGTTGGATTCGGCCAATGCTGAGCATGGCCCGGTCCCTATGCATGAGACTTGTCTGGTGGTGATCGGCCGGGGCGCGTCGGATCCTGATGCCAATGGCAATGTCGCAAAAATCGCCCGTATGCTGCACGAAGGCATGGGCTTTGGCTGGTGTGAAACCGGTTATTCTGGCGTGACCTTTCCGCTGGTGGGGCCTTGCCTACAGCACACAACCAAATTGGGCTACAAACGTGTTGTGGTCTTCCCTTATTTTCTCTTCTCCGGCATTTTGATTGACCGCATTTATGGTTTCACTGATCAAGTGGCGGCTGAAAATCTGGATATCCAGTTTGTAAAAGCCAAATATTTGAACGATCATGATCAAGTCTTGGCGACCTTTGCCGAGCGAATTACTGAGCAAGTGGGCGAAATTCCTCCACCAAACTGTGCCATGTGCAAATATCGCACGCAGGTCTTGGGCTTTGAAGCTGAGGTCGGCGCGGTCCAAGAGTCGCATCATCACCATGTGGAAGGCCAAGGGGCCTCGGCACCGGGCTCAAATGTGGAAGATTGCAAGCTTTGTGATAGTTTTTGCACCGGCCTATGTCGCCTCGAGAGTCAGGCCGCCCAGCATCATGATCACAGCCATGACCATGCACATGGCCACGATCATAGTCACGACCATGTGCACGCAACCTATCCCCATGCAGACCATCCGCATGGGCCGGAAAGTGCCCGCAAAACACTAAAGAATTAACTGAGCCGATGGGCGTTTGCCCATTGGTCAAAACCTAAGGTCCACCGATGCGTCCCTACGAGAAAAATCCCAAGGCGATTTACGCCGAAAGCTTTGCCACGGTCGCACGGGAGGCAAGTCTAGAACGCTTTCCGCATGGCTTAGACAAGCTGACCACGCGGATTATTCACGCCTGCGGTATGGTGGATATTGCCGATCGTTTGGCTTTTTCTGAGCATGCATTCCCGGTTGGCGCTGCGGCTTTGGCTGCTGGCGCACCGATTCTATGTGATTGCGAAATGGTGGCGGCTGGTATCATTTGCCGCTATTTGCCCGCTGATAATCAGGTCTTGGTCACTTTGAACGACCCTTCGGTGTCCGACCGTGCAGCCCGCATCGGCAACACTCGTTCTGCTGCCGCAGTTGAGCTTTGGGCGGAGCATCTTGAGGGGGCAGTTGTGGCCATTGGAAATGCACCAACGGCTTTGTTTCACTTGCTTGAACTACTCGATCAAGGAGCGCCGAAGCCTGCAGTTATTTTGGGTTTTCCCGTGGGCTTCGTAGGGGCTGCAGAATCCAAGGCGGAATTGGCCGCCAATGCACGCGGCTGTGAATTTGTGGCGCTGCGCGGTCGGCGTGGTGGTTCTGCCATCGCGTCAGCGGCGGTCAATGCCTTGTCTGCGGGCTTGCCGGAGCTGCTGCCATGAGCGCATGGCTGCATATCGTGGGCATCGGTGAAGATGGCTTGGATGGGTTGGTGCCCGCCGCGCGTGCGGTGGTGGAGTCGGCAGAAGTTATCATCGGTGGCGAGCGGCATCACCAAATGGCCGGTATACATAGCGCTGAGCGGATGAAATGGCCGAGCCCCTTTGATGCCTTGATTTCTCAGTTGCAAACATTGCGCGGCAAACGCGTGGTGGTTTTGGCCACAGGTGACCCACTTTGGTTTTCGGTGGGTGCACGTATTGGGCGGTCGATCGATCCGGCGGAGATTGCCTATTACCCACAGATCAGCGCATTCCAGCTGGCATCTGCGCGGATGGGTTGGTCGATGGCGGATGTGGAAGCCCTGACCGTGCATGGGCGACCTGTTGAGCAAATTATTTCCTTTATTCAACCTAATCAAAGACTTTTAATTCTTACGACGGGCGGTCAAACCCCTGGGCAGATTGCGAAGTTTCTGGCAGATCGTGGGTTTGGAGCGTCAAAGATGACGGTTTTAGCAGCCATGGGCGGCGGGAACGAATTGCGCTTTGATGGCATAGCCGCGACTTGGGATCATGAGGTGCCCGCCTTCAATACCTTGGCAGTCGACTGTATCGCCGCACCAGATGCTGCTCTGTTGCCACGGGTTCCGGGCTTGCCCGATGAATTGTTCGAACATGACGGCACCATGACCAAACGTGAAACCCGCGCGGTGACCATTGCCAAGCTGATGCCGATGCGGGGCGCATTACTTTGGGATATTGGCACTGGTTGTGGCTCTGTTGCGGTCGAATGGATGCGTGCGGCACGCTATGCGCAGGCGATTGGCATCGAGCCACGGGCGGACAGGAGAGCTATGGCGGCTCAAAACGCGCTGGCACTTGGCACGCCCACGCTTGAATTGGTGGCGGGCACGGCCCCGGAGGTGTTGCAGGGTCTTGGAGCTCCAGATGCGATTTTTGTGGGTGGAGGCCTGACCTATGGCGTGTTCGACGCAGCCTGGGCGGCGCTTAAGCCTTTGGGACGTTTCGTGTCCAATGCGGTGACGCTCGAAAGTGAGGCGATCCTGATGGAGTTGCATAAAAAATACGGTGGCGAGTTGGTGCGCTTGGCGGTCACCCGCGCCGAACCTGTGGGCCCCTATCGCGGTTGGAGGCCATTCATGCCGGTCACCCAATGGAGTTTGATCAAAAGATGAGTGGGATCTTATATGGTGTGGGCCTTGGGCCCGGCGATCCGGATCTCATCACCGTCAAATCCAGTCGGTTGATTTCGCAAGCACAGGTGATTGCTTACCCAAGTCTGGCTGGAGGGGAAAGCTTTGCCCGTTCAATCGCAGCTGACCTGATTTCACCTGATGCGGAAGAGATTGTGATGGATGTGCCCATGACCGTCGAGCGCGCTCCCGCGCAAGCGGCCTATGACATTGGGGCCAAGAACATTGCAGCCGCGCTGGATCGTGGTGAGGATGTGGTCTGCCTTTGTGAGGGCGACCCGTTTTTCTATGGCAGCTTTATGTATCTCTACGCACGGCTAGCGGCTGATTATCAGGTTGAAGTCGTACCAGGCGTGACCTCAATCACCACATGCGCCGCACGAGCTGGCATGCCCCTAGCGGCGCGCAATGAACGTCTCACCGTGTTGCCCGGTCCTTTGCCTGCTGAAGAGCTGCGTGCACGCATTGAAGGGGCTGAAAGTGTCGCCATCATGAAAGTTGGCAGGCATTTGAGTAAAATTCGTGCGGTGATAGCCGATCTCGGCCTCACCGATAAAGCCGCCTACATTGAACGCGCCAGCCTGCCGGATGAATTGGTTTGTCCCTTGGCTCAGGCACCCGAAACTGCCCCTTATTTTTCAATGATCATATTAACGAAAGGGGCCGATCCATGGCTCTAACTCCTGTTGTTCTGGCTCTGAATGCCTCTGGGTTGGCCACTGCGCAAAAGGTGGCTGCGGCCCTTGGCGCTCAGCTGCATGGCCGGGAAGGTCGTGTGGCGCAGGCGGATGCCTTTTTTGCCAATACGCTTGACCATGCGCGCGATTTGTTCACCGCGGGTGTGCCGATTGTAGGGGTTTGTGCCAGTGGGATTTTGATCCGCGCTGTGGCGCCGCTACTGTCCGATAAAACAACTGAACCGCCGGTGATTTCGGTGTCTGATGACGGTACGGTTGTCGTGCCCTTGTTGGGCGGCCACCATGGAGCCAACCGATTGGCCCGTGACATCGCTGTGGCGTTGGGGGGCACGGCTGCTGTGACTACGGCGGGGGATGTATCTTTGGGCGTGTCTTTGGATGAACCTCCTCAGGGCTGGGCTTTGGTGAACCGCGTGGATGCTAAAGACGCTATGGCCGCTTTGCTGGCCAGTGGTGGCGCTGCAATTTTAGGCGATGAGAAAGCCAAGGCCTCTTGGCTTGCTGATTTGCCTGCCGGCGATGCTGTGCGTCTCACCTGTGGGATCGCGCCACAAGTGGATTTGGGTCCACACCATCTGCAATTTGCCCCGCAACGGATCACTGTTGGTGTGGGGTGCGCGCGCAATTGCCCGCCGCAAGAGCTGGAGGACCTGGTGCGCGCTGCCCTCTCGGATGCGGGTGTTTGTGATGCAGCAGTTCATTCAGTAAATACGATTTCTCTGAAGGCTGATGAGCCTGCGATCCTTGATTTGGCTGCCTCATTGGGCGCGCCGCTTCGATTGTTTTCTGCCGTTGAATTGGAAGCTGAAACGCCACGGTTGGCGACGCCCTCTGACGTGGTTTTTGCCGAAGTTGGATGTCATGGGGTGTCTGAGGCGGCAGCCTTGGCGCAGATAGGCTCAGATGGCACCCTCTGGGTGCAGAAGCGTAAAACGGCCAATGCTACTGTGGCGCTTGGCCTGTCGCTAGAGCCTATGACTTCACTGCAGGGCACGCCGCGCGGGCGTTTGTCGGTTGTGGGTATTGGCCCGGGGCAAGCGGCTTGGCGGACGCCTGAGGTGTCGCGCTTGGTTGCGGATGCGCAAGAGCTTGTAGGATACGGCCTATATATTGATTTGCTCGGACCTTTGGCTACTGGCAAAATCCGGTCAGATTTTCCATTGGGTGGCGAAGAGGCGCGGTGCCGCTACGCCTTAGAACAGGCAGGCCAAGGCAAGAATGTGGCGCTGGTTTGTTCCGGCGATGCGGGCATCTATGCCATGGGCGCCTTGGTGTTTGAACTTTTGGACCGCGCGCCGGATCAAATGGGTGTGAGCGATTCAGCCCGCCGGGTGGACGTTGTCTGTTCGCCGGGCGTGTCTGCCTTGCAAGGGGCTGCGGCTCGCGCTGGGGCGCCTTTGGGTCATGATTTTTGCACGATTTCCCTATCCGATCTTCTGACACCGCGCGATGATATTTTGCGGCGACTCAAAGCGGCTGCCGAAGGCGATTTTGTGATCGCTTTTTATAATCCTGTGTCAAAAACTCGCCGAACATTGCTGGCTGAGGCCCGCGATATTTTGTTGCAACATCGCCCTGACAATACTCCGGTGATGCTGGCCAGCTCACTGGGACGACCTGAAGAGCATATCCGCTATCGCAGGCTCGCTGATTTACAAGTGGATGAGGTAGATATGTTGACGGTGGTTTTGGTGGGATCATCCAATTCGCGCTTGGCGCAATTGGGCGAGGGGCCGCGTATGTTTACGCCGCGTGGCTATGCGCGCAAAATTGATGGCGATTTGGCTTCTGGCACACAAAGGAAAGACTCATGACGGTATATTTCGTAGGTGCTGGCCCAGGCGATCCTGAACTTTTGACTCTCAAAGCGGCCCGTATCATTGGGCAATGCCCAGTCTGTCTCTATGCGGGCTCATTGGTGCCGATTGAGGTCGTAGGTTGTGCGCCGAAAGACGCGCGGGTTTTGGACACTGCTCCGATGACGCTGGATGAAACTCATGCCGAGATTTTGGCTGCACACGCCAAGGGTCAAGATGTGGCGCGGGTGCATTCGGGCGATCCGTCTCTCTATGGCGCCATTGCCGAGCAAATTCGCCGTTTGCGCACAGATGGTATTGATTATGAGATTATCCCCGGCGTTCCGGCCTATACGGCTGTGGCCGCTGCTTTGGGGCAAGAGTTGACAATTCCTGAGGTTGCTCAATCAATCATTCTCACGCGTATGTCGATGAAATCCACCTCCATGCCAGCCGGTGAAACTCTCGAAAACTTCGCCATTTCAGGGGCAACGCTCGCCATCCATCTGGCAATTCGCAATATGCGCGAAATTGAGCGGGTCTTGATTCCTCATTATGGTGCCGATTGTCCGGTGGTCGTGGCTTACCGAGCCAGTTGGCCTGATCAGATCATCCTTCGTGGTACTTTGAGTGATATTCGCAAAAAAGTACGGGATGCCAAGATTACCCGTACCGCCTTGATTTTATTGGGTCCTGCTTTGAAAGAGCAGCAAGATTTTGTGGATTCTGCTCTCTATCACCCGGATATGGAACATGTGTTGCGCAATCGTAAAATACCGACGCCAGATATGGCGTAACGTAAATATAGCATTTCAATCGTTCCCTTGACCGAGCTGAAAAACCCGCGCAGGCTGTGTTTTGGGGAGATACTAATATGACGACATTTTTGCCAAAAGAAGTGGCCGACGGGCTAGAAGCTGCGCGCAAACAGGCGCTTCGCAAGAAAAGCCGCCTGCGGGTGCAGGCCGGATTGGAAACTTTGACTGTGCTGAAATATTGGGATGGTGGATTTTCTGTTGATCTGGAAGATGCGCCGAAGCTGCGTGGATTGGTTGATCTCTATGATGGCAACATTCACCTGTATCAATGCCTGATCGTGGCCTATGAAGAAGAGGACAGCGAGATGCGCTATGAATTCAAACGCAATACCCTCGCCGTTGAAAGCGCGCCTATGGATTTTGAGCGTGCCGAGAACGCACCTGTGGCTTTGATTGGGCGCGGCTAGGACCCTCCTGTCTATTGTAGGTCTGCGAAGGCGGCCTGCATGTTAGCCACTGCACGCTCAACATTCGCGCGGGCGGTTCCAATGTTAAAGCGCAGGAATGTTTCACCACCGGTTCCAAATGTTGGTCCATAATTGGCCGCAATTTTGGCCTGTTTTTGCACACGGGCGATGACCTCATCTAGGGTCATTCCAGTGCCTGAGAAGTCAACCCAAGCTAGGTAGGTGGAGTCTAAGTTCATCGATTTCACGCCGGGAATCGCATTGATGCCTGCGTCAAATATCTGGCGATTGCCGTCCAAATAATGTATCAATTCGTCAACCCATTCCGCGCCTTGAGGCGAATAGGCGGCGGTGACCATATGCAGACCAAAGGAATTGGGCGACAGACCAAGTCCTTGCATCCTTTTGGAAAAACGTGCCCGCAAGTCTGGGTCGTCAATGATGACATTGCCGGAATGACAGCCGGCAATGTTGAAGGTTTTGGTGCTGGCCGTCATCATGATCAATCTGTTGGCGATGCCCTCGATCAATGCCATGGGCGTATGCTTGACCCCGAAAGTCAGATCATGGTGGATCTCATCACTGACCAAAATTAGGTCATGGCGCTTGGCAAATGCAGCGACTTGCTCCAATTCTGCGCGGCTCCAAACCCGTCCGCCGGGATTGTGCGGCGAACAGAGGACCACCATCCGGGCATGGGCGGGCAGGGCGGCATCATAGGCGTCGAAATCCATTTCATAGCGGCCATCGTTGAGGCCCAAGGGCAGTTCAATCACCTCACGGTCATTGGCGTGGATCACTTTGGCAAAGGCGTGGTAGACTGGCGTGAACAAAGCCACACCGTCGCCGGGGGCCGTGAACGTATCCACGCACATGGCTGTACCATGGACCAAACCGTGGGTGGTGAATATGCCAGCGCGTGGCACATCCCAGCCATGGCGGTTTTTCATCCACCACTGAATGGCATCCAGATAAGGACCATCACCGCCATAATAACCGTAGATCCCGTGCTCGGTCATTTCAGTCAATTTGTCTTGCACGATCTGTGGTGGGCGAAAATCCGTATCGGCCACCCACATCGAAATCCCATCATCGGGGGAGACGCCGTAGAGCAGTTCCATCATATCCCATTTGCTTGAATGTGTATTGCGGCGATCGATATGCTCATCAAAGTTCATAATGTTTCCTAAATCTAATTGCGGTTAGGTTATCTTGGAGAGACGTGGGATCAAGGGGAAAAGTTGCATTTGAGCTTAAAAGCATAAAATATGGCCAGCAACCCTGCCTTTGGAATTGCGCTGTGACGCAGGTTTGAATATTAGGTGAGCCATGACATTACGCCCCATATTGATCCACCCGGACCCCCGCTTGAAAAAGACAGCATCCCCTATAACCGAGGTTACGGCCGCAATCGCCCGTCTGGCTGATGATATGCTGGAAACCATGTATGATGCGCCCGGCATTGGTTTGGCTGCGCCACAGATTGGGGTGATGAGCCGCATGTTCGTGATGGACTGCGTGAAAGAAGAGGGCGATGCCCCCAGGCCCATGGTCATTATGAACCCAGAGGTCCTCTGGGTCTCCGAGGATCTGAGCACCTATGAGGAAGGCTGCCTGTCAATTCCGGAGCAATACGGTGATGTAGAGCGACCTGCATCGGTTGAAATGAAATGGTTTGGCCTCGACGGCCAAAGTCATCAGCAAAGGTTTGACAGGCTTTGGGCCACCTGTGCGCAGCATGAGTTGGATCATTTGAATGGCAAATTGTTCATTGATTACCTCAAACCGATGCGCCGCCAGATGATCACCCGCAAAATGCAAAAGCTGAAACGCGAGCAGGCCCGACCATGAGCCGCCGCATTGTGCCTTGGCCCAACCCTTGTTTGAAGGCCAAAGCTGAGCCAATCGTTGAAATCACACCGGAGATCACCCAGATCTGGCAAGATATGATTGTGGTTATGGAGGCGATGCCTGGCGTTGGTCTAGCCGCCCCGCAGCTTGGCATGGGCCTGCGTTTGGCCGTTGTGGATGCCTCCTCGGTACGTGGTCAGGTGCTGCGCATGGCCAACCCTGAAATTTTACATATCTCTGCCAAACTTGAGGTGGGTGAAGAGGCCAGCCCTAATCTGCTGCGTGTATCAGCCCAGATCAAACGCCCGCGCGGTGTCACGGTCCGCTATATGGATGAGACCGGCGCCATGCAGAAAAGGGATCTGGTTGGGCTTTGGGCGCGCTCGCTACAACATCAAGTGGACCATCTGAATGGGCGGATGTATTTTGATAATCTGTCGAATCTCAAGCGCGATATGCTGATTAAAAAGGCCCGCAAGCTATGCGCGTAGTGTTCATGGGCACGCCGGAGTTTTCCGTCAACGCCCTCGAGGCTTTGGCCGCAGCAGGTCATGAGATTGTGGCGGTTTATAGCCAGCCCCCCCGCAAGTCAGGCCGGGGCCAAAAACTGCGGCCATCGCCTGTGCATCAGTTGGCTCAGACGCGCGGCTGGCCTATCTTCACCCCGGCAAACTTTCGCGGTTCCGCAGATGTGGCGGCTTTCGCAGGCCATGACGCCGATGTCGCCGTTGTGGTGGCCTATGGGTTGATCTTACCGCAAGCGCTTTTGGATCTGCCCAAACATGGATGTTTAAACATTCATGCGAGCCTGTTGCCGCGCTGGCGTGGGGCCGCACCTATACACCGCGCGATTATGGCTGGAGATCAAGAGACTGGTGTGTGTATCATGCAGATGGATGTGGGGCTGGACACTGGTCCGGTACGCATTCGGCGCAGCTTGGACATTGGTGCCACCGAAATTACAGCTCAATTACACGACCGATTGGCGTTTATGGGCGCGGAGGCTGTGGTTGATGTTTTGGCAGATCTTGCGGGCCATGCCTGCGTGCCTCAGGTCGAGGACGGCAGCTGCTACGCTACTAAGATTGACAAATCAGAAGCCCGAATTGATTGGACCCGCTCTGCTGTCGAGATCGACCGTAAAATCCGTGGCTTGTCGTCCTTCCCGGGCGCTTGGTGCATGATGGGCGACCAACGGCTAAAGGTTCTCGCCTCCTGCCTGTCGGACGGTGCAGGCGTGCCGGGGCAGGTGTTGCAAGCCAGTGAAATAGCTTGTGGTGATGGTTCCGTTATTCTAACAACTCTGCAACCGGCCGGCAAAACAGCCCAAATCGCGGCAGTGTTTTTTCAGGGCCACTGCCTGCCGGCGCGGTTGGACTAGATCGCCTTTAGCCTGAGCTACCGGCCTCTTGTTCACGCCCAGCGGATCAAGCCAATGATTGCGGAAGCGGCATAAAAGACTTGGAGCAGCAAAAACGTCCAACGGTGGTCGATGACTGCCCAGGCGGAGAACAAGCTGGCGGAAATGAGCAGCAAGGTGAAGCCGATAGTTTCGTTCCCAGTATTGCTTGCGATCAACAAAGCATAGACCATGGCCAGCACTGAGCCTGTAATTTCAAATATCGAGGTGAGTTTACGGTTGTCCATGGTTTTTGCCCCAATTCAATACGGATTTACCTTTTAAAGGGAGCCATTCCAGCACGGGCCAGTTCGTCGGCCAGTTCGTTTTCGAGGTGGCCTGCGTGGCCTTTAACCCATACCCAAGTGACCGCATGTTGGGCTTGGGCGGCATCGAGTTGCTTCCATAGGTCTTCATTTTTCACGGGCTTTTTGGCCGCAGTTTTCCAGCCGTTTTTCTTCCAGCCAAAAATCCATTTAGTCACACCATCTTTGACATAAACGCTGTCGGTCACCACGGTGATAGCTGAGTGTCGTGACAGGGCTTCCAGTGCCGAGATTGCGGCCGTCAGTTCCATGCGGTTGTTGGTGGTCTCCTGAGAGCCACCTTTCAGCTCGCGTTGTTTGGTGACGTCTGAGCCAGATTTGGCCTGTAGCACCACACCCCAGCCGCCCGGTCCCGGATTGCCGCTGCAGGCCCCGTCTGTATAGGCAATCAAACTACGCATGTGCTGTTACCATGATGAAAGGTTCTACATCTCCCGCAAGCCCAAGCTCTTTGCCCTCGCGTTGATAGGAGATGGTAAAGCCGGCTTGAGTGAGCACATCTGCAAGCTCCTCGGCGGAATAATAAGTGTAAAATCGCCCCAAGGAGTCGCGTTTCTCACCGGTGCCAAGCTTCATACCAAGGTACAAAATACCTTCAGGGTGCAGGGCGGTGTGACAGGCTTGAATGTGGCGCGCAAAATCGGCGCGACTGGCATGTAGTAAAGAAAAATTGGCATAGACGCCGTGATAGGTGGCGCCCGTGGGCAGGGTGTCGAATGTGGCGAGCTGGGCAGATACACCCGGGTGCTTGGCCGCGGCGGCGACCATCTTAGCGCTGCCATCGGTGGCGTCCACCTGAAGGCCTTGGCGTGCCATCGCGGCCGCGGCCAACCCTGGCCCGCAGCCCAAGTCCAGCACACGCCCACCCGCAGGAATAGCGTGAATGAAGGCCAAAAGCGATTTGCTCGGCGGCGCTTGGGTGAGACGTAGATAGTCTTCAATCTTTGCGTCATATACAGCAAGAGTTTGGGTGTCGGTCATGAAATAAGATTCTTCGATTGGGGCCAAATACCCGTTGCGTTCATAGGCGCTCTCATCAGGTGTCACGTAACATGCGCGGCACTTTGAAGCTCACATTTTCTTGTGCGGTCTCGACGGTTTCCACGGTGACCTCATAGTGTTTTGAAAATGCGTCCACGACTTCTTGGATTAAAACATCAGGGGCTGAGGCGCCCGCAGTGATGCCCACGCTTTTGATCCCATCTAGGGCGCGCCAGTCAATGTCGGTGGCCCGCTGTACCAGCTGCGCATAGCTGCAGCCAGCGCGAGAGGCCACTTCGACCAACCGTTTGGAGTTTGAAGAATTGGATGCCCCCACGACGAGCAACGCATCCGACAGAGGGGCAATAGCTTTGACGGCCTCTTGGCGGTTAGTGGTGGCGTAGCAGATGTCTTCTTTGTGAGGGCCCATGATTTTGGGGAAACGTTTTTGTAGGGCGGCTACCATGCCGACGGTGTCATCAACAGAGAGCGTTGTTTGGGTGATATAGGCCAATCGCGAAGCGTCGCGAACCTCAACCAACGCCACATCGGCCTCTGTTTCGACCAAAAGCACTTCGTCTTCGGGTAATTGTCCCATGGTGCCAACGGTCTCAGGGTGCCCCGCATGGCCGATCATGATCATTTGCAACCCGTTCTCATAATGACGCTCTGCTTCGATATGGACCTTGCTCACCAAAGGGCAGGTGGCGTCGACGAACACCAAATTGCGCGCTTTGGCGGCATTAGGCACGGATTTTGGGACCCCATGGGCGGAGAAAATGACAGGGCGATCATCGGGGCATTGATCAAGCTCATGCACAAAGATTGCCCCCTGCACACGCAGGCTGTCGACCACAAATTTATTGTGCACAATTTCATGGCGCACATAAACCGGTGCACCCCATTTTTGGAGAGCCAACTCAACGATTTTGATGGCACGGTCTACGCCCGCACAAAATCCGCGCGGGGCGGCAAGGTAAAGTTTAAGCTGGGGTTTTGACATTATTGGATCCTTTGACAGGCAAACTAGTTGTGCCGGGCAGGATCGTCCAGAGTGCTGCTCTTATTTATTCTGCTTCAGCAGGCGCACTATGATCATCGGTTTCGCGAGTTGGGCGTCCGATTACATCGCGTAGACCATCCAACTCAATGAAGTTGTCGCACTGGCGGCGCAGTTCGTCGGCAATCATCGGAGGTTGGCTGCGAATTGTAGAGACCACGGAAACCCGTACGCCTTGGCGTTGCACAGCTTCCACCATTGGGCGGAAGTCACCATCACCGGAGAACAATACGATATGGTCCACGTGTGGGGCCAGTTCCATTGCATTCACAGTCAGCTCAATATCCATGTTGCCTTTGATTTTCCGACGACCTTGGCTGTCGGTAAATTCTTTTGCGGCCTTTGTGACCATGGTGAAGCCGTTGTAATTCAGCCAATCGACCAAAGGGCGGATTGGCGAATATTCATCGTTTTCGAGCAAAGCTGTGTAGTAAAATGCGCGCAGCATTTTGCCACGGCTCATGAACTCTTGGCGTAGTAATTTATAGTCAACGTCAAAACCAAGGGCCTTGGCTGCCGCATATAGATTTGCGCCATCAATAAAGAGCGCCAAGCGTTCGTCGCGGTAAAACATACTAAATATATCCTTTTTAAGTATCGTTAAGCGCTAACCGTGATAGTATTGATAACGGAAAATTTACGATAGTCAGTAAAATAAGTCATGTAAATGTCGCAAATGCAAATTAGTGTACAACATAGCGAAAAAAGAGTTTTAGTCGCACTTGGTGGTAATTTACCGTCGTCGGTTGGTCCGCCGCGGGCGACTTTGGGCTGTGCACTGGCAAATCTGCGCTCACTTACGAATACTGTCATGCGCAAAAGTAAGTATTTTGTTACCCCGTGTTTCCCTGCAGGGTATGGCCCGGATTATGTGAACGCGGCCGTTGAATTTAACTTTTCTGGCGAATCACACGCGCTTTTGCAGATTTTACACGACATTGAAGCTTTGTTCGGCAGAGCCCGCGAGTCCAGATGGAGCGGTAGGGTTTTGGATCTCGACTTGCTGGCTTTTGGAGATGCTGTTGCCCCTAACATGGATGGTTACAGTAAATGGCGCGACAAACCGCTTGCCCAACAAATGGAGCAAGCACCGCAGGAACTGATCCTGCCGCACCCGCGCATGCAGGATAGAGCCTTTGTTTTAGGGCCTTTGATGGATATCGCGCCAGATTGGCGGCACCCGGTGTCAGGGCGAACAGTGCGTGAAATGTTCGCCAGTTTACCTGCGGGTGATCGCGAGGCCCTACAACCCATTGCAGAGCCTTAAAGGCGCATTTCATCCTTGCGTTTCTTTGCATTCACTCCTAAAAAGCGAACTTCAATAAAGTTGCAGGAGAGCAGACATGGCGCGTGTCACAGTTGAAGATTGTGTAGACAAAGTACCAAATCGCTTTGATCTGGTTATGCTGGCGGCTCACCGGGCCCGTGAGATTGCCAGTGGGTCCCCCGTGACTGTAGATCGCGATAATGACAAAAACCCTGTCGTTTCCTTGCGTGAAATTGCCGAAGAAACTCAGATGGTCAGCGATTTGCTTGAACGCCTGATTGAAAGCAATCAACTTCAAATCGAAATCGATGAGCCGGAAGAAGATTCCATGGCTTTGTTGATGGGTGGTGAGCCCGACAAACCAGCCGAAGATGATTTGAACGATGAAAAATTGCTGCGTGCTTTGATGGAAGCTCAAGGCCAACGTTAAGGAAATGGGCGCATGATCATTGCCGATGACCTAATCGGTCTGATCCGCGCTTATAACCCATCGACAAACGCCGAACTCATAACCAAAGCTTATAATTTCTGTCTTGCCATGCATGAGGGGCAGATGCGTCGTTCTGGCGAGCCCTATTACACGCACCCTGTTGCTGTGGCGTGTTTGCTGGCCGATCAGCACCTGGATGATGCTTCCATCATCACAGCGCTTTTGCATGATACAATTGAAGACACGAAAGCTAATTTTGCGGATGTGGAGCGGTTGTTCAGCCGCGAAATTGCTGAACTTGTGGATGGTGTGACGAAGATCACCAATCTTCAGCTATCTTCCAACGTTACGAAGCAGGCCGAAAACTTCCGTAAGCTGATCATGGCTACGTCGAAAGATATTCGGGTCACTTTGGTCAAATTGGCAGACCGCTTGCACAATATGCGCACAATCCGCTCGATGGCGCCGGAAAAGCAACAACAAAAAGCCCGTGAGACCATGGATATCTACGCGCCGCTTGCGGGCCGGATGGGGATGCATTGGCTGCGTGAAGAGCTTGAGGATTTGGCGTTCCAAGTCTTGAACCCTGAAGGGCGTCAGTCAATCATCCGCCGCTTTATTAAGTTGCAAAATGAAACTGGCGATGTGGTGGATCAGATCAACGGCGATCTCCTGTACGAGATGGACCGCGCCGGAATTGCGGCTGAAATTCAAGGCCGGGCCAAAAAACCTTACTCGATTTGGCGTAAGATGCAGACCAAGGAGCTGTCCTTTTCGCGCCTGTCGGACATTTATGGATTTCGCTTGATCGTCGAAAATGAAGCTGATTGCTACCGTGTGTTGGGGGTGATCCACCAACGCTGGCGTGCGGTTCCGGGGCGTTTCAAAGACTACATCAGCCAGCCCAAAACCAACGGGTATCGGAGTATTCACACCACCGTCTCTGGCCGAAATGCGCGCCGCGTTGAGGTGCAAATACGGACCAAAGCTATGCATCAGGTGGCGGAAAAAGGGGCTGCGGCCACTTGGTCCTACCGTGACGGTGAGCGGGTTGAGAACCCATTTGCCCTTGATCCCTCAGCTTGGATTGCGTCTCTGACCGAGCGATTTGGCGCTGAGGGGGACGATGGAGAATTTTTTGAGGCATTTAAACTGGAAATGTACACTGATCAGGTATTTTGCTTTACGCCAAAGGGTGAGGTGATCAAGCTGCCGCGCGGGGCCACGCCAATTGATTTTGCATACGCCATCCACACCCGTATTGGTTCGGCTTGTGTTTCGGCCAAGGTTGATGGCATTCGTGTGCCGCTTTGGACGCGCCTGCGTAATGGTCAATCTGTGCAAATCATCACAGCGGAAGGCCAAACCCCGCCCGCCAGCTGGATTGATATCGCAGCGACGGGCCGCGCCAAAACGGCGATTCGGCGTAGTCTGCGCGAAGTGGACCGCGAGAAGTTTATCAATCTGGGGCGTGAATTTGCCCGGGTTGCTTTTGAGAACGTGAATAAAAAGGCTACAGATAGGGCCCTGAGTACTGCGGCAAAACATTTTGGCTTGCCCGATGCGGACGAACTTTTGGCACGCCTCGGTAGTGCCGAGATCGCGGCACGCGAAGTGGTGGCTGAGCTTTATCCGAACCTAAAAGTGCGCTCCACTGATGAAGTCGTTTCAGCCCTTGCTGTGATTGGTTTGGAGCCGGGACAAAATTTTACCCATGCCACCTGCTGCCACCCTTTGCCCGGTGAGCGCATTGTTGGTATTACATTCCGAGGGCGGGGGGTTGTGGTGCATACAATTGATTGCCTCAATATGCTGCTTTATGAAACCCAAATGGATCGCTGGTTGGATTTGGCCTGGCATGACGGACAGCATGCCGTGACCCATCCGGCGCGCATTGAAGTGACCATTCGGAACGGTGCTGGCGTGATGGGCCGTATCTGCACTTTGATCGGTGATCAGAAGGCCAATATCTCAGATATGCATTTTATTGATCGTAAGCCGGATTATTTTAAACTGATCATCAATTTGGAATTGCGGGATGTGTCACAATTGCACATGGTGCTAACGGCGTTAGAGGCAGAGAACGAAGTGGCAGAGGTGAGCCGGCATCAGGATCCCAAACTGGGTAATAATCAGGGTGCGTTTGAGGGAGAGTGGGACAACATTGGTGTTTAGACGTCGCGACAGACGTGGAGTAGGCAGAGCGCTTTGGGAAGGTATATATCCCAAGGGCGGGTGGAATCGTGCCTATATCTATGTCAAGCATCGCTTGCGCCGGCTGCCGGGCACTCCGGAACAAATTGCCCGTGGCATTGGCATCGGTGTTTTTACGGCATTCAGCCCGTTTTATGGCCTGCATTTTTTGGTTGCTGGACTGCTGGCGGTTTTGTTTAGAGCCAATGTATTGGCCTCACTGCTGGGAACATTCTTTGGCAACCCTCTGACGTATATTCCAATTGGGGCTGCGGCCTTGGGCACCGGTTACGCGATGCTGAGCCTACGGATGGACAGTGAATTGCATATAGGCTTTGGTCAGATGTTCATCCGCGCTTTGTCTGAACTTTGGTATAATTTCAGAGCAATGTTTACCGTAGCGCAGGCCGATTGGACCTATCTGATCGAGTTTTGGCACACAATATTTTTCCCATGGCTTGTGGGCGGTGTGCCGCCGGGCATAATCTCGGGGGTTGTGGCCTATTATATTTCCGTGCCAGCAATTCGTGTGTACAAAAATCGCAGAAAAGGCCTGTTGGCCACGAAATTGGCAGAGTTGCGTAAAAAAGGTTTGCTCAAACGCGATGAAGATTCTGTGCTCTGATCCTGTTGTAGAAAGAAATTTTGATGGCAATGAAGCAACGTCTTGGTATAAATATTGACCATGTGGCCACGTTGCGCAACGCGCGCGGTGGCGCCTATCCTGATCCGGTGCGGGCGGCTTTGATGGCTGAGGCTGCTGGCGCTGATGGCATTACAGCGCATTTGCGTGAAGATCGCCGCCATATCAGAGATGCGGATATTGAAGCTTTGATGGCAGAGTTGACCACGCCGTTGAATTTCGAAATGGCCGCCACCTCAGAAATGCATGCTATTGCTCTGCGGTTTAAACCTCATGCGGTTTGTATCGTGCCAGAAAAACGCGAAGAATGCACCACCGAAGGTGGCCTTGAGGTTGCGGCGGACCAGAGCCGTTTGACTGATTTTATTGCACCACTTGCACAGGCCGGGTGCCGTGTGTCGCTGTTTGTTGCTGCCGATGAGCGCCAGTTGGAAGCCTGCGCGCGGGTCGGGGCTGCGGTTGTGGAATTGCACACTGGCGCTTATAGCGATTTTCATGCCGAGGGACATACACAGGCCGCAACTGATGAACTGGCGCGGATCACTCGCTGTGCCGCTTTTGCCGATGATCTGGACCTTGAAGTGCATGCCGGCCATGGCCTGACCTTTGACAATGTGGCCCCAATCGCGGCTTTGCCGCAGGTGGCAGAGTTGAATATTGGGCATTTTTTGATTGGTGAAGCGGTGTTCATGGGCCTCGCATCTGCGATTGCAGAAATGCGCCGCCTGATGGATGATGCCCGCGCATGATCCTTGGTATCGGAACAGATTTGGCGAATATCGAGCGCATTCAAGGCACGCTCGACCGCTTCGGGGATCGATTTAAGAACCGGGTTTTTACGGCGGTCGAACAAGCTAAGGCGGAGTCGCGTAACGATGTGGCTGGCACCTATGCCAAACGTTGGGCGGCCAAAGAGGCCTGCTCGAAAGCCTTGGGAACGGGTTTGGCCATGGGCATCAGCTGGAAAGATATGGCTGTCACCAATATGCGCACGGGCCAGCCGGTGATGGCGGTGACAGGCTGGGCGGCGGAGCGTTTGGCGCAGATGACACCCGAAGGACATACGGCAGTGATCCATTGCACTTTGACCGATGATCACCCTTGGGCACAGGCTTTTGTGGTGATCGAGGCTCGAGCGGTTGGGGCTGTGCCAACTTGACTCTGGACGGCAAGCCCCTCACATACCCCTAAACCAGCCTTTGAGGATATTATGGACGAAATCGAAGAAAAGAGCTTTGTGGCAAGTGCTGTAGAAACCATTAAAACGATTGTCTATGCGCTGTTGATCGCGGGCGTGTTCCGCACCTTGTTTTTTCAACCGTTTTGGATCCCTTCAGGTTCGATGAAAGACACGCTTTTGATCGGTGATTTTCTGTTCGTCAATAAGATGGCTTACGGCTATTCCTATGCCTCCTGCCCTAAGATTCAAATTCCTCGTTTTGGCGTGAATATTGATGCAGATGATTTCTGTGGCTTTTTGAAGGATCGCGAGATGCGGATCCTAGGTAGTGAGCCAAAACGTGGCGATGTCGTGGTGTTTCGTCACCCAATCACTGGCTCCGACTACATCAAACGGCTGATCGGTTTGCCGGGCGATAAAATTCAGATGCAGGCTGGAGTTTTGCAAATCAATGGCACGGCGGTTGAAATTGAACCGACGATTGATTTCGGAGAGACCTATGAGCCGCAAGGCTCTCAACGCAATCGTCCAATCTGTGCCAATGGTGCGGTGGGTCTGGGTGCGAATTGCATCAAGAAAAAATACATTGAGACGCTGCCAAATGGCGTGTCGCATGGGATTTTGGATACGTTTGATCAAGACGCAATGCAACTGGGTGGTCGGATGAATGTGGACAGCACCAAAGTCTATTCAGTGCCTGAGGGGCATTTCTTCTTCATGGGCGATAATCGCGACAACTCCTCTGACAGCCGTGTGCCTCAGACCATTGGCGGTGTGGGCTTCGTGCCGATGAAAGATATCGTTGGCCGTGCGGATCGTATTTTGTTTTCCTCCGCTGGCAGCTCAATTCTCGCTTTCTGGACGTGGCGCAGTGATCGTTATTTCAAGGCCGTTAACTAGATGGTGATTTTGATACAGTGCGCAGTATGATCAAACTCTCCGCGGATTTACGCCAATTCTCGGCTGATATTGGGTACAAATTTAAAGACCCCGGTTTGCTGGTCACCGCTCTCACACATTCGAGCATGTCCTCCACCACCCGTTCTGACAATGAAAGGTTGGAGTTTTTGGGTGATCGGGTGCTGGGTTTGGTGATGGCTGAGGCTTTGTTGGATCTAGACAACAAAGCCAGCGAGGGCCAATTGGCGCCGCGGTTCAATGCTTTGGTGCGCAAAGAGACCTGTGCCGATGTGGCGCGCTCAATTGGCGTGGGTGACATGCTCAAACTGGGCCGCTCGGAGATGATCAGTGGCGGCCGGCGCAAAGAAGCGTTGCTCGGCGATGCTATGGAAGCTTTGATTGCGGCAGTATATCGCGATGGTGGTTTCGCTGCGGCACAAAGCTTGATACTGCGACTATGGAATACGCGGATCATATCGGTGAAAGCCGATGCGCGAGACCCTAAAACAGCCTTGCAAGAGTGGGCACAGGCCCGTAAAGGCACGCCGCCCAAATATGTTGAACTGTCCCGTTCTGGCCCGGATCACGCGCCACTGTTTGAGATCGAAGTACAATTGCATTCGGGTCAAGTGGCGCAAGCTAAGGCCGGATCAAAACGCCAGGCTGAACAGGCCGCGGCACAACTGATGTTGGAAAGGTTAGGGGCATGAGCACACGCGCCGGATTTGTGGCCCTGATTGGGGAACCGAATGCAGGAAAATCAACCCTGCTCAATCGTATGGTCGGGGCTAAAGTCTCAATCGTCACCCATAAGGTGCAAACCACCCGCACACGTATTCGCGGCGTGGCCATCGAAGGCAACTCGCAGATCGTTTTTGTTGACACCCCTGGAATCTTCCGACCCAAACGCCGTTTGGATCGTGCTATGGTTAAATCAGCATGGGGTGGGGCTGCGGATGCGGATCTTACGGTCTTCCTGATCGAAGCTCACCGTGGAGTGACTGAGGGCGTAGACGGCATCATGGAAGCGCTGAAAGACCTGCCCAAGGGCAAGGCCATCGCGCTGGCCATCAATAAAATTGACAAGGTGCATGCAGAAGAACTGTTGGCGCTGACCAAAGCAATGAATGAGGCGTTTCACTTCGTTGAGACGTTCTTGATCTCGGCAGAAAAAGGCCATGGGTGCGATGCACTCAAAACTTGGATTGCGGGTGAAATTCCTGAAGGGCCATGGCTCTATCCTGAAGATCAAATTGCCGATTTACCCCTTCGCATGCTGGCGGCTGAAACCACACGCGAAAAGCTAACCCTGCGTTTGCACCAAGAATTGCCCTATCAGTTGACGGTGGAAACCGAAGCTTGGGAAGAGCGCAAAGATGGATCATGTAAAATCGATCAGCTGATTTATGTGATGCGTGATGGCCATAAGGGCATCGTTTTGGGCAAGGGCGGAGAGTCGATCAAAGCGGTCTCCACCCAAGCGCGTGCAGAATTGGAAGTGTTTTTGGGCCGGAAGGTGCATCTGTTCTTGCAAGTTAAAGTGCGGCCCAATTGGCTGGAAGAAAAAGAACGTTACATGGAAATGGGCCTCGACTTTCGTGATGGAAACGAATGATCCGGCTTACCAGTGATATTTGGGTCTCGGCCTATCTAACCCGCCTACGCCTTGTCAACATTCAAGCTTTCGTTGTAGCGCGCGGAGATGCAACTGCGGGCGCTGTACTGGTGAAGCTGAACACTTTGGACGGTAAGGGAAGAGTGTTTCAGAGGTCGTTCGATATGACCACTGGTGCACGCAATTGGATTGAGCTGATCGCCGGAGATGAGCTGGAACTGGATGCAGCCATCACCCGTCAACGCAGTTACGATCCCGATCTTTGGGTGATTGAAGTCGAAGATCGCGCCGGTCGGCACCTACTGGGCGAGCTCGGATTGAGTGAGTAACCCCCGCTAGTTTTCTAATAGCTTAACATTGACTGACGGTCTGGATAGACTATCCAAAAGACATGCCTAGCGGCGTTCTTGGTTGAAAATCGGGGTCTAGATAGTGATCGAATGGCGTGATGAGGGGGTTTTGCTGGCGGTGCGAAAGCATGGTGAGAATGCTGTGATCATTGAAGTTTTTACGGGAAACCATGGTCGTCATTCTGGGGTTGTGCGCGGTGGTGCTGGGCGTAAGCAGACGCCAGTTCTGCAACCCGGTGGACAAATTGAGGTGGTTTGGAAGGCGCGTCTTGAAGAACATCTCGGTGCCTTTAGCGCTGAGCCATTGCGCAGCCGTGCGGCCCAAGTAATGGCGAATCCTCTGACGCTTGCGGGTTTGACCTCGACTGTAGGTCTTCTCAGTTTTTCATTGCCAGAACGTGAAACCCATCCTGCGCTTTATAAATCCTCCGTCAGCCTGCTAGATCTCATGTGCGTCACTGATGCTTGGCCCCTGGCGTATTTACATTGGGAAATTCAGTTGTTGGAGGTTTTGGGCTTTGGCTTGGATCTCACTTGCTGTGCAGTCTCGGGCACCACAGAGGACTTGGCCTATGTTTCCCCAAAGTCTGGGCGCGCGGTGGCAGCGCACCATGCTGGACGTTGGAAAACTCAGCTGCTGCCCTTGGTGCCTTGTATGATCGGCGACAGTGTCGCCAGCAACGCCGAGATCGCAGAGGGCCTGCGCACTACAGGGCATTTTTTGGAAAAGTGGCTGGCCCCGTCATTGGGGGATCGTGCTTTACCCTTGGCGCGTCGTCGGCTGGTTGAGCGCATGTTTCGGATTTCTGCTGCTTAGAACGTGGCCCAAGTAGCTAGGGCGACAACCAGCAGCATGGATAGGGCCATGATGATATTGATCCCGCGTTGCAACTTTGCCGATAGATTGAGCCGCTTTAGGGATACTCCAAAATAAACCCATATTACGTGAATTGGAATCCAAATGATATTGAGGATCACAAATTTGATGGTGACCTCGGTCCAATAGTCTTCAGGATAAAGTGGGAAGCCTGTGAGCAGGGCTGTGAGAACGGCATAGGCCTTGGGGTTGATTGGCTGCAACAATATGCCAGCCACCAGGCCTGGTGCACGGGCAGTCTGAATAAAGGAAACTTTTGATCCTGCCATTGCAATACTACATGCCAAATAAAATAAATAACAAAATGATAGCAGCATCAATGTGAGACGTAGCCAAGGGTTGGCCAACACAACAGCCGATAGCCCTGCAGCGACAAACACGAACACAAGGGCCTGCCCGATGCAGAGCCCCGCAATATAACGCAACCCCGCTTGTGCTCCGAATCCCGCACCAACTCCCGCCGCTGACAATACGCCAGGTCCAGGAGTGGACAACATCAAGACAATCGCAAGCGCAAAGGTAATCATTGGCTCTAACTATTGTTAAAATTTTGACGTGGCCAGAGATAACCTTAATAAGACGGAAAATTACTACCGCGGTGAGGTCCTGTCCCGGTGTCCCATTAAACATATTGTTATTGTGAAACCTTCTCGATGCGCTAAAATAGTTTTTCAATTTGGGAGAGTTCGATGAATAAGACTGTTGTGATCAAAGAATTTGGTGGTTCTGATAAGCTGAAAATAATAGACATGCCGGTAGGGGACCCAGCGGAAGGACAGGTGCGCATCGCTCATAAAGCATGCGGTTTAAATTTTATAGATGTTTACCAGCGTTCTGGACTTGCTCCGTTGAATTTACCGCAAGCTTTAGGCATGGAGGCAGCGGGCATCATTGAGGCTGTGGGCGAGGGTGTTACGCATCTTAAAGTTGGTGATCGCGCAGCTTATGCGTCGATGCCTCCGGGGTCATATTGTGAGCGGCGCGTCATGCCTGCTGCGCAGGTTTGTCCATTGCCTGACGGAATCAGTTTTGAGCAAGGGGCTGCAATGATGTTGCAGGGTATGACTGTGCAATATTTATTTCACCGAACGACGCCATTGAAGGCTGGAGACACTGTCTTGTTTCATGCCGCCGCTGGTGGTGTTGGTTTGATAGCCTGCCAATGGGCTAGATCCGAAGGTATCATGCTGATAGGTACGGCCGGCACAGATGAAAAATGTCAGCTCGCATTGAAATATGGCGCGACGCACTGCATAAATTATAATACTGAGAACTTTGAAGAAATGGTTCGTGAATTGACTGGCGGACACGGTGTTGACGTGGTGATGGATTCTGTTGGGGCATCCACTTTTGAAAGTTCACTTAATAGCCTCAAACCTCTAGGCATGATGATCACATTTGGCAATGCGTCAGGTCCGGTTCCGCCCTTTAACCTCGCACTACTTGGGCCAAAAGGATCTTTGAAAATTACCCGTCCGACATTGTTTACGCATATTGCTAGCCACGATGATTGTCAGAATATGGCGCGGCATTTGTTCTCCAAAGTGACTTCTGGAGAAGTTGAGATTGTTATTGGGCAAGAGTTTGCATTAGCTGATGTTCAAAAGGCGCATGACGCGCTTGAAGGCCGTGCAACTACTGGGTCAACAATTCTGACTGTCTAGGCACCATTTAAATAATCAATGCGGGCGGAATTATTCATATCTCGCCCACATGGCTTAATAGGATCTTGGCAGTTCGAGAGTGTGTTCTGCTAGGTAGGATAGGATTAGGTTCGTTGATATTGGCGCCACTTGATAAAGCCGTGTTTCTCTGAATTTTCGCTCGATATCATATTCCTCAGCGAAGCCAAAACCACCATGGGTTTGCACTGCAACATTGGCTGCCTCATTTGAGGCATCCGCAGCCAGCATTTTCGCCATATTGGCCTCAGCACCTGGATTTTCTCCAGATTCGTAAAGTGTCAGAGCCTCTCTGACCATCAACTCGGCAGACCGCATGTTGGCATAGGCTTTTGCAATTGGAAATTGGATCCCTTGGTTTTGCCCTATTGCTCGGCCAAATACGCTGCGTTCTTTAGCGTAATGAACTGCTTTGTCGATAAACCATTTAGCGTCGCCGATACATTCAGATGCAATCAAAATACGCTCAGCATTCATGCCTGATAGGATGTAGCTAAAACCTTTGCCTTCATCACCAATCAGATTTTCCACAGGGACCCGAAGATCATCGAAAAATACTTCGGTAGTGGCATGGTTCATCATGGTGCGGATTGGGCGGATCGTTAGGCCGTTGCCGATCGCTTCGCGCATATCTACTAGAAGAACGGAAAGGCCTTGGGTTTTTTTCATACCTTCGACCAATGGGGCGGTACGGGCCAATAGGATCATAAGATCGGAATGCTCAGCGCGACTGGTCCAGATTTTTTGACCATTGATTACATAGTGATCCCCATCCAACTGGGCTGTGGTTTTCAAGGCACCAGTGTCGCTTCCTGAGGTCGGTTCGGTCACACCAAACGCTTGCAGGCGTAAGGATCCCTCTGCGATCGCAGGTAGGTATTGCTGTTTTTGCGACCCGGATCCATAGCGAAGGAGCGTGCCCATTGTGTACATCTGCGCATGGCAGGCCCCGGCATTCCCACCAGACTTGTGAATTTCTTCCAATATAGCCGCACCTGCAGACAGCGGCAGGCCGGAGCCTCCATATTCTTCTGGGATCAAAGCCCCTAGCCACCCCGCTTGTGTTAGGGCCGTCACAAATTCTGTTGGGTAGCCCATCTCACGATCCAATGCCCGCCAATAGCTGCCGGGAAATTGCGCGCAGAGCTTGGCTATGGCATCGCGGATATCATCGTAGGGATTGGCAGGGTCGTTCATTGCGTGTTCCTCAAAGATTAGCTTGATAGGTAGGTCGCGAAAGACAGTATGACAAGAAACAGTATACTAGATCCCAAATATATATATTTGCACCAATCACGCATAATTTTGGTACCATCGGCTTCGATTGATATGCCTCCGGTCGAATGAAACGCACAAAGGATAGCCAAAGGTGTCTAGCTCTGGGCATAGCGCATCAAGTGATGGTCCTGATCGCCCCATTCATGATCAATCATCACCAATCTTTTAGCAAAATGTCCTAGATCATATTCCCAAGTCATCCCGATACCCCCATGTAGCTGAATGGCTTCTTCGGCCACATAGCAGCCTATGCGGCCAATGGAGTATTTCGCCGCAGAGATCGCGCGATTGCGTTCATCCGTTGGAGCGTCTAAGTCTTTCGCTGCATTGGTGACAGCTGATTTGGCCTGTTCAATTTCCAAAAGCATTTGAGCGATGCGATGTTGCAGGGCCTGAAATTTGCCAATTACAGTGCCAAATTGTTGGCGGGTGCGCAGATAGTCGACTGTCAGGGTTTTGATGCTGTCCATGAGGCCCAGAGCTTCTGCACAGACCGCTAGTGTGCAGCGGGCCGCTGTGGCGTCCAAAATCTCATATGAGCCGCCCTCAGCGCCAAGCAGAAGGGCAGGTGTATCTGTTAAGGATATGTCGCAAGCGCTACCACCATCAATGGTTTGGAACCGATGCTGTGTCATCCCAGCCGCATCACCTTTGACCAAAAACAGGCTGAGCCCGGTGGTGGTTTGGATTTTCGCGCTTACAATCACCGCATCGGCCCCGTGGGAAAATTTCACGCTGGTTTTGGTCCCGGCTAAGGTCCAGCCGTCACCTTTGGCTGTGGCCAAGGTCTCGGGCATGTCCCAATCATAATCGGCACCGTTTTCGATCAACGCCAGCGCCACACGTTTGGTGCCAGAGATGATGTGCTCAACCCAATCCAGATGCCCGGTTTGGGCAAAGATATAACCGCTGGCCAGTGCTGTGTCATTGAACGGTTCGTTGATCAACCCTCTGCCCAGTTCGGTAAAAACGGTGACGATGTCAAATCCGCCACCGCCAAAGCCGCCGATATCTTCGTCAAACAATGCGCCGATCAATCCCAGCTCTGCCATCTGTGTATAGGCCTGTGGATTGTAACCCAATTCACTGGCCCCAGCATCTAATCGTGCTTTCAGAGGATAGTCATTTTGAATAAATTTGTTGATCATATCAGCCACCATTCGGCGCTCTTCAGTGGGTTGAAAATCCATGGTTTAAAGTCCCAATATCATTTTGGTGATGATGTTTTTTTGTATTTCATTTGAGCCGCCATAGATCGAAACTTTGCGCTTGTTGAAATATGCTGCGGATTGATTGGCCATATTTTCAGGAGCCACTTGTGGCCCGTTGTAGCCGGGTTCAAACACTTCTGGCGTATGGGCCTGAGCATGACGGCCAAGGGCGCGGCGGGTGAGGTCATCGAAGTTTTGTTCCAACTCTGAGCCAATGATCTTGAGCATCGAGCTTTCTGGTCCCGGCCCTGCACCTTTGGCAAATCCGTCCAATACTCGCAGGTTAGTAGTTTCCAGATTGCGCAGCTCAATTTCAAGCCGTGCCATTCGTGCTGCAAAAAGTGGATCTTCTGCCAAAGTTTTGCCTGCTCGTTTTTGAGTTAAAGACAGCCGCTTTAACCGTGATAGTTTTTGGTTTGAAATGCCAACATTGGCGATGCCATTGCGCTCATGGGCAAGTAAATATTTGGCATAGGTCCAGCCCTTATTCTCTTCCCCCACCAGATTGGAGGCCGGTACGCGCACGTCGGTGAAAAACACTTCATTCACCTCATGCCCACCATCAAGGGTGCGGATTGGGCGCATGTCTATGCCGGGCACGGCGAGATCGATCAAAATGAAAGATATGCCCGCCTGTGGTTTGCAGATGCTGTCGGTGCGCACCAAGCAAAAGATCATATTAGCGTATTGGCCAAGGGTGGTCCAAGTTTTTTGACCGTTGATGATGTAGTCGTCACCATCTTTCACGGCGGTGGTTTTCAGGCTGGCCAAATCAGAGCCTGATCCGGGTTCGGAATATCCTTGGCACCACCAATCAGTCCCGTCGCACATCCGCGGTAACCAATGGTCCTGCTGCTCTTTTGAGCCGAAGGCCATCAGCACGGGTGCAAGCATTTTGAGGCCAAAGGGTAAGATGCGCGGCGCGCCTGCAGCGGCACATTCTTCTTCAAAGATAAATTGTTGGACAGGATCCCACCCGGTGCCACCAAAGGCCGTAGGCCAACTGTAGGTTAGCCATCCGCGCTTGTGCAGGGTCGCGTGCCAAAATTCGGTAGCTTCTTTGCTCACCGCAATATCGGCTTTCACCTTTGTTGCAATCGAGGTCGGCAATTCAGCTTCAAGAAACTCGATAACCTCCTGGCGAAAGGCGATGTTTGCAGCGGTAAAGTTGAGATCCATCAGTCTATCCTCAATTCAAGTCTTCAAATGTATGTCCGGCGGCAATCAAATCGACCAGCAAAGGCGACGGTTTCCAGAACACCGGATCTTCGGTTTCATAGGCGCGGATGTTGTCAAGCATTTTGCCCAGACCATACCCATCTGCATATTTCATTGGCCCACCCCGAAACCGTGGGAAGCCATATCCTTGGACAAAAGTGACATCAATGTCGGATGGTTTCAAGGCTACAGCCTCACGCAAAACCTCACAGGCTTCATTGACCATGGCGGCCATATAACGTTCCATAATCTCCTCATGAGAGAAGCTGCGGGGCGTGATGCCTTTGAGCGCGCGCTCGGCCTCGATAATAGTCAAGACTTTGGGATCCGGTGTACCAATTCTGGCCCCCTGCGGGTACAGATAAAACCCGCGCCCCGTTTTTTGACCAAACCAGCCATGTTCACAAATTCGATCGGAAATTTGTACGTCGCGTTCAGCTGGGTTGCGCGTGGGGGCTGCTGATTTTCGGTTGTCCCAGCCAATGTCGAGCCCGGCCAGATCATACATTGCATGGATGCCCATGGGATAGCCAAAGGCGTAGATGGCCGCATCAATTTCATAGGGTGTGGCACCATCTTCCATCATATACGCCGCGCACATACCATATTTTCCAAGGATACGGTTACCGATAAAACCTGCGGAATTTCCAGCCCGTACGGGGACTTTACCCAAACGTTTGGCCAAGGCAAATCCTGTTGCGACAACATCATCTGCAACACCCTTTGGCACAACAATTTCCAACAGTTTCATAATATTGGCTGGGCTAAAAAAATGCAGGCCCAGCACCTGATTGGAGCGGCCTGTTGCGCTGGAGATGTGATCAATGTCGATATAGCTGGTGTTTGAGGCGAAGACCGCGCTTGGCTTCATGACCTTATCAAGCTGGGTGAACACATCGCGTTTCACGTCAAGGCGTTCAAAAACGGCTTCAATCACCATATCGGCATCAGACAAATCTGCATAGTCTGTGGAGCCTGTATAAAGCGCCATAACTGAAGCTTTGTGATCGTGGGTGATCCTACCTTTTGCGAGCAGGCGGTCATAGACCTTTTCCACATTGGCGCGCCCACGTTTCAGGCTATCATCGTCGCGCTCAATCATCGTTACGGGCAAGCCGCTGTTGAGCGCCGCCACGGTGATGCCTGCGCCCATGGTTCCGCCACCTACAACGCCGAGGTTGTTTAGGGGGCGGGGTTGAGCGCGTCCGGCTTCGGGAACTTTGGCGCTGGCACGTTCGGCAAAAAAGGCATGAATCATGCCCTTGGATTGCTCAGAGGCAAGGCAGTCAAAAAAACAATCACGTTCATAAAGACGACCTTGGTCGAAGGTTTGCTCCAAGGTGGCTTTTACACAGGCAATAATTTGGAGCGGGGCTATTTGTCCCCTCATACGCTTATTGGCCATGTTTTCGGCGGCCGCAAGTGCCGCGCGATAGGCTGGTTCATCTGTCAAGCCGCGAGTCTCGTCGCGGGTTCGGCGCACTTGGGTCAATTGACTGGCATAGGTAAGGGCTGCGTCTAAAAGATCTGCCTCAACGATACAATCAATAAGGCCAGCGGCTTTGGCGGCTTGGGCGCTGATTGGGGTGCCCTTAAGCATGATACCAAGGGCCATTTCTGCCCCACAAAGCCGCGGCACGCGTTGGGTTCCACCAGCGCCGGGGATGAGCCCCAGGTGAATTTCGGGCAGGCCCACACGGGTATCTGACAACGCGATGCGGTAATGGCTGCCCAAAGCGATTTCAAAACCGCCACCAAGTGCCGTGCCATGTAACGCCGCGACGACTGGTTTTGCGCAGTTCTCGATTTGGTCAATTACATCTGGCAAATGTGGATCTTCCATTGGCCTGCCAAATTCTTTAATGTCGGCACCTGCTGGGAAGGTCCGGCCGGCACCTATGATCACTATTGCCGTCACCTCAGGGTCCGCTTCCGCTTGTTTCACGGCATCCAACAAGCCTTTGCGCACTGCTTGCCCTAAAGCATTGACCGGAGGGTTGTTAATTTCAACGATGGCTACCGTTCTAGATTTTAACAGGGTCACAAGATCAGACATTGAGATATTCCTCGGGTGTTGAGCATTATGCTAGAATAGAAGGCGGTTGCTTTCCGATATCTTAATCGGTCAATCTCCATGTGCCACAGTGCAGGTTTTGCTGTCAGTCACAAGCACCGCACCTAAAGCCATATTTGCCAAATGGTTAGCAATGGTTTGGCAGTTTTCTGGTCCGCGGGGCTTATACCAGTAAATCGGTGCGTGCAGCATCATGAGAAAGCTGCGGACAGTCACCGACAGATCTTGATCTTGAAATGCGCCAGAGCTGATTCCTTTGGCCAATACGTTGCGGAACATATCCTCATATTCCGATTGCAGGGTGGTGATTTCCACCCGCAACTGGCGCTCGCTATCGGTGATTCTGCCTGTTCCTGAGCCGCGCATTTCTTCGACAACAACCCGGTGATAGGCCAGTTCAGAAATCATGGCGATCACATGGGCTTGGGCCATTGCGTGGAACTTTTCCGGCGGTGGGTTCTGGGATTCGAAATAAGGGCGTACCCGATCTGTAGTGAGTTGCACCGAATGTTTGCGGATGGCACAGACCAATTCGCCTTTGGATCCAAAGTGATGGTAAATTTTACCCTTCGTAGCCCCCAATGCTCGGGCGATGTCGTCAATAGAGGTTTGATCTACCCCATGGGTGGCAAAGGCAGTGGCCGCCGCATCCAATATGCGCGGCTTGGCTGTTTTTGCACCGAGGCTCATGTGCTGGCCTGTTGGGCGGTGGCTTTCGCTGCCTTGGTCAACGTAATAATCGTCGAATTCATCGCGCCCATTCCTTTGGGGTTGGAAGCATTGCCTGACTGGGTGCGGTGGAGAACCCCCTCAAGAATAGCAGCCAACCGAAAGAAGGAGAATGCCATATAAAAGGCCCAATTCTCGGGCAATGCGATGCCCCGCAGTGCGCAATATTGCGCGACATATTCAGCTTCATCGGGGATGCCGAGCGCTGTGCGATCAAGAGTATCCAACCCTTTGATCAGCGAGTCTTGTGACAACCGAAGACCCATACATTGATAGGCTAAATCAGCGAAAGGATGGCCCAAGGTCGACAACTCCCAATCCAAAACTGCAATCATTTTGGGTGTGTGAACGTCAAACATGACATTGTCCAAGCGATAATCTCCATGCACGATAGACATCTGCCCATCATCCTCCACCAAGTTTTGTGACAGCCAATCGATGGTCCAGTCCATGTCAGGTCGGCTTTGTGTTTCTGATGCGCGGTATTGGTGCGTCCAGCGGGAGACTTGGCGGCCAAAGTAATTTCCGGGCCGACCAAAGTTTTCAAGGCCCACCCTGTGCGGATCAACCTCGTGCAGGGCCGCAAGCGTTTCAACTAGCGCACTATAGGCCAGAGTGCGGAAACTCTTGGAGCACTCGGGCAAGGCCGGGTCCCAAAATACAGTGCCGGACAGATAGCCCATCACCAAAAACTGCGCTCCTATTGGGCTGTCATCGCCGGATAGATGCAGCATTTTTGGCACAGGAACGGCGGTTTCGGCCAGTGCTGTCATGACCCTAAATTCTCGATCCACCGCATGAGCAGATTTTAACAATTTCCCCGGCGGCTTGGCACGCAGCACATAGCTGGTTCCAGATGTATCTAAGATTTTATAGGTGGGATTGGACTGTCCATTGGAAAATTTCTCAAGGCCCGCAAGTCCTGTAAACCCTGATACATGGTGCTTTAGATATGCTGATAGAACCTCTAGGTCAAAGGTCTGCAAGGGTTTGGTCATTGGTTTTTTCGGCTCCATCGCTCTTACTCCACGTCCGAGAAAACTACGACATTGACCCAATCGGCCAATAGCGCGGGCTTGTCTGTGCCCTCAATTTCAATGGTTAGCGTCGTGACCATCCGCAACTGGCTGGCGGAGGTTTGTTTGAGCTCCTTCAGTTCAAACACGCCACGAATTCGACTGCCGCTACGCAGGGGGGTTAGAAACCGCAGCCGATCAAAGCCAGCATTGAGATTCATCACCTGCCCTTCAAAAGGTCCAACGGTGTCTTGCATCATGCGGCTGGCCATCGATAATGTCAAAAACCCGTGAGCCACGGTTCCACCGAATGGCGTTTCTGCGGCGGCGCGTGCGGCGTCGGTGTGGATGAACTGTGGGTCTTCAGTGATATCTGCAAAGGCATCGATGCGCGCCTGATCGATCAAAAGCCAGGGGCTGCGGCCCAAGGTCTTGCCTATCAAGAGTGACTGCGTGGCATATGCATTTTGTAGATCAGACATCAGCCTACTTCCATTGACAACATACCGAGGAGTATGTTTCATTAGGGGGATGCCTGTAAAGGGCAAAATAACCAAGCTAAGTTGAGGGCACTATTATGGAAATGAATCTTGGACTTTCAGAGCGTGTCGAGAAGCTCCGTGACCGGGTTGCGGAAATCATCCGTGAAGACATCATGCCAATGGAGCATGAATATCACGCCGAGGTGTCTAAGGGCGACCGCTGGGCCTTTACCGACCGGCAAATTGAAATCATGAAGACGCTGAAAGACAAAGTGCGCGCTGAAGGGCTGTGGAACTTTTGGCTTACAGGCAGCGACAAAGGCTTTGGTCTGACCACTGTTGAATATGCATATATGGCCGAAGAGTTGGGCAAATCGCCTCTCGCGGCTGAGGTGTTCAACTGTTCCGCGCCTGATACTGGTAATATGGAAGTGTTTGAACGTTACGGCACCGATGAGATGAAAACCCGCTGGCTGGCGCCCTTGCTGGCTGGAGACATTCGCTCTGCTTATGTGATGACAGAGCCAGACGTGGCCTCGTCAGATGCCACCAACCTGAGCTTAACGTGCGTGCGCGACGGTGATGGCTATGTGCTGAACGGTGAGAAGTGGTGGGCCAGTGGGGCCGGCGATCCGCGCTGTGCGGTCTATATCGTTATGGTCAAAACTGGTGACGACGATGCGCCCAAACACAAACGCCATTCAATGATTGTGGTGGATGCGGCGACTGCGGGCATCGAAAAGCTGCGGCCGATGCAAATTTACGGCCATGACGATGCTCCGCATGGGCATTATCACCTACGTTTTACCAATGTGCGGGTGCCAGCTAAAAATCTGTTGCTGGGTGAAGAGCGTGGCTTTGAAATAGCACAAGGCCGGCTTGGGCCCGGACGTATTCACCATTGCATGCGCGCCATCGGACAGGCGGAAGCCGCTCTTGAATTGATGTGCAAACGCAGCTTAAGCCGGACGGCTTTCGGAAAGCAATTGGCGTATCTCGGTGCAAATTTTGATATCATTGCAGATGCGCGTATGGAAATTGAAATGGCGCGGCTATTGTGCCTGAAAGCAGCTTGGATGATGGATCAAGGCGATCCGCGCGCCGCTGCACCTTGGATTTCAAAAATCAAAGTTGTGGCGCCGATTATGGCTTTGAAAGTTGTAGATGAGGCAATCCAACTGCATGGGGCCGGGGGCATCAGCCAAGACACGCCACTTGCTGCCTATTGGATGCACCTGCGCACTTTGCGCTTGGCCGATGGACCGGACGCTGTACATCGCAGGCAGGTGGCGCGGGCAGAACTGCGCAAGCATACGCAGGAAAAAATTTAACCCACAGGCCAGACTGCACGGCCGTCCTGATAGAGCTGGAGAGTGACCATGACGCCTTTCACATTCAACACCACACCAAGCCTACGCATGGGTGCGGGTCTTGCCCGGCAATTGGGTGAGATTGTGAAGCCGATCTGTGGCGAAAATATCCTGTTCGTTACAGATCCGGGCATGGTTGCCAATGGGCTGGTGGGGCCGGTGGTGAACATCCTGCGCGCGGCAGGGCTGCGGGTAACCATCTTTGATCAGGTTCAAGCTGACCCGCCCGAAGCCATCATTCTACAAGCGGCCGATATGGCCCGTCATGTGAGTGGCGTGGTGGGTTTTGGTGGTGGATCGTCTTTGGATGTGGCCAAGCTTGCGGCTTTGCTGGCCGCCTCGGGCCAACCTTTGGCTGAGGCCTATGGAATTGGAAATGCCAAGGGGCCGCGTCTGCCGCTTGTGCTGGTGCCGACCACTTCGGGAACCGGATCTGAGGTGACGCCGATCTCGATTGTCACCACTGGTGCCTTGGAGAAAATGGGGGTTGTGAGCCCGTTGATTTTGCCGGATGTGGCCGTACTGGATCCTGAGCTGACGCTTGGTCTGCCCGCGCATGTCACGGCAGCCACAGGTATTGATGCCATGGTGCATGCGATTGAGGCCTATGCCAGCGCAAATCCAAACAACAATCCTGTAAGCCGTGCCTTGGCTGTGGAAGCCTTGTGTCTGATGGGCCGGGTGCTGCAACGGGCTGTGGATACGCCTGGAAACATTGAGGCGCGCAATGATATGATGCTGGGCTCAATGCTTGCGGGACAGGCCTTTGCCAACTCGCCCGTCGCGGCGGTTCATGCCTTGGCCTATCCTATTGGCGGGCATTACAAGTTGCCGCATGGGCTTTCAAACGCCCTGGTCTTGCCACATGTCCTGCGCTTTAATGCTGAAGTGGCACCGCTGGCCTATGCCGAACTACTGCCACATGTGTTCCCACAGGTGTCTGACACTGGTGTGGGCGATGCTGCTGTCAAATTTGTTGAGGGCATGGCGGCTCTTAGCCGTGCTTGTGGGTTGCCGCAAAATCTGCGTGATGTGGGAATCGAAAAAGAGGCTCTGCCGATGCTGGCGCGCGATGCAATGAACCAAACCCGCTTGCTGGTGAACAACCCGCGCCCTGTGGATGAGGCCGCAGCCTTGGCAATCTATGAGGCCGCATGGTGAGAGTAACCCCGAGAAACCGCGCCGATTATAGCGCTTTTTCGACGCTTGCCACCCGGTGGATAGACAATGATATCTATGGCCATATGAACAATGCGGTGCATTACCAGCTGTTTGATACCGCTGTGAATGGCTATTTGTTGGAGCAGGGCGCTTTGGATCTGAAATCCGGCGCAACTGTATTTTTGGTAGTGGAGACCGGTTGCCAATATTTCAGCGAATTGGCCTTCCCAGATGTCATCACGGCTGGGATGAAAGTACGTAAATTGGGTAATTCTTCGGTGACATATGATGTGGGCTTGTTTCGGGAGGATGCGAATATCGCCGCAGCACAGGGATATTTTGTGCATGTGCATGTGGACCGTGAAACGCGGAAACCTGTGCCTATGACGGGCGATGTACGAGCGATTTTGGAGCATCTGGCGCAGGGATAACTTGTGGCGCCATTGATGATGAAAGTTATAGCTGACCGATGCATCAGCCCGCTGCTATTTGTTCTTAGAAGTTCACTTGGAATTTGACGCCAATCGTATCGGCTGAGTTGCCGGAATAAACTGCTGTCATGCCTGAACTTGAGATGCTAACTTTTCCAAAGTTGGATCTGCTATAGCCGGCGCTGATGCCCGCATTATCGTTCAACAAATATTTCAGACAGAGATTGTGGGACTTGCCGCCGTTCGAGATAGTGAACAGGCTGTCACCTGCAGGGCCGCCACCGGCTTCTTGGGCATAAGATAGGGAGGCCGAGATTTGATTAGAGAACTTTCGGCGCACACTGAAATTGAAGGAAATTTCATGTGGTGTATCCCGAAATTACCAAAATGCCCTACTTTTCTAATCTGTTTGGATGACGGCGGATTATTTTAATTTAATATCAGTATATTAATGGATAAAGCCCACTCTTTCGAGTGGGCTTTATTTTTTAGAATTTAGGATTTAAGCGGTGTCGAAACGATCCGTATCCATCACTTTGGCCCATGTGGCCACGAACCGGCGCACGAAAGAGGCTTCTGCGTCAGATGTTGCGAAAGCTTCCGCCAAAGCGCGCAGCTGTGAATTTGAGCCAAACGCCAGATCAACACGGCTTGCCGTCCATTTCGTATCGCCCGTGGTACGATCACGACCTTCGAAGGCGGTTTCATTGTCTGAGACATCCACCCAAGTGGTGCCCATGTCCAACAAGTTGACAAAGAAGTCGTTGCTCAATGTGCCGGGGCGGTCTGTGAGAACGCCTTGGGCCGATCCATCAGTATTTGCACCCAACACCCGAAGTCCACCCAGAAGGACGGTCATCTCAGGCGCTGTGAGTGTGAGCAATTGCGCACGATCCAGCAGTAGCTCTTCAGCTGAGACGGTGAATTCCTGCTGTAGGTAGTTGCGGAACCCATCGGCTTTTGGCTCAAGCACTTCAAAAGACTCAGCGTCGGTTTGGGCCTGAGTGGCGTCGCCGCGACCCGGAGTGAAGGGGACAGTGACCGCATGGCCGCCAGCCTTAGCCGCCGCTTCAACGGCTGCAGCGCCGCCCAAGACAATCAAGTCCGCCATGGATACGTCTTTGCCACAGCCGGCTTGGACGCTTTCCAAAGCAGCCATGACCTTGGCCAATTGTACCGGTTGGTTGGCTGCCCAATCTTTTTGCGGTGCGAGACGCACCCGCGCGCCATTTGCGCCACCGCGTTTATCAGTACCACGGAAGGTTGAGGCCGAGGCCCAAGCCGCAGAGACCAGGTCAGAAACTGAAAGACTCGTGCCCATGATGGCAGATTTCAACTCAACTATATCGGAAGCAGACAAATCCGCATTCCCGGCTGGGATCGGATCTTGCCAGATCAGATCTTCTGCAGGCACGTCGGATCCAAGATACAGAATTTTTGGTCCCATGTCGCGGTGGGTCAGTTTGAACCATGCGCGAGCAAAGGCATCAGCAAAGGCATCCGGATTAGCGTGGAAGTGCCGTGAGATTTTTTCATAGGCGGGGTCCATACGCATGGCCATATCTGCTGTTGTCATCATCAATGGAACTGTGGTGCTTGAACCGTCAACCTGTGGCGCATGATCGTCGGCAGTCAATCCTTTTGCATGCCAGATATTGGCGCCAGCTGGGCTTTTGGTCAGGTCCCAGTCGTATCCAAACAGCACGTCGAAATAGCCCATATCCCATTTGATTGGGTTGGAGGTCCAGGGGCCTTCGATCCCGCTTGTGGTGGTATGAATGCCAACACCGCTTTCAAAATCGTTTTTCCAGCCGAAGCCTTGCTCGATGATGCTAGCCCCTTCAGGCTCTGCACCGACAAGCTCTGGGTCACCCGAACCATGTGCTTTGCCGAAGGTATGGCCACCAGCCACCAAGGCGACAGTTTCTTCATCGTTCATGGCCATACGTGCAAAGGTTTCGCGGATATCTACACTGGAACCCAAAGGATCTGGG
>Ga0209712_10000380_pt1 | contig 40286 bp, 30 predicted proteins | sample ArcOceMetagenome_FD_187443 | JGI IMG/M metagenome (GOLD analysis project Ga0209712, IMG submission 187443) | Marine eukaryotic phytoplankton communities from Arctic Ocean - Arctic Ocean - Greenland ARC118M Metagenome (SPAdes) (version 2) | ecosystem: Environmental > Aquatic > Marine > Oceanic...
AGACTAGGTGTTGCAGTTAGAGATACTGATGGAAACATAAAATTGATGAACGGGAACCAGACCATGGTTGTTATGACTGAATTTTTATTAAAAAAGTGGAAGGAAGAAGGAAAAATTAATGGAAAACAATTTATAGGATCTACGATTGTTTCTACTGAATTAGTAAATGATGTTGCTGCCAATTACAATGTTGAAACCAAAATAGGTTTAACAGGTTTTAAATGGATTGCAAAAATGGTTAAAGATTTTCCTGAATTAGATTTTATTGGCGGTGGAGAAGAAAGTTTTGGATATATGGTTGGTGGCTTCGTTCGAGACAAAGATGCAGTTACTGCAACTCTTTTAGCTTGTGAAATAGCTGCGTCTGCCAAACAAAACGGAAGTTCTTTTTACGAAGAACTACTAAATATTTATATCAACAATAAATTTTATAAAGAACACTTAATATCTATCACGAAAAAAGGAATGGATGGTGCTGCAGAAATTCAGCAAATGTTAAGTGATATGCGCAACAATCCATTGACTGAAATTGATGGAGAAAAAGTAGAATCTCTTTCTGATTATGAAGCATCCACTAGAAAAAATTTAATTACTGGCGCAATAACAAACATAGATTTACCAAAATCAAATGTACTAATTTATCAAACTGAATCAGGAACAAGAATTGCAGCTAGACCGAGTGGTACAGAACCAAAAATAAAATTCTATTTTAGTGTGAATACTGATTTAAATCTAGCTAAAAATGCTAATAGTATTGAAATTGAACTAGATACTAAAATTCAACGAATTATTAAAGAAATGAAATTGAGTTAATGGCCTATTTTAAAGACATTTTAAAGTATGAGAAGAAATATAGAAAATTTACGATTCTAAATATTCTATTTAATATTCTATATGCTATTTTTAATGTTTTATCTGTTCTTGCTTTTATTCCTGTTCTAAATATATTATTTGGTACAGAAAGAAAAGTAATAATGAAACCTATATACGAGGACATATCTAATATTGGTGCTTATTTAGAAAATAGTTTCAACTATTTTATTTATCAAAAAATTATTGATGATGGTGAAATTAAGGTTCTATTATTTATTTGTTTATTATCTCTTTCATTATTCTTTTTCAAGAACTTATTTAGATATTTAGCATCTTATGTAATCACATTTTTAAGAACAGGAGTCGTAAAAGATTTACGAGACAACCTCTATAGTAAAATTGTAGAATTACCTGTCGCTTACTTTTCAGAAAAAAGAAAAGGAGATATCATTGCACGGATGACTTCGGATGTGCAAGAAGTAGAAAACTCTATCTTAACTTCTATAGAAACCATAGTTAGGGAGCCTTTGACAATATTTATCTCGATAACTATTATGCTCTTTATGAGCCTAAAGTTAACGCTATTTGTTTTTATTTTACTTCCTGTTTCTGGTTTTATAATTTCTTCGATTAGTAAGAAATTAAAAGCAAAATCTGCGAAAGCACAGAAAGAGAATGGTAACTTTTTATCATTTATAGAAGAAACACTGACAGGCTTAAGAATTATTAAAGGTTTTAATGCTGAAAATGTAATTCAAAAAAAATTCAATACCTCTACCCAAAGTTTTAGAAAATTAATGACCAGCGTTTTTCATAGACAAACATTGGCTTCACCTATGAGTGAGTTTTTAGGTTCTGCAACAATTATTGCCATTCTTTGGTATGGAGGAGCAGAAGTTATAAATAAAACTAGTGACTTAGATTCTAGTAAATTTTTAGGGTATATCCTTTTATTTTATACTGTTTTAAATCCTATTAAATTAATAACTACAACATTCTATAATATTCAAAAAGGAGAAGCTTCTGCCGAAAGAATTATGACTGTTTTAAATACGGAAAACAGCATTAAAGACAAACCTAATGCTATTATAAAAGCGACTTTTGAAAGTCAAATTGAATTTAAAAACATCTCTTTCAAATACAAAAAAGACAATGTTTTAAAAAACTTTTCTATAACTATAAATAAGGGAGAAACAGTTGCTTTGGTGGGGCAATCTGGAAGTGGAAAGTCTACTTTAGCTAATTTAGTTACTCGTTTTTACGATGTAAATAAAGGTGAAATTTTAATTGATGGAGAAAATATTACAAATATTACAAAAAAATCCTTGAGAGATTTAATGGGAATTGTTTCTCAAGATTCTATTTTATTTAATGATACTATTGCAAATAATATTAAGTTAGGGACTCAAAACGCAACGGATACAGCTATATTAGAAGCTTCTAAGATTGCGAATGCAGATGAATTTATTCAAGATTTACCACAAAATTACGACACAAATATTGGTGATGGTGGAAACACGCTTTCTGGAGGACAAAAACAACGCTTGTCTATTGCTAGAGCAGTTCTAAAGAATCCACCCATTATGATTTTAGATGAGGCAACTTCAGCACTAGACACAGAATCTGAACAACTAGTACAAATTGCTTTAGAGAAAATGATGCGAAATAGAACTTCTTTAGTAATTGCACATAGACTTTCTACAATTCAAAAAGCAGATAAAATTCTAGTACTAAAAAAAGGTAAAATAGTAGAACAAGGAAAACACACAGAATTACTTGCCAAAAAAGGAGAGTATTTTAAGCTAGTTACCATGCAAAGCTTAAGCTAGCTTCAGTCCTAATTGCTTTCCTTTTTCAATCATAAAATTATAGGAAGCTTCTTTTTCGTTTGGAATTACACCATCTAAAATCGCTTCCTTTATAGCTTCTTTTATTTGACCAATTTCTCTACAAGGCTTTAAATTAAATGCCTTCATAATTTCTTCTCCAGTAACTGGTGGCTGAAAATTCCTAACTTTATCTCTCTCTTCTACTTCCTTAATTTTAATTCTTACTAACTCAAAGTTATGGTGATAACGTTTAAATTTTTTTGTGTTTTTTGTTGTAATATCTGCTTCACAAAGTGTCATTAAAGCATGAATATCCTCTCCTGAATCAAAAACCAAACGTCTTACAGCAGAGTCTGTAACTTCTGAAGCCAATACAATTGGACGTGAACTTAACAATACCATTTTCTGAACAAACTTCATTTTATTATTCAATGGCATTTTTAAACGTTTGAATAATTTATGTACCATTTTAGAACCTACAAATTCATGCGCATGAAACGTCCAACCAACTTTTTTACTGAATTTTTTAGTAGGTGCTTTGCCAATATCATGCAATAAAGCTGCCCATCGTAACCAAACATCATTTGTGTTTTTAGCTATATTATCTAAAACCTCTAACGTATGATAAAAATTATCTTTATGCTTCTGCCCTTCGACTTCTTCCACTCCTTTCAACGCGATTAATTCAGGAAGAATTTGTGGTAATAATTTTGTTTTTTCTAACAATAGAAAACCTATTGATGGTTTTTTTGATGATATGATTTTATTCAATTCATCAACAATTCTTTCTCTTGTTATTATTTTAAGCCTATCAGCGTTTTCACTTATTGATGAAAGAGATTCCTCTTCAATTATAAAATTTAACTGTGTTGCAAAACGAATTGCACGCATCATTCTTAAGGGATCATCAGAATAGGTTATATCCGGATTTAAAGGCGTTTTTATAATTTTATTCCTTAAGTCCGAAATTCCGTTAAAAGGATCTAATAACTCACCAAAATTCTCATCATTCAAACTTAACGCCAAAGCATTGATTGTAAAATCTCGTCTGTTTTGATCATCTTGCAAGGTTCCTTCAGTTACATCTGGATTCCTACTTTCTTCAGAATAGGACTCTTTTCTAGCACCAACAAACTCAATTTCAACATCTTTAAAACGCAGCATTGCTGTTCCATACGTTTTAAAAACCTGCACTTTTGGTTTGTTTGGAAGTAATTGAGACACTTTTAAAGCCAACTCAATTCCACTACCTATAGCTACTATATCAATATCTTTTGCAGTTCCTCTCTTTAAAAAGAAATCGCGCACAAAACCTCCAATTACATAACTTTCTATTTGTATCTGTTTTGATGCTGTTGATATTACACTAAAAATTTCTGATGAAATTGCTTCTTTAAACAACTGTTTTTGCATGAATTATGGTCTTAAAGCCTGAATACTAACACCTATAATCATAGATACCTTTAGATGATATATATTCACTTTATTTTATTGCGAATTTACTATATAATAAACACCTTTCAAAATTGGATATACAATTTATTAAAACGATTATTTATTGGGTCTCCAATTACAAATATCTCTAGTTTCTAATTAGATGTTTTTTTTAGTCGAGTTATTCTTATATTCAAATTGTCAACTATTTCAAGAGTACTCTAAGGAGTATAAATATATATTTTTTAAATATACTTAAACAGCTAAAAATACAGGAGAGTTCTTACTTTATAGATTATTCTTCAGCTTATTAATTTTAAAAATTGCTTTATTTTTTTTTTAACCCCAACCTAAAAGCATACTCCATTTATTAGAAAGAGAATATTATTTAACTTTTATATGTAGATTGATTTGAAATTTCTGATATTATTTTTGTTTTTCACATTTGTTTATTCAAAGTAATTCTAAAAATATTATCTTTGTTATTTATATAAAATACATGTTTCAAAAAATTCCAAACTATATAAAATACATCTTTACAAATGTTTTTTTTCTTTTTGTTTTTATCGTTTTTTTTAGAGGATTCTTCTATCTGTTTTTTGCAGATCTAGAAAATATTTCTACTCTAGAAATACAAAAAGCTATTTTGCTAGGTATTCGTTTTGATTTAAAGTTAGCAATTCTTACTTTTTTCCCTTTGGCAATAATAGTTTTAATTACAAACTACCGTTTTTTTAAAAAAATAATTTTCGGAAGGATAGCAGCTATGTACCTAGTATTATCCTACTTAATTTTAACGCTATTTTATATATTTGATTTTGGATATTATGAGTATTTAGCAATTCGTTTAGATGCTTCTTCACTCCGTTTTTTAAGTAATTTTAAAATCTCTAGTCAGGTATTAATTGAAAGCTATCCCGTTTATAAAGGTCTTTTAGGATTGTTAATTTTATGTTTTATCATTTACAAATATTCTATATTTATATATAATTTATTTTCTAAAACTCCTCAAAAGATAATTAAAAAAGTAAAAGCGGTATTCTTTATTTTAACTATTCTGCTCTTGTCTTTTGGTATTTACAACAGCATAACATATTACCCTTTGCGCTGGAGTGAAGCTTTTTTCTCTAAAAAAAATAGCGTAAATCAGTTTGCTTTAAACCCTGTTTTATATTTCTTTGATAGTTTTGCATTTAGAAGTGAAGGTGTAAATATTGAGGAATTTAAAACCTATTATCCAGTAATTGCAAAACACCTAAACTTGCCATTGGACACGATTAATTTTGAAAAAAAAACAACATTTAAGGAACCTTACAAAGACAAACCTAATATTGTTTTTGTAATGTTAGAATCTACTGGAACTGCAGCTATGGGCTTCTATGGAAACCCGTTAAATAGTACTCCAAAAATGGATTCTATTATTAAAAAAAGTTTGAGTTTTTCTAAGTTCTATGTTCATAAGCCAGGAACTGCAGCTAGCGTTTTTGCAAGTATTACTGGATTGCCTGATATTGAAGATGTGAAAACAGCGTCAAGAAACCCTATGATTATTGACCAGCGAATTATTTTTGATGAATTTAAAGGTTATGAAAAACTATATTTTTTAGGTGGATCTGCAAATTGGGCAAATATTAGGGGAGTTTTTCAATCAAATATCAAAGACTTAAAAATCTATGAAGAAGGAAGTTTTGAGGAGAATAATAGAGCTGATGTTTGGGGAATTGACGATTACGACTTGTTTAAAGAAGCTGATAAAAAATTAAAAAAATTACACGCGAAAGAAAAGCCCTTTGTTGCCTATATTCAAACAGCGACAAATCATATGCCCTTTACAGTGCCCAATATAAAAGAAAGCTTTACACCTATTTTAGAAAATGAAATTGATGAAAAAACACTAATTAAAGGAGGATTTAGATCTTTAGAACAATTAAACGGAATTCGTTATTTAGACTTTAATATTGCTCGATTTTTAGAAAGAGCAAAAAAATCTGGCTATTATGAGAATTCCTTGTTTGTTTTTTTTGGTGATCATAGAGGAGGAATGAAAAAACTAAATTTCTTAAAAAACAATGAAGATGATTTAGGAATTCAAGTACATCATGTTCCATTTTTTATTCATGCACCAAAATACATAAAACCTCAAGAAATAAACAAGTATGCCAAATTAATAGATATTTTTCCAACAGCTGCAAGTTTAGCAAAAATAGATTACACAAATTATACTTTAGGAAGAGACTTATTAGATAGTACAACGAAAAATACGGCTGCTTTTGTATACATTCAAAGCAAAGGTGAAAAAGCCGTTGGAATCATAAAAGATAGTTTTTACTACGAAAAAACCAACATCTCTAAAAAAGCAGGTTTATACAGTTTACAAACAAATACAATTCAAGACATTAAGTTTGACAAGCCAGTTATCGCAAAACAAATGGACAGCCTTTTATCCGCCTATTATCATACTACTAAATATTTATACTTTAATAATAAAAAAGTAGCTAAACCAGTTATAGATTATAAATAATTGCTTCTTTCACATTTATCTTTTATTTTTCTGCACCTGCTGTTTAATCAGTTCTCTACCTGATATATTTATTGATTTTTGAAAAGATTTAAGAGTATAATTTCGATTAATATTTACTGATATTAAAACAATAGTTGTCAGGAATTTATTAAATCAATTTTGCGGAAATTTTATCTTTTACAAATCTTATTATAATTGTAAAATATTTTGCCATTGTATTTTTTCACTCTTATAAATGTCGTATTTTTTTTTAGAATAAATTAATCGTATTTATTAGAAAGCCAATTCTTTATATAAGTTAATTTATCTTCTGGACATTGATCTAAACTCTGCAAACAAAGGAATAGTTTGTTTTTGTCTCTTTCAGCTCTTTTAAATCCGTTTTTAATCCACCAAAAAGGTTTCTTATAATTTTGAAAATACACCAATTGGTAATCTTCTTTCAAAATATAATTGTCATTTTGTATTTCTAAATGATTTGCTAAAGATTGATTGGTATATTGTTCTGGGTGTCTAAAACGATGTTTTATATTTAGGTCTAATATTTCTGGATATTCTTTATAAAAATTATCGTAGGTAGATTTTCTTAAAGGAGCAATTGTATGATCTAAACGAACGTACTTTTTAAATCCTAAAATTTTGGCAATATTTTGTTGACCTTTTTTAAACCCCCAAACATTCGTTTTTTTATTTTTCCCTAAAATATCATAAAATTTTTTTTGTAATTTTTTATACCATATATCCTCATAAAATTTTGTCCAAAACCCCCGAATAACCGGTTTACCTTCATTAAAAAAATCATCAATTTTTGTTTCGTTAACTAAAAAAAAATCATCGTTCAAATATAGAAAATGTTCAGAAATATTAGGTATTTTATGCAATAAAGACTCAATAGACAAACAATTAAATGTTGGTAAATATTGAGAATATCCTTCAAAAATTATTTTGTGATCTACAATAAAAACTGTTGGATACTCTCTTTTAGCTTTCTCTTTATCTATTAAAAATTCTGGAATTTGATTATCGGTAACTATAAAAATATTTCTTACAAACTTGGCATATTGTAAGATTGATTTAACTGCGAATTCAACCTCATCTACTTGGTCATAACGCATTCTTACAGATTTACTATTTATAGATTTTTTATTTTCTAAATAGTTTTCCATTTTTGCTTTATGAGCTGGGTCATTTCCATCTACCCAAGTAATAACTGCATCTACAACCATATGTTTTTAATATTGAACTTTAATTGAGCTTTCTGTTCAACAACCACAGTTTTATGTATCTCGTTAAAACTCCATATGCTTGAGTTTTAGCAAAAATGAAACCTGGGAATCCATCTAAAAAACCGAGCCTAACAAAGTAATGAATAAAAAATCTCGCAGGTGGTTTAATTAGGATATGAAATATATTTACCTTTTTCCCTTCCTCAAAGAATTGCTGACCTCTTAATGCCCCATAATGATTCATTTTAGAAATATAATGGTCATAACTTTTATAAGAATAATGATCTATTTTATTTTTAAAAAAACCTATTTTTCCATTTGCAAATATCCTTTCATGCACAACTCCAGAATATTTGCAATGTTGTTTTAAAAATAAACGAACCACTTTATCTCTTTGGCAGCCTCCATAATTAATTTTCTTTCCACAAAAGTAAAAATTTCTTCTAACATTGAAGCCAACAAAATCTTTTGGGTCTTTAACAGCGTCTAAAATCTCAATTTCTACTTCTGGTGTGACTCTTTCATCTGAATCTAAAACATAAATCCAAGGATGTTTAGCTTGGTCTATTGCAAAGTTTTTTTGCGACGAAAAATCATCAAACTTTCGCTTGATGATTTTTACATTATGCTTTTCTGCCAGCGCTACCGTATTATCCTTGCTAAAGGAATCTATTACAATAATTTCATCAGCAAAACTAACTGACTTTATAGCGTCACCAATATGGATTTCTTCATTTAAGGTAGGAATAATAGCAGTAATCTTTGTCATAGCTTTTTCAAATCTTAAACAGCAACATCATATTCACGTAATGCGTCGTTTAAAGAAGTTTTTTTATTTGTACTTTCTTTTCTTTTTCCAATAATTAATGCACAAGGTACATTGTATTCTCCAGCTGCAAATTTCTTAGTATAGCTTCCAGGAATTACAACTGACCTCGCTGGAACTCTACCTTTCATTTCGATAGGCTCAACTCCAGTAACATCTATAATTTTAGTACTCATTGTCAATACAACATTTGCGCCTAAAACAGCTTCTTTTTCTACTCTAACCCCCTCAACAACAATACATCTAGAACCTATAAAAGCGCCGTCTTCTATAATTACAGGTGCAGCTTGTAATGGTTCTAAAACACCACCAATTCCTACGCCCCCAGATAGGTGAACATTCTTACCAATCTGAGCACAAGAGCCAACTGTAGCCCAAGTATCGACCATGGTTCCTTCGTCTACGTATGCTCCAATATTCACATAGCTTGGCATTAAAATAGTTCCTGGAGCAATATATGCTCCATGTCTTGCAACAGCATTTGGCACTACTCTAATTCCTCTCTTTGCAAAGTTTCTCTTTAAAGGAATTTTATCATGATATTCGAAAATACCTGCTTCTAAAGTCTCCATTTTTTGAATTGGAAAATATAAAACAACAGCTTTTTTTATCCATTCATTTACTTGCCAACCACCTTCAATTGGTTCTGCAACTCTTAATTCTCCTTTATCTAATAAATCAACTACTTTTCTAATTGTATTAATCGTTTTTTCCTCTTTTAATAAATCACGATTTTCCCAAGCTGACTCTATAATTTTTCTAATTTCTTTCATTTTAAAATTTACTTTTTACAAATATAAATTTATCTGTAAAATCTAAAGCGAATATACATTTTTTAAACAAATATTCTTCCTTTGTTTAAAATACGAGAACTAATTTAAAGGTACTTTATTGATAATATTCTTTTTAATTAATACTATTAAAAGTATAAACTATATTTTTGCAGAAATAGTATATAAATTGGGAAGAATTTTAGCCATCGATTTTGGAAAAAAAAGAACAGGAATTGCAGTTACAGACGAACTACAGATTATTGCTTCTGGTTTAACAACAGTAAATACTGGGGAATTAATCTTGTTTTTAAAAGACTATACAAATAAAGAAAAAGTAGAGCTATTTTTAGTTGGAAAACCGAAACAAATGAATAATTCTGATAGTGAAAGTGAGGCCTTAATACTGCCTTTCTTAAAAAAACTATCCAAAGAAATACCAAAAATTCCAGTGCAAAGAATAGATGAGCGCTTTACCTCTAAAATGGCTTTTCAAACGATGATTGATGGTGGTTTGAATAAAAATCAACGTAGAAATAAGGCTTTAATTGATGAAATTAGTGCAACCATCATATTACAATCGTATTTGTACAATAAATAGTTTTGTTCAAGTTACAAACTTTGTACTTTTGCAAACAATAAAAAAGAAAAAATGATTTTACCAATTGTGGCTTATGGAGATCCTGTTCTTAGAAAAGCAGGAATAGAAATTGACAAAGATTACCCTAATTTAAAGGAGTTAATTGCCAATATGAAAGAAACCATGTACAATGCCTCTGGCGTTGGCTTGGCTGCTCCGCAAATTGGCAAAGCAATTCGTTTGTTTCTTATTGATGCTTCTCCTTTTGCTGAAGATGAAGATTTAGATCTGAAAGAAAGGGAAGTTTTAAAAACATTTAATAGAGTTTTTATCAATCCGAAAATTATTAAAGAAGAAGGTGACGAATGGGCTTTTAATGAAGGATGCTTAAGCATACCTGATGTGCGCCAAGATGTATATCGCCAGCCAAAAGTAACTTTAGAATATCAAGATGAAGATTTTAAAACACATACAGAGGTTTTAGATGGATTGGCCGCTAGAGTTTTTCAGCATGAATTTGATCATATAGAAGGTATTTTATTTACAGACAAGCTTTCAACGCTTACAAAAAGATTAATTAAAAAGAAATTAGAAAACATTTCTAAAGGAAAAATTAATGCAGATTACAGAATGCGCTTTCCTAATTTAAAAAAAGGTAAATAATACAAAATCATATTTTTTAGAACCTAGTTGAGAATTATGAGTTTTCTAATAAAAAAAACTCTCAACTGCACCCAAGAAGATAATAATATAAAAACACATATGGAATTTAGTAAAATTATTTCGGTTACTGGTAAACCTGGTTTATTTCAAGTAATATCACAGTCTAAAAACTCAATTATCGTTGAGTCTTTAACAGACAAAAAACGTTTGGCAATCAACTCAACTCAAAATGTGAGTTTGTTAGAAAATATTGCAATTTATACGTATGAAGAAGATGTCCCTTTATTAGAAATCTTTAAATCTATGCATAAAAAAACGGAAGGTAAAGAAGCAATCTCTCATAAAGAAAGCGGAAAAAAATTAGCAGCATTTTTTGCTGAAGTTCTGCCCAATTACGATGATGAAAGAGTATATACTTCTAATATAAAAAAAGTAATTCAGTGGTTTAACTTACTAGTAAATGCTGGCTTAGATTTTACTGCAATTAAAGAAGTTATTGCTGAAGAAAAAACGGAAGAAGCATAATCACTTTATCATTTCGACTTTAGAAGAAATCTTATTATATTTTAAAGAATTCTCAATCGTTTTTGAACTCATTTCGAAATGACCTTAAAAAACATCATTTTGAATACAAGAAAAAATCAATTAGCAGCTTTTAATCGTTTGTTAGATATCATGGACGAACTTCGTGAAAAGTGTCCTTGGGATAAAAAACAAACCTTAGAAAGTTTACGTCATTTAACCATTGAAGAGACGTACGAGTTAGCTGATGCTATTCTTGAAAATGATTTACAAGAAGTAAAAAAAGAATTGGGTGACGTATTGCTGCACATTGTTTTTTACGCAAAAATAGGTAGTGAAAAAAATGCTTTTGATATTGGAGATGTTGCCAATAGTATTTCTGATAAATTAATTCATAGACATCCTCATATTTATGGAGATGTTGTTGTTGAAAATGAAGAGGATGTGAAGCGTAATTGGGAACAATTAAAACTAAAAGAAGGCAAAAGTTCTGTTTTAGAGGGAGTTCCTAAGAATTTACCAGCAGTTGTAAAAGCGAGTAGAATTCAAGAAAAAGTAGCTGGAGTTGGTTTTGACTGGGAAAAACCAGAACAAGTTTGGGATAAAGTACAAGAAGAAATTACTGAATTAAACGAAGAAATTAAAGCAGGAAACAAAGAAAATACCGAAAAAGAATTTGGAGACGTCTTATTTTCAATGATAAATTATGCGCGTTTTATTGGAGTAAACCCCGAAAATGCATTAGAAAAAACGAATAAAAAATTCATTAATCGTTTTCAGTATTTAGAGAAAGAAGCTAAAAAAGAAGGAAAAGAACTTTTAGAAATGTCACTTACTGAGATGGATGTTTATTGGGAAAAATCCAAAGAATTTTTTAAATAAATTTTTATCATTTTTTTATTAAAACAAAGTATAAAGTCTCCAAACAGGAGGCTTTTTTTTATTATAATTTCTTAGTATTTTTACATTATAAGTTTTTAATTAAAATAAAACTTTATTGTTTAGTTTGTTTCTGAATCTGAAAGAATCTAACATCACTAACGATTGATAAAAATCACTTTTACTGAACCTAATTTAGCTTTAAAACAATATCATATTAGCATTAAGTTCACTTTAATACAACTACTAAAAAGACAATATATAATGTTCAAAAGAAATTTTATTTACAGCTTTATACTAATTATAGGTATAATTTCGATATCATCTTGTCGCTCAAATTTAATTGACTCGACACCAACTATTAATTCAAAAGCTTCACTTAAAAAACCCTATTTAATATTAATTTCTCTAGATGGTTTTCGCTGGGATTATGTTGAAAAATATAAACCACCACATTTAAGTAATTTAATAAACAAGGGGGTAAAAGCTGAGTCTCTAATTCCTTCCTTTCCTTCAAAAACATTTCCAAACCATTACACTATAGCAACAGGCATGTATCCTGATAAACATGGTATCATAGGTAACTCATTTTATAGTAATAATAAGAATGTCACATATAAAATAGGGAACCGAGAGATGGTTGAAGATGGTACTTTTTATGGAGGAGATCCAATTTGGGTAAAAGCTGATAATGCTGATATGGTTTCAGCTAGTTACTTTTTTGTAGGTTCTGAGGCAGACATTCAAGGCAAAAGACCTACCTATTACAAAGTATATGATGGTAAAATAAAAAATGAGACTCGCATTGCTAAAGTTTTAGATTGGTTAGCACTTCCAGAAAAAGAAAGACCCCATTTAATTACACTGTATTTTTCTGACATGGATGATACTGGCCATAAATATGGACCAAATAATGAAGAAGAATTAAAAAAAGCATTATTTGATTTAGATGAAAATTTAGGCACTTTATTTAAAGGAACAAAAGCGACTGGTCTCTCCATAAACACCATTATTGTTTCTGATCATGGTATGGCAGAATTATCTACATCTAACTTAATCCCAACAGAATCTATAGAAAATGATAGTTTATTTTCAGCTATAGACAATGGAGCTATTATAAATATTCATCCAAAAAAAGGTATTGAAATCGACACTATTTTTAAGTTTTTAAAGCTAAAAGAGGCTCATTTTAAAGTTTATAAGACTAAAAATACACCAGGTTTTGAATACACACCAAAAAATAAAGATTGGGGAACATTGCAACTATTGCCAGATTTCGGCTATTATTTTACTAAAAGAAAACGAATAGCATCTATTAATAAAAATAATATCAAAAAAATTGGTGTACATGGTTATGATCCTAAATACAAAGACATGCATGGAATATTTTATGCAAATGGCCCTGCTTTTAAAAAAGGGATTGTAGTTCCTTCATTAAAAAACATTCATATCTACCCATTAATATGTGAGATCTTAGAATTAGAAATCTCAGATAATATTGATGGAGAATTAAAGCAAATAAAAAATGTTTTAAAACCGATAAATGATTAAAAGCTGAAGATATTTTAAAGAACAGGTGGCCAAAGTTTCTCAAAAATAAAACTTCATAATAACGTCTTAAAAAACATCGTAAAAAACAGAAAATAGGTTCTTTAAATAGCCAACATCAAATTTTACATATAAAAAAAGCCTCCATTTAGGAGGCTTTAAACTTTAGACTAATTTCTTAGCATTTTTTACTTTCTGTTTTGTGAGCGCCAACTCTATAACTTCTTTCATTTCTGAAACATAATGAAAAGTCAAGCCTTTCAAGTAGCTTTCTTTTATTTCTAAAATATCTTTCTCATTGTCTTTACACAAAATAATTTCTTTAATATTTGCTCTTTTAGCAGCTAATATTTTTTCTTTGATTCCGCCGACAGGTAAAACTTTTCCACGTAATGTGATTTCACCTGTCATGGCTAATTTGTTCTTAATTTTACGCTGTGTATAAGAAGAAACTAAAGAAGTTAACATCGTAATACCTGCACTTGGTCCATCTTTCGGTGTTGCACCTTCAGGTACGTGAATATGTACATTATACTTTTCTAAAATTTCTGGTTTAATACCAAATTCTTCAGCATTCGATTTTATATATTGCAAAGCAATTGTTGCAGATTCTTTCATTACAGTTCCTAAATTACCTGTGATAGAAAGTGTTCCTTTTCCTTTAGATAATATAGATTCTATAAATAAGATATCTCCACCAACTTGTGTCCAAGCTAAACCTGTAACCACACCAGCAACATCATTATTTTCGAATTTATCTCTATTTCTTGGTGTTCCTAAAATATCTTCTACTTTTTCTGATGATACAGCAATATCATATTCTTCTTCTAAGGCAATAGATTTTGCTGCAAAACGCACCACTTTTGCAATTTTCTTTTCTAAACCACGAACTCCAGATTCTCGCGTATAGCCTTCAACAATTTGTTCAATTTGTTTTTTTCCTAACTTTATATCTTTAGTCGTTAAACCATGTTCTTTTAATTGTTTTGGTAATAGATGTCTTTTGGCAATTTCTATTTTTTCCTCAATAGTATAACCAGAAACATTTATGATTTCCATTCTATCGCGTAAAGCCCAAGGAATCTCTCCTAAATTGTTCGCTGTAGCAATAAAAAGTACTTTCGATAAATCGTAACCAACTTCTAGATAATTATCGTAAAAAGATTCATTTTGTTCAGGATCTAATACTTCTAGCATTGCAGAAGAAGGGTCTCCTTGGTGACTTTGACCTAATTTATCAATTTCATCTAAAACAAAAACAGGATTTGAAGTTCCTGATTTTTTCAAGTTCTGAATTAAACGGCCAGGCATTGCTCCAATATAAGTTTTTCTGTGTCCTCGAATTTCTGCTTCATCACGCAAACCGCCTAAAGACATTCTGACATATTTACGTCCTAAAGCTTCTGCTACAGATTTTCCTAAAGAAGTTTTACCAACTCCCGGAGGTCCATACAAACAGATAATTGGTGATTTCATATCACCTCTTAATTTTAAAACAGCTAAGTGTTCTATAATTCTTTCTTTTACTTTTTCTAAACCAAAATGATCTCGATCTAAAACCTTCGTTGCATATTTTAAATCGAATTTATCTTCAGAATAAATTCCCCAAGGCAATTCTAATAACAATTCTAAATAGCTCCTTTGTACTCCATATTCTGCAGCTTGTGGATTCATTCTTCGCAAACGAGCCAATTCTTTATCAAATGTCTCAGCTACTTCTTTTGTCCACTTTTTCTTTTTAGCTTGCTTACGCATTTCTTCCAATTCTTCATCATTAGAAACGCCTCCTAATTCTTCTTGAATGGTTTTTAACTGCTGATTTAAATAATATTCACGTTGTTGTTGATCTAAATCTTCACGTGTTTTAGACTGAATATCATTTTTTAATTGTAATTTTTGTAGTTCTTTATTTAAGTTTTTCAGGGTTAACAAAGCACGTTCCTTTAGATTGTCTTTTTCTAAAATGACTTGCTTATGCATGACACTTAAATCCATATTAGATGCAATAAAATTCACCAAAAACGAATTTGATTGAATATTTTTAATCGCAAATGACGCTTCTGAAGGTAACATTGGATTTTCCTTAATAACCTCTAAAGCTTGCTCTTTAATAGAATCTATTATAGCGTCAAACTCCTTTTCATCTTCAACACTTCTATCATCCACAGCTTCTTTTACAGTCGCTTTTAAATAAGGTTCATCCTGAATAATTTGATCAATTTCAAAACGTTTTTTACCCTGAATGATAACAGTTGTGTTACCATCAGGCATTTTTAACACACGTAAAATCTGTGCCACAACACCAGTTGTATGTATATCTTTTAAACCAGGATCTTCTTCCTCTTCATTTTTTTGTGCTACAACTCCAATTATTTTATCACCTTTATTAGCGTCTTTAATTAATTGAATTGATTTATCTCTTCCAGCTGTAATAGGAATTACAACTCCTGGAAATAAGACTGTATTTCTTAAAGGAAGAATTGGTAATATTGCTGGAACGCTTTCTTTATTGATGATCTCTTCATCTTCTGGCGTCATTAATGGTATTAATTCAGAATCTTCGTTCATGATGTTTTGAAACGACAAACTGTCTAACTTTATAATTTTTGTTTTGCTCATTTTCTGTATATCTGTCATTGTGACATTGATTTATTGAATTAATAAAAACCAAGGCCGCTATTTTAATTATAAAATACTGATAACTAATTGATTAAAATGTAATCTTAGTTTATCTACTCTAATAAAACAATTGTTGTGCCATTGATAAATAGAATATAAATACTTCATATTTTTTTATCATTTTTGCAACTAAAATAAAAGGTATGTCTAATGTAAAGATTAAGAAGATAGTTTACAAAGGTTGGAAAGAAACTATAGAGATTTCAAATTTAAATATTAAAATCTTGGTCGTTCCAGAAATTGGTAGAATTATGTATTATGGTTTCTTAAACGGAACAAATATATTTTATGAAAATGAACAACTTGAGGGCATTAAATTTAAGACAGGAGATTTCTTTAAAGAGAACAACACAAGCCAAGCTCCAAACCTTGGCGGCAATAGACTTTTACCTTGTTCTGAAGAATATTTTAATATTTTAACTGGAAGTAGACACCTGCCTGATCCTTTTATAAACGCTAGTTCTTATAATGTTACTTTCTTAAAAAATGGAGTTATTCTAAAAAGTCCTTTAAGTGAATTGTTAGGTATACAATTAGAAAGAATTATTACGATTTCAGAAAATGGGACAAAAGTTAAAATTCAACAAAAATTGACAAAACAAGTTGCTGCTAAAAATAAAAGTATCGAAGAAATCCCGCTAACCATTTGGAGTTTATCAAAAATTAAAACACCAAACATTAGCTACTTACCAATCAATGAAAAAAGTGTTTTTGAAAAAGGCTTTTTAATCCCTAAATGGCCAGATGCAAAGAACAATGCGCATATAAATACGGCCATAAATAATTCTATTTTGGAATTAAAGTCATCTGAAATTTTACCTCAAAAAGTAGGTGCAGATTCTAAAAATTGGATTGCTGGGTATTTGGACAAAACTTTATTTATAGAAGAATTTAATTTTGATGAAAAAAATTCATATCCAGATGGAGGAACATCGGTAACTATGTTTGGAAATAATTTATTTAGTGAATTAGAATGTTTAAGTCCTGAAAAGAAATTAAATATTGGCGAAACTATTTGCTATGACCTACAATGGAGTTTGCTTAGAATAGAAGATAAAAACAATATAAACTCAATTTTGCAAAACCTTTAAGCTATCTAATTACTTTCTTTTTAACTTAAAATGGTTAAATCTCTTTTAAAAGATTGGTAAAAGGCTTTAAAAATGTTGATATAGCAGGACAACATGCTAGTTTTAAATAGAAAATGATAAATTAGAGTTCTAAAAAATATTATGTTGGTAAATTCGAAAAAGGAATTTCAAATTCTAAGATAAAAAGCAACTCTCAATATAGAGGTGTATCTAAAAAAGAAAATTAATACAAAAACAAAAAACATGTTTAAGAAAATCATTTTAACAGCACTTCTTTTAACGATAACTATATCTGTTAATGCTCAAGATTTATGGGGTAATACTAAGAAAATTAAAGGAAATGGAAAAATAGTAACTGTAAGTAGAACTACTTCAAATTATGATGAGGTTAGTGTTGGTGGTTCTTTTGATGTAATCCTTATAAAAGGAAAAGAAAGTAAAATAACGATTGAAGGAGAAGAAAACATTATCCCTTTTATAGAAACTGAAGTAAATGGGGCTACTTTAGACGTAAAACATAAGAAAAGAGTAAATCTGAGAACAACCAAAAGACCTAGAGTTACTATAACTTATAAAAATATTGACAAAGTTTCTTTGGGCGGCTCTGGCAACATTAAGTCTGAAGGAACTATAAAAAGCAATGATTTTCATGTTTCCTTAAGTGGTTCTGGTAATATTACTCTCATTGTAGATGCTGATGAAATTAGTTCTAATATTGGTGGTTCTGGAAATATTGAATTATCTGGAACATCTAAGAAATTTACATGCTCTATTGCTGGCTCTGGAAGCATAAAAGCTTATGAATTAGATACAGATATTCTAAATGCCAATATTGCAGGTTCTGGAAGAATAAAAGCTACAGTCAGCACTCAAATTAAAGCAAAAGTGGTAGGTTCTGGACATATTTATTATAAAGGAAATCCTAAATATGTGGATAGTAAATCTGTGGGTTCGGGAAGTGTAATAGGTGAAAATTAATTTGTTTTAATCCTATTAAGAAGATTACTAAAATAAATTTATTTAGTAGCCTTCTTTTTGTAATTAATTTATCTTAAATTTCAGGTATGTCTGAAATTACAAAATATAGAACTTGTCATCTTTGTGAAGCAATGTGTGGCGTAGAAGTTGTACTTAAAAATGGTGAGGTTCAAAAAATATTTGGTGATAAAAAAGATCCTTTTAGTAAAGGCCATATTTGTCCTAAAGCAATAGGTTTAAAAGACCTTCATTACGATGAAAACAGACTAAAAAAACCTTTAAAAAAAGTTAATAATGATTGGAAAGAAATTTCTTGGGATCAAGCAATTGAAGAAGTATCTGAAAAATTATATCAACTTCAAGAAAAAAACGGTAAAAATGCTATAGCAATATATAGTGGAAATCCGTCAGTACACAACTTAGGCACAATTCTAGGCGCTCCTTTCTTTTACAGAACTATAGAATCTAAAAATATATTTTCTGCCACCTCTGCTGATCAATTAGCACATCATTTAGCAGCTGCAACAATGTTTGGGCATTCAAATTTATTACCAGTTCCAGATTTACATAGAACACACCATTGGTTGATATTAGGGGGGAATCCAATGGTATCCAACGGAAGTATGATGACTGCACCCAATGCAAGAAAATTAATAAAAGAGATTAAACAAAAAGGAAAAGTAGTTGTTATAGATCCAAGATTTACAGAAACAGCAAAAAAAGCTAGTGAACATCATTTTATAAAACCCGCATCAGATGTTTGGCTATTATTAGCAATGATTAAAATAATTTTAGATAAAAAACTTATTAAATTAAATCATATTGAGCGTTACATTGAAGCTAAAGAAATAACTATTTTAACCAACTTATTAATACGTTTAGACTTAGAATACGTTTCGCGAAAAACAGGAATTAAACATGAAACTATATATTCAATTACAAAAGATTTTATAAACGCAGAGTCTGCATCAATTTATGGCAGATTAGGCTTAAGCACTGTAGAATATGGATCTTTAAGTATTTGGGCAATAAATATATTAAACATTTTAAGTGGCAATTTTGATACACCTGGGGGTATAATGTTTCCAAAGCCTGCCATTCAAGTTGTACATAGTGAAAAGGCAGTTTTAAAATTTAATCGATGGCAATCTACAGTTAGAAAACTACCTGAGTTTAATGGTGAATTACCAGTTAGCACTTTAGCTGAAGAGATTTTTAACAAAAACGAATCCAAAATCAATGCACTAATTACCGTATGCGGTAATCCCGTTTTATCTACACCAAATGGAAAGCAATTAGAAAAAGCATTAGATAGTTTAGATTTTATGGTTTCTATAGATATTTATTTAAATGAAACTACAAAAAATGCAGACTATATTTTGCCACCAGCTACAGGATTAGAAGTTCCGCATTATGATTATATTTTTAACAATTTAGCCATAAAGAACACTGCAAAATACAGTGACCCTATTATTCCAAAATCTAAGGATGCTTTATATGATTTTGATATTTTCAAAAAACTTACTATCGCATTAATAAAAAAGCGTGAAAAAACTAAAAAAAACATTCAACAGGAAAAAATGCTAAATGCTTTAACTTTAGATTATTTATTGGACAATGGTCTAAAAAAAGGGAGTTATCATTTAGATTTAGAAAAGCTAAAAAAATATCCTAATGGTATAGATTTAGGATACTTAAAACCAAGAATAGATGAAGTTTTACTCTTTGAAGACAAAAAAATTAAGCTTTTAAATGATATCTATAATATTGAAATTACTAAATTATTAAATAGTAAGAAAAATATTTCAAATTCTTTAAGTTTAATTGGTAGAAGAAACCTTCGAAGCAATAATTCTTGGATGCATAATAGCCCGAGTTTAATGAAGGGATCAAATATTTGTAACCTCTTAATTCATCCAAATGATGCCAAGAAAAGAAACATTACAAATGGTGATTTAGTAGAAATTAAATCTAGAGTTGGTTCTGTGAAAATTATCGCAGATGTAAATGATGAAATTTGTGAGGGTGTAATTAGCATGCCCCACGGCTGGGGACATCATAGAAAAGGTATTAAATTAGATATCGCAGAGGCGAACCCCGGAGTGAGTATTAATGACTTAACGGACGATCAATTTGTAGAACAATTAACTGGAGTTGCAATATTTAGTGGTGTTGATGTTGAAGTTAAGCTATGTACATAAAAGTTAACCTCTTTTAGTAATTTCTATATTGTTTCGTTTCTTCGAAAACGTGTTCTAAAATTCGTTCCTCAACGGCATCAAAAACTAAATTTCTACGTTTCATAACAACATCTGCAACTTCAAAAACTTTGTTAGTTTTATACTCTGTATAACCTGATGCTCCTCCCCAACTAAAAGACGGAACAAAATTTCTAGGAAATCCAGTACCAAAAACATTAACGGAAACACCTATAACAGTTCCTGTATTAAACATCGTATTAATGCCACATTTTGAATGATCGCCCATCATTAAACCACAAAATTGTAATCCTGTTTTTGCAAAACGTCCAGTTTCATAATCCCATAATTTCACTTCTGCATAATTATTTTTAAGATTAGAATTGTTTGTATCTGCACCTAAATTACACCATTCTCCCAAAACAGAATTTCCTAAATACCCATCATGTCCTTTACTAGAGTACCCCATTAAAACAGAATTACTTATTTCTCCTCCCACCTTACAATAAGGGCCTAAAGTTGTTGCTCCATAAATTTTTGCTCCAAGTTTTACAACGGCATTATTACACATTGCAAAAGGACCTCTTACCGAAGCATTTTCCATAACAACAGTATCCTTACCAATATAAATAGGGCCTGTTGATGCATTTAAAGTCGCAAAAGTAATTTCTGCCCCTTCTTCAATAAAAATATTTTCTATGCTAATATGTCTTGTTCCATCAGGAATTGGCTCTGAAGTTCTTCCCTCTGTAATCAACTCAAAATCTTCTTGAATAGCTTTGTCATTTAATGAAAAAATATCCCATGTATTTTTTATTTGTAGAATTTCTTCATCAAACTCAATTTGAGTGTAGTCGTCAAAATTTACTTCTTCTTGAGAATCAGATGTGAAAAAAGCAATTACATCTTCTCCCCTAAAGATGGCTTCGTTTTTTGATAATTTTTTTACTTTTTCAACCAAACTTTTTGTCGGACAAAAAGAAGCATTTATCAAAATATTTTCTTCCAATTCAACCATCGGATATTTTTCTTCTAAATATTCTTCTGTAACTGTTGTAGTTGTTAAGCCTAAATGTTTTTCCCATTTTTCTCTAATAGTTAAAATACCTACTCTTAAATCTGCAACTGGTTTTGTATAGGTAAAGGGCAATAAGGATCTTCTAACATCGCCATCAAATAAAATGTAATTCATTTTTTAATATTTTAGAACGCTACAAATTTACTTTAAAAAAGATGAATAAAAAACCGATTGTATAGCTACAATCGGTTTTAAATATTTTTTATTAAAAGGTGATAGGTATAACAGTTATTTTTTAATAAATTTCTGATTTCCTATTTTATCACCTGCAAGTACTTTCAAAATATAAACACCCGAACTTAAGTCTTGAACGTTTATGCTATTATTTGTTTGCAATAGTTTTTGAGTTAAAGCCAATCTACCCATATAATCATAAAACTCTACTGATGCGCTCTCTGAAACGGAAGGCAATTGAATTATTAAGTTTTCTGAAGCTGGATTTGGAAACATATCAAAATGTAAACGTTTTGCTTCTGAAATTCCTAAAACTCCAACAGCCGTATTTGCAAGAACAACTTGATCACCAGAAGTACCTCCATTACCATTTGTTGCATTTACTGAAGTATAAAAAGTAACACTTCCTTCATTTGTTGTTGGCGATTTCCAAGTAAAAGACCAATCTCCACTAGTTGAAGGACTAGATTGTGTAATTCTTTGTCCAGTTACCCTAGATCCAGCACCAGCAGTAAAAGAACCAACTTTAATGTCAGAACCATTTTCAGCGGTTAATTGAAATCCTAATTTTGAAGAAGATGAAGTTGAGTTTACTGTTATCGTATAATCAGTATTTAAATCATACCCAGTTGAAGGTATATTTGTTGTAATTGATGCTGAAGCTCCAAGGTCTGCGTTACCAGAATGACAAGCTGCACAACTAGTACCTCCATCACCAGGAGAGCCAGAACGGCCATCATCTCTACCACTAGAACTTGACATTAATAAAAATGCCGAAAAAGGAATCATCAATAATAATAATTTAAAAAAGTAATGATTTTTCATAAGTCTTAATTTTATTTTTTTTAGTTAGAGTTCTTTTTTATTATTAAATTTTAAATATTCATTTTAAAATTTTAAATTTAGTAAATAATCCATCAATTTCAAAATAAATAAAAAAATATCAATACTTTCTTAAAATAAAAAGATTTTAAGGGAAATACTGACTTTTTTAAAAATAAATATTTATAGTTTAAAATTATTCATTTCTAGTAAATTTTTAAACTGATCGAAAAAAAAGAATTGTATTTTTGGATTATGTCTGAAACAAAAAAACAATTTAAGCACATTCGTGAATCTCAAGTTATAATCACTCAGTTAATGTTGCCCTCACACTCTAACTTTAGCGGAAAAATTCATGGAGGTCATATTTTAAATTTAATGGATCAAATTGCGTTTGCTTGTGCTTCTAAACATTCTGGAAATTACTGTGTAACAGCTTCTGTAAATAAGGTTGATTTTTTAAACCCAATTGAAGTGGGAGAATTAGTTACTCTTAAAGCATCTATTAATTACTCAGGAAGAACCTCGATGGTTGTTGGTCTAAGAGTAGAATCTGAAAATATTAGAACTGGTAAAAAAAAGCATTGTAATTCTTCTTATTTTACGATGGTTGCTAAAGATGATCATGGGAAAAGCACTTTAATTCCTGGTATTATTTTAACGACAAAAGACGAAATTAGACGTTTCGCAAGAAGTATAAAAAGACAAGAAGAAAGTAGAAATAGATCCTCACGTTTTAGTAGTTCCGTTTTTAAAGTAGATGCATATTTACATTTATTTAAAAATAGTAATTCAAAAATCATGCTCTTAGAAAAGGAGTAAATAATAAAAAACCCTTCTTCTTATTATCATCAATAAAAAGAAGGGCAATAACTTCTGTATACTTCCTTTTATTATTCTAAAAAAAACATCAATCATTCATCTTTAAACTAAAATTTACATAATTAAAAAGTTCTTGAAATATTGAAACCAAAGTGAATATCTCCTCCAAAGAAGTCTCCTGTATTTTCGGCAATAAAACTTTTTTCAATCATGGTAATAGCATTCGATAAAATTAACTGAAAAACATGTCCTCCAGTCTCTATATCAATACCTAAAGCCAATGAATTTTTAGCATTTATAGATGTCGATTCGTCAAAAGTAAGGTAATATTCGCTATTAAATGAAACTCGTTTGCTCAGTTTTATTCGACTTCCAAAACCCAATGCAAAAATGCTATGAGGGTCTTCTTGCACTCTAACTGTATTTCTATGAATATACGTTGGTGTTAACTGCATTGAAAAAGAGGAGCTGAATTTTCTAGCAATTAAAACTTGACCTACATACGATAGGTTTTCAGAAAAAGTTCTTTTTAAAATAGGAAATTGCTGATCTTGTGTTTTTACAGCAATACTTCCAAAAAGTGAAATAGCTACAGGGAAATAATTTGCTCCTTTCCTTTGTTTTACCAAACTGTATTTAAAAAAAGAATCAAAAGTTTTTTCGAAACTACTTCTTCCTAAACCCATAGTTAAATTATCAGACAAACCATATTCTAATGCAAAACGAATGTTAGATTGATCTAACCCAAAAAGTTCATCAAACCCTAAATTTATGGCTCCAAATCTGTGCGAAATGATAAATTCTAACTCTTTATCCTTTCTGTTTTGTATGGAATGTCCGTTTAAAATCCTGGTCCCTTTAAACGTTGCTGTCACAATATCTTCTGTGGTGTTTTCTGGAGTTTCATCATTTAAAATATCTAACAAATCGTCTTGACTGTATGCTGATATGCTTATCGAAATTAGAAAAATAGCGAATAATTTTTTCATAATGTTTAGTCTATCTCTTGTAAGGTTTATGATTAAAGTCGAAACTCACTTTTATTTTTTTAGCAATATTCTTAGCAACTACTGCAGGAATTTCTATTTTAAATTCATCAAGGTCAATAATAAAATTTCCATCTACTAAAATCACTTCATCTTTTTTTATAAAATTAGCATCAATTATAATTTCCTTAGTAACGCCATGCATGGTTAACATCCCTTTTACTTTTTGCTTACTTGCGTTTGCACCGACTGCGTCAAAATTTAAAATAGTTCCTTTAAAAGTTGCTTTTGGATAGGTATCAGAATCCACATAATTTTCATTAAAGTGTTCTTGCATTAACGCTTTTTCAAATAAGAATGATTTCATTAGTATTTGAATCGCCATATTACCATTTGAGGCATCAATAATACTTAATACTTGATTATTATCTGCTGTAATATCTTCCATTGGTGCTTTAGAATAAAAATTGATAGCACCATTTTTTGTTAAATATCGGTCTTGACTGCTGGTTGCTGCTGAAAACAATAAGCAACATAAAATTGTATATATTAGTTTCATAATTTCTGATTATTAGAATTAATTCATGATTTCTGATTTCACTAAAATAACATCCATTAAATAGCCTGTACAAATACCCTTCACAGTATAGGTTTCCCCTACTTTTAGTGCGTCCATTTTCTTTGTAGCTTCTGCTGATAAATGACACAAAATACTACCAAAATCATCATTGGATTTTAAGGTAATGATTCCTTTTTCTTTTTCAATTTTGGTCTCTGAAAGTACCCCTCTTACTGCAACAATTTTACCCAGATATTTAGCATTCGCTGTTGCTTCATCTTTAGAAAATTCAAATAAAATTTCATTTGCTGAAATACTAATATCTGCTGATGTTTCTGCGACATCAATATGTGGCTTATTATATATTTGATAACCTACAAACGCTACGAGAATTCCTAAAAATAGAATTATAATGATAATTTTTTCTCTTTTCATCATATATAACTTTTAATTATTTAAGGCTCCTGCATTTACCCAGCAAACAATTGCTGAAATTTCCGCATTTGTTAATGAGCCTCCAATTGGCATTTCTTTACTTACAACTTCTGATTTTACTTCACCTGCATTCGCACTCACTCCACTATATGTCTCTAAATATGGTGTTTGTCCTCCTGTTGAACTATGACACGCAACGCAATTAGTATCTATAATTTTTTTTACATTCATAGAAAAAGTAATATCTACACAAGGATCGAGAGAATCAGGGCCTAAAACCTCTTCCTCATCAACATTTGTTAAGCAAGAAGAAATGAGCACAACTAATACTGGTAATAAAAACGTTTTTCGAAATTTTAAGTTGTATTTCATTTTAGTTATTTTAAATTTTTTACCAAAGTAACTAAAATAAAAAGTTTTACAAACTATAAAACTTTAGAATAGAGAAATATAAATATTTAAAAGGGATCAAAAAGAATTGAATCTTGTGCTTCATTAAAAAAATAACTAAATATTTAAAAAATATTTAAACTCTGTAGCTTTGTTTTTTTTCTTGTAATTATTTCATCTTAAGTTTTAGATTATAGCAATATTTTAAGTTGATTATTGCAAGATCTTATTATTGTATCAATAGCTGTAATACTAATCATAAATTGTCTACTTATTTTTAGAATAAGATAGAATTAAAAAACATATTCTATTTTCTTGTAAAAAAAAAAAACATCCCTAAGGATGCTTTTTTTTTATTCTAAGAAAATTAAGTGTTACTTGCTTAAATACATCTTACGTCTAGCATATAAATCATAAAATTGATCATCTTTTAAACTATCTATAAATAAAATACTTTCTCCTGTCGATTTCATTTCTGGTCCTAACTTCTTATCGACATTTGGAAACTTATTAAATGAGAAAACTGGTTGTTTAATTGCATATCCTTCTAATTGCGGATTGAAGTTAAAGTCTGTTACTTTATTATGACCTAACATTACTTTCGTTGCATAATTTACATACGGTTCTTTGTATGCTTTTGCAATAAAAGGCACTGTTCTAGAAGCTCTAGGATTTGCTTCAATAATATATACAATATCATGTTTTATTGCAAACTGAACATTAATCAACCCAACAGTTTTTAATTCTCTTGCAATTGTATGTGTATGATCTTTAATTTGTTGCATTACCAAATCACCTAAATTAAATACAGGTAACATCGCATTAGAATCTCCTGAGTGAATTCCACAAGGCTCTATATGCTCCATAATTCCGATAATATACACATTCCCATCAGCATCACATATTGCATCTGCTTCGGCTTCAATTGCGCCATCTAAATAATGATCTAACAATAATTTATTACCAGGCATTCTGCCTAATAAATCGACAACATGCTCAACTAATTCCTCTTTGTTAATGACAATTTTCATTCCTTGACCACCTAAAACATAAGAAGGTCTAACTAAAATTGGGAAATCTAATTCATCCGCTAAAACCAAAGCTTCATCTGCAGTTTCTGCAATTCCGAATTCTGGATAAGGAATATTATTGTTTTTCAACAATGTAGAGAAACTACCTCTATCTTCTGCCAAATCTAATGCTTCAAAAGAAGTACCAATAATTTTAATGCCGTATTTAGTTAATTTTTCAGCTAACTTTAATGCCGTTTGTCCTCCTAATTGAACAATAACTCCTTCTGGTTTCTCATGACGAATAATATCATAAATATGTTCCCAAAAAACAGGTTCAAAGTATAATTTATCCGCAGTATCAAAATCTGTAGAAACCGTTTCAGGGTTACAGTTAATCATAATCGTTTCATAACCACATTCTGCAGCTGCTAAAACTCCATGAACACAACAATAATCGAACTCAATTCCTTGTCCAATTCTATTTGGACCAGAACCTAAAACAACAATTTTCTTCTTATCTGTTACAATACTTTCGTTTGCAATAATAATTTCTCCATCTGCAGTTTCAATTTCATTTTCGAATGTTGAATAATAATAAGGAGTTTTTGCTTTAAATTCAGCAGCACATGTATCTACCAATTTGAAAACACGTTGTACTTTTAATTCATCTCTCTTTGTGTAAACCTGGCTTTCTAAACAACTCAGCATATGGGCTATTTGCCTATCTCCATACCCTTTTTGTTTAGCCTCTAATAATAAATCTCTTTCTATAGTATCAATTGTATAGGTAGAAATTTCTTTCTGTAATTGAAACAACTCTTCATATTGTTTCAAATACCACATATCAATTTTTGTGATATCATAAATTTTGCTCAAAGGAATCCCTATAGCTATTGCATCGTAAATAGCAAAAACACGATCCCAACTTGCATTCGTTAATTTATCTATAATTTGGTTATAATCTGTGTAGCCTTTTCCATCTGCCCCTAAACCATTTCTTTTAATTTCTAAAGATTGTGTTGCTTTGTGCAATGCTTCTTGGAAAGAACGTCCAATTCCCATTACCTCGCCAACAGATTTCATTTGTAATCCTAAAGTTCTGTCTGAACCTTCGAATTTATCAAAATTCCAACGTGGAATTTTCACAATTACATAATCTAAAGTTGGTTCAAATAAAGCTGAAGTAGATTTTGTAATTCCGTTTTCTAATTCATCTAATGTATAACCAATCGCTAATTTTGTCGCCACTTTTGCAATAGGATACCCAGTTGCTTTACTCGCTAAAGCTGATGAACGCGAAACACGTGGATTGATTTCAATCGCAATAATATCTTCTCTTTCGTCTGGTGAAACTGCAAACTGAACATTACATCCACCTTCAAAATCTCCAATAGAGCGCATCATATGAATTGCCATATCGCGCATTTTCTGAAAAGTTTTATCAGACAATGTCATTGCTGGTGCGACTGTAATAGAATCTCCTGTATGAATTCCCATAGGATCCATATTTTCAATAGAACAAATAATTACTACGTTATCATTTCTATCTCGCAATAATTCTAGTTCATATTCTTTCCATCCCATCATTGCTTTATCAATCATCACCTCATGAATTGGTGATGCTTCTAAACCTCTACTTAATAGTTCATCAAAATCTTCTGGCTTATAAACAATAGAAGCTCCCGCCCCTCCTAAAGTATAAGAAGATCTAATTACTAATGGAAAGCCATATTCTTGTGCAATTTCTTTTCCTTTTAAGAAGGATGTTGCTGTTGCTTGAGGCGCCATTGGCACTCCTATTTTCAACATTAACTCTCTAAACTGTTCTCTATCCTCAGTTACATTAATAGCATCAATATCTACACCTATTAATTGTACCCCAAAATCTTCCCAAATTCCTTTGTCATCAGCTTCAATACATAAATTTAATGCTGTTTGACCACCCATCGTTGGCAAAACTGCATCAATTTGTGGATGCTCTTTTAAAATTTGAATGATTGACTTTGTTGTTAAAGGCAACAAGTAAATATGATCCGCCATTGAAGGGTCAGTCATAATTGTTGCAGGATTCGAATTGATTAAAACTGTTTCTATTCCGTCTTCACGCAAAGAACGTAAAGATTGTGATCCGGAATAATCGAATTCGCAGGCCTGACCAATAACAATAGGTCCAGAGCCAATAATAAGTATGGAATTAAGGTCTTTTCTTTTTGGCATTGTAAGTTGTTGTGTTGTTTAATTTTACAAAAATAGTTAGTGCTTGGGTATAAAAAAAGGTGTTACTTAAAAAAGTAACACCTAATATATTAACAATTGTTAATCATTTATTTTTTATGTCTAGTTTCAGACGAAACAGAAACTTTTTTTCTTCCTTTTGCTCTTCTACGAGCTAATACTTTTCTACCATTAGCCGAAGCCATTCTTTCCATGAAACCATGTTTGTTTCTTCTCTTTCTCTTTGATGGTTGGTACGTTCTTTTCGGCATTATATGTATTTTTTAAAATGTCTTCTTAATTTCTTTTTATTGCTTCTCGAATTTTACTTCTTTTTAAGCGTGGGCAAATATACAACTGTTTTTATTTTTGACAAACAGTATTTGAAAAAAGATTAAAATATTTTCACTAAATACAAAATTAGCATTTTTTTTAATGTTTTTATGCTTTTTTATTTGTGATAAAACCGAGAGTTAGTACTTTTGCGCAAACCTAAAATAACCATGAGTCATACTAAATACGTTTTTGTCACAGGAGGCGTAACTTCATCACTTGGAAAAGGAATAATCGCAGCTTCTTTGGCAAAATTACTTCAAGAAAGAGGCTTTTCTGTAACCATACAAAAATTAGACCCATATATTAATATAGATCCAGGCACATTAAACCCTTATGAGCATGGAGAATGTTATGTTACTGACGACGGTGCTGAAACTGATTTAGATCTAGGTCATTATGAGCGTTATTTAAATATTCCTACAAGTCAAGCAAATAATGTTACTACGGGTAAAATTTATCAATCTGTAATTAATAAGGAAAGAAAAGGTGAATTTTTAGGAAAAACAGTACAAGTAATTCCTCATATTACGGATGAAATTAAGCGCAGAATTCAAATTTTAGGTGAAACAGGTGATTATGATATTGTAATTACAGAAATTGGAGGAACAGTTGGTGATATAGAGTCTCTGCCTTATGTAGAGTCTGTAAGACAATTATTATGGGAGAAAGGCAATGATAATGCTATTGTTATTCATTTAACCTTAGTCCCCTATTTAGCGGCTGCTGGTGAATTAAAAACCAAACCTACCCAGCATTCGGTTAAAATGTTAATGCAAAGTGGTGTGAGTCCAGATATTCTAGTTTGTAGAACAGAGCACCAAATCTCTGACGATATCAAAAGAAAATTAGCATTATTTTGTAATGTTAAGCAAGAGGATGTTATACAATCTATAGATGCAGAAACTATTTATGATGTTCCTAATCTAATGCTAGATGAAGGTTTAGATAAGGTTGTTTTAAAAAAATTAAACTTAGTTTCTGAAAAAGAACCTGAGTTAAAAGTTTGGAACGCCTTTTTACAGAAGCATAAAAATCCGACATCTGAAGTTGAAATTGCTTTGATTGGAAAATATATTGAGCTACAAGATTCTTACAAATCTATTACAGAAGCATTTATACACGCAGGCTCATCTCATGAAACTAAAGTAAAAGTTAGATGGATTCATTCTGAAAGTTTAACTCCTACTAATTATGAGGAAAAACTACAAGGTGTGAATGGAATTTTAGTGGCCCCTGGTTTTGGAGATAGAGGAATTGATGGTAAAATTAAAGCTGTTCAGTACGCTAGAGAAAACAACATTCCATTCTTAGGGATTTGTTTAGGAATGCAAATGGCTGTAATTGAATTTTCTAAAAATGTTTTAGGATTAAAAGATGCTTTTTCTACAGAAATGAAAAGTGATTGTTTAAATCCAGTCATTAATTTAATGGAAAGTCAAGAAAATGTTACCGAAAAAGGAGGCACAATGCGTTTGGGAGCTTGGGATTGTAAACTTATTAAAGATTCAACAACATACAAGGCATATCAATCAGAAATGATTAGCGAACGTCACAGACACAGATATGAATTTAACAATGATTATTTAGCACAAATTGAAGCTAAAGGCATGAAAGCAACAGGTACAAATCCAAAAACTGGTTTGGTAGAAGTTGTTGAAATTCCTAACCATCCTTGGTTTGTGGGTGTGCAATATCATCCAGAATATAAAAGTACAGTGTTAAAACCTCATCCTTTATTTGTAAACTTTATTAAGGCAGCTTTAAAACAATCTAAAAAATAATTCAACTGTTGAAATTAACCTCAGTAAAAAAGGAACACTATTCGTACTATTAATAAGTATAAAATTTAGGGCAGTAAAAACGATATTAAATCTGCTTTTTAACTACATTTGTCTCTTTTTTATCAAGAGTTTTTCTTGAGAAAATCACAAATTGACACTTAATTTACACATGGAACAAAAAAAATTCGATATTAATTCTTTTATAGGAATGATTCTTCTTGCAGGAATTATGCTTTGGTATTTTTATACAAATGCACCAGAAGTTAAACCTGTAAAAACAACGACAGAACAAGTAACAGATTCATCAAAAAATGTTACTAATCAAAATACATTTACGAATAATACATCAGCAGTTGTAAACGATTCTTTACAACAAATTTCAGCGCAAAATAAATTAGGTGCCTTTGCTTTAAGTGCCATTAACGGTTCTGAAGGAATTTCTGTAATAGAAAATGAGCTGGTAAAATTAACTATTGATAATAAAGGTGGACAAATTGTTGAAGCTTTAATCAAGAGTTATAAAACACATGATTCGCTTCCTTTATATATGATAAAAGATAATAATGCTTCTTTTAACATAAACTTTGGAACTACAGACAATAGAATTTTAAATACAAAAGATTTATTTTTTGCTCCAAGTTTAACTAAAAATGGAGACAATTCTGTTTTGTCTATGAAACTAAAAGTTTCTGATAGTCAGTTTTTAGAGTACCGATACGAAGTAAAACCAAATGACTATATGATTGGTTTCTCTGTGCGCTCTCAAGGTTTGAGTTCTATCATTAATTCATCAAACCCGATTAATTTAGATTGGTCTTTAACTGGTTTTAGGCATGAAAAAAGTATTCGTACAGAAAACACAATGTACTCATATTTTTATTACAAGACTGAAGGAGAAGTTGATTACCTAAACGCAGGTAATACAGAAATCGTAAATGACGTAGATTGGGTTGCCTACAAACAACACTTTTTTACAAGTAATTTATTAACGGATACTCCTTTTAATAATGCTACAGTAACTTCTACAGATTTGGTGGAAGATGAAAAAATTGATACTATTTTCACTAAAAAGTATGAATTAAAAACTCCTTTAGCCTTAACAGCGGGTGAGTTAAACTATAACATGAAATGGTTTTATGGTCCAAGTGATTATAATTTATTGAAAACTTTTAAAGGGACAGATTTAGATGAAACAGCAGATTTAGGTTGGGGAATTTTTGGTTTCTTAAACAGAAACTTATTTTATCCTGTATTTAACTTCTTACAAGGTTTTATGGGCAACTTTGGTTTGATCATTATATTGATGACTATTGTCGTTCGTATCTTTATGTCTCCTTTAGTTTATAAATCTTATTTATCAAGCGCAAAAATGAAGGTTATAAGACCTGAATTAACTGCTTTAAACGAGAAATACCCAGGGAAAGAAAATGCAATGAAACGTCAACAAGAAACCATGGCTATTCAGCGAAAAGCTGGAGTTAGTATGATGTCTGGCTGTATACCTGCCGTATTACAAATGCCGGTATTCTTTGCATTATTTAAGTTTTTTCCAACAAACTTAGCTTTAAGACAAGAAAGCTTTTTATGGGCGCCCGATTTATCTTCTTACGACACTGTTTTCAAGCTTCCTTTTTCAATTCCTTTTTATGGGGATCACGTAAGTTTATTTCCAATACTAGCATCTGTAGCAATCTTTTTCTATATGAAAATGAACCAGAGCCAGCAAGCAAACATGCAAGCACCAACGCAAGAAGGAATGCCTGATATGGGTAAAATGATGAAGTATATGATTTACTTCTCTCCTATTATGATGTTGTTTTTCTTTAATAATTATGCAAGTTCTTTAAGTTTGTATTACTTCATATCTAACTTATTAACGATAGCAATTATGCTAGTCATTAAGCACTATGTAATTGACGAGGATAAAATTCATGCTCAGATTGAAGAAAACAAAAAACGTCCTGAAAAAGCGAAGAGTAAATTCCGTCAAAAAATTGACTCTGCAATGAAACAAGCGCAAGAGCAGCAAGCAACTCAAAAAAAGAAGAAGTAAAAAATATTTATTTTATATCGTTAAAAACCGAAGCAAAATTGCTTCGGTTTTTTTTATAACCTTCGTTCAATGTCCATCTAAAGACCGCCTCCCAAAATTTTAGTTCAAGACCTAAATAAAAATTTTCTCAATCACTTGCTAATACCTCCATAGTAACAGTTTACTCCAAGGTGAAACGAAAAATAAATTATACTTCGCTATCATAAGTAGAACCAACAAGAACCTAAAATAAAAATTACTTAATAGTAATGTTCTTCACTGAACGCTAGCCGAAGAATAATAAACCACAATTGATAAAACACCTTTATTAAGTCCATTCTCGTTAATAATCAACTCAAACACCTAGTTGCTAACACTTTAATATACCACAAAACTTAATTATCTTCATTTAACAATGTAAGTTAGAGTGCCAAAATATAATCGTCTTTTACATCTTGCGTTTACCAGCCTTCATAATCAAAGTAGTTTTTCCGAGTAGCTTTTTTACACCTCGTATCAAAGACTTTTTACACACACAATAGCCAAACTCCTTTATTTTTAGCACATTATATCTATTATATATCTAAGTCTTCTGCTTTACAAACAGAATCTGAACGAACCCCAACACCAAGATTTTATTGGTTTTTTAATCGTTTAATTTCACAATATTCTCTCTATAGATCTCGAGTACCATTACTTCTGGTTTTAGTCGGTGATAGTCTTTTAATTTATTTCCTGATTTTAGGATTAATATTGTGTATTTTTCTTCGAGTAAAACAATGGATAAAATCGACGACATCTGAGAGAAACTTCTTTTTTTAAAATAGTTAAAAAGATTTTTTGAAACCTTGCCTAACCTTTCTTTGCCATTCTTAAAATCACCTATTGAAGGTTATTTGGTTAAAAATAAGATCTAAATACTACCCCATTTTCCTTAACAACAATAACTAAAAAACTTCCATAAGTTTGTTTTAAAAAAAAATAACTTTTAATCAATTAGTATAGTGAACATTAATATTTCTAAGCTATGCAATATTGCTCAGTATTCGTTCTTACTATTTACTGAATCGCACCTCATGTGCTACAGCAGTTAACCTAAGGGTAAATACAAAAGAATATAACTAGCAGATGCTGATTTTTTAAAAAATCAGCATCTGCTAGTTATATTCTTCTTATTTCTTTTTTAATAACTTAAGTCTAATTAATAAATATCTTTTTAGAAAACTCCTTACCATCTTTTGTAAGTATCCTTGCAACATATACTCCAATACTTATCCCTTTCGGCAAAAGTATTGATTGAATGCCACTCCCAGGGGTCAAAGAATGTGTAAAAATTTCCTTTCCTAAGATAGAATATAAACGAAGGCTTGATTCCTCCTCACCGCTTATGCCCGTGATTTTAAGACTATTACCAGATTTGTATAAGTTCATAGCTGTTTTATCAAAATCTTCTGCACCTAATACACTCCCAGTTGAAGTATGAATATAAAAACGACCGATACCAGCTACTCTTTCACTTAAAACTACTTCATAAGTATTATTTTCATCTAATAGTTTATAAGTAGCTAATGTTTTATCTTCTATAAAAACATTCATATCGCTGGGTAAATTAGATGAAATTGCAGAAAATGTAATCGATTTACCCTCATTTGCTGAGACAGCTAATGGAATCACGGTATTCTCATAGTTATTGGTAGGCAAACATTGAAGTGTAAAATCTAACCCATTACTATCTGTTACTAAATGAGAATCAATAGCGAAGCTCGCCGCGCCCCCTCCATATGTTCCAGCATCGTAACCAGCATCTAAACCTGTGGTTGCCACGTCTAAATATTTTATTTCGGTATGCTTCTCTAGTTTACCGTCAGTTAAAAGTAATTTTAAACTAGCCGCACTAGCAGTTTTACTAAAAGGGTTCAGGCCAGATAATGGATGATGGGTAAGGTTTTTACTGAAAATAAATTCTTCATCCTCATCTTTTGCTCTGACCATAAAAGCTTGCCCTGGAGATAACTGAACGGCAGAGGACACATGATTAATAGCTGTATAGCTAGCACCGTCCCAGATATATAATGCCGCAAAGGCAGGATCTAAATTATTTAAATTTTGACCTAAAACATTTAAGGCATCTGCATTAGCAGTATTATTTACGGGTAAGAATGAAGTAAAAGGGTTCCCTACAGAAAACCAACGATGTCCACCACTTGGGGTAAGCATAGGAACTGCTACCTCCTCATTATTTTCTAGTTCACCCTTAAAAGAGATAAAACCTACGGATCTTCTAATTAACGCATACCCTTGACCTGAATTAAAATTACCTGATTGAGCTAGTGTTGATGTTGTGTAATGCACCCAATTATTAAATCCTTGAACCGTGTTTTCATAAGTTGCAATACCAATTTTATCACCATTTGTCATTATATTATTAGGGAATTCTGTAACAAAAGAATTAATATTTTGTTCAACTACAGGAGCGCTTGCTAAATACCAATTGGTCGTGGCTAAATACCTATTATATGTCACATCTCCAGTTGCTGTTCCATTGACCAAAAAAGAGCCACTACTACTAGCATTTGACGTAACAATCAAATCCCCATCAGCTTCTACATTTACATTATTAACAGATAGAAAAGAATCACTCTCAATAAAAATGATTCCGCTTGGAGAAACTTGTAAATCCTGTCCATAAGTAAAACTACTGGCGATCCCAAGGGTTAAAAAGAAGAAGATTTGATTAAATTTGTTTTTCATATTTTTTTTTATTTGAACTATATATTCTAAGTTCTGCTCAAAAAAACAATTAATCTGACTTCTAATTTTAATTTTTCGTTAATTGGAATTTTTCTATAGGTGAAAAACAAAAAAACTATGCTAAACAAATAACTAAATCTGACTAATAATATAATATTGATTAAAAAAAAATCAAAATATTTAACAGATAAGAAATGAAAATCTAGCAAATTAAGCTCGCCTTTTCGTTGCCTATAGTTTATTATTTATGGAAGGATAGGCAAGGATCAATAAAAAACAGGAGATTTAGTATACCTACCCTTATTTAGGATAAAAGAAAACCATATTTAAAATACCATACCAAATGAAAACATATGCTATGAAATTTAAAAACAAAAAAGAAATTATTAATCTTACTTAAATGAATAAAAACAAAGAATGTTTTTTAAAAAAGGATACTAAATATATAGTTATAATAAGTTAAGGCTCATAAATAAGTATGTTCATTCTCAAATATTTACACAGAAAATCTTAAAAACGAAAATTTAAACTAGCTCCACATGCTGTTGTAGACTTATCATAATGAAATTCAAGACTACTTTTTAAACTACTCCAACATCCCTCTTCGAGCCAGATAGCAATGATTAGAGTACTTCTGTTTATAGAATCTTAAAACTTCTATATTTATCCAAAATCTCAAATCCAGAAAGAGCTCGATACTCTACGGTGATTTAAAATAAAAAATATGATTTATTTCGTGATTTTAGGTAGACTTTGACATCTACCTAATTATTTACAATACTTACCAACCAGCCAAAACAGTTGTACGCTTATACAATAGGATTTTTTTTATTCACAAAAGCGACCTAAGACTTTATTTAACTTCGATTCTTTATCTTAAACCTTCCATAAAATAAAATATAACCGTAACATAAAACGGTTAATAAAAACGCTGTTTTAAATCCGAAACCATCAATTAAAGACCCGAATATAAACGGAATTATTGCACCACCAACAATTGCCATACACAACAAACCAGATGCTTGTGCTTTTAAATCACCAAGACCTTCTAAACTTAATGTAAAAATTGTTGGAAACATAATTGAATTAAATAACCCCACAGCTAAAATAGACCACATAGAAAGTAAACCTGAAGTAGTAATCGAAATTAAAATCATGGCAATTGCCAAGCTTGCAAAAATTGATAAGACTTTTCCTGGAGACATTATTTTTGTTAAGTATGCACCAACGAAACGACCAATCATTGCTCCTCCCCAATAGAAAATCACAAAAATGCCTAATAAAGATTTAGGATCAGAATCTGTAAATGTTTTATTAAAAGTACTTGCAATGGTGTTCGCAATATGCATCATAGTTTCATTTTGAGAAACTATAGCTCCTAAATTCATGTCAGAAAAATAGTTTACCAAAAAACTACCAATCGCAACTTCTGCACCGACGTAAACAAAGATTCCTAATGCGCCTAGCATCATCATTCTATTTTTTAATAAGGTAATGTAACCGCCTTTGGGAGTCTCTTGCATCACCCTAGGTAAGTTTATAAATGCAAAAATCACAGCTAAAATTGCAATGGAAGAAGCTATCAATATAAATGGAGTTTGTACAGTTGCTGCTTCATCAACATAATACTTCGTTTTATCAATTTCACTTAGAAGGTTAATTTCATCAGAAGTTTTTACAGAATCACTTAATAAAAATAAAGCGCCAACAACGGGGGCAATTGTAGCACCTAAAGAGTTAAATGCTTGAGACAAATTCAATCTACTACTAGCACCATCTTCACTACCTAACAAAGCAACATAAGGGTTAGCAGCTACTTGTAGAATTGTAATTCCCCCAGCAAGTGTAAAGTAACCAATTAGAAAAACTGAAAAAGCTCTATATTCTGCAGCAGGATAGAACAACAAACAACCTAAAGCCATTGTTAACAAACCTAAAACGATTCCTTTTTTGTAACCAATTTTTGACAAAATAAAACCTGCAGGCAAAGAGAAAACAAAAAAAGCGACAAAAAATGCAAACTGAACTAAAACCGTTTTTGCATAAGACATTTCAAAAACATCTTTTAATCTTGGCACTAAACTGTCTACTAAAACGGTTATAAATCCCCAAAGGAAAAATAAAGTAGTTAAAAATATAAAGGCACTTTTGTGTGATTTATTCCTTAATGTTGTTGTCATAGTTTATATTTTTTTAAAATAATCTGATTTAATATGCACGTTTTTTTCCTCTTTAAATAAATTATAACTGAACCATTCGTGAATAGCATATGCCCCAGTTTCTCCCTTTTTATTGACTGCAATATAACCCACTTGAAAATTCTTAAAATTACTATTTGGTTTTTTTACAATTCTTCCAATGGCTATTTCACAAGCTTCTTGTGGTGTTTTTCCTTGGCGCATTAATTCTACAATTAAAAAGCTTCCTACAGTTTTTAAAACTTCTTCTCCCAAGCCAGTTGCAGAAGCGCCTCCAATTTCATTATCGACAAACAATCCACCACCAATAATTGGTGAATCTCCTATTCTACCTGCCATTTTATAAGCCAATCCACTAGTTGTGCAAGCTCCAGAAATATTTCCCTTTTTATCAATAGCTAACATGCCGATTGTATCATGATTTTCTATGTTAATAATGGGCTTGTATTCTGATTTTACTTTCCATACCTCCCAAGCTTTTTTTGATACTTCTGTAAGTAAGTTTTCTCTTTTAAATCCTTTTGATACTGCAAATTGTTCCGCTCCTTCTGCTACTAACATGACATGAGGCGTATCTTCCATTACTTTTCTAGCAACAGAAATAACGTGCATAATATTCTGAACACCTAAAACAGCCCCATAATCACCTTTTTCATTCATGATACATGCATCTAAAGTTACATTTCCATCTCTGTCCGGCAATCCTCCTTTACCCACAGACTGTCCTTTCTCATTGGATTCTTCAATTCTACAACCTTGTTCTACTGCGTCTAACGCAGAACCTCCCTTTTGTAAAACTTTTGAAGCTGTTTCAACTGCTAAAGGCGTGTCCCAAGTTGCTATAACTAATGGTCTTACTGGCTTTAAAGCTGAAACTAGAATTTCCTTTTTAACCGAATTATCATTACGACTAATTATTGATGACGAAACTGCAACAAAACCAAATCCTGATACTGACGCTTTTTTGATAAAATTTCTTCTTTTCATTGTAATTAATTTATTTGAATTTCATCTACAAACAACCAACTTTTACCACCATGTTTTGCGCCTAAATGCCAATCTGGAAGGTTGCCTAATTTTTTTGCGATGATCTTTATATATCTAACTTTGGTATCAATTTTACTAAATTTCACATTTCTAATTTCAATTTCACCTGATTCAATTGTCTTATATTTTCTTAAATACTTTTCTAAATTAATAAAAGATTTTCCATCATTTGAAAACATAAAACTTACTTCTGTTGGATAAAAGATCCAGCTTCTTTGATCTTGTAAAAACCCTACAGAAACTTCATGTATACTTTTTGTACTTCCCAAATCTATTAATGCAACTAAATCTGCATTAAAATATCCTTGCCATGTTCCTGTTCGAAAATCTTTTGCACCAATAATTCCATCAATCAAAGCATTTTGTCCACCTGCATTGTACTGATTTGCATAATCAGTTTTTAAATCAATTTTAATATTGGGGTTTATTTTATAAAAATCTGTAGCAATAATAGCACTTTTTTTGTCACCACTTTGCGCAAACACTTTTAAAGTAGTTTTATCTGAAATTAAAAATGGTTTAGAATATTCCTTAAATTTATTATGTAAGGAATAAAATATTTTTACATCTTCTTCCACTGACTTTAAAGTAACCTCTGTACTTCCTTTAAAAGCAATTTCTCCTTTTGCAATAAATGGAGCTGCAACTATTAAATGCTCATTAATTGCAGTCTTAGGAATATTTTTATCTGTAGTTCCCCAATTTGAAGGTTGATTTGTCATTTCGAAAACCAAAGTTCCTCCATTCAAAATATCTTTATGATTGATATAAGAATACTCGTAATTTTCACCATTTAGTGTTGCTAATTTAATGTATTGATTTTCTATTGAATTATCAATTGCTTTCACGGTAAACGATTTTCCATTTTCTAGATTAATCGTTGCTTTATCAAATAACGGACTCCCAATTATATATTGATTGCTTCCTGGTGTCACAGGATAAAATCCTAAAGAAGAAAAAATATACCAAGCACTCATTTGCCCACAATCTTCATTTCCTGAAATTCCATCAGGAGAATTTGTATACAATTCAGTTAAGATCTGACGTGTTTTTTCTTGGGTTTTAAAAGGTTTATTTACAAAATTATACAA
>Ga0209712_10000381_pt1 | contig 40273 bp, 52 predicted proteins | sample ArcOceMetagenome_FD_187443 | JGI IMG/M metagenome (GOLD analysis project Ga0209712, IMG submission 187443) | Marine eukaryotic phytoplankton communities from Arctic Ocean - Arctic Ocean - Greenland ARC118M Metagenome (SPAdes) (version 2) | ecosystem: Environmental > Aquatic > Marine > Oceanic...
GACGTAGCGGGCTGGGTGCTATAGATCAGCGAAGGCCCCGCTGGTTTGGGGCTCGGGTCTGACGCTGGGTAATCGCGCTTTAGCTCTGCAGACAGTTCCAGAATGTACTGGTCCGCTTTGAACGTGCGAATATCGCCACCGTTCACTTCATAAGTGAAGGTCGCTTCAATGTGCTGCACATTGAGGATCTTGATGAACTGCTGGGTGCCAAGATCCTGCCCCTCTTGGAGCAACAGCGTGTCGCCAATCTCAGGCGCCGCAATATTATTCACCGTTGGTGCATAGCAAATGATTGAGCGCTGACCTTGCAGCTGGTTGCCCCGCAGCGCCAAACCGGTGACAGGGCCGGGAATCACAAACGATTCCACCCGCTGCCGCGCCGCCTCGCGCTCATCGTAGAAATCCTGCGTGGTAAACAGCAAACCAGACACATTCGGGTCCAGCGGCTGGGCACTCAAAATAGAGTGCGCATCCAGGTAAAGGTCTGTGGTTGCGGTATCCACTTTCAAAAACGCCTTACGCAAGCTCACTTCACCGTAGGTTCTGTCCACACGGGAAATGTCCTCGAAGAGGTTATTGATATCGCCATCAATCACCTCGTTACCCGTCATCTGCCCACCGCCATCTTCATTGTCGGTGAGCCGTTCGGGCTGCATCAGTTTGATATCGTCGCTTGTGATCGCCACGCGGGGGCTCCTATTGCGGGGGCTCTACAGTCAGCAGCCGGAGGGTCGCGGTGTACCACGCCCCCGGCTCCAGGCTGATATGGGTGTGTTCTTTAATCGGAGTGGCCTCAACGGCAACACCCCGGGCGCGGTCAAACACAACGGAAAATTCACGGGCGTCATCCAACGTGAGCTCCATTGCACCCAACCCTGCAGATTCTTTGGCCACCAGAGCATCCAGCGTGGCCCGTTCCAGCCAGCCCACCAGCGTCACTGCCTGGCCGTACTGCTTCACGCCACTTTGAATAATCATGCCGCCAGTGAGGCTGCGCTCTTGAGCCTGGGCCACGCCGTTGTGGCTGAATTCGTCTTGCCAGATTAGGTTGTCGGTGAGGTCGATCTCATCAAGCGTCACTGCGTTGCCCTCATGCCGGCTTCATTCAGGAATTCCATCAGCCTGTTCACGTCATCCGGATCACCGGACAGTGAAGACGTACCGCCATTCGGTAGCGCAATTTCAACACGCTGGGTGGGCGTATTAGGCTGGGTCGTTGCCTGCTGGCCACCGCCCTGCCCTTGCGCCTGCTGGATGCGTTGTTGCCGCGCATCCGCCTGCGCCTTCACTTCTTCCTGTTTCAGGTCCTGTACGCGCTGGCGGTAAATTTGCTCGTTAATCTTCATGGCCTCGGCGTACTCACGAGCCGCGCGGCTTGCCCCTTGCTCGGACGCGGCTTTCATTTGCCGCTGCAGATCCTTCTGCCGTTCCTCAAACCGCCGCCGCTCAATATCCTGCGCGGTGCCGTTCATGTTGATCAGCTCGGTGCGTAGGCTCTCCGTGGTACTCGCCGCACTGTCGGCCAGGCCATCGAGCTGCTGCTTGGCGCTTTCAATCGCCGACTTCAGGGTGGACAGCTTCTCTTCGCCCAGCAGCTTAGCCCCCTGCTTTGCCCGGCTTGCCGCACGCAGGAAGCTGTTGAGGTTGCCACCTTGGCGCGCCATGGCACGGTCGTAATTTTCCTGCGCGCTGGTCACTTGTTCCTGCACTGCCGCTTTTGTCTCGTAAACCGTTTTCAGCCAGGTGCCGATGCTCAACACAGCAAAGTCTGTTTGCTCTTTGTAGAGTCGGTCGAACAGTTCCCCCGCTCCCTCGCCGGTGTCGTAGAAGCTTTGGCGGATACCGGTAAAAATTTGCAGCAGTGCCGCACCGGCACTACCCGCTTTGCTGGCGCCTTGCTGGGCTTTGTTGCCCACCTCTTGCGCGGCTTGGCCTTGCTGCTGGTAGGCCTGCGTGGTTTTTTGGGCGGCCTGCGCTTTCTGGTTTTCGCCAGCAGTGGCTTGCTCGGTGGTTTTCTGTGTGGATTCAATCGCGGCCTTGGTGCGCTCCAACATATCGCTGGCTGCTTCGGCGGTGCCTTCCAGCGTCTGCTTGTATTGCTCCAGCGTTTTCAGGTGATCCATTAACGCGCTGTCCGTGCGCTTAATCAGATCCGCCTGGGCCTCTTCGCTTTCCAGCTTCTGGTACGCAGCCAACCACGCTTGCACCAGCAAATCCGCTGCTTCCTTTCCCTTGTAGCCAGCATCTTCGATCGCCAGCGCCGCGGTGCCGAAAGAATCAATCGCCTCGCGCTCTACCGAAGAAATGCCGGTTTTCAGTTTCTGAATATCCAGACCAAGGCCCTTTAACGCCCCGCCCAAGCGGATCTCAGCGGCAATTGCAGCCTGCTCAAACGCCGCGCTTTGCTCCTGAGAGGCCTCAAAAGCCTTATCAATAACGGCATCCAGGTCATCAATGCTCTGGTCTCGGGCTTCGCCACTGGCCTTCTGTTGCTCTGCCGACGCTTTTCTGGAGGAAGTGGTAACCGCTTCGGCAAGGGTGTCGAAGTGACGTTTGATATCGTCGCCATCTTCTTCTATGGACTTAACCCACTTCCGCGATGTTTCACTAAATGTGTCAGCAACGGACTGCATTTCCGCCGCCCACTTATCTGCCCCTACCGCATCAAGCGCTTTAGCCATACTCGATGTGAAAACAGCCAATTGCCCAGATAGGGTAGCCACCGCAGTGCCAAACGCAGCGGTAATACCATTCCAAACAATAGCAATGCCCGCCCCGAAGGCCTGCGCAGTGGCCAGCGCGGTGGTAAACGAGTCGGAAAAGTCTTGCGCCCACTCTTTAATGCTGCCGTCTTTCTGCATATCACGCAGAGTGTCCAACAGCTCTTTCAACCGGTCCTTCAGCGCATCCAGCGAGCCAGACTTCGCAGCCTCCTGGAAGAAATCCGTCACTTCTTTACGCAGGCCAGCCACAATGCCGGTGAAGTTTTTCGCCCGCTCCGCGCCGGCCCCTTCGGACATTCGCCCAAGCTCATCGATCAACTGGCTGAGCGCATCCCGCCCAAGCTCGCTGGCGCTGGCCATGTCGCGGATTTCCGCACCCGATTTGCCAGTGATCGCGCCCAAGGCCTCCATGATCGGGACGCCGGAATCGGTAATGCTGTTCAACTCTTCCAGCTGCAATCGACCACTCTGCCAGGCTTGACCCAGCTGAGTGATCACGGTGTCCAGTGTTTGCGCACCGCTGCCATACTTGGCATTCGTATCGATCAGGCTTTGCAGGGAACCGTTCAGGGGGTCAATGCCCGCCACCTGTAACCGCCGCGCCGCCTGCGCCGTATCGGCAAGACTCTGGCTATTGCGCTCGGCAATGCGGTCCACTTCAGCCAGCACGCGGCGGCCTTCTTCCATGGAGCCATAGAGCGCACCGAACTGCCGCTCAAGTTCCTCCAGGTCACTACCCGCCGTAACCAGCTTGGTAATGCCTGCCCGCAGCGTCTGGAAGATGCCAAAGCCCGCCGCCAACCCCAGCAGCTTGCCCTTAATGCCCGCCATGGCACTACCGAAGCGGTTACCCTTGGCGCTGGCACGCTCTAGCGCTTCACCATGCTCACGGGCCTCTGCGGTGGCTTTGCTCAGCTTCTGCTGGGTTTGATCCAGTTCTTTCTGGATGCGGTCTTCCGCCTGCCCCAGCTCATTGGTGTCGATTCCGGCTTTATCGAGCGTGCGGCTGTATTTGGCCAGCTCTCGGTTGCTGCGCCCGTACTCGGTGGTGGCAATGCTTTGCGCGGTTCGCGCTTGCCGCACTGCCACGGAATATTCAGCCTGGCTCTGCCCGGCTTTTTTGCCTTCGCGCTTCAGGTCTTCATAGGTATGGACCTGTTTGTCCATTTCCTTGCGCGCTTTTTCGGCCGCTTCCTGTGCCGCTTTCCAACCCTTGGCCGCTTCCTGCTGTTTATCCAGTTCCCGCAGTTCCGCTTCCAGCTTTTCCGCTTCGCGCTGCACTTCCTGCAGGGATTCCGCCGCCGGATCCGCCTCTGGGCTGATCGCGTTCTTGGCCTTCAGTACAAGGCTGACTACGGCTTCTTTAAGTGCCATACTTCGCTCCAGAAACAAAAAAGCCCATAAATCAATGATTTACGGGCTTCCCACTCATCCTGTTAATTGTATATTTAATCGCCAAACGCTTGACAAATCTGAATTAGGGTATTGACAGATACAAAATTACCAATAGTAAACCTTGAGTTTAGGTTCCTAATCCCGATAATCCGTGTTGCAATTAACGCAACATCAATCCTACCGGAGAATCCTATGACCGCACTTCGCCAAGAAGTCGCCTTCAAGCGCATCGACATTAAGCGTCGCGCCAAAGGTGAAGTCATGTCTCCGCGCCCGACGACAGGTGATCACAAGAAGATCGTCCGTGCCGCAACAGTGGAGACCGTTATTCGCAACGGTGAGCTTCTGTCTGAACTAGCCAAAATCTAAGCTTCACCAATGTCTGATGAGGTCGAATACCAAGATGGCTGTATCCGCAACCTTGATACTCAAGACCTCATCGACATCAACAGGTGGATGATTCAATCCTTTACCCCCCGCGAGCCGATAGGGGTTTTGAATCCTGAAAACCTAGAGATGGCCCAACAAAAGCCCACTGTCGTAAAGTACGTATGCCAAACTACCGACATGGCGCTTTTAGCAGCCGAGCTAATGCACGCCATCGCTCGCTTGCACGCATTCCATAACGCCAATAAAAGAACGGCAATAGCATCGGCCATTATCTTTCTTCGAATGAATGGCTACCAATGCACCCCACCGGTCGCGGAAGGCCTAAATATTTGCGAAGGCATTGTACTCGGCCACTATGAAACAGCCGAAGTAGCAGACTGGCTTGCCTCTCACTCATCCGCTTCAGATTCCGCAGGTCTTGCTCACGACACGATGTTTATGATTTTAGGTGAGCACTTCGACGAGCAGGATTGATTTAACGCCCCAGCCGCCACCATTAAAGAAACAGTTGGCCGGGGCAGAGCCTTAGTCGAGCATGATCACTTCAAAGGGGCTGGCTTTGCCGGCGGGGGTACGCAGCGCACCACTCAGCTGACCATTGATAAACTCATCGCTCATCAGGTCGGTGGCTTCGGAAGCGTTCAGTACGGCTTCATGCACGATCACCCGGGCCTTCTTGCCGGTGGCCAGGTTCTTGCCTTCCAGAATGATGTGGCGGGGTTTCTGGATTTCCGTGGCACCCAGCACCTGCGTGCCGGTCTCGCCGTTGTATCCGTAGTCCACTTCCACTTCTGTGGCGGCACCCGAGTTCAGCGCTTTGATGAGCCCGGCATCGGTGTCCACTTCCACGTCAGTACCAACCGCCAGGTTGCTACTGCCGGTGGTTTCAGTCACCTGGACGCTTTGATCATCGATGTTCGCGTGCGCCAGCTTCACCCACTGCGCTTCGATCAAGGTGACGGTTTCCGCCGTTACCGTGCCCGCAGTAACACTGTGGGCAGCACTGGTGCCCCCCAGCGCTTCGGCCAGCAGTTCCGCTGGCAGGGAATCAAAGGTGATGGCCATTTGCGCCGGATCACCGGGAATGTTCACTACATCCAGCGCCTGGCCGTAGGTAGCGGGTTGCTTGGAAATCCGGTTGCGCGCTTCAGTGCTTGGCGGGGTGAGCTCAAAGCTGGGGACGTTGATGGGGCCATTGAATGCGCCGATAACGCCCTGCTCTACCGGGGCAATGTAGACCTTGCCGGCAAAGATGAGGCCGGTGTCCTGGTAAGACATGCTGTTCTCCTTTGGCGCAGGGCGCCGATGGGTTGGGGTTTACGTTTTAGGTTCGAGGGTCATCTGGTAGCGAGCGGTGACGGTGAGCGCCACCCAAGCGACGGGATAACCGTCTTCGGGAATGTTGTATTCGGCATCGCCCACTTCACTGTCGAGCGCGTGGCCGTCGAGCTGTTCCGTGTTGTTGCGGTCGGCCAGGGCGTTTATCAGGTCGTGCAGGTGGCGTTGCAGTTTCAGGGCAACCCCTGCTTCGGCCTTTTCGGCCACGATGATCTGGTGTGACACTTCGCGCACCAGCCGCCCGCCACTGCTTTTACTGGCGCGGCGGTCATCACCCGGTTGCAGCGCGATAAACGGGAACGCCTGCTGCTGGTCCATCACTAGCGCGTGGGCCAGCCAGCCTTCGTACAGTTCGGCGCCCGCATCGCTGCTGTAACCGTTTGCGGTGGTAATACTTTCTAGGCGCTGCCGGTACACGCCATAAATGGCTTCGCTCGGGATCATTCAAATAGCTCCAGCAGCCGACCAGCAACCACTCGCGTCATGTGGTCCTTTAGTTCTGGGGAGAGGTCATGGCGCACGGTCTGGAATACTTGGCTCACACTCGGCCCATGCAAAACTTTATAGTTATCGCGGCCCTTCCCTGTCCGAACAGCAATACCCAGCGCCCCGCTGCCGCGAAGGCCCGGCACGTAGAAAAATCCGGCGGCCGCATAGCTGCTGCCCGGTTTAACCTTGCCTCTTATGCCCCCGTGCTTAGTGCTACCCTTTCCGCGCCCTGGATGTTTCTTCGGGACACGAATTCCTCTGTTCTCGAAACGAGAAAGCAGCACTCCACGCTTTGTGGCCTGAACACCGGCCTCCCATGACTTTCCTTTCTGAATGGGCGGAAAGACACGAAGATGCCGAGCAACATAGGACCGGCTCAATGCAACTTGGCTGCTAATCCTGGACACGGACTGCTCACGAGCGAATTTGGATGTTTCGCTAAGAACGCTCTGAATTGCCACCGCGCTATGCTTCCCACCTATCTGGGCAATCGCATCAAGCACGATCTTCATGTCTCGGCTTGTTCTGGGGGTGCTCATTGGGTCACCTCCACCACCAAGGTGGTGTCGTTGTCGCGCTCCAGGGTGTGCACCGTCCAGACCTTCCCTTTCATCGTGATCTTGTCGCCCCGGCGCGGGTACGGCCACGCAGCTTTGGGGTACTCGATATAAATCAGGGTGGCGATCAGGGCGTTCATGTCGTCGCGCACGTCGTCGTAATCCAGGGTGGCGACGGTTTCCGGGCTAGTGCCCCGCTCCGGCTTCAGTGGCCCGGCCGTGATGGTGGCCGGGTCACCGTAGAAATTGAAAACGGCGCCATCCAGCGCCGTTTTGTAGCCATCGAACTGGCTCATGGTTAGAAGCTGCTGTTCAGACGCACGCGGCAAACGACGTCACCATTCACACCGCCTTCCACAAACACGCCTACGGCGGTGTTGTCAGTGGATACGGTGGTGATTTTGCTGCCGTTCCAGTAAGCAGGATCGCCCACTTCAGGTTCGTCGGCAGTGGTTTTGGGAAGCTCGAACACGCCACCGGTTTTCAGGGTGAGCTCTTCGTTGGCAGCCGCGTCATGCAACGCCACACCAAACAGAGAACCCATAACAACCAGGTCACCAGAGGCGGCCAGGGCGGCAGCAATGACGGTGATGTTCTCGCCACGCTGGATGAAGTTTTTAGCCATGATTGCACCTTTGCATCCCTCGTCGGGATAGATGGGTAAATTAGGTGCGGGCCCCGAAGGGCACCGCGGGGAGAGAGGGTTTAGCCGGGGTTATTGCCCGGCGTTTTTGAACAGGCCACGGTGATCGATGACGCCGGCACCGAAGTCCAGACGCGCTTTGATCTTCACGCCATCCACGTCGAAGCCCTGCTGGGTTTCGATGTACACACCTTCTTCACCAGTGAGGTAGGCGTATTCGATGGTATCGATACGGGACGGCGCAGCCGCCAGATACCAAGAAGATTCACTCTTCTCATCCAAGCGCGGCTCAACGATAACCGTGAGGGTGCCCGCGAACGGGTTCACGTCGCTGGACTTCGCGCTGAGGATTTCCGCAACGATCTGCTGGGCCTTGGTTTCCAGTGCCGCCGGCACAATCAGGAATTCCGCCTGCAGGTTCAGTGGGCGCTTGCTTTTAACGCCTTTCTGCAGACGCAATTGCTTGCGGCCCTCAGAGAGCGTTTCCACACTCAGAGCCCCGGCAGTGCCCAGGTTGTTGTGGCTGGCATGGAACAGGGTGACGTTATCAGCCATTTTCACGTTCTCGGTGATCAAGGCCCACACTGTGTTGCTTTCCAGTTCCGCAGCGCTGGCACCAAAGGCCGCTGGCACCCGGCTGAAAGCGTCCAGGTCATCGTTAATGATGGTCTGGCGGGTCAGGGCGATGATCTTGCCGTAGGTTTCCAGCTTGTAACGCTGGTTGTCTTCACCCATGGAGCCATATTTGTATTCACCGGCTTCATTGACCTTCTCCAGCTCGGGCGCATCACCCAGCTGCGCCCGGTTAATGAACTTGAAGTCGCTGGCGCTGGATTGGCGGCAGAATGCCTTGAACGTCTGCGGTGCCGCTTCATACCCGGCACGCAGGGTTTTGTTCGCCACATCCGCCAGGATGGCCGGGAAGTCGTCGGTGGAGTGCATGGCTTTGGCGGCGATTTCCATGCCAGTCATGCCACGGGTGGAGCCCCCGCCCGCGTGGATCACTTCCGCAGCCATATTCAGCAGGTTCATGCCACGAAAGTCGCGCGCTTCATCCGGCAGCTGGTTAGCCCCCGGGTTAACGCGATTCATCAACGCTGCCACCATGCCGGCACGCAATGCTTCACCGTTGTGACCGACCACAACATGACCACCGGGCACGGTGTTCTGGCTGCGGGTGGCCAGCAGGTTCAGCACCTCGTTGCGGGCATCCGCCACGGTGGTGCCGCTGTCGATCATGCGGTTCAGGTCCGCTTCTTCGACACGGTGGGTGGATGCCAAGGCGCGCAGCTCGCTGACGCGGGTGCGCTCTTGGGCGATGGCTTGGGTAGCCACTTCGCCCGCGTTCTGGGCTTCGGCTGCCGGTACCGGCGGCGGGTCGTTACGGGTACCACGGTTCTGGGCACCAGCGGCGGCCAGGGGTGGCTCCTCTTCTTCCTCGCCACCACCGGCAGCTGCAGCGGCCTGGGCTTTGGCTTCAGCGGCAGCCACACGGACTTCCAGCTGCTCATTGGTTTCGCCGGCATGACGGGACAGGCCCACCGCCTTCGCGCGTTGTTCGAGAGTCATAACAGTACCTTTCGGGTTGGTGTGTGCGGCAGCGGTGGCCGCCGTGATTTGGCCCGAAGCGGGCCGGTGATACAGGTTGACTGCGCCAGCTGGCGCATTCTGGAATGCGGCGAGATCTGCCTGGGCGACAGCCTGCACCGGTTCAATCAATTCATCGGCAAAGCCCAGTTCTACGGCTTGCTCACCGTTCAGCCAGGTTTCTGCCGCCATCATGGCTTTGAGGGTGTCTTTATCCAGGCCGGTTTTGGTGGCGTAGATCCCGGCCACGCTATCTTCAAACTGGTCGTACACATCCGCCATACGACGGTGATCGTCCGCCTCGCCCAGACTGGGCCCCCACGGTTTGTGGATCATGATGAAAGCGTTGGCCGGGATGCGGACCACGTCGCCTGCCATGGCGATAACGCTGGCCATGCTGAGCGCGATGCCATCAATGGTGACTTCTACACGGCGCTCGCTGTTGGCTAGCGCGTTATAGATGGCGAGGCCTTCAGTGATCTGGCCGCCTTCACTGTGAATCCGCACAGGCAGCGGGCCATCGTTCAGGGCTTCCACTTCACGCACGATGGTCATGGCGTCGAGGCCATCCCACCAATCACCGATGACGCCGTAGAGCAGCAGCTCGCCTTTGGCGTTGATCTGGTTTGTTGCAGACAAAGCGAGTCCGCCGTTGACCGCTTGGGCCAACGCTTTCAGTTTCCATTTAGGCATGGGGTGCTCCGGTTATTCGTCGCCGGGTTCGGGGTATGCCGCGCCGGGGGCACGGGCCTGGGTAACGCCGGCATCACTCACGCGGCCTGCATCGGTGGTAACGATAATGCCGTCACGGTTGAGGCTGTCGCGTTCTTGTTTGATTTCGGCGAACACGTCTTCGGGCTCAAAGCCCATGGAGCGGATCTGTTCGGATAGCGAGCCCAGGCCTGCGCGAACCATGTGGACAATCGGCGGAATTTCCCGCGAGGGGTCGATCATTTCACGGCGTGGCGGGGTCCATTCCCAGCGCACGGGCTGCTTGATTTCACCGACCAGCATGGCCGCCTGGTTGAACCATTCGCCCACGCCTTGGCATACCGTGGGGATCAACGATGCCCAGCGGTATTGCTCCACGTTGCGGGTGAATTCCAGGTGCCCCATGCGCCCGCTGCTAAAATTCACGCGCTCCAGGTTGCCGGTGAGCGCGGCGAACGGTACGCCGTAGGCGATGGCGATGGCGTGTTGTTCAACGCTAACGAATTCACCATGGCCGGATACGCTGGGCGGGTTGTTGAAGCGCACGTCTTCGCCGCCTTTCAGGCGCGGGAACATGCCGGGCTCCAGCTTTTCTGGCAGCACGTCGCCTTTGCGATCGTTGTCGCCTTCTGTCTCCACGACGACCCCCACCAGGCAGGCGGCGCTTTTGGCGGCCTCGATGCGGGCATCTTGGTAATCGTCCAGGTTCTTCATGCGCATGATGGCGGCGGTGCCACGCGGCACGCCGCGCACTTGCCCTGGGCGCAGCATTTCAAACAGATGGATCACATCCGCCGCCGGCGTGAGCTTGCTGGCGCTGAAACCGCCCAGCGCATCACCGGGGTGGCTGGTGTGCAGCCAGTAGCCCACGCGCTGGTGCTGCGCGTTGAACTGCACGCCTTGCACGGCGTAGCCGCCATTCATCTGGCCGTTTTTGGTGTGATCCAGATAATCACCTTCCAACAACCGCAGCTTGAGCGGCACTTTCAGGGCGGGGTCTCTGTCGGTCACACGCACGATAATCGCATCGCCGCTTTCTACAGCGGTGCGCACGGCCAAGGCTTGCAGGCCGTACAGGTTATGCCGGCCGTCATAGTCGATGGCCGTGCTCTCGCACCAATTCAGCATGGTGCGCTGGAGCGGTTTCTTTTCTTCAGCATCGCTCACCAGCGCACTGGGGCGGATGCCAGTGCCAACGATGTTGGTGGTGAGCACCCGCACTGCGCTGGCGGCATACGGGTTGTTTCGCACCAGCTCACGGTGCCGGGCACGCAGCAGTGGGAGCGCGGCGCGGCTTTCAGCGTTGGCGCTGCTATCGCTGCCCCGTGTCCAGGTGTTGCGCCGGCCTTTGCCAGCACCGTCGTAGCCGTTCACTGCGCGCAGGCGATCCGTTACCACGCGGGCACGGGTGCGGCGGGCTTCGGCTTCCGGGGAAAAGAACCCGATGGTGCGGTCCAGCCAGCTCATTGGTACCCCCGGTCAAACGTGGGGGCATACGCCCGGTGTTGGCCACCGGCGTTTGGGCCCTTCACACTTTTGCGGATCATGTCGCGCACACGAATCATGTCATCGAGGCTGCGGAATTCCGTGGTCTTACCGTTGTGCGTAATGCGCAGGGTGCCTGTGGCAATCGCGGCTTCAATGCGATCCAGATCTGCTTGCGTGTAAGCCATGGGCGGTTACCAGTAGTTGGATTTGCGGCGGCCACCGCCGGCGTCTTCCGGGGTGTCATCGCCACCGAACAGGTCGCTTTGTTTGAGCTGGGCCTCAAGCTGATCCCAGCGTTCATCTTTCCAGGTGTGCAAGCGCAGGCTGTAGGCCGCGTGCAGGGCGTAGACTTCGCAGTCAGCCGCCTCAATGGGCTGGCCGGGCTTGTCGTGCCACACGAGCTTGCCGCCCATGCGGGCGTTGGGCGCTTTGATCACACCGGTGAGTTGCTCGTAGTAGTCGTCGCGCACGTTGGTGTACCAGTGCATGCGGCCTGGGCCTTCGCCTTGCAGGCTGAGCCTGCCGCCTTCACCGAAGATCAGGTCTTTGGCTTTGTGGGTGCCTACCTGATACACCTGCAGGCCGAATTTCGCGGCCTTGGTTTTGTGGCCGTTCTTCTTGCTGTAATCGGTTTTTCGCGGGGCGCTGAATATCTCGCGACGGCCGTAATCGTTACTGCTGCCCTTGATGGCCATGACGCCGCGCTTCTGCCGGGGGCGTACCCAGTTGTACACCTGCTCGGTGCTGTGGCCGCCGGAGTCGATACTGATGGCACGCGGGATCATCCTGAATCCGTCCGCGCTTTTGCGGGGGGTAAACAGGAAATCATCAAGCTCTTTCCAAACCGGGTCGCTGCTATCGGTGGTGCTGACCTTGGCGAAGAATTCGCCCCAGTAGATCAGCCAGCCTTCCATGCCCCTGCCCCAGGCACGCAGCACAACGGCAACACGATCGCGCTGCACATCGATGCCGGCGGTGAGGATCAGGCCACCATGGGGCACCACCAGTTCGGGGTAATCTTCCGCGCGTTCGCGCAGGGCGTCCGCGTCTGGTGCCGCTGTTTCGTATTCGAAGGTGCGGCCCAGCTTCTGGTTGGTGAACGTGATCAGGCCGGAAAGGTCGCCTTTTTCAGCCAGGTGATCCGCTTTCAGCTTGTCGCGCACCACATCCGCGAGGCTGGTACCCGGTACGCAGGCATATAGCTCGCCGAGCTGGGTGAAGCCAGCCTTTCCATGGAAGGGCCGTGTTGGAACCCAGCCACATAGCGGGTCGCCCTGCTCCACCGCGTTGTACACGGTGTCGCGGATGTTGGTTTGTCGCTGGTGATCATCCCAGCCGCTGCCACAGCCCGGGCAGCAATACACGGCGGTATCCGGCATGGCGCGGCCGTACACTTCGTGCACTGGGGCTTCGTCATCGGCATCCAGCCAGCTGACGTTTTCCCATGCCAGTACATGGCTCTCTTCGCATTCGTGACACACCACCGGCAGCACCCGGCAATCGGATTCACGCACGCGGTGTTCCGTTTTGCTCAGGTCCTTAATGGTTGGGGTGCCACCCACAATCAGCTTGCTGCCGGGGTAGCGTTTCAGCCGCTCTTCCAGCAGGCCGATCGCATCCCCCTGCCGCTTCACATCCACGCTGGTATCGTCGGGTTCTTCAACTACACCCACGCCCACCGAGCTGGTGGACTTCACGTTGCCGGGGCTGTTGGAACCAACCAGTTTCAGGAAGCCGCCCGGGAAGGTTTTCAAATCCCAGCGATTGCCCGCCTTGCGGCTGGTGGTCACATCGACCACGCCTTTCATGGCAGGGGTAGCGCTGAGCGCGGGCACCAGCTTTTCATCGTGAAAGGCCTTGCCGTCTTTCTCTTTCGCGAACAGCACCATCAGCGGTGCCGGGTGGCCGTCAATGCGTTTGGCCAGGTACCCGATGAGAAAGTAAGTCCAGCCCAACTGGGCGGCTTTCATCAGGTCCACTTCATCCACGCTGGTGTCATCCAGCGCCGCGGCGACGCCCAAGAAATAAGGCGAATAATAAAAGTCGTACAGCCCAGCCAGATCACCGATGGTTTCCGGCAGGTGGTAGTGTTCCTGCATCCATTGCGCTGTCGGCACATGCCGACGGGGCCGGAATTTACTCGACGCCCTCAGTAAGACCTTTCGCAGCGTCGCCTGCAAACTCGCCAATTCGCTCAATTGCAGGTTCAACGACATCGCTAAGTGTTGCGGCATCAATAGTGATGCCGTGCTCCTTTTCCAGTGCCTGGCGCAGACGCTCTACCGCACCGCGAATTTCACGGTTCGCATAGCCCGCCCAATTCGTGATTGCCTGGGCAGCTTCTTCAGCCAGCACCAGCAATCCCAGTTTTTCGTTATAGGTCAGCCGACCTAGCGCCGCCTTCACCTGAGCTTCCTCAGTTTTGGCCGCCGCCAGATCCGCTTGTTTCTCACCGCCCCGCCCTGCCGCGTGGGTGCGCAGGTGGTCGCAGTAATCACGCAGCCACTCAGCATAAGAGCCATCGCGGCGCAGGTTTCCATCAGATGCATGCTTGCTAGCCGCCTGCTGGCTAATACCAACCAGCCGCGCGAAGCCAGAAGCCGTTGCTTGTGCATCAAGATCCATGGAAACCACCAATAATCGGGGAACAACTACAACCCCCTATAGAAACCCACATCTGCAAACAACCCGCGCTCTGCGCACCCGTATGCGTTAGCCGCCAGGGAGGACCCGCGCCCTGTTATCGCCCACAAAACGACCAGCTTGCCCCTTCCGGCTCACAAACCGTGCACACATAATCTTGCAGCCAGCTCAGCGCTCGGAGTCCTTCGTCTCCGTCTTGGGTGATGGTGACAATTCTTCCAGCATGCGCTGGGTCAAGTTCGGCTCGCGGGGCTGCATCACCCAGGCTTCCGGTGGTGGCCGGTGCGGGGGCTTTACAACCGTTGGTGATGACTGACAGCCGACGATCACCAGACTGGACATCAGCAAGCAGCTTGCGCTCAGCAGCTTCCGCACGGGCCTTCTCCTCTTGGTGCAACTGGCTCAGGTTAGCCAGCTGGGTGTTCAGCTTGTTCTGCTCAACAGTGAAATACGCCTGGTCCACAATCACATCCAGCGCCACGTCCTCGCGGTACTCGGCAAAGGTCTTCCCAACCATGGCGCGGCCCGTAAGCAGGCCTGCACCGTAGATCCCAGCAACCACCAACAGAATGGCCACGCCACGAACCGTTGCCGCGCTCACCGGTAAACCCGCCGGTCTAGCTCGAAGTGAGCACCGTCTTTCAGGCCGCGCCAGTCTCCACCCCAGATAACGGCGACGCCAAGCTCAGCCGCCGCAGCCTTAACAGCTTCAGCAATCTGCTCGTAGTACTGCCAATCCCAAGAGCCTTGCCCATCAGGGTAAGCCAGCACATCAATGGCATGGCCCGTCAGATGACGGCTGTTCAGCGTCTGGCTGTCACCATCGGCCACTTCCTGCTTTTGCTCGGCCAGGGTTCGCTCACCATCGGTGATACCAAAATCGACAGGAGACAACTGGAGAGCTCGCACTGCCAGCATGGCAAGGTGTGGATGAACCTCAGCCAAGTGCCCCATCGAGCGCTTGCTGAACTTGTGCCCCATCATCAGCCTGTTTTCCTTTTGGCGAACATGATGGCCCACTCGCTAGCAGCCTTGGTGCCCACAAATCCCAGCGACCCACCAATGAAGTTACCCATCGCCACTGGCGCACCAGTGGCTTCCAAACCGTAAGAAACCGTGACCGCAATGAACCCGCAGGTCAGGCCTTCCAGTAACATTCGAAGCCAGTCAATCGGTCGCACCTCTTCACCATCCTCGCGTTGCTGATAATGCCGGTACACGTACCCGAGCATCGCGCCAAAGGCGCCCATGGCCAGGGCCCATGCATGCCGTGCCAGATCGCCGCCGGCACTCACTAGCTGTGCCCACAGCCCCGGATCGTCTTGCATAAAGCCCCCACCACCAGAAATAAAAAGCCCCGCCGAAGCGGGACCGGGAGAAACAAAAAAGCCCGCAGGCATAAACCAGCGGGCTCGAATTACAGGCATAAAAAAACCCGCCGAGATTTCTCTGGGCGGGCTTTTCCACGATGGGAAAATGATGGTCGTTTTTGTCCCGGTCGTCAACAGGTCAAGAGAAGAAAAATACAAATTCTCTCACGCCGCCATATCGGCGAACTGGTGCCACAGGTGCCGGAGCACTTTTTCCTCACAGGTAAACAGCGTCGTCATCATGTCGTCAGCACGCGCAGCCCACGTTTCACCAAACCGGCTCTTGCTAATCTTGGCAATCGCCGCCCGATTCCTCACCGTCAGCACGCTCTGCCCTGTCGCCTTGCAGGCCGAACAATCCACCCACCGGTCCGCCATCCGCAACAACTCACCATCATCCGACATTTCCGGCTCCTGCTGCCACACCTTGCCACGCCCGCCACACGGTCTGCACCGCATCGGGTGAACCAGCTCAAACACACACAGCGTCGCCAGGCCCTCACAGTAATCCGTCTTCCAGCCACTGCGCATACACCGCCGCCGGAACTCAGTCTGCACCCAGCCGGCCAAGGCCAGCTGCGCCTGGTTGTCATCACAGAACTTTGCCCGCCCCACTAACTCAGCCTCAACAGGCAGGTTACCCATTCCCATAGCGCCCGCCACATCCTGTGGCGTCACTAGCACCACACTCCCACCAAAGCCACCACCATCAATCAGTAGCCCTTTAGCCGTCATCTTTGCCATCAACCGGATCGGATTCATAAAACACCCCTGACCATTTTTGAATTGTTTGTCGTGGAACATGAAAAAATAGAAGGCCGGATGCAGGCCGGAGGGTAAGCCGGAGGGCAAGCATCCATTAACTGACTGATAAATAAGAAAAGGCCGGAGGGCCGGAAGGGCCGGAGGGTGTTTCTCGCGTGTGGGTACAACAAACCGAGATTGTTGCTATCCACCACACCACATAACACGCACACACGCACGCGCGCGTTACCCCTCCGGCCCTTCCGGCCCTCCGGCCTTTCGTTACTATTCAACGGCTTACGAAAAACCGAACCTCCGGCCACCCTCCGGCCTACCTCCGGCCTAGTCATGTGCTGGCTCCAAATTCTTCGCCCAGCGATCAGCAAAGCCACCCAGCCACTCCTTCTGCGCCGTGCCCGTCGGGGGCTCATCCACCTGAATAAACGTGCCCTTGCGCTCGTTAACACCCTGCTGATACTTCACATCGCGCCGCCGGCGCTCCCTACCGGAAAGGGCATTGGAAAACCGCTCACGCGTCATCGCACGCTCACCCGCATCCGAACACCACTGCCGATACACCTGGTACAGATGCATCACCAGGCAAGTCTCATAGGGATACCGGGGCGCCAAGTGCCCAGCCTTCCACTCCATGTGGAACAGATCCCAACTCGGCCTACCAAAATCAATCAACCGAGCCTTCGCCTCAGTCATCGGCGGTTCCCGGTGCGTATCAAACGCCGCAGCCGTTTCCTCCCCCCGGTCCTGCCACTGCATACCGCGGCGAACCAGCCAGCCATAGAACGCTTCCACACCCCCGTTGTTCACCTCATGCAACACACCCTGCTTCAAAGACTCAGGCAACTTAGTGCAAGGCCATACAACGAGCATTCGGCGGTCAGTAGGCTCCACAGGGAAAGGTTGGATCTCATTAGAAAGGAACGCCGCATTCATGTGGTTAGCCTCTTCCCAGCCACTCACAAACTTCTTCTCGATGCGGTGCGTCTCACCGGTAATCATGTGCTTCAGCGTACCGGTGTGGCTGTACTTCTGATCGCGGCTGAAAATCTCCTCAAACAGCCCGAAGAGCTTCTGGCTGCGCCAATCCGTGTACTGCGATTCCAACTGGTGCTGCCCCAGCGTCGCCGCATACTCACCGTACATTGGCTTAATAACCCGCTCGAACAGCAAACTCTTGCCCGTGCCCTGCGTCTCCGAATGCATCAGCACCGCAGTCGCCATCTTCGCCCCCACATGCTGCAGCGGGTAAGCAAACCAGCACATCAACCACTCAAACACCACAGGGTCGTTATTACACAAATGATCAACCAACTGGCGGATGTGGTCGCACCGGCCAGGGGCATTCACCGGCTTCAACGGCAGCCCCCGGAACATATTGATATAGCCATCTTCAGGCCGGTGCTGCTGAATCGGGTCGAACACCAACTTCTCGCGGTCAATCACCTCGCGCTCAGGGTGCTCCAACCACTGCGAATACCAACGGTGTAGCATCGGCTTCAAATCATTCAACGGCACCACCTCACGCCGCTCACGGTCCCAAGCATTCTGCGAAGGGTAAAGCAGCACATACCGCCGCAACGCTTGCGACAGCTCCCCTCCCCCCCTTTTTTGGGCGGCAGACGCCTCACGGCACACATCCGCGTGCTTCACCGTCCGGCGCTGGTCGCTGTCCTTCCACTGCTTATAAACATCACTACCGAGCCAATCCCTGACCTGCTTTTCCTTCAGCAGCTTCTTTTCATGCGTATCCCAAATGCGCCCTTCAGGCACCGTCCACGCAAACCGCTTAAAGGCTTCATCAAGGTCTGGCACCTCGGCCACATCAGAATCGGAGCTCCCAACATCAGAGGGCGCGGGAGACCCGGAATCATTAGCAGCAGCCTGTAACGCAGCAGCCAGCTGCTCCTTCAACAACACCTTTACTTTGGCCTTACCCAGCTCAGCAACCAGGTCATTCCAATCACCATGCCAGGGCTCAGTCACACATCACCCCCATGCAGCCGGCTTGCCTTATCGGCCCCCGGCCATTACAAACAACAGAGGAACTCGTAAAAACACCACTGGGGGGAAAATGAACAACAAGCCCAAAATCATTCTGGCCACCGCCATAGGCATCGGCTTCTGGGGACTCATCATTGGCAGCATCATTGGGGATAACCAGGCTAAACCCGCCCCGGAACCGGCCCCCAAACAAGAGACAGCAAAGCCCAAAGCCGCCCACCCAGCCAAAAACGTAAGCAGCTTCAAGCAAGCCCTGGAAGCCTGCCCCAACACACCCGCCTGCATTCAACAAGGGCTGCTGGCCGACTACGGCAACATCTGCAAAAACTGGATCAAACAAGAAACAGACAAGCCCTTCACCGCTTCCAGCGAAGGCAAGCTGAATAGAATTTTCTTTGAGCACAAAACCACAGGCCCAGGAACCTACCGGCTGGAAGGCACCGCCATCTACGATCACGCAACCGGCATTCGTTATTGGTATGGCTGCGAAGTAAATACCCAAACCGGAGACATCATCGCCATCGCACCGCCCGTTTCTGTAGGAACAAAACGGCAGTACAAGCCCTTCAACTAAACTCATGCCGCCTCCCCTTCCGGGAAATGCGGCACCAGCATCACCCCCCCAAACTCAGCCTGGCAGCGCTCTGCAGCATCTTGCCCAGCGCGCTTACCAGTGCGGGGGTTAACCTTATCGTTGTCAGCCAGCCAGATCGGCGTCTTACCCTCCAGCAGCCCGGCATCACGAAACGCCTCCGCCACCGTAAACATATTGCCGGAATCAAAGCAGGCCACTACCGGCCAGCCAGCGCCAATCTCATAAGCCGTTGCTGCCGTCGCATAGCCCTCAGCAAAACCCACCAGCTCAGAGCCATTCAAGTCACCCAACAAATGGCAGCAGCCTTTTTTGCGGGAATATTTCGGGAATAATTTAGTGCCCTGCTCATTCACCGTCTGAATCGCCCACACCTTGCCAGCGGCATCTCGCATGGGCACCGCAATAGCGCCGCTATCCAGCTTCAGAAAAGAAATATGGTCCGGCCGGGGCTTGGCCAGGGTATTGAAGAAAGCCCGAATGTCCGGCCCGGTTTTCACCTCACAAGCCATCGCCTGGTCATCGATCACCAACAGCGCCGCATGCTTGAAAAAACGAATACCGTGGGCACCCACCCCTTTCTTTCCCAAATAAGCACTGCGGCCAATGGACTGGGTATGGTTATCCCAAATGGCCTGGCAAGCGTCAGCCACCGCCTCTTGCAGCTGAGCAGCTCGCTCCGCATCAGCCTCCAACTCTTTCTGGCGAACAGCCCGGCGGGCCTTTGCCTCATCGGCAAGCGCCCGCTTTTCCTCTGCCGTAAGCTCACGCTTGGGCCGCTGCCAGCCACCCTCTATCGCCAACTTAATCAGCGTACCAATACTGTAATGGCCAGCCTTCGCGCTGCGCCAGGTGGCCTTGCAGGCCCCCTTGTCATAACTCTGGCCCTGCTGGCTCCAGCTATCGAACAGCTCAAAGCCCGCCTCGCCGTATTCATCTTTCAGTGCCCCCGCCATCGGGAACCAAACCGTTTCCCGGTCTCCATCCGCGCTGACATACAGCAACGCCTGCTCCGCCTCATGAATCGGCAACGGCTCACCCATGGGTCACCCCATCAAACAAGCGCGCCGCTTCCACCAACCGGCACCCCGACTGGAAGAGGCGCAGCAGGTCCTTTTCCAAAACCGCCAACTCATCAGCATCAACACGCCCATCTTTCAGCGCATCACGGGTGTTACTGGTCATCTTGCCCACCCGCGTAACAAGCTCAGCAACCTCCCCAAAAAGCTCAGTCTTACCCGTCTCGCCAGCGTCAGGCTTTGGCAACCACACACAACCCGTAATCAACGCCAGAGCATCCAGAATTTGCTCCACGTCGTCATGGTCACGGGCATACTCGGTAATCAGCTCGAATTGCTGCAGGGTGGGGTTGCGGTCAGCGTCGTTTAAATTGAGGTTGTTATAAAACTGCTGGGGATTCAGGTCATAGGTAGCAGCCAGCTTCTTGATGCCCTGCCGTTTGGCTGTCATTACCAGCGCTGTTTTCAGGTCAGGCAAAGTATTCTGAGCCAGCTCAATGCGGCTCATACGAGTAATAGACATGATGAAACTCTCTCCCGGGTTTCTCTAAACAGGCAGCCCCGCCCCCACTATCGTGTAACCATCAAGCGGCTTTAGCTTCTTCACAGGGGAAAACGCTATCCAGGGAACACTTAACATCCCGATCATTCAGCGCTCGCACTATTGCCCTGGCCTGCCCCAGCGAGATATTTGCCCGGCGACCGCATTCATGGTGGGTAATCTGCGACTGGCTAACCCCGGCAGCTTCCGCAAGCTGCAACTGCGTTAAACCCGCTCTCTGACGATATGTTTTAAGTGACATGGGCTCCTCCATGCCAGCAGAGTACTACTTAGGTATTTGAAAGGTCAATACCTAGGTAGTTTGTTTTTAATACTACAGAGGTATTAAATTCTACCGATGGAATATGGCGACAGATTACGCAACGCCCGGACAGCGAAAGGTTACAGCCAGCAACAACTGGCCGAAGCTTCCGGCGTACCACAAGGCACCATCTCAAAGATTGAGCGCGGCGATCAGCAAACCTCGCGCTACGACCTCGCCTTGTCCGAAGCACTCGAAGTGTCAGCAAAATGGCTGCAAACCGGCCACGGCCAAAAATCGCCACACTCGAATTTGGCAGAAACCCCAGCCCGCTACTCCAACCGAACAGCAACCGCCCCCGTTATCAGCCAGGTACAAGCCGGCGAATGGGCAGAAGCCATTGACCTCTTTTCGCCCGGCGACGGCATAGAACATCGAGCAGTGCCCACAGGCACATCAGAAAACGCCATCTGGCTGCAAGTAGTGGGCGACAGCATGACCAACCCCAATGGCAACCCCTCCATCCCGGAAGGATCCATTGTTTTGGTTGATCCAGACCTTCCACCCGATAACGGCAAGCTGGTCGTCGCCAAGTTGGTGGATAGCAATGAAGTAACCCTGAAAAAACTGGTGATCGACGCCGGCCGAAAGTGGCTCAAACCACTGAACCCGGCCTACCCCATGATAGAAATCAACGGCAACTGCAACATCGTCGGGGTGGTAAAAAGGATGGAATACGATTTCTAAACCACAAGGAGCCAAGGATGACTCACGAACAAGACTCCCACCATGCCAGCCACAGCAGCCCCAGAAACCGCAGAAAAGCCGTACTGGGCCTAATAGGCCTACTACGCGGCATGACCGCAGACCGCATCATCAACGACCTTGAAGCCCTCTACCTTCGCTCATGGCTCGAAAATAACCGCTACCTCAGCAACGACCCAGACAGCATCGACCTCTACGATTCAGTTTCCGACATACTCGCAGACGGCAGGGTTGACCCCGACGAACAACAAGACCTGATCACACTAGCCACAGACATTGCCAACTACAGAAAAGCTGACACCCTCACCGATCACTACGACTCTGACGACTTCCGCAACGAATTCCTGGCCTACCTACAAGGCATAAACGCCGACAACATCATTACGCTTGCAGAAGCCCGCGCTCTCCAGCACTGGCTGGATAGCCACCCCGAATACACCAATGAATGGCCCATGAAAGGGGTTAAGCAGCGCATCTATCAATGCCTGGCCGACAACCATATCAGCCAAGAAGAAAGCGACGACCTGTCCCAGATGTTCAAAAGCATCGCCGGCTGTGACTTTCTTGATACCGGCATGGCCGGAGGGCTAAGCGCCTGGTCCATTCTTGAATACCAGCCGGACTATCAGCTGCAAGGTAAATCCATCGCCTTCACCGGCACCTTCAGCATCGGCGCCCGATCCTTTCTAAAAGAGCACGCGATAACCGCCGGCGCCACAGTTAAAACCGGCGTATCAAAACAACTGGACGCCCTATACGTCGGCAGCATCCTAACCCCCGACTGGATGTTCACCAGCCACGGCCGAAAGATCCAACAAGCCCTGGACCTCAAAGACAAAGGCCACCCCATTTTGCTGCTCTGCGAAGACAGCTTCGTCAGCACAGCCCTGCCCCGGTAAATACTAGAATATTAAAAATAGTCTTTTAGTAGTTGACATGACTACTTTGGTACTTTTAACTACTACCAAAGTATTCGGGAGCAAGTTATGTCAACGATCCACATCCACCCCACTGCCGCCACACCGGCAGCCATCTACAAGCTGCAACGCCAAACCGGCCTGGTCGCCGTTATCCACGGCACCAGCGCCCAGCTGATTCCCCACAGCCACTGGCTGGCCCGCAAAGGCAATGCCCTGCCGCGCCACCAGCGCCGCTCTGCCGTGCCGGCCATCCAGCGCCTGAGCGCCCACCACCGTAATCACGGTGGCGACGGCCCCAGCGCAGCCTAATCGGGTGATCACCATGACCAGCATTCCAGCCCGCATTCACAACGCCCAGCGCGCCTTCAAGCGCCTGCAGACCACCGCCGACATGGAGCAAGCCATGCTGCGCAGTGGCCGTTTGCTGGACCGCTACATGGCCGAACTGCCCGTCAGCAATCAAACGCTCACCGCACGCGCCCGCATCACCGAACAGGCAGACCAGTACTTGGCCCGCTGCCGCCGCAAACGCACAGGGAGTAACGCCGCATGAGACTCACCATGCAGAACGAAAAGGAACTTCGCACCGCCATTCGCGGTACCGACAAAGGCGCCAGCAGCACCACGCTAATCCGTGTCCACGGCATCACCCTTGCCGTCGGCGTAAGCAAAAGCGTAGAGGCCACCACCGTAACCATCTACCCCGCCGCAGACCCGAGCCAGGTGATCCACCACGGCACCGGCACAGCTGGCGAATGCTACGCCGATGCAGCCGATGCCATTGAAGGGGCGGTGGTATGAACCTGCTTACCGACAAGCTGAGCATGGATGACTACCAACTCAATCGTGCCCGCATCGAAATCATGCGCAACCTGAACCTCGGGGTAGAGAAAGCGCTTCAGGGTGAGGCTGACCATACCCACGTGATCCTGCTCCGCCTGGACGGCATCTGGACGGCCTTCATGGGCCAACCACTAGGGCATCTTGCTCAACGCGCCACGACACTCATTACTGCTGCCCAGCACCACCGCATAGGCAGCCCTTACATCCTCACCGACGCAGGACGACAACTCACAGGCCTCACCACCGGAGAACCCGCATGAAAATCATCGCCTTCACCGGCCCCGGCGGCGCCAGCAAAAACACCGCTGCCGAAGCCCTTGGCACCGAGTGGCACACCAACGAAGTGGCCTTCACCGCCCCGCTGTACGACATGGCAGCCGCCGCCTTGGGCCACACCCCCGAACAGATCAACCAGCTCAAGCAGCAGGGCGACAAAGCTATCCGCGCCATGCTGGAACAGCTGGGTGACGTGGTGCGCAACACCATCCGTCCGGACTACCTCATCGTGCGCCTGGTAGACACCCTGCGCGAACTGGAAGACAGCCAAGACACACCGGAACTGGCCGTCATCACCGACCTGCGCACCGAAGAGGAAGCCTACTGGGTGCGGGCCATGAGGGGCTTGGTGATCCACGTCAGCCGCCAGGAAGGCACCAGCCACAGCGAACACAGCACCAACCAGCCCATCACCATGGAACAGGGCGATGGCTACCTGCTGAACGCCGGCACCGTGGAAGACCTGCATAAAGAAGCCATTAACGCAGTGCGCATCGCGCTAGCAAGCAAACAGGTGGCAGCATGAACTTGCTAGCCCGCCTCCTATACCGGCTCACCGCCAACCGCCCCACCCGGCTGATCAAGATCGAGGGTAAGCCCTATCTTGAGCGGTACTTCATCGGCCAGCTGCTGGGGCTCACGGTCTACCTCCACCGGTTCGTGCGCGACGACCACGAACGCAGTCTGCACAACCACCCGTGGAACCACGCCATCAGCCTGGTGCTCACCGGCCACTACCGCGAACACCACGCGCCATTCGCCCGGTGGATTGAACCGGACCTGGTAGTGGCCACCGTAGAGACCCGCCCAGTCCGCTGGTTCAACCACATCACCCGGGCAACCCTGCACCGCATCGCAGGGGTAAAGCCAGAGACCTGGACGCTCTTCATCCACACCGATTGGAAGCACAAATGGGGCTTCCTGCACCGCCTGGGCGTGCACTGGCCTCACTACGAATACCGGATTTACCAATCCAATCAACCCCGGGAATGGTGGCACACCGCCAAACCGGGCCGACTGATCGGCAGGGAGCCATTCGGAGGTTAACCATGAGTCAGCCCACCTACCGCATCAAGCACGCCGCGCAGCGCCTTGGCACCAAGCCCGGCCAACTCCGCGAACAGCTACGTGGCATGGGCGCCATCACCGCCGAAGAACGGGCCCACCCAACATGGGTGCGCGAGGGCTGGCTCAAAGAAGAACACACCCAGTACCACCACCCCGTAGTGGGCTGGACATGGCGAACACGCATCGACATCACCGAAGCCGGCCTTGTCGAGCTGTGGGGCCGCATACAACGCGCAGCGTGAGTGAGATATGGCATGGGAAACAGTCAGCAAATACAGCCTCAAAAACGGCAGCTACCGCGTCAGCATCAGCTACACACAGGCAACCCCGGTGTACACCGCATGGCCACCGAAACCGGCCTATCACAAGCTGAACTGGTTGGCATCGGTTCACCAGTGCATCGGCTGTTACCCGACAGCGACCGCCGCAAAAGCTGCCTGTTTGGCCCACGCCGCCGTAACCGGGCTGTGCAGCTTCGCCTGCCGACTGAGCAGCAGCACCAGCACGGCCAAAAAATCCTGATGACCCTAATCATCATCGCCGGCACCACCCTTTTTCTAACTCTGGCGCTCACCTGAGTTTTAACCACCAACCCCCAATGGGAGAGAGAACCATGCGTACAAACGTAGATGACTTCATCAGCGAACTGGACGGCGGCGTGTTCGCCCAAAAGCTCGGCCAAGCCCTGTCCGATGTCGCCGCCGGCACCATCGACCACGGCAAAGGCAGAAAGAAAGGGAAGATCACCATCGAGCTGGACGTTCAGCAGATCGGTGAATCCCACCAGGTGCAAATCGGCCACACCCTGAAAGTGTCACGGCCCACCCTGCGCGGTAAGGCCACCGAAGAAGACACCACCACCACACCCATGTATGTGGGCAAGGGCGGCAAGATGACCATCGCCCCCGATGCCCAGATGGATTTCCTGAAAACCCCCGCAAAAGAGGAGCAATAAGCTCATGGAAACACTCGCCACCACAACCCTACTGGAACACATCCAGGACAACACCACCCGCCTTGAATTCAACAAGGCGGCAGCGGAACAAAATCTCGACGTAGCCGCCCTGCCCAACGATACAAAGGTGCTGGATCTGGAGCAGTTCAAACCACGCCGCAATCGCTTTCGCGGCAAATTCGCCACCAGCAGCGTTGAAGATTTTGTCAACTACACAGAGGCCAAGGCTGATCTCGGCGCCGAGTGCTTCGTCTACCCGGACGACATGACGGCCACCGCAGTACTGAACCTCGGCAGCATCGTGGCGCCGGGCCACGCCGACAGCCTGGCCAAGATGAAGCTGAAAACCACCGCCGCCTTCGACGCTATCAACAAAACCGATGGCACCGCACGCTCCCAGCAGCAGCTGGCCGAGTGGCTGGAAGACTGGCGCGACAGCGTTCAGGGGCTCACCAACGACGAACAGGCACTCACAGCCAACCAAGTCATCGCCGCCATCCGCCGCATCACCATCAAGGCCGGTAGCACCAGCGATCACACCGAAGGTCAGCTCAGCGCCACTCGCTCCTCGCTTGAACAAGTGGAAGCCAGCAGCAACAACGAACCCCTGCCGAGCTTCATTCTCTTCAAGTGCACCCCCTATCAGGGGTTGGCTGAGCGCACCTTCGTACTGCGCATGAGCTTGCGTACCGTCGAAGAAAACCCCCTGCTCAGCCTGCGGATCATCCGCCCTGAACAGCACGAAGAAGAAATGGCCGAGGAGTTCGCCGGCCTGCTGCAAGAAAAATTCGGCGACACCCTCCCCGTCACCATCGGCGCCTTCAGCGCCTAACAGGAACCAGCATGCTAATCGCCCGTTTCTCCGTGCACGACGACAACCCATGGATAAGCCCCAAAGCCCGCAGCCTTGGCAGCCGGAAATGGTTAATCAAACTCCACGCGGGAAACGGGCCTGCACGCAGCACAGACGAAATCCGCAACCAAAACCCCTGCAACCTGGTGGACATACTCGAAACCGCCACCCAGTGCATCGACGACATGCTGAGCGAACACGCCCACACCGTCACCGATGCCGGGTTCCAGGTGTTTTTGTTGAGGTAGGGAGAGAGCAATGAGCAAGTACACACGCGAGCAACTGACCAACATGGCCACCGAAGTACTGCGCGCCCGCCTTTCCGGCGACGAACGCGAAGCCATTCTGGTAGCGAGAATCTCCACCGCCACCGGTTTGCCGGCCAGGGACGTCGAAAACCGAATCGAACTACTCGCCATGGGCGTGCCAACGCCATAACCAGCAGCCCAACCATAACCGCGAAGTTCAAAGCCGTGCAGCAGGCATGGCGCCAGTTTCAGGAGCAATACGATGAGTGATTTGAGAGAGGCGTTTGAAGCGTGGTGGTGTCAGTCAACCGAAGTCGCCCCTGAAAGACGCGGTGAGGGCTATGAGGGCGTTCAAGCAAACGTCGCATGGCACGCATGGCAATCTGCCCTTAGCGCCAATGGTGGGGGCAAGCTGACAGCACCCGCACTAGTCGGAAATGTCACGTTTCAAGCTGGGGTTTCATTTGAGACCTTAATCAAAAAGGCGCAAAGGGACTACGAATTCAAGGAGCAGAACGACATTGCGGCACCCTTCACGCAGGAGCAGAAAGAAGCCATTTTGCAGAATCTCAAGTCTGTATCCGCCCCGCCATCTGTTGGGGTGTCGAGTGAAGTTACGCCTGAAATGATCAAAGCTGCCGAACAGGTGGATGACCTCTACCGGCGTGGCACTCCCGAGGTATGGGCTGATGTTTTTCGTGCCATGCTCACTGCCGCCCCATCCCCCGACCATATTCCCGACGCCGGGAAGGTAGTTGCCAGCAGCTGGAAGTCTGCCAAAACCGGCCAGCACTGGCCGCATATCGGCGGCAAGTACCTGATCAAACTGAACGGCGTACTCCAGCACGAAATCTACGAGTTCGATCAGGGCGATGACGGTATGGGCAGTGGAGAATACTTCTGGGACCGCGAAGACTTGGATGAAGCTGCTCCCTTCAACCCCGAAAAGGATGAGTGGCTGCCGATTGATGAGGCGGGCACTGCCACCCCCTCTGTGCCGGAGAACGAGGTGGAGTTCTTGCAACGCCTTGAGGGGGACATGATCCAAGAGAGAATGAAACAAAACCCCGGCGGGGATGATTTGGACCCTATCGGCGCTGCGATAGTAACAATACGTCACCGAATAGCCCGCCTCCGCACCGCTGGCGACGAGGGGGAGGAGATCCATGGGTAAGCCGACATACATGCAGCGCGTGCGCTCCCACCCCGGGGTGCCTACTGCCGCCATTCTGACCGTGGTGTTCCCGCTAGCTGGCCTGATGAATGAGCAGCCCGTAACAGGCGTTGTAGCTGGGTTTATCGCTGCGACTTCGGTCTGGTTGATAGTGCTGATCACGGCGCGCACCCAGCCAATGAGCCCCATCCATAACGGAGGCGATGAATGAAATACACACCCGAACAGATTAAGCGATGGGACACCGACACAGAGTCGGAATCCGGCCGCTGGGTCCCTCTGAGGTCAGAGGGCCATCGTTTTGACCGAATCAGCGACCGGATCAGATGGGCCTATGGCGTCTTGGTGGGACGGTATGACGCGCTGGACTGGAGCCCCACCCATAACGGAGGTGAGAGCGATGGATAAGCCCTGCAAGTACGTCCGTGATTACTATGGCGTCCCTGCCGAGATTGGCCGCCGCGTCATCGTCAATGGCAAGCCGGGAGTGATCGCCGAGGATGGCGGCCACTACATTGGTGTTCTGTTCGATGAGGACGCGCCAGGCACCGTATATCCCTGTCACCCGACTTGGCGCGTGGAATATCAGGGCATGGGGCCGGTGCGCCAGTTGCCTGCCCGCAAGCGGCGAGCAAAAGAGCGTTACCAGCGATACCGTGAATACGGGGATGGGTTCGATAATTTCCGGCAGTTCCTCGCATGGGACGCAGACCCGGATCGCTCATGGAACGGAGGCTGCCATGGATAAGCAGAAACCCCTATTCATCCGCCTGATGAGCCAATACTACGAAGCCTTTCTCGATGGCTCGAAGGACACAGAGTATCGGCCATATGGCCCGGTCTGGAATGAACGTAACTGCCCAGTGGGGCGCGCTGTCACCCTATCCAAAGGGTACGGCAAGAAACACCGCCTGAGTGCCGTTGTGACCAGCTTCCAAAGGGTCACGACAAAGCAAATTCCCCAGGCCGTTGAAAAGGCCCTGGACGAAATCTATGGCGAAGACCCAAATCACGACATCGCCGCCATTGGCATCAAAGTGATCTGGCCAGACCCTCCCCATGGTTACCGGCCAGCAGAGCAAATAAATCAAGAGCCTGAATGGATCGATATTCCATCAATACTTCGGCGGGGGAAAGATTGATCATGAACCACTTTCGCACCCACCCCCAAGCCGGCTTCAACTTCGATGAACTGATCGTGGACAACTTCGCCGGCGGCGGCGGGGCCAGCACCGGCATCGAGCAGGCCATTGGCCGGCCCGTGGATATCGCTATCAACCACAACCCGGTGGCACTGGCCATGCACGAAACCAACCACCCCCACACCAAGCACTACTGCGAATCCGTGTGGGATGTGGATCCGCGCAAAGTCACCCAGGGCCGGCCGGTGGGCCTCGCCTGGTTCAGCCCAGACTGCCGCCACTTCAGCAAAGCCAAAGGTAGCAAGCCCGTCTCACCACAAGTGCGCGGCCTGGCCTGGGTAGTCATGCGCTGGGTGGGTACCGTGAAACCCCGGGTGATCATGCTCGAGAACGTGGAAGAATTCGTCACCTGGGGCCCAGTGATCAAAGAAGAAACCCCGGACGGCATCATTCACCTGCCCTGCCCGAAGCGCAAAGGCCACACCTTCCGCAGCTTCGTTAACGCCCTGAAGCGCCACGGGTACCAGGTAGAATGGAAAGAGCTGCGGGCCTGCGACTACGGCGCCCCCACCATCCGCAAGCGCCTGTTTCTGGTCGCCCGCTGTGATGGCCAGCCCATCGTCTGGCCGGCCCCCACCCACGGCCAGGGCCTGAAGCCCTATCGCACCGCCGCAGACATCATCGACTGGAGCCTTCCCTGCCCCAGTATCTTCGAGCGCAAGCGGCCCCTCGCCGATGCCACCTGCCGCCGGATCGCCGAAGGCATCCGCCGCTATGTCGTGGAATCAGGGGATCCGTTCATTGTGCCCATCGCCAACTTCAACGGCAGAAACACCACACACAACATCCGCGAACCGCTCCGGACGATCACGGCTTGGCCAAAGGGCGGCCACTTTGCACTGGTTCAGGCTTTCCTCGCCAAGCACTATACCGGCGTAGTCGGTACCGACCTGCGCCAACCCCTGGGCACCGTCACCACCGTGGATCACCACAGCCTGGTGACCAGCCACATGGTGAAGCTGCGCGGCACCAACATCGGCCACGATGCCCGGGAGCCCCTGCACACAATCAGCGCCCAGGGCACCCACCACGGCGAAGTCCGGGCCTTCCTGATGAAGTACTACAGCGAGGGAGGCCAGTGGCAGGCCCTGAAGGAGCCCCTGCACACCATCCCCACCAAAGACCGACTCGGCTTGGTCATGGTGAAAGGCGAGCCCTACCAGATCGTGGACATCGGCATGCGCATGCTGCAGCCCCACGAGCTATTCCCCGGCCAGGGCTTCCCCAACAACTACATCCACACCCACACCTTCGATGGCACCCGCCTCACCAAGGCCGACCAGGTAAAGATGTGCGGCAACAGCGTGTCGCCCTACCCGTGCGAGGCACTTGTGCGGGCAAATATGGTTCAATCAATGGAGGCAGCAGCATGAACACAGGAGCCACCATGGTCACCGATGAGCAACGCCTGCACCAACTGGGCATGGCGACCCTCAGCGATAAAGCAAAAAGCATCTGCGAGCAGCAGTACCGCCTGCATGGACCCATCGCTGGCTGCAGCAGCTGCCCACTGGCCTCGCCATGCAGAGCAAACCCGGTACCGGATACTCTGGACGAACACCAAAGCCGGATTGAGGCGATCAACACAACGGCGGAAGGCTGCCAGGTGGGTGCGTCATGACCAGTATGCGTTTTCTCACCGAGGCCGAGTTAGAGCACCTGACCGGCTACAGAGCGCCCAGCTGCCAACGACGAGAGCTGCTGACGATGGGCATCCGCTTCTTTACCCGCCCAAAAGACGGGCACCCAGTTGTGCTGCACGAAGATGTCGCCGCAACCCAGAAGAAGAGCACCAAAGGGAGAGAGCCAGCATGGCAAAAAGCCAGCTGAAGCCATTTGCGCAAGGCGTGCGATGGAAAAATGGCGCGTGGCGTTACCGCGTACCCCGCTGGGTAGACCCAGTCACCCTGAACCGTGTCTTTGAGGGCCGCAAGGAAGTCACACTGGGCCCCAATATGGCAGACGCGGCCCAGCGTTACTCCGAACTAATGAGAGAACTGGAAGGCGGCATCAGCACCATCCGCACCATCGGCGAGCTGATGGACCGATATGCCGCCGAAGTGATCCCCCTGAAAGCCCCTGCCACCAGGAAAAACAATCTGATCAGCATCAGCCGCCTGCGCCCCGTGTTCGGCGCCATGCTCCCCCATGAATTCGAGAGCCACCACGCATTCAAATACCGGGACATCCGCCGGGAAACGCCCACATCAGCAAATAGAGACATAGAAGTCCTATCACACCTGTTCAGCAAGGCGATTGAATGGGGGCTATTGCGCAACGATCAGCACCCCATTCGAGGCCTTCGGATCAAAAACCCGAGCAAGACACGGGATCGGTACGTGAGCAACGCGGAACTGGAAGCCGCCCTGGAACTGGCCAGCCCCTTCCTCTGCGCCTACGTTCGCCTGAAGGTGGCCCTTGGCCTCAGGAAAGCCGACATGCTGCGTCTGGAGCTCAGGAACGCCTCACCGGACGGTATCACCGCCAAACCCTCGAAAACGGCCTCCACGTCCGGGAAATCGACGGTATACACCTGGAACGAAGAACGGCAGTCAGCCTGGGAAGCGGCAAAAGCCATGCGGCCCAAGCGAGTGGCCAGCATTACCTACCTGTTCTGCACCCGCAGCGGCGACCCGTATATCAAGGAAGACGGCACCACCAGTGGCTTTGACAGCATCTTCCGCCGGTGGATCGACAAGTGCCTGGAGAAAGGAGTGATCGGGGAGAGATTCACGGAAAACGACCTTCGAGCGAAGGTAGCCAGCGATAGCCAAGACTTGGAACAAGCGCGCCGTAGACTGAGCCACACCAGCGCCACGACCACCCGCCGCCACTACGCCAGAAAGCCCGAGAGAGCAGACTAGTGTGGGACAACTGGCCACCTGTGGGACAACGAAAAAGGGCCCGCCGTAGGCGAGCCCTTTAAATATGGTGGGTCGTGCTGGATTCGAACCAGCGACCAATTGGTTAAAAGCGATCCACCTAAAACGAGAAAATTATATTAATAACAATGCATTAGCGCTTAATTTCTGTCCCGCAACATTTGTGAATCACCACGATAAACCATTGTTTTTTCGTTACTCAAATGCTCATTTGGGACAAATCAACACCGCGATTCGCCAAGGCCTACCACCGGGAAACAACCATATTTCCTTCCTCTACTGGCACCCATATCACACAAACTTCTCAGCCATAGCTGACAGACCCCGCACCGACCAGGTGAGAACCTGAACTCTCCCGCCGCCGGCCATCGCAGGATCTCCGTTCTCAGGCCAGCGACAGACGTGTCAGCGACTACGCGGCGGGCTCAAATGACCTTTGGTTTCTTATGGAAAGGGGGGAAATTCACCAGCTCTCGCTCCGCCTTTGCTTCACGAATAACGGTGGTTATTTTTTCAAGATCCAAGCCGGAATATAAGTCGCCGCACTCCATCTTTACCCGTAAACGGGAGAACTTTTCGATCTCCCAATCCACGGTAACCTCACTATCAGAGTACTCAATCAATGAAATTAAGGCCTGAGCAGCATCAAGGTATCCTTGACGACACGATAGCGCTATCGCTTTCCACCCCGCGCCTGTCCAGTCACTCGGCCTACTGAATAGAACCTCTTCCACAGTGCCCACCGGCTCTGCTTTACCAGCAACAGCAACCACCATATCCAAGCTCACAGCATGAGAAAAAGCGCCATGAGACGCGAAGAACTCTTGCCTACATCGCAAATCAAACGATTCAAGGCATGCAGCATAATGCTGTTGCAGCTGAGCCCTAAGATTGCTGCGCGACTGAACCAATATATTATTGCTATGCAGAACGTTGGCCCGCTCCATTGCTACACGTGATTGGGAGAGCTCTTCACGCGTGGCAGCCAGCTCATCGGATTGGTACTTGAGCGAAATAACCAGAAGCAGAATCGTCACGAATCCAAGCAATGGATTCGCAACCCCTCCCACGTAGTCCCCAAATTGAGCCCACTCAGCAGGCCCACCCACTGCTTGCGAACCAAAGTGTCCTGCGTAGACCCCCACAACAAGTGCGATAGCAAACAGCCCCAGCAGCACCAGCCCAACAAGCTTGCAATTGCTCATACCCCCTCCCCTCTATATCAAAGAGGGAGCATACCCGATCAAACCCCCAACCCAAATAACCCGCCCTGCTGCTCCACCGCATTGCTGTTCAGAATAACCAGCTCTTTGCAGGCCTGCCGCTTATCCTTCGCGCTACCACCCACGGTGTACTCATAGTCCTTTGAGTGAATCTCGAAGCCCTCGAAAATCTCCCTGACCACCGGGTGGTCATTCAGGCTGATCACTACCTTGCCCTTGCACTCACGCCCCAAGCGGGCCATCTGTTCGTACTGATCCACACCGAATTCCGTGCCATACCCTGCCGTTTCATAGTAGGGCGGGTCGCAGTAGAACAGCGTGTCGGGGCGATCATAGCGCTCGAACATTTTTGCCCAATCTCCCTGCTCCAGCGTCACCTGTGACAGCCGGGCATGAGCGTCGACCAGGTCATTCTCCAATGTCAGCAGGTTGAATTTCGGGCGAGTAGTCGCGGCCGTACCGAAGGTCTGCCCTGTAGCTTTGCCCCCGAAGGCAAGCTTCTGCAGGTAGAGAAACCGCGCAGCGCGCTGCACATCGGTCAGCGTTTCCGGGGGCGTGTCTCGCAGCCAGGACCACTGATCCCGGCTGACCAGCACCCACTTGAACTGCTTATACAGTTCCTCCAAGTGATGCTTGACCACCCGATACAGGTTGACGATCTCGCCATTGATATCGTTAAGCACCTCAACCTGTGACGGTGACTTCGCGAAGAAAATACCCCCCGCCCCAGCAAACACCTCTACATAGCAGCTGTGCGTGGGAAACAAGGGAATGATTGAACTCGCCAGACGGGACTTTCCACCCATCCACGGGAACAGCGGTTTAGCCATTGGGGATTCCTCATATTTGCCGATTAAGGTAGGCTCACCGCGCTGTGTCGACACAGCGGCGGGCCTTGCTTGGCAAACGAGGTATGCTCTCGCTTGTTAGGACCACCCAGGTGTTACAGCACCCGGGTGGTGCCCGTCTCTCACACCTGAACGGTGTAGGAAGGTAGGTTCGTGGCCTGGCCCCGAATTTCTCTTACGCTTAGCAGTGGCTCACACCTCGACGGTCGATACCGTCAACACCGGCACTTCATAAGACAGCCTGCCGTTTTCGATCATTGCCTTCTTGGTTGCGGCCACATCTTCGCCTTTAACGGTGATGCTCACGCCGTCACGGGTTTGCACGGTGCTGGTGCCGTCGCCGTTGTTGCTCTGCACAGTGACCACATACCGGCCCTCGCCTTGCAGCAAGCGCCGGAACTTCAGCCAGGGGTTACGGGTACTCATGCGCTGCGCTCCAGGGTCACGGATTGATAAATCTCGGCACCGCCCGCTTTCTGCACACTGATCGACACAGCAAGCACCAGGGCCATGTAGTCGAGCAAAGGGTCATCGTGCATGACTTTCACGATCATCCCAGGCAGAACCACCCCCGGCGCAGCCCCGGACTCAGGAATGAGCACGCTCAGGGTTTCCACCACCTTGTTCCCTGCCCCGGCCAATTCGGCTGTACCGCGGCTAATGGCGGGCTGGCTATCAGTGATCAGGTCTTCGTAAATGTCAGGCATCGGGGCCGTGCCACCACTGCCAGCCCGCTGCACATCAACGGCCACACCTTGGCTAACACCGCTCACATAGCAGGCATTGAACGCGGGGGCCGGTTCGTACTGCGCGGAGCGCGAGCGCACCATGCCAATATAGATGCCTGCATCCGGCGTCGCCGTTTCCCAATTCCACGGCGCCACCTTGTAGCGAGGCTGCACGGTCCAGCTATCTGCCGCCATGGCAGGCACCATAATCCCGCCTGCCGCCGTTACAATTTGCGCCACCACCTGCGCCGGCGACTTATCACGGAAGCTCAACGCTCCTGCCGGGATCGGCCAATCCGGAAGGTCCTCATCGTTTCCGGTTGGCCAAGTCAGGGAGAAACCCGTGTTTTGCAGCTCTGCCGTTGCCGCCTGGGCAGCCGTGGTAGCGCTTGCGTTGGTATAGCTGCGAGTCGGCGCGAATGGCGCAGCCATATACTGCGTGCGGCTCACACCGGTGATGGTGAATTTTTCAGTAGGGAAACGCTCATCACTGGTGTAGCGCTCGATAGAGAATACCCAGTCGTGGGAGTTGATCGTCACGCTGATATCTTTCATGCCGCCGGCACCAGGCGCCACCAGCGCCAAAGAGCCCTGCCCGTAGAGCGTGCCGGAGAATTTCCACGCCCATGAATCGATATCCAGCCCGATGGTCACCCCTTGAATATCCAGCGGTGTACCCGTCGCAACGTCCGTAATTTGCAGCGTATTCATAATCAGATAGACCGTTTTGAATTCCGGCGGCTCCACCGGATCAGGGTCCGGGTTTGGCTCCACAGGGTATGGGAGGTTGTAGTCATGCCAAACGCTCTGCCCAGCGCCCCACGGTAGGCGCTGACCGCGATCGCGTGGCTCAGCCTGGCGGGCTGTGATTCGGTACGTCACGTCGTGGGGCACGCTCGGTCGCGACGGCTTCACCCAGCCGAACCGAAGCTCGACGTTATCCGGGTCTGTAATCTCAATCGTGCCCGAGTCCGTGGCGAGCGTGATCGTGGTGGCCGCGTCGGTCTGCAGGAGCGCGTAGCGTTCGGCCGCGTCGTCGTAAACCGTGCCGGTCAGGTTCACCGAGTACCAGGCAAAGCCTCTCTCTGCATCTCTGGCAGGCGTTTTCATTACCCAGGAGCTGACGTAGCCCATACGGTCGATCGCGAACGCTCGGCCCCAAGAAAGGCCCTGCTCGCGATCGCGGGAGCCGGACTGACTCCACGGCGCCGCACGCTCGCCCTGCTTGGTGTCTGCCAGCCCCCAAGCCAGCACACCGGCGCTATCCTTCTGACCGGATGCCTCGAAGCGGGCACGGATCCCGAGATCCTGGTCGGTCGCCCGGATCCAGCGCAGGCCGCGCTCGCCGTCCGCTGGTGTCGCCGGGGTGATCGTAATCGAGGTCGACCCCTGAGCGGATCCCGCCCGTTGAATAGGCGCCAGGTACTCAGCGAAAAGCGTCGGCTTTAACCACGGCAGCGGCGGGGCCAGTCCGTCGGTAAAATCGAGAACAAGCGCGATCGGGTCGACCGGGGCGATGTACGGCCCAGCCCTCAGATCCAGATCAACGCTGTCCCACTGCTCTACGGCATAGCTCACCGGTCAGACCTTGTACCGAACCATAACAATCCCGCTGCCACCTGGCCCAGTCTCCTCGGGAGCCCTTGTTTGGGTCGTGCTCAAACTGCCCCCACCCCCACCGCCAGTGTTAGGGGTGCCGGCGACAGGAAGCGGCTCACCTCCAACGCCAGCGCCATCCCCACCACCGCCGGTGCCGCCGGATCCGCTACCGGCACCCCCACCCCCACCCCCAAGGGTTTCGCTAGCGCCTCTAAAGTCAACAGTCTTGCCGCTGCCGCCTGACCCACCGACACCGCTAGCTGGAGCGCTCTCCCCAGCCGCGCCAGCGCCACCGCCGCCGCCCCCCGCTCTCTGGTAGGCCGCGCCTCCCCGGCCATCGCCGCCGGCAAAACCTTGGCTAGAAGCGCCAGCGCCGCCCGCCATGTCGCTGCCATTGATTCCCCCGCCACCTCCGCCACCGGAGCCGCCGTTATTGCCTACTGAGTTATCATCGACGTAGGCACCGCCACCGCCACCGCCCTCTGCAGCAAAACCAAATGCCGAGCTATCGCCACCATTCGCCCCCTTGAAAGGCATGCCGGTGTACTCAGGATTCAGGCCTCCATCACCAACAATCACGGAATAAGTGCCCTCAGTGAGAGAGATAGAATCCTCAACGACGCCGCCACCGCCACCACCGCCAGAGGCGCCATACTGCCAAGGCGAACCGCCTGCGCCCCCGCCTGCGACGATAAGAAACTCGACGTTTACGTCTCCGCTAACAACAAGATCTCCGTCAGACTCGAAAACATGGACCCTGTACGCCTCGCCTTCGATATCGACGATACTCTCTATGCCGCCGGTCGCTGATCCAGAGCTATCAGGTAGAGCACCTTTAAGGGGGCCACTCGCCACCGGCCGGTAGTACGGCAAGGCATTGAAAGTGACGCTCCCACTTGTGACGCTCCCGCCCGTTGACCAGGTCGGCTCCTCGGTGCCGGTAGTGCCGGCGGCCGTCACTTTGTACACATATCCGTTAGGGGTAGACGGGTGGACTACCTGCCCCGCATTGAGGGCGGTTTCCGGGGCGAAGTCGTCGCCGTATTCGTCCAGAGCCAACGCAATAACAGCGCCCGCCCAATCGTTGTAAGTGATATCGAACGTGCCATCGCCAGCACTTTGCCCTTCAGCCACCACCTGCCGCCCTGCTGGGTCATCCTTGATGACAATCACATCACGGGCAGCAGCCACACCGTCGATTTTCACCGTGCCCGCGACACGCGCCTGAGTAGCCATCAGTTGTGATCCCCTCGCAATTCGATTTTGAGCTGGTCGTCGTCGACGGTGGCCTGGCCGGGCAGGATGGTGCGAATCATCCAGAGCGGCGCGGCTGCGGCGTCGGTATCAAAGCGCGTGGTGTTGCCCACGCTCCAGCCAGCCCCCCAACCATCCGCCTTGATCGTGAAATACGGCGTGCCGGTTTGCGGGTTAACGGGGGAAAAATCCACTGCCGTGGTTCCAGTGGCCACAAGGCCACGCTCCTCGCCGTAAAGCTCGAAGGCAGTTGTCGACGTAAATTTGATCTTCCACCGCTCGGGCACACTGCCCCGGTTGTCGATCGCGACCGGGTAGGCGATCAAGTTGTAATTTGCGGTGGTCTCTTGGCCGGTGCCGTCGTAGTCGCCCGGGTCCACGGTGTAGCTCACCCAGTTGCGCACACGGGCGCGCAGGTCGCCCAGGTACACGGCTGAGGCGACCCATGTGTCATTGGCTGGAAAGTCGTGATAGAGCGGCTGCGCCAGTTGCAAGGTGCCATCGATACGGGCCTCTGTGCAGAGCGCCATATCGTCAATCCGGTGGACAAAGTGCAAGTCACCGCTCAGAGCGTTACTGTCGGCGTCTTGCGCAGTGAAAGGGTTGGCGAGGGTGGCAGTGCCGGCGGCCTTGTCCAGCGCATACATGGCCGGGTCCAGCCGCGTCCCTGCATCATCTTCAATCCAGGCATCGTGGAGCAGGTCCCGCCCGGCATTTACCACCAGGTCAGCCGCCGGGCTGGCGATCAAATCCTTCTGGGTATGGGTAAGCACGAGAATATCGGCATCACGCAAAATCGGGACGCGCCCGTCAGCAGGTAGCCGCACCGGATCGAGGCCCAAGATGGCAGGATCAAGCGGGATCTGCTTAAAGCTCACGGCGTTGTAGTACAGGCTTTCTGCCGTTACAGGCACCGGAAACTGAATCTCTACGATACCATCCTTGAGCGTTACCTCGCCGGTAATGCCATCACCGGTAACAACGCCCTGATTATCAGCCTCACCGTTGTACTGCTCGCCTGTCGCGAAGTTATTCGCACGCACCGTAAAACCATTCGGGCGCAGCGGCGCCGCCGCTGTTCGGAAGGTCGCCCCACGGGTGACGCTCCAGTCGTCGCCAATCAGAATTGAGATGGGCGTCACCGTGGCCGATACAGGCCGCCCTGAATAGCTACTGATCGTAACCAAGCCAGACGTATAACTAATCGTCCCGAGCGCAGTGCCCGTTCCCGTGGAGGTGCTGTAGTTTCTCAGCAGCCGCCCTTCTCCGTCATCGAACCACAGCTCACCATCAATACTTAACACGACGCTACCAGGCACAATCGGCGAGCTTTCCGTGATATAGAAACGCCAGTCTTGATCTGTACCCGCAAACAGTTCTTGGGCCGTTACTTCTGTGCCCACCGCAAGTTGGTAGCCCACATCAACATCGTGGCTACGAATTTCCTCTGTCTCTACCGTTGCCCGGTACGACGCCGCCGAACCACTCAGGGAAGAACGGGTAACCATTCGGATTGTTGCCATGGTGCGAACCTTATGCGTTGACCTGTTTCAGGAAGGTGTTACCGGCGATAACAAGCTGGCCGGTGGAATAATTCACAGTACCGATCACCAAAAAATCCCGACGACTCATCAGCGATCCGTTGCCGTTGTCCGTTACCCAGTGGGATTGATCGATATAGTTAGTGCTAAGCGCTTGGCCAACATCATTCTCAACCGTCCGCTTGACCGACTTGGTGATGGTGAAATCCACAGAACCCGGCTCAATACTGGACTCCGTTTCAATCACGATATCCGCCTGGCTGCTGTTGTTCGGCACAGTGACAGTTGTTGTGAGTTCGGCCTCATCCTTGTGCGTGTAGTCGACAGTCACATCGCCATCAGCCTGAAGCGCGGTGGTAATATCAATTTCACCGCGGGCATAGTTAATCTGCCCTGTGGCGTCGCCGGTAATAGAACCATCGCCGGCCACATCGGTGGCCGTTTTTTGAACACTACTGGCTTCCCAGGTGAGCGTGACAGACCCAGCAATCACCTTGCGGTTTGCCAGGCGAATGCTCAGTGGGGTAACGCCTGCGTAGGCCTCCGGGTCCTGAACGTAAATGCTTGAATCTGTCCAGCGGTAGAACAGCACAGAGCCCGCATCTGGCTGCGCTTGCAGAGTGGCGATAACACTGCCCGAGTCGTAACTCACCTGCCCTGAGCCATCGCCCACCATGTTGCCGGTGCCATCGTCACGGATGGTGTACCACTTGCCCAAATAGCGATAACTCAGGTGCAAGGATAGCGGCGCGGGCGCCGGATCAAGGCTGAGCACGTAGTTGAAGTTTCGGTTGGAATCCTCAATCTCGATGCTACCGGTATTGGGAATTTGCTGGCGCAGAGCCCCCGGCTTATAGGAAAGCGTCGTTGCTCCAGACGCACTACCCGCCCATGCGATCGCGCCCGTTGCATAATCAATGGTGCTGCCTTCCAGCCCAGCGGGCACCCCACCACTGGTGACGAATATGCCGCCCTTATCGCTGTAGGTTTCCCCTGCCAGCGAGAGCGACACAGACCCCGGCACCACCGCCGTTGGCAGCGTCGAGGTTTCGCCACTGGCCACCGTGACAGCCAAGCTCACGCTATCGGAGCCACCGGCCACAATTTGGTTCACATAACCGCCAGGGCGCTGATCGATCACCGCCGTTTCATTGCTGGCCGTGGGGATGATCGGGGCGAAGGTATCCGCTACCTGAATGGATAAATCACCAGAAGACGCAGCCACCCCAAGCGAGGTGGAGCCGTAATACTTGGCAGACGTAGCGGGCTGGGTGCTATAGATCAGCGAAGGCCCCGCTGGTTTGGGGCTCGGGTCTGACGCTGGGTAATCGCGCTTTAGCTCTGCAGACAGTTCCAGAATGTACTGGTCCGCTTTGAACGTGC